>Ga0187886_1002732_pt1 | contig 13801 bp, 13 predicted proteins | sample June2016WEW_20_1_FD_133001 | JGI IMG/M metagenome (GOLD analysis project Ga0187886, IMG submission 133001) | Peatland microbial communities from SPRUCE experiment site at the Marcell Experimental Forest, Minnesota, USA - June2016WEW_20_150 | ecosystem: Environmental > Terrestrial > Soil >... | reverse complement strand
TGATGTGGCGTTTGTTCTCGACATCCACTTCCAAGAGCACGAGCGAATGCAGCCCCGAAGAGAAGTTGCGCTTTATGGCTAGGTGGACGCTTTCAGGAAATTCCCCCTGCCAAGAAGCGGGGATGGTTACGGTTCTGCCGAACTTGTAGGACTGCAGCCCCGTTGCGCCTGCGGCTGCTGAGCCAACAGAGGCCGCGTGAACTATGTTCGTTCGGACCCCAGCTTTGTGTGCGCGTAGTCGCAGGTCCACATGGGTCGTTGCAATCATGGGATCACCTGGAATTAGAAATCCAACCTTCCCAACCTTAGCCTTGGATAGTATTACCTGTTCAGCTCGTTCTTCGACGTCAACGCGTGAGAGAACCTGCACCGTTTTTCCTACGGTTTTCATAAGATTCTCCAGGTTCAGGCCGGGCATCACACTGGTATAGAATTCCGCAAAGAGGTAGTCGCATGATTTCGCCTCCGTTAGGCCTCGAAGCGACAGCCCAAATTCGTCGTATAGGCCTAAACCGATGAAGACAAGTTCCCCCAACACAAACCACTTTCAGGGGGTCATTACGCGAACAAGGGCTCTGTTAACTTGTCGGCTCATTGCTTACAGCGACCTCTCATGCCTAAAAGAGGATGAAAGTTTAGGTTAAGTTATGCGAGCTGTCAAGACAGTTCAACAACACTACACGCTTAACCCTGAGATTCTACGAATGCTTGACGAGTTCCGCCAGATGATGAACACCTGCACGCGGATCGGTTTGGCTGAGAATGTTACGAGCCTCAAGGTTTTGTCCCTGAAAGCATACAAGCAACTCGCAACCTACGATGCGATGAGCTACTACAAGTTATGCGCCATCAGCAGTGCGACCGGCATCCTGCGAAATTATCGCAGGACCGCTCGACAAGGCGAGAATCCAACAACCCCTTATGTTCGGCGCTTGAGGTTGACCACATGCTACGGATTCAAAGTTAAGGATGGCTGCTTGCTGCTCCCGTATCATCCCAGAAAAGCAATCAGAATCCCTCTAACACCCCATGTTCAAGCAACCATTCGAAAGCACACGGTTCGTTCGGTCACGTTGACCAAGGATAAGTTATCGCTGACATATGCGAAGCAGGTCGTGGAGGTCAAGCCGGATGGCTTCATCGGCATCGATAGGAACCTAAACAATGTCACGTTGGCCGGCACGGACGGTTCGATAATGAAACACGACCTTTCCGACGCCACGCGGGTAAAGGCTACTTACCGTGATGTTCGCTCCCGTATGAGGAGGAACGATGTCCGCATCCGCCGCGAAATCACGGGCAAGTATGGCTGGAAGCAACAAGAGAAGGTTAAGCGAATTCTTCACCAGGCATCCAAGATGATCGTGCAACAAGCCAAGCAGAGGGATTTCGGCATCGTGATGGAGCGGCTAACGGGTATTCGGAAGCTGTACCAACGCGGAAACGGTCAAGGCCGGTGGTATCGCGGCCGAATGAACTCATGGTCATATGCGGAGTTACAACGTCAAATCGAGTATAAAGCCAGCTGGGAAGGTTTACCGGTTATCTATGTGCATGCGCATGGGACTTCGGCGAAGTGTTCGATATGTGGGTCTCGCATGGCGAGAATACCCGAAGAGAACCGAACGCTGAAATGTCCGTCGTGCAGGGTGTGCGTAGACCGTGACGTAAATGCCGCCAGAAACATTCTGGCGAGAGGCGTGAGGTTCGCGCCAATCGCGCTTCCAGTTGAAGCGATGGTACAGGAACCCTCCAGTGAGGTAATCCTGAAAGTCGATGGAAGCGAGTTAACGAGTTGAGGCTCCATGAGCCAATAAGTTAACAGAACCCGAACAAGGCTTTAATTCGTGGGGAAACTTTCAGAAGCTTCCGGTGGGTCCGTAGCTCAGCCAGGTAGAGCGGCGGATCGGACGCGAGCCGAAGCTCTTAGCAACCTGAGGGATACCCGAAGGTCGAGAGCCATCAAAGGCCGACAGGGTTCAAATCCCTCCGGACCCGCCACCATTTAGGTTCAAATCCACTCTCCTTATAGCCATCCGACTTAGCGTCTGGTCAGACCTTGGTGGAAATTGCCAAGGCCTAACCAGTCCACGTATAGGTACCTCTTCGAAAACCAAGACGTCAAACGCTGGTACGATAACCTATCTCGAGGTTCGGAAATTACCGGCGATGTCTATCTCAGAAGGCTAGGCGCGTTCTGCAAGAAACACGATCTATCCCCGGCCGACTTTGCCCAGATGGACTTGAAACGCGCGGAACAACTCTTGATGGATCACGTCACTGAAGCCGAGAAGAAATACACTGGCGGCTACGTCAATTGTACGCTCAAGGCAACCAAGTCCTGGTTAGCCTTCAATGATCGACACATTACTCGGAAAATAAGGATAAGACACGCTGATGATGCGCAAAGTCGGCAAGTACTTGAAGAACGTGTTCCGACAAAAGAAGAACTACGGAAAATGCTTCTCTCGGCCACAAAACAGTCACGAGTCGCAATCGCTCTAATGGCTTTTTCAGGCGTACGCCCGGAAACCTTAGGCAACTATCGTGGAACTGACGATCTCCGAATCGCCGATCTTCCGGAGCTTCAAATTGAGAAAGGCAAAGTTGATTTCAGAAGGATTCCTGCGGTGGTCCTAGTTCGAGCCGATTTAAGCAAGACTCGACAGCCGTACTTTACATTCTTGGCTGAGGAGGGCTGCCGATATGTGGCCGACTTCTTTGAGGAAAGGCTGCGCAAAGGAGAAGCCCTTTCTCAACATTCACCGCTGGTCCCGCCAACCAAGTCAACAGAAAAATCGTTCCTACGAACAACGGTTATTGGCCGGAGGATTCGCGTGGCTATGCGACGTGCAGGTTACGGTTCGCGACCGTACGCCCTAAGATGCTATTTCGACAGCGAGCTCTTGCTAGCAGAGTCAAAAGGGGTAATTACGCGCGATTTTCGAATCTAATAACCAATAGGAGATAAATGATTATCCACCCGATGAAGAGGATTTCGCCTATCGACTCGTGAAAGATTTGCAGGTCCATCGTGATGTAGCTTACGTACAGAACGATGAGAGTGATTCGTATCAGGTTCACGAAATAAGTCCCAAGCACTCCAATTGCGAAGTAGATCAGTTTACGCTTTCTTGGAGCGTCAAGTTTCAGGATTAGTGCGGCTGCTACCAAATTGTATATGATCATGCTGACGAAGCCCGAGCACTGCCAGTTGATGATGAAACATGCAAATCCTTTGAATCCCCAAACGCACAGGTTGTTTCCATTCAGAACCATCTCAGGCAAGGTGGTAGGAAGGATACCGGTAAGAGTGTGATATCCGGCCAAGCGCAGCAGAAAGACGACTACGTCCCACACGCTAGGCACCCACGCTTGCAGAAAGCCCAATGTGTCACCTGGAAAATACGCATCTGCCAACGCCAGTACTCCACTACCTACCGCGTAAATGACCGGCGTCGCAGTCTGCAGAATCTTTCTTGGCGAGTAGAGGATCGCCGCTTCAGCCACGCAGTAAATAGCAAAAACAAAGAACTCGATAGCTAGGGGGAAACTTAGCGTGGATAACTGCGAGACACCGAGCTTGCTCGTGACGTAAATCCGAACCGAATCGATATAGAAAACCTCGATCCAATAAAACGCAAGCACTCCTGCGAGCACGACACCAGCGAGAGCGTATCGCCATTTCGTTGAGGTCAGATGCAACTTACTCCTCGAATCATGAAAATCCCAGCCGAGAAGTAAGATTACGAAAATGAATCCCACCCTACCGATCTGTCTTTCCAGAAAAAACCAACCCACAGCAAAAGACCCTGGGTCTGCAACAAGAAGGAACAAAATTGGAGCAAATATCACAAGCAATGGCAATGCGTCGCGATTTCGAAATTGCTTAAGGAAGTTCGTGAACGACGTTTTTCTTGGGGCCATTGGGCACTTCAGGTACCTTAAGAATATCCCCGAATTCTATTATGTTTCTGGGTTTGCAATACTTGCAGTTACTTCGCCCCCGGCACCACCGATACTTGCTGATACACCACGCAACTTACGGCTTCGGCGCAACACTGATGCGAGGCCAGCGCTTGGTTGTAGGGCGTGAGTATCGGGCGCTTTCTCAATTCTCTTCACTGTTCTGATGGCTCTATTTTTCTCTACACCATGGCGTTCGGATTTGGCGCGCAACGGTCTACTCACCTGACCTTGCCTTATCCGTCCTTCTTCCCCATGCAGACCACAAGGAAATCTCCACCACCAGCGCCATCAACACCAGCAAGAATACAATCATGAAAACCGAAGCAATGATATTGGGTCCGAGCAGGGTGAACATTATCAAAAGAACAAGAATAGCAACGACCAGTTTCTCTATTGGTCTGATATGAACCCGGCTTCGGCGAACAAGTAACGAACCTGCTAAAATCAGGAGTAAAGAGAGCAGGAAAGCACCAATCAGCAGCGGTGGGTGGGTGCGGGTTATACGGGCTACGAAATAGTACACGTCGACATCGACTATAAACAACATCAAAGAAAGACCGAGAAGTATCAGACCAAACCCAGCGGCAGATCGACCAGCAAACCTACGACGTCTTAACGAGATAGCAATTAACGCCAAGAGCCAAAAAACCAAGACTGCCAATGTGGCAAAGGGAAAAAGCTCCAGCGCTGTCGACAGATCAGTAGGACCTTGCGTGTTCGTCTGAGACGCAACCCTCAGAAGAATGTCAACCGTGTGTGTCTCTGTTGCAGGCTGGAGTAAGGGAGAAACATTACCTATTCCCACTACAGTAAAAGTATAATTTCCAGGCTGAGCGTCAGCAGCGACGCAAACTTTCAGATTCGTCGATACAACGCCGCCTGGTACTAGGGTTAAAGAGTTCTGCGCGAAACGCATTGCAACATGGGAAAGCTGGTTAGTAACCGTCAAGTTAACTGACCCACCGGAACTGCTTATCGACGTAAGGGAGATTGCATAATTGCCGCATTGACCCTGCGACAACCTGAGGCCTCCTGAGGCCCCCTGAGGTCCCCAAGACACCGCCGGATTTGCTTCCATGGCAAAGGAAGGAATAATCCCCTCTGCAACGTTCAACCCTACGACGACACTGTGCTCAATCGATCCCGTTGGAAGGTATGAAACTCCGGTTATCGTGATGTTGTAGGTTCCCATTGGCGTACTCATCCAAATGGGAATCGTTAACACGGAGTGGCCGATGCCGGGTGTAACTGAGCCAGGTTCGATGCTAGCTAGCACGAAAGGGGGCAGGCCACCTGTAACCTGAAGGTTTACAGTGGAGTTGAAACCGCCAATTGGTATTACCGACAGGTTGTATTTTGCTGTCCCAACATCGATAACCATAATCTGGGTCGGATTAGCTGTAAGATTGAAATCAGCGTTTTGAGCGGGGACCGACACAAGAAGTGGAAGAGACAAGGCTGTGATAATCAGGCATAGGAGTAATGGAGGAATGGTGCGCTTGCACACCTTCAATGGCTGTCAGGACTTCCGTCTCTATTCTGCTGAGGGGGAGAACGCCTGATCTCCGAACGGGCTACGATTGCTGCTGTAACCGCGATAGTTACCGCAAGGGCGATGAGTAGAACGTAACGAACGGGCATGGTCATCATAACCTGCGAAGAGGTGTTAGTCTGGATGGTTGGTACTACCTGGAAGTAGGCATAGTCTGTATCGTTCCATAAATCTTCAGCCACGAGCGTGTATGAGCCGACGGAAAATGGATGGGGGTTGCAGTAGAGCTCGACCAAGCTCTCGGTGGTAGTATTGTTAGCGTTCGACATTAAGGCGCTTAAGGGGCAAACGCCTTCGCCCATGCCTCCATAGCTCCAGTAACCATAGAGGGCAGCCTCAGTAAGATTGAAAGAGTCTATAGTAGCTGTCCGTGTGATGATGTAATGATGTAACATCCAGGTCCCGGCATCAAGCTGCATGTCCCCAAGGGTCGAGGCGTTAGGAGGGGAGTTGGTGGACAGAGTGGCCAAGTGGCTCTCCTGAGCAAATTCGATTTTCTTAGGGCCCCCAAACCAGAAGGAACCAGGGTGTCCAGGCATAGGTTCTCGTGGAGGCGGCCCGCACGGAAGATAGAATTGGGGACTCAGCGGGAAGGGGGTTCCAGCCTGAGATAGGTTGGCTGGCGTGAGGTGTCCCTGGTATAGGGCGAAACCGAAAACATCGAACACCGGACTGAAACCACAGGGAGAGTCATAGCTGTCCCATGTAGCGATATTTGGGTTGGCAGAAAAGTCGGGCGTAAGTGAAAGATTCTGTGAAAGAGTATTGTACAGGTAGGCCTGGGCTTTCAAAGCGCCTCCCTGTTGGATCACCGTCGTATTGAGTTCGAACTGAAGCTGGAGCCCGACGGGAGATACGGCAGAATAGAAGGTTACCGAGTGATTTCCTTCGGAAGCTGAGGTGCTTGATGGCTCGGTTCTCCCCGACTGCGAAGCGAGAGAGACGAAGCTGATAGTTCCAACTATCGCAACAATAATCAGAACGAGAGCTATTGGCGCCCTTTTCGTTACCATCACGCGCCTCCATATTGTCTCCGTGATAAGCAGTATAGCTCTTTCTCAAGACTGAAAGGCCAAAACCTTCGACGAACCGTTGGATCACAGAGTAAGAACCAGATAGCTCGACGACGAATAAGCGGTCAGTCGGTTACCTTTGATTGCCTAGTGTTCCCTGCCGGAGATTTCTGGCAGTGTGGGCATGGTTTGAAGATGAATGTGCGTTTGCGAAGTACCGTGGCTTGAACCCATTGGCCGCCGCGGTTCTGGCAGAACTCGCAATTCATATTGACCTTGGTTCTCCCTGGAACATCTTCTGCCGAGCCCTTTCCTTTAGCGTTCTGCGGTCTTTCGGGCTGGGTTTCGGTGGCACTCCGCTTGGTCTTCTGAATCCCGCCTTCTGGAGCTTCATTAGCTCTTGGACGGTGATGAAGCCCGTCTCTCGTTGTTTGTGTTGTACAGCCCGAAGTTCTCCCATGTCATAATCAGGCAGTCGAATTTTGAACGTGATTCCATCGGCCTCAGAGCTTATTGATACGCCAAGGCTGAAACCGACTACGTTATGCGGCCTGATTCGTTGATAGGTCTACTTCTCAATTCTATTAGCCTTAGTGACAGAAAAACAAACACTGCCTTTTTAGAGTCAGCATCGACTAAACTACGCGAGGGGTTAGTGACGCCGCCCGCTGTTGTCAAAACGTTGCGAGAACTGATCTACTGGCAGTATGCGAAGATCATCTCCAACTCTGCTGGCATGGGGAAGAAGCAGTGGGGTTTCGTTATGGACCGGTTCGAAAAACTCAGGGACGAAAGTATTTTCTGGAATAGCATAAGAGAATATGTCAAGGAGAGAGAAGCGTCCGACAAATGCTCTTTCTGTGGTTCCGCCGATCAGCTATCGCTTGAGCACCTCTTTCCCAGAACTCTTCACGGACCTGACGATGAAAAGAACGTGACTTGGATTTGTCGGCGATGTAATTCCTCAAAAGGCGCAAGAAGGCCATATGAGTATTGGACGCTGCGTGATGGTCTCAAAGCTGCAAAATACGACATGCCACGACTTGTGGAGGGGAAGTATCTCAAGTTCGTGTTTGAGACGTTGTCAGGGACAGACTACATGGATCTTTCTATGACCGAGATCGAAAAACAAGTGTGTCCGACCTGCGACCTTACCCCACTATGCAAAAAGGAACAGTCTGTCCACAAGCTCTCGCCTCTTTGCATAGACGGAATTACCACGCTCCAGCTTTCGAAGGCGTAAGGTAGTTCACGTTTTCTAGGAGACTATTGGAGTGAATCTTACCTAACGCACTACATGCACGACATTTCTCAAACGTTCCAATCTCATTGTTTTTCTATGTTATCGCGAAGTTTACAGGTGATCACGTCAAAGTTCTCTGCGGCCAGGCGAAGGATATCTAGCGCGTCATCATGTGCTACATTGACGTGTAGATGGATCGCTCTCAAGAATGGATCTTGCCCCACAGGACCTAATTCTCCAGGTTTGCCCTTCTCGTTCACGTAATGCTTCGCATCCTGTTCTAGTATTTGAGAAAACTTAGCGTGCGAGTATTTGTTCCGTATTTCATAACACGCATGGAGCCTCCCATACACTTGCTCATTGGAGCCGCCGAGTAGCTTGTACTTCTTGCAGAACTCAATTACCCTCCGAAAATCAACCTCTTCAATCAAGCCTGGAAGAGGGGAACTGACAGGTTCTTTCGTGAAATTGCTGAGCCATCGTTGAACAAACTCCCTGAGCCCTATCTCGATTGCCATGGCTGCAAGCAACACGGAACCGACATACAGACTGAATATGTAACTGCGAACAGCCTCCACGAGCATTGTTGTTGCGGCGAAAGAATCTATAGGGCCGCTTAGCACCTTGTGTATTGTTTTCAACTCTAACAACTCCTTCCTGTTGCCTTCCCATTCGTCAATGAGTTCCTCAAGATTCTGGTGAAAGAGTCGCGTAGCTCGTTCTTCGACGTCTGACCCTTGCGTTCCCAATTCGTCCACGCCTCACAAATTACGCGCTTGCGATAATATCGCTATCTGACCGTTCGAATCCTCGCTGGCATATCACTGACACTGTAAAACAAGCGTGGATGTCGATCTAATGGATCCTCATCGAGAATCGTCTTTCACCGACGTATTCTAACTCAAACTTGGGCGGCGAGCCCTTAGGCCAAGGGGCGAGACCATGATCCATCATCCACTGCCCTATTTTGAGGTTCCTAAGTTCTATGCAATTTCTCCAAAATGATTCTGAGATATGGACTGCAATAACAACGGAGTCGAATTGAACGAGTACCTCAGACCAGTTTCTCTTGAAGTACTTGTCGCGGTCGCCGCGTCGAACTCTCAGACCATATCCTCCTCCTGTCGTTTTCGAAGGTTTGCCACTTTGCCAGCCGATCACAATCACAGAACCCACTTCGCTGAGAGATCTGGCCTCTTGGAACTCTTTACGCTTTCGAGGCAACCCGTAGGTACCGGTAAATTGTGCTCAGAATCCCCTTCACCATCTCTGAGAATTGACTTGCGCGCGTTTGGCGGCGAGGCGTGTGAGTTCGGTACATTGATGTAAGGTATTGGGTAAACGGAAGCCGTCTTCGTCAGATAGTTTACCTCAAGGCCCGTCTCCGTGGCGGACCTTATGTTTTCGTCTGACGTACACCACGGATCCAACGATCATCGCTGCGATCACCAGTCCCAACAAGATGAGGTTGGTGCTGACTCCAGTTGGCTTATTTTCGAGGTTGACTGGAAGTGTGATAGGCTGAGTGGTCATAGTGCTCCCCGTGTTTTCTGTGTGAAGTACCAGTGTACTCGTCGACAGCGTCGTTGAGGTCACCACAGATGTGTTCGTTAATACTAACTCAGACCAATGGGCGGAGATTTGTGAAAACTCTCCCAAGGAAACCACTATTCCTTTGGTGACTTGATCGCCTGATGGATAATGGTGCACCGCTAAGATTTGTTCGTCGTCGGCATTGAATGCCATTCTCGAAGGATCATTTGGATTAGGATACTTCAGCAATTCTCTGATTGGAATTTCCGCATATCCCATGTAGTGATCTTGATTCGAATTTTCTGACTTTCCGAAAGTCCACCTGAAAATGAATCCGCCATCTTGCTCTAATTTGGTGGCAAATTTGGAGTCGAAGACCTTAGAAAACTTGGGTGGCGGTAAGGATGGGTCTGTTTGTCTTCCAAAATAAAAATCATCTGGGTTTTTGTTCCAATTGGCCCAGCCATCATCCATCGTATCAAACAGATAGCCGAAAAAGAATGACGTTTCGTTGTAGATTGCGAACGTTGAGTCGCTGTAAAGGAATAAGCGCGGGTTAGAACCATAAGGGGTGTATTTCGCGTACAAATAGTCAGGCTTGCTAGGTATCTCCATTTGAGCAATCTCCACATAATTGTCAAGCGGCACTTTGAACGCATCATCCCATGTGCCCGGCGCGAAGGGATTATCCGGGTCAGGTATCGCCGTTGCAATCGGGACTGCGACTTCGGTCCTGTGAACGGTGAATTCGGCTGTGAAAGCCTTTAGATTGTGGCCAAAAGGACCGCCATCGAGGATGTAACTGACAGTCCAAATGCCGGGCCATACAATGTCCGTTATCATCGTTCCTTGACTATAAGGGTCATTCACAATGCTGATGAGCTTGAGGCCTCTGTTGGATATCCACCTGGAACTGCCGCCTGACCATAGATATGATTCACGTTGGTATAGATTCCCTGTTGGGTCTCGCCATTCTGAGGTTGAATTAAACTTCACATTCTTTGGAATGTCCCTGAAATCGAACTCGGCATGAATCCAGACTTCTCCGTCAAGCGTTGTAAAATTGTTTGAGGGACCAACGCAGGCATACGTAGTGGGATCGTAACCGCGACAGGTCGTATAGCTCAAGACTAACCAAGCTGACGCGTTCGGAACCAAAGGTCCAAGTGCGGTTAGAATCAGCGAAAGAACAACAAAGATGAATACGATTCTCTGAACCTTCAAGTAGCGGACACAAGGACCAAATCCCTAGGTGGAGCTAAAAGGCTGATTCCTTCGGATTTTCTACATCGCTAGCTATCGAACTGGCTAGCTGGAGAACCGTTCTTGTGCTGTCCCTGAAGGGGATTCGTAAATATTCATGGACCCGAACCTTTTTGGGTTCAAATCCTTGTTCCAGAGGTAGACCAACGTGATCTCTATGTGTTCGAATCGTCCCTTCCGTAAATACGAGTATCTTCAAATTCCAATTTCACTTATTGCTTGAGAATGTATGCTACGGAACTTCACAATAGGCGTTTGATTACTGGAGCTTCGTGCTTCAACGAGCACCCGTTACGGCTCTGACTTTCGGCTCCAAGACCGTCCAAAGCCAATCAGCGAACTCGCTGAGGTTCTTGGTCTGCAAATACACGTCGCCAGGTCCGGTCACGTTCGTTACCAACCCTTCTCCGCCCAGGAGGGTTGACTTGAGGCCACCGAACCTTCTGACTTCATATTGGCAGGTGTCGCTGAAAGCGACCAAGTGAAAGTTGTCAACTATGAAGCTCTCTCCCGCCCCTAGGGTGTGCTGGTCAATCGCTCCAAACGTGTTGATGAATAGGTCACCCTGCCCAGTAGTTTTGACCATGAATAGTCCTTGACCGAACAGGCCTTTCGTGAAACCCTGCCATTGAATATCAAGGTCAACGGTTGGCGACGACGCGACATAAGCCGATTTCTGGACGATGAAGCCCTTCCCTTGGGCGATTTCGAGCCGTTGTATGTCACCAAGCGGGGCGGAAACGAGTCCAATCTTCCCAGGTGCACCCACCGCCACGTAATCGTTCACGAAGAACGATTGACCTCCGAGAAAAGTGACCTTGAGAGTACCGAGTAAGCCCTTCTCACGCATATGCGTATTCACCTGAATGTTTGGGCTCATGTAGGTCATGGCGCCTGCTTCTGCCCTAACGAGCTGGTCCGGGTCCAATTGGACCTCGAGGAGCGAATACGACGGACGGTACTTGATCTCGTACTTCAACTGTTCAGCCGACATTTGCGTTACGTTAGACGGCGATTGCTTCGCTCCACAGTACGGACAGAACCCGCTTCCAGCATCTATCTCCTTCCCACAATTTGCACAAAAGGCCAATGGAAATCAGCCAGCCGTACCCACATTTACCATATTAATTTACCACAAATGTCCGGAGCAACCGTTGCTAGCTGCGAGCTGAGTTGCTGAAGTGAGTTTAGCTCGTCATCCGTTCCGAGGATATATGTTGCGGTAACTTTGACCTTTAATGCGTGGGGAAACTTTCAGAAGCTTCCGGTGGGTCCGTAGCTCAGCCAGGTAGAGCGGCGGATCGGGCGCGAGCCGAAGCTCTTAGCAACCTGAGGGATACCCGAAGGTCGAGAGCCATCAAAGGCCGACAGGGTTCAAATCCCTCCGGACCCGCCACCAAAATACGGCTGAACCAATCCTCCAATATGAGTCATCTGCACCTATTACAGCTCAATCCACACCCATCTCAAAATCATCAGCGCTAGTGATCAAGAAGGAAGCCAATCCTGAATACGCATCCCGAGGAGGCGCATCCGTCAAGCTGTGAAGACAGCGCTCATATCCCTGGCGCTCACGGCCGCCCCTGCGAACGAAAAAGTACCGTGCTCTCGCATTTCGCGGGCGGCGCGAAGAAAGGCGCCAAGGGCGGTGCGGCAGAGCGCGCTGCCCACGCTGACTCGCTTGACTCCAATCGCTGAAAGTTCAGCCAGACTCAGTTGAACGCCTTGCAATCCCATCACCACGTTTACCGGGCGATCCACGGAGCTGACGACGGCGGCGATCTCGTCCTTAGTGGCTAGGCCCGGGGCATACAGGACGTCTGCGCCCACCTCTTGATAGGCCTGTAGCCGCTTGATCGTGTCTCCGAGGTCAGGCCTACCGTGCCAATAGTTTTCCGCCCGTGCGGTCAGAGTGAAGGGAAAGGGAAGGGCACGCGCCGCCGCTACTGCTGCCCGCACTCGCTCAACCGCAGGCCCTATTTCATAGATCGGATGGTCTGGGCGTCCGGTTGCATCCTCGATTGAGCCACCTACAACTCCCGCAGCTGCCGCAAGCCTGATTGTTTCGGCAACGATCTCAGGCGAGTCTCCAAAGCCGTTCTCAAGATCGGCACTAACAGGTAAGTTGGTGGCTGACGCAATTGCAGACGCGTACGTGATTGTCTCTTGGCGGTCAAGCGTGTTGTCCCGCCGCCCGAGAGAGAAGGCGTAGCCCATGCTAGTTGTGGCAAGTGCCTCAAAGCCCATATGTGCCAATAGGCGTGCGGTACCCACATCCCACGGATTGGGAATAATGAAAGCCCCGTCACGTTCATGGAGCGCACGAAAGGCCCGTCCCTTCTCAACTTGCGTCGCCATCGCGACGTTGGTCTTCTTCATTCGCGTCTGTCCCGCTTTGGCTTAGCCCCGAATTGTATGGTTAGAAAAGCATTGCGGATGTGACTTCTCCACTCACACTGTTTCGCATAGTCAACCGGCACTTTTGTCCCTCGACATGGCGCGGGCCTCCAAACTGATTCGTATTGGGGGATTGAGGCGTAAAACGAGCCGATGGTTACCTTCGTTTGGCACCGTTTGGCACCACCCCTCAACGGGTGGATCCACCCTGTGAAAAAGAATACGAGATTTCATCTTCTCGCATCCGATTTGCATTTAATGCCTAATACCGCGGTGATCTCAACCTCGGTCATTCCTGTGATTTCGATAACTTTCAGGTTCGAATGGAAACCAGTAACTAGCTGCACATTCGAGGAAGGTATTCGGAGCCTCTTGGACAGCCATCTTACGATCTCGTGATTGGCTTTACCTTTCACCGGGGGCGCAGCGACATGGAATGTAAGTGTGCCATCTGGCTCGCAGAGCAATTTGGTCTCGTTTCTCAGCGGCTTCACGTGCACCGTTAACCTGACACCATTCGACACTAGTCGCCTATGCATACCGCCTCACTCATTACCCGTCTATATGTGCCTGTAAATTGGGGTCGAAACCCTGCTCCATCGATGGTCCTCGAAATATGATTCCCGCAACAGGTCTACATAGCTTGGGGGTACGAACCCAAAATCTTGAGGAATGTTGTTGATCTCCTTAGAACTTCTAAGGCTTCAGCACATTTTGGATCTGTGCGGTGTCCCTCAAAGTCAACAAAGAAATGATACTCCCATGGCTTGCCTTTGATGGGTCTAGACTCGATTCTCGTGAGATTGATCTTCCGTGTTGCAAGTTCACTGA
>Ga0187886_1002730_pt1 | contig 13803 bp, 9 predicted proteins | sample June2016WEW_20_1_FD_133001 | JGI IMG/M metagenome (GOLD analysis project Ga0187886, IMG submission 133001) | Peatland microbial communities from SPRUCE experiment site at the Marcell Experimental Forest, Minnesota, USA - June2016WEW_20_150 | ecosystem: Environmental > Terrestrial > Soil >... | reverse complement strand
TAAGCATATTAATGATTACAACTGTCTTTCCCATTTTTTGTTCTCATTTATAATTGAATGTCTAGTAAAGAAGTGAAAATTTGTATTGCTTTCATATAACGTATATTCCATTGTTTTTTGATAATCCATTATTCACTTTATGCAGGCACGGACGGCGCCGGGATAACCTGGTGCAACACTCATCAACTCCATCGGATTAGCACATTGAAAATGATGCGTTGCGTGGAAGGTGACGCCGGCTCTACGAAGCCGTTCGCTGAAGGGTTCGCGAAAGTACTGGAAATCGATTTCTACATCACCGCTTTGTCTCAATAATGACAACTGTTCGTTGGTAGTTTGTGTCGCATTGGCTTCCCAGCGGAAATGCGCAGCCACAACAAATACGGCATTGATCAGCATAATTGCGACTAAAATTCTTGTACTCCAAAAGACAACCCTGCTATTGGCAACAGTGAATCCGGTAACGATAGCAACAATCGGCAGCAACCATAGCTGCGGTCCATACCGCGCCCACCAGGTGTGTGTACTAATGAGAAGCGATAACACGATTGCGGCACAAAGCAGGATGATAAATAACCGCTGGGTACCCGTATGAAAAAGTACAAGAGCTAGTAAGAATAAACCCAGGATAAACGCACCGCTGAAGAGCGGCCCGAAACCGGAGATCCGTACTTCGTGAAAATAAAAAATATCAAAATCTTTCCAGCCGACATCGAATGGCCACATAAGAATAGCGTTCTCACCCCGGAAGAATGGCTGTGCGCCGGGTCGTCCGAAGAGTGCATAGCCGAAACGGGTGAAACGATTTCGGCTGGTCATGTTATGCGGTGTCTCATACAGCTCGATCGGATCCTGTCCCATGGCGCTCAGACTAGGATATTCGGATGAACCGAGCATCGGATAAAACGGATTACCGCGGTAAATGGTATTCGTGACATAAGGATTCCAACCAAAGATCAAAATCCCTACAATGATTGTCCCCGACTGAATTATCATATAAATCCGAATACGTTTACGTTCCTTTATGAGAATTTGAATACCGCCCATAACGATGAAGAAGCAGAGATAGACGAGTCCGGTAAATTTCGAATTGATGCATAGAATCGCCGACATCATTGCAATGAGCACAATAGGCAAAGTCGGTCTTCGGAACCACCGAATCATGGCGGCAATGAAGATGCATAGGAATGATATCATGAGACCGTCAACGAGGTATGAGACCATCTCGCAAGTGATGACAGGATTGAGTGCAATGAGCGTCGCAATTACTACTGCATTGAGCTTGTTCAAACCAAGATCCATCAACAATGCGAAACCTGCCAAAAATGTTGATGCAATTGCCATTAAAGCTGTAGCTTTTGCAATTTCGATGTTGTGTGTCGTTTCAAATAGTGCAAGAGCGATATACCACGGACCTTTTGCATAATAACGAAGCCAATCGCGAAGGTGAGGACTGAAATCATGCAACGTATCGTGCAGTGGATTCCAGCCGTGCGACATTTGATACACCGCAGTTTGATGATACCAAAGCCCGTCCCAGGACATATCATAGAAGGCATTGGCTGCGAACATAGAGATGCCCACTATGATTAAAGAAATTGCAAGAGAACTAAATAGATATCTTCTGCATAACCCCTCCCTTTTTGCAAGCCAATAACCGCCAGCCATAGAAAGAATCAGGGCAGCGGGTACCACGAACGGAGTAACCTTCAAGTTGACGGCGAATAGAAGAACAACAGCCAACTGTGTCAAGCAGAAAAAGCCCAACAAGTTTCCGACAACAGACCAGCACAATGTTGAAAGACTTTTTTTCGACAATAGCATAAGTGAGTTTTCGTTTGTAGATATCATTATGTTCATGGATTTTCCCATACGGTGGTTCTTAATTATTTCCCAGATTGAATCCATTGCCCTTTTACCAAGAGTTTTCTCCTAAGTAACCATACCGGGAACAATGGCTATTCGGAAAGTATTGATGCTCCTTTTATGAAACCATCTATTTATAGGCATAATCTGACATTTCGTTACTTCGATTTTATAAATTCTTCGATTTTCATCACATTTAAGGCCGAAATAGAACAAGTAACGGCTATTCGGCGAAAAGAACGATCTGTAGATGACGTCCTTCATATTTGTCCCTGTGCAATACTTATTCTTTCCCCATTCAATAAAGTTCGAACGGCTGATAATCATCCGACTTTCTTCAACGAATTATTTCGTAGTTATGAAGAAAAAAAATATTTAATTCATTTCATACACTTCGCGTACTTCTTCGTCGGAAAGGACACGATTATATATCCTTATGTCGTCAATTTTCCCATCGAAGTAAACATTATCATCGGTCTGAAACCCGATGAGAACAGGGCTTTTCGATTTTTCAAAACGTCGTAGATTCTTTAGAGCACCCACCTTTTTCCCGTTCATATATACCGTAACGATGTTTTTGTCCTGGTCGGCAGAAACTGCCATATGAGTCCATTTATTTAACGGTATCTCTGCGTCGGTAATCCAGTAATCCGTCCACATGTTGCGCCCTGATATAAGGTTGCACATTGTGAAACCACATTCATAATTTTTATTCTCACCGAAGCCCATACGCCATTCGGATGCCCATTTGGGTCCGACTTTGCAAATCCATGATTCCCAGTTTTTAGTTTTGCGAGGATATATCCAGCAGTTTATAGTAATCGATTCGGCATCGTTTAAAACATTTTCTTTATCAGTACTGATGAAACCATTTTTTCCGTTGAAATCGAAAGCTCGATTATTTTGACCGAACCTATCTTCACATAAAATTACATTATGCGTGTATGTTTTTTGTTTGAACATACTCTCATCATTTGCATTTCCATTGAAAGGAAAATACGCAACGAGATAATCATCCAGTTTATTGTGTGCACCATTCGTAAATAAATTATTCAACAATCTTTCATTATTTGAGCTCGTCACGGCAAAACCGAAAGACGCAACAAGAAAAATAGTTATAATAGATGAGGCAATGAAATTGAACAACGCTGAATTATATGTATTCGATTTTTTCCCCAATAGTCGTGAAATTCTATGCGACAGACTTGATCCATTTGCGGCTGTGATAAGAGATGAATTCTGCCGCATTTCCTCAAGCTGCACGAGTGATTTTGCATAGATCAATTTATCACCTAAGATTTCAACGGCAATGTCATCGCAGCAATTTTCCCTTTCTCTGCGCATTCGACTGGAAATCCACCAGACAGCGGGATGAAAAAATCCCAACGTTTCCACAATCAATTGAATAATATTTACCAGATAATCATATCGTTTTATATGTGCCAACTCATGTAGCAAAATCGCTTCAATATACGTGCTTTCAACTCCTGCAAAAAAAGAAATAGGAAGAAGAAGAACAGGCCTAAAAAATCCTATAACGGCTGGTATGTCTATCTCTGGCGATTGTAGAGATGTTATTTCCCGTTTTATTCCGATTCTCCGCATCATCTCTTTTATTTTTGTCTCCCAAGAATACTCTACTACCAATTGAGCCTGCCGAATTAGAAAAATAACCTTCGAAAATCCATATATGCGATAAAATGTTGTCAACACAACGCCTAGCATCCAGAGTATACTTATAAAAGGAGTATATCTGTTTACATAATACATCAACTCTTCGTACGATGATATCTGAATTTGGCTGCTTCGGAATTGTATTCCGATTAATGTATTGTTATTGAATATTTCTTTCGTATCGACAGGGGTCAGCTTTGTTACGGTGGATCCCTCATAACTTGACGAATCTTTTCTCAAATCGCTGAATGCGAAATAAATCGGAAGAGCCACCATCAAGAACATTGAGAGACAACAGATAATATAGCGTACTCTAGAGTCGGCACGTTTAAGCACGAATAAAAGCAAGCCCGAAATAAGAGTAATTACCGTCGCCTGCCATGCGAAGTGAAATATTATCAGTCCGATCTTATCAAACAGAACCATAGGTAGTTCGAATCACTAAATGTATTTAGAGTTCACGTTCTTTTTGCCTAATAAGTACTTTTATCTTTTCGAGCTCATCTCGGCTAACTTTCTTCGCAGACAATGCACTCATGACAAGCTTTTCGGTGGACCCGGCAAACACACGACTCAACAAAGAACCAATTATTTCCTTTTGTACGAGATTTTCGGGATTTGCAGGTGTATACACGTGAGTTTTTGACGACTCGTCCCTTCTCAATAATCCTTTTTCAAACATAATCTGCATTAGTTTGAGTGTCGTCGTGTATCCGGCGGTTTCGTTCTGATTTATTTTTGAATTTACTTCTCTGACAGTACTCAGTCCATATTTCCATAAAATTGATAGTATCTGCAACTCTTTTTCAGTGGGACCGCTATTTCTTTTTCTTGCCATAGGGTTTTCCAAACGTCGAGCATTGAATACATCTTAAATATAATAAATAAAACAGCATTGTCAACGAAATAATTCGTAGATCGTTAGTTAACGGCTTATGTCGTTTTTCAAAAAACAATCTCGACTGAAAATAGCCCAGTCAGTGACGGGCGGCCCCGACTTCGAGTTTCTTAGAAGTGTCCAATGAATACATGTTTATCAAATCGTTACCTTTATCATCTTCAAATCTTTTATGTTGGAACTGTTTCCAAATAATACCTTATACTCTAGCAATTACAGAAACTCGAACGACTTTACCTGTATTTGTTACCGGTATTGTTAAATCAACGCTTCCCTCATTTTTATCTCAGTTTTGCTGATTTGAGTGCTATCAACCGAGAAGGTTGTATATCTAATCCAAAACCAAAGGGGGAAAAGAGGATCGGACTTAAAACGATATGTACAGCCTTTAATAGAATAATCCTCGAAATCGGGCAATAGCTTTACGTTCTTATAGAAAGTGATGGGCAGTTTACCCGATGGATCATAATCGCCAAAGAGCACACCGGCTACAGCTTGACTGCCTGATTCCCCGCCGTACCATGCTTGCAGTATAGCGTCACAAGTTTCAATTTCCGGGACTAACCCCATTGCGAACCCGAACAATTCACAAAAACATCCTTTTTCCCGGCTAATTGCAACGTTTTCGAATAATTACGTTGTACTAAAGGCAATTTAATATCGGTGCGTCAGATTCCCTCTACTTTGATTCCTTTTTTAACTCAGGTAATCGTTTCAGGATGATTTCCATAGTATCTCCTTGCATTCCAGGCACCTTCATTGATATGGAATCACCTATAATTGTACACTGATGGTTAATTGTCATCTCGCCGACATTCACGTCGAAGGAAAAAGTTTTGCCACTATTCTTTCCATTACTAATTGGTATTTCTCCCATCGAACTTTCAACCGTACCTGTTAAACTATCTCCACTTACCTTGAAACTAAATGTCAAATCCATTGGACCATTTGGACTTTCCATTTGCCCTTTCCATTTTCCATTAATACCCTGGGCAAAACCAATACTAATTGCTAAAAAGGTCACTATACCAAAATAAAATAAACGTGACATGGATATTCCTTTCATAAAATGTGAATGTATTTTGTTAGGATCTGTTGTTTCGGCTGATCCTTTAGCCTTCTTGGAGATTGTAAGATAATTGAAATGTTCTTTTTCACAGTCTCGATGAAAAAAATCGCATCGCAACTCTTTGTACACGTTACAGCATTAATTCAATCTTAAATGGTTGCGCTACTGTAATTCCTTTATGTTCGATATTCAAAATCGTTTTGTATTAAGGTACAATGGGCTCAAATTTGTAACACTAATACAAGTCTAACTTATTCTTATTTAGAATGGCATATTCTGCTGCTTTGCTATATATCCCAACGTGAATAGCTGTCGAAATATTTCTATATTTATTCTATCAACTATTCTATTGTAACTTTGATCAATTTTAAATCCTTATTATCGGAGCTGTTTCCGTACCAAACCTCGTATTCCCCGACAGTTGAATTCATCTTAAAGCTGGATCTGTCGAAAAACTCAAATGCCGTGGAAGGCAAGCTAATAGTCACCTCACTGGTTTTGCCGGCAGCAACATCTACACGCTGAAAGCCCCTTAAGGTTTTCAATGGGCCATCAGTGTCATTTACCTTATGTACATAAACCTGCACGATTTCTGTCCCATCGCGCTTGCCGGTATTTGATACAGGAACTTTAAGTTCAATAGTTTCGTCGGCTTTAATTGTCGTTCTGCTAATCTTGGCATTTCCAATTTTGAAAGAAGTATAACTTAGACCAAAACCAAATGGGAAAAGAGGATCGGACATGAAACGATACGTACGACCTTTCATTGAATAATCTTCAAAGTCTGCCAACTGTTTGATGCTTTTATAGAAAGTAATTGGCAGTTTGCCCGATGGATTATAATCACCAAAGAGTACATCGGCAACCGCCTGTCCGCCTGATTCCCCACCGTACCATGCTTGCAGTATAGCATCACAAGTTTCAGTTTCCGGAACCAATCCCATTGCAGAACCTGAACAATTCACAAATATGACCTTCTTTCCAGCTTGTTTCAGTTCTTTTAGGCAATTACGTTGTATCTTAGGGAGTTCTATATCAGTGCGGTCACCACCCTTGAAACCGGGTAACTCGATAGGCATTTGCTCCCCTTCCAATTGAGAAGAAATACCGCCAGCAAAAATGACTACATCGATACCTTTCAGCTTTTCGATAAGTGCATCAAAACTGACAGGAACCTCCTTACCAAAATTGAGGTTTAGACTTGCCGGCCAGTTCCATAACTGAACAAAGTTACCGACAATTTTATATTCTTTGCCTTTCTCAACCTTGTATGGAATGCGGTTGATACGCGGCCCCCACATGCGGGTTTTATATAGTGTATCACTGTTAACAATAAGCTCGAATCTCCCTCTAGCTTCAACTCTTAATACAATCTCTCCTGATTCTGAAGGTTTGTACACTGTTTCGTATCTACCGGAGAAATTCTGCAGATGTACCCCTGTGCTGAATTCGTGCTGCCCATCAGTTGTTAATTGTATAGGATTAGTTATTTGTTCAACGGCTGCGACTTCACCATTAAATTCCCGGTTGTTCCAGTATGTGACTTTTATACCTGCTTTCCCGTCAATGGAACATTCACCAATTACAGTTTCAATATACATCATATCTGTCAGGTCACATCCCCTGTCAAACATTATCTTTTCAGCAGGAAGTTTGGTTCTTATACCGTCAAGAATTGTTATAGTATTAAATGGTGTTCCATTGTAATTTCCCCACATAAGGCGTTTATCATTAGCGTTAGGACCAATTACAGCGATCTTTTTCACGGATTTGGATATAGGTAAAGCATTGTTTTTGTTCTGAAGGAGGGTCATTGTCTCTCTTGCCATATCCAAAGCTAACTTTTTATGTTCATTGTTATTGATTATCGATACAGGAATTTTTGTCCAGTGAACCAACGTATCGTCATCCATCTCTCCAAGATCGAAGCGGCCGACTAAAACCCGCATTAAACTCTTATTTATATCTTCTTCTTTAATTAAACCTTGCTCCACAGCTATAGGTAATTTTTTAAAAGCAGGACCCGTGCACTCAACATCAGTTCCGGCCAGAACGGCTTTGGCTCCAGCATGTGTTGCATCGGACGAAACTTTATGGCTTGTATAAAAATCAGAAATTGCTCCGCAGTCGGAAACTACAAGGTACTTAAAGCCCCATTCATCACGTAAAATTCTCTGAAGTAATTGTGTATTACCGCAGCAAGGTTCATCATCCAACCGTTGATAAGCACACATGACCTCCCGAACGTCAGCGTCCCGAACCGCTGTTTTAAATGCTGGCAGATAGGTTTCCCATAAATCTCGCGGATCGATATTGTTAAGATTGATGGTGTGGCGGCTCGGTTCAGGGCCCGAGTGGACGGCAAAGTGTTTGGCACATGCCAACAATTTTTTATATCTCGAGTCGGAAGGACCCTGCAAGCCTTTTACAACAGAAATGCCCATGCGTGATGTGAGGTAAGGGTCTTCACCATAGGTTTCCTGACCTCGTCCCCAACGTGGATCGCGGAAAATATTGACATTGGGAGTCCATACAGAAAGACTAAGGAAGCGGCGGTTATCCAAACCTCTCTTTTGCGATTGGTTGTATTTAGCCCGTACTTCATCAGAGACAGCGTCGAAAATTTTGAAGACTAATTGATCATCAAAAGAAGCTGCCATACCTATCGGTTCAGGAAAAACAGTCACACTATCATTATTCGCAAAGCCGTGCAATGCTTCGCTCCACCAATTGAATTTTTTTATACCAAGACGTGAAACGGCATTCGATTCATCACACATCAAGGATACTTTTTCACTTAATGTTAAACGCGAGACTAAATCCTTCGCTCTCTCTTCCGAACTCAATTTAGGATTTTGAAAGGGCATAGTTTGTGCCCATAGGTTCATCGAAAATAAAATGATTGTAACAAGAAACATTTGTTTTTTCATTTTGTTTTTCTATTTCCTTTCTTGAAGATTATTGGACAATCGTTTCTTTTTATAAAATCAAATATCTATCTTTTGTTGAACTATAATGAAACTACACTTATTAACGAATTAATTCAATCTTTTAACTCCTGATATTTCAACAAATACAATAATAGATAAACACCAGGAGTCATTTTGTTATCGAATACCGTATCAACTCTTGTCAGTCGGGATTCGGATAGGATTCACTTCTTGTTGTTTTCGTTAAGCGGCATAATGGGAAAATTTACTAGGCAGAACGGCTCTCCTTCTTGAAGTGCCTTCCCAAGCGAACCGGTCTGAATTAGATTATCAAAAACGTCCAAATTAGTATAGACAGATGTGTATTCCGGCTTGAAAAAATAGTTTTGAATATCATAATTGTCGTATTCTGCAAACGGCCCTGCAGATCCTTCAACAACATGAAATACCTTTTTAACCTCCGGACATTTCTCATGGATATGATTCATCGACTGTTGGTAAGGTCCAAATGAAAAGAAAGAACCTTCAATCGAAATTTTAATCCCAAAAACCAAGATTGCGGCTAAAACAATCCTATTGATATAATTATTTTTCGTGGATGTGAAAAATAATGTTACCGGAATCAAGAGGAGTATAATGATATTAGAAAGATAGCGCATATACAAAACAGGTTGCATTAACAGTGATATAATCGTTGCCGTTAAAATGGTACACCAAAACATGCACAAAGACAATCTGAGCACGAGACCTTGTTTTTCTTTTCTGGCTATATAATTCCTATAGATTACCAACAATATTAATCCGTAGATCATAAACGCCAGAGGCAAAAACGGGGGAAGATAAATTTTAGGAGCGAACGGGCTGAGTAAACAAGATAAAAGTGTTTGCCAGTTTAAAGCGGGGACCCAGTAGGATTCAACGACTTTTTTCGTTTGCCTGAGTACAACTGTGAACCATGGTATATAAAGTATGAAAGTAATAAGTGAATAGATCAAATGAATCTTGAATTGATTATTTCGTTTGATAAAAAGGAATATCGATACAAATACATTAGCCCAGAATACGGCTAACAAAGCGTAATAGTGAATATAAGCGGCTAATAGTGAAAATAACATACACCATATTAAATCGCTTTGCTTGTTGGACGAAAGGAAGCTAGAAGCAAACAAAAAAGTCCCGGTTACCGCAAAAGATCCCCATGTATACATCCTGGCCTCATGCGCATATTCGGCAAGCATTGGCAGTGATACCATTAAAAGGCAAAAATAGAGGACTCCAGGTTTTCCAAATACTTTTTGACCGATTCCATACACCAATAGGATTGTTGCCAGTATCCCTAAAACAGAGAATAATCTTAGTGTGAAGTCATTGAGTCCAAAAATAGTTACAAATAATTTCAACCCGAAAAAATAGAGTGGCGGGTGGAAATCGTTCTTGATTAGTTGTGTGATTTCTCCATATGAATGCCTTACCAGCGCTTTTGAAAATGCTTCATCGATCCATATATCGCTGAAATTGATATTATATAAATAGAACACCGATGCAAAAATAAAAATCAAAATAAACCAAATATTTTGATTGACCTGCTTCAGTTTTTCAATTGCATTTATCATTTATCTCGTATAGATATCGGATTTCTCTATCTCTCTCAAAGTTTTAATAACAAACCCGCCATAGGGATACATATTTAGTTTGATGGGTTTTGAAAAATCAACACCTCTTTTTATAAATTCCTTTGCATCAGTTGAATCGGTGATAAGAATACCTTTAGATGAATTATTGATAAATGAAACATTGAGCATTATTGTGCGTTCGGAATTTTCACCATTGATACCTGCTATGTACCACCTGTCCCCTTTTTTTCTTGCCAGCACAACAAATTTTCCTGGAAAACCATCGATAAATTTCACATCGTCCCAACATTCGGGTAACGAGCTCATATATTCCTTAATAAAATCCTTTTGAGCCGCCATTCCTGTTGGTGTTTCGGCAATATGCTGTATTCCTGAAGTAAAAATAACTGATAAAGCTATTTCAAAACCGCCGGTAGTTCTGCGTGCTATATGTGGTATGCCAGAGAAGTTTACAGGGGTAAAATCCATCGGATCAAAAAGATTTCTGGTGAAGGGAATAATTGTACAATGTGAAGGTTGATTATCTGCAAAGTGCTGTCCAAAAGTTACATATTCTTCTCCTCTAATTGCCTCCATGCTTACGAGGTTGGGATACGTTCTGTACCGGCCCCTTGGAAAAGTGCAACCATGAAAGTTTACTGCAAGATTATATCTCGCCGCATCTTTCAAGATATCAACATAATATTTCATCATAGACTGCCCATCACCGCCAAAAAAATCTACTTTAACTCCGCTGATTCCCATATCTTTCAACTTCTGAAATTCAGCAGACCTCGATTCCTTTGTCAGCATTTTATCCCGCGGCGAGAGTGTCGTCGTATTCCAATCACCCGCCGAATTATACCATAATAATATTTTTACGTTTTTCGTTTTCGCATAATCCGCCAGCTGTTTAATTTTTTCATATCCAATTTGAGTATCCCAAAAAGCATCGATGAGACAGTACTTCCAATTCATGGATGCTGCAAAATCGATGTACCGCTGCTGAGCTCCGTAAACAGTTGAATCATCTTTTAGAATAACCCAACTCCAGGATGCAATTCCCGGTTGAAGCCACGAAGAAACGTCGTATTTTTCCGGGGTGGCTAAATCAGTTTCCAGAGTTGATTCAACAAGACCTGCAAGGTTATCAGCTATTGCAATGACCCGCCAGGGAGTATACCACGGTAAAACAGACTCCGGTAAAACAGGTTCGTTCGATCTGCATTCCTGCGGCTCGGGAAATTGTACTGAATATTCTCCATCAGGAGAAAACTGGCTTAACCGTGTTCCGCAATAAATCGTATCAACGGCAGTTTCTGTAATACTCATCCAGTATTTTCCGATATTAAAGAGTGCCGGCATTACCCATCCCGCCTGATTGGGAGATTTTGTCCCGACAGGTATATTTATATTGTAATATTCTTCATAGGATGGGGAAGAAAAACACCATCCCATTCGGGCATCCTGACATGGCTGTAAAAACGCTTTTGTCGAACGATCAAAGTGAAAAGATGTTTCTTCTTTGAAAATTATTACGGTAGAATCCGTTTTTTCAGGGAAATGATATCTAAATGCAACACCATCGTTCGATACTTGGAAAATGATTTCCATTATTTTTGAATTGACATTTTTCAGATAAAAAATTCGTTTGTTACCAGTGTAACTACAATTTAGCCGCTTACCGTGCAGCAGCGTATATTTGTCGGAAACAACACTCATATTTGAAACTGAATCAAGTGTTAAATTAATTGAAAAATCTTCGTCGCTTCTGACCATTCCCAATTTTGACTCTTTCAGAATAGTTGAACCCGAATGAGAGACAGAATAAACACATGCGCCGATAGAAGTAAGCCAAAAGTTGACAGAGATTTTTGCGTTTGGACTTTTTAATGTATAGCTCTCGGTACAAAAAGCATTAGTTAAAAAGGTTAACAAAAATAGAATCAGTAGTAATCTGAAATTTTTAATCATTGCAATAACCCTTTATTAGCTAATTAAGAATAACCTGTACTGACTTAGAAACAGCAATCATTGTTGTAATAATCGACCTTCCAAAACAATTAACCTGTTTCAACACAATAAATTTTTTCAAGAGCATATATTTTGACGAAATGCTAACTTAAATTTCCCTTTGTTTGCGATTCATAGTAAATGTTGACTTGTCGAAAAGCAATAGTGTTCTACTTTTTAAAATGATATGCGCTCATTCTACTTCTAATATTTTTTTTCCTTTTCTAATTCCATTTTCATTGAATGAGTCGAAAGTGAAATAGTACTTCGATAAACTGTTTAGACTCCTTATTGTTATTGAATCGGTACCCAGCACCTGGTAATTGTGATATAATTTATTCTTTTGAGTCCCGTAACGAATATTGAAGCCAACAGCATCCGGGCCTTTATCCCATTTTAGGCTTACCACACATCTGTCCGTGTTTGAGCGGATAACATTTACTTTTTTAATTTTTGACGGAACTGTTCCTCCTCCATTTCCAAAAACACGCAGACCCGCAAGAGCAAAAGTACCGGTTGGGACACGATAATTAGTAAGTTTAATAAAACGGGCTTTTATGGGATTTTTAAGTTCAATATAGTCATGAGGAACATCTGTTTTGTTTTCTGTTTTATCAGCCAAAGTGTGCCAGGTTTTATTATCCGAAGAATATTCCAGAAGGTATTGATAATAAATCTCGGGATTGCGTCCGTATATTTGTGTTTCGTTTTCAGCATAATTAATCTGAACGGCATTTATTATGCATTTCTTCTGCAAATCCATCGATATCCATTCGCCTTTGTTGCCGGTTTTAGCGCTCCAGAAAGTACGAATATCTTCATCGGCAGCATAACTCTTTGGATGGGTGAATAATTCCGAAGATACTTCAACCGGTTTGTTGTATGAAAGCAGCATCCAACGAGGCGATAATTCTTCCGGACCTGATATTTTCTTCTTTGGTACGATAAAAGGGAAATCACCAAAACCGGTATACGTATATAATTCTCCATCCTTATCGAAAAACATTGGGAATAATCCAAGGCGTCTTTCAAACATATGTTTTTGAGATATTGTCATAGTTGAAATATGCCAGTAGTTGCCGTATTTATCTTGAAAAGTACTGCTGTGTCCTGCACCGGCAATAAACCCTTCAGGTTTGGATGAACATGGGTTGTTTGGAGCAAGTGAATAATCCCCAAGCGGTTTGTCGGACACATAGAGACCATCGCAATAACTTTTAAATTCGGTGCCGGGAACTGCATACTGTAAATAGTATTTACCGCCATACTTTGTCATCCAGGAGCCTTCTATCCAAGGATTGCTCGATTTATCATTGTAATCTCCTGATCGTTCCCATCCGTATTTGTTTTTGTGACTGTTAAAAAGTTCTTTTGGTTTTCCGATGGGGTTAAAGGTTTGGGGATCTAATTCAACAGCGTAAATAGGATTTACATTCGAACATCCGTAGTAAAAATACAAACGATCATCATCATCAACAAATAAACATGGATCAATCATTCCAATAGGAAACGCCGGATTAACTACTTGCCATTTATCCGATTTGGGATCAGTAGTTTTATAAATCACCGGTTTATCCGCCGATGCCATGAAATATAAAGTATCGTTCATTACAACTGCAGTTGGGGCATAATCCTCCAATGGAAGGTCTTCATTCGTTATTAAATCCCAGTTGATTAAATCATCGGAATGCCAGTATCCACCGGATTTGGATGCAAACAAGTAGTATTCATTTTTAAAAT
>Ga0187886_1002729_pt1 | contig 13805 bp, 12 predicted proteins | sample June2016WEW_20_1_FD_133001 | JGI IMG/M metagenome (GOLD analysis project Ga0187886, IMG submission 133001) | Peatland microbial communities from SPRUCE experiment site at the Marcell Experimental Forest, Minnesota, USA - June2016WEW_20_150 | ecosystem: Environmental > Terrestrial > Soil >... | reverse complement strand
TGGGCCATGCCGGCAAAATCCGCCTTGATGCTGGCCGGGTCCCATTCGTAGGGCCACTGCATGGCCTGGCGGGCGGGCACCCAGTTGACGCCGACGGCCACAAAGCGCTGGTTGGCAGCACAAAAGTAATTCCCTGATAAAACGACTTTTTCCATAAAGATCCCGCTTTCTTGTTACTTCAAACCGGTCATCGAAATACCCTGAACGAACTGCTTTTGGGCGAAAATGAACACCACCAGGACAGGCACGGTCATCATGGCGGCGGCGGCCATAAGCTGGTTCCACTGGGTCATGTAGCGGTTCTGGAAGTTCGAAAGCCCGACCGAGATGGTGTAGTAAGCCGGCTCGCGGATGTAGACGAGCGGGCCGAGGAAGTCGCTCCAGGTGCCGATCAGGGTAAATAATGAAACCGCAATCATGGCTGGCTTGGAGAGGGGCAGGATGATGCGCCACAGGATGCCCAGGTCGGAACAGCCATCGATGCGAGCCGCGTCAGAGAGTTCTTTGGGGATGCCCAGGAAGAACTGCCGCATCATAAAGATGAAATAGGCCCGGCCAAACCAGGCCGGCAGGATCAGGGGGAGATAGCCTTTATATCCACCGCCGACCAGGTTCAATTTCCTGAAAATAATGAACAGCGGAACCAGGGTCACCTGGTCGGGCAGGATCAGGGTGGACAATACGATGATAAAGACCACATCGCGGCCCTTCCACTCGATGCGCGAGAACCCGTAGGCCACCAGCGAGCAAGACACCAGGTTGCCCAGGATGACCCAGAAGCTGAGGAAGACGGTGTTGAAGAAATAACGCCCGAAATTGGAGACTTTCAGCGCCTGTGGATAATTACCCCATAGGGCCGGATTGGGAATGAAGATGGGCGGCCAGGTGAAGACCTGGCTGTTGGCTTTCAACGAGGTGATCAACATCCAAATGATGGGCACCAGAAAGGCCAGACTGAGGCAAATCAGGATGCCGTGCAGGAGTATTTTTCGGCGTCCTGGAAACAGATCGTTTGCGCTGTTAGTTGCCATAGTTCACCCACCGTTTCGAGGTTCTCAAGATGACCACGGTACAGGCCATCACCAGCAGGAAGAGCAGCCAGGCCATGGCAGAGGCATACCCCATTTTCAAATAGGCGAAGGCATTCTGATAGAGATAGAGCGAATAGAACAACAGGGAATCGGCCGGTTGGCCGGAGCCCTGGACGCTGACAATGTATGGGATGGAAAAATATTGGAAGGACCAGATGAAGGCGTTGATCAGGTGGAAGAAGACGATCGGGGTGAGCAGCGGAACGATGATGTAAATAGTCTTCTGCCAGGAGTCGGCGCCATCCAGTTCGGCGGCTTCGTAATAATCCAGGGGGATTTCTTGCAGCCCGGCCAGGTAGAGCACCATATCGCTGCCGATCATCCACAGGGTTACGATCAGCAGGGCTGGCTTGGCCCAGTCGGGAGAGCTGAGCCAGGGCGGGCCTGGCAAGTTGAGCAGGCGCAGCATGCCGTTGAGCAAGCCCCATTGCGGGTTGAGGATCCAGATCCACACCACCGCGGAGGCCACAGCGGGTACGACTGAGGGCATAAAAATGAGCGTGCGGTAAAATGAATTACCGCGTAACTTATTATTCAGCAAGACTGCCAGCCCCATGGCCAGCACGATCGAGGCGGGCACCACGAAGATGGAAAATATGATGGTATTCCCAAGTGATTTGTAAAATTTTGGGTCTGCGAAAAGCTTGGCATAATTATTTACAGCAACCCATTTGGGCGAACCGAAGAGCGAGAAATCGGTAAAGCTGTAGTAAAAAGAAGCCAGCAGAGGGTAGATCGTGAAAGCCAAGAATCCGACGATCCATGGGGAAATAAAAGCAATCCCTCTGAGTAGTTTACGTGTTTCTGGTTTCAACTCTCTGGTGATCGGGGTGGTCACCGAAACGGATGTTGGAGCTGCCATCCTTCAACCTCCTGAAAACAGCCAGTATTGGGCACTTTGTTACCCGAAACCCTGGCTGTCTTGTCAAAAATAATTTAATTTTATTTGCGTAGGGGCGGGTCCACCCTTCAGGCGCATCCTGGTTGTTAGACCCACCCCTACGGTAGAGATGGTGCGGTTTATTTCTTGATGTAATCTGCAGCGGCTTGTTCAACGATCTTTTGGGCAGCGTCCAAAGCATCTTTGGGAGCCGTGCCTTTGTTATACATATCGCCGATGGCCGAAGTCATCTCGTCGATGTACTTCTGGCTGTATGGAACCGGCGCCCAGGCGACCGTATTGGCAGAGACCGACATGTCAGCGAAGAACTTGGTGTCCGGATTGGTGGTGAAAGTGGACAGCTCGCTCTTGATCTGCGGGACGTTGGAAATTTCGGCCGAGAATTCACGCGCAACGTCTTTACTCATAGCTAACCAGAGGGCGAACTCCATAGCCTCTTTCGGGTGCTTGGAAGCCACCGGCACCGCCAGGGGATTGGTGCCCAGGTCGCCGGCGTTGGCGTATTTCGGGTCAGAATAGGGGATGGCGGCCACGCCGTAATGCAGGTTGGGGGCGTTCAGCTTGAAGAACTCGGGATTCCAGCAGCCGTCGATGTATATGGCGACTTTGCCGAGCTGGAAGGGATTATCGCCAGAGCTGAAGCCGGTGGTGAAAGCGGTCACTTTGTCCAGGCCGTAGATCTTCTGCAGGTCGAGGTCCCACTGGAAGGCAGCGATGTTAGCGGGATCGTTGAGAGTGGGAGCGTTAGTGGCCGGATCGTAGAAGTGACCACCGCTGTTCAGCATGAAGTTCATGGCGCGCCAGAAATCGTTGATTGGCAGCCAGCCCAGTTGAGTGATGTTACCATTGGCGTCTACCTTGGTTAGTTTCTGGGCGTATTCCTTCAGTTCATCCAGGGTCTTAGGGGGTTTATTAGGATCCAGGCCGGCCGCGGTGAACAGGTCCTTGTTATAGAACAGACCCCAGTTGTAGTTGACGAAGGGCAGGCCGTAATATTTGCCGTTGAACATGACCCATTGAAGACCGGCGGGCACCATGATGGATTCTAATTGGGCTTTGACAGGTTCGACAGCAGGCGTCAGATCCATAATGGCTCCCTGGCTGGCCCACAGGGTGATCGCTTCGGAGGACCCTGACATAACCAGATCCGGTGAATCGCCGCCCGACATGGCGGTTAAAATCATGGTGTTATCTTTATTGCCCTCGGTAATAACTTTGATGTTTGGATGGGTGGGGGTCCAATATTTGTCGACAATTCCCTTGAGGAAATCTACCTCGTGCGCATTGAACCCATGCCACATGGTGATGGTAACGACCTGGCTGCTGGCGGGAGCTGAGGTGGCGGCGGCAGGAGCCGAGGTTGGTTGGGCTGGCGCAGCAGTAGCCGGAGCGCCGCAGGCGCTCAACACCATCGAGAATGCCAGGATGGCGACGGTAATGATGAAGATCTGTTTCTTGAACATTTACTCCTCCTGAAAGAATCGTACACTTTGTATTATGGAACAAGCAAGTCACTCATTTGCTTTCACTTCGGCCAGATTGAGATTGGAAACCACCTCCTTTTTTTAGAATTTGTGGTAAATGAAACCTTAACTAATCTTACGCAGAAGTCAGACGTTAAAGACCCGCAGCGGGTTACGTCCGGTTGAAAAACTGAAGCGGTCAGACCGGTAGACCGAGCGGACGTATTCCAGCACCACAAAACGATCGTCCAGGGTGAGGTGCCAGATAATCAATACTGGGGCGCCGTTTTTTGTGTCGAGAAAATCGGCTTCTTCGGAGGTAGCCGCCCTGGCCTCAACGATGGCTTCGCCCCAGGTGGGTTTGTAGCCGTACGTCTTGCGCATTACCTCGTATAAATACTGCTTTTCAAAATCGGTGCGCTCCAGGTCTGGATACATTTCCACCGGCAGGTAGGCGGATTGGTAGACGACCGGCTCGTTGTTGGCCAGGCGGACGCGCTTCAGGCAGTAATAGTCGGCGTCATCGGACATGCGCAGTTTTTCAAGAATTTCCTGGTCAGGTTTGACCACCCGCCTAGAGACCAAGCGTGAGCTGGGTTCCAGGCCGCGCTCGCGCATGTCTTCGGTGAAGCTGGAGAAGAAGGAGAAGTTGCTGAGGAAGGGTTGGGCCACGAAGGTCCCCCGGCCGCGCTGGCGGTAAGCCAGGCGGGCTTTGACCAGCTCTTCGAGAGCTGCCGTGGCAGTGATACGGCTGATACCAAAGCGCTGCACCAGCTCGTTTTCCGAAGGTAATTTCTCGCCTTTATTGAACTGGCCGTTCTCGATGGACTGCCGCAAGATGTGGGCGATCTGGATATAAAGCGGCGTGTAGCTGGTTGAATCGAGGGTAGTTTTATCGGTATTGGTCATTTTCTAGATGGGGAGCTGGCTGCTATCGATATATTAGCATGTTGCCATATTGATATATCAACTCTTCCATTGTATAATTAATTTTGCGGTTTGTCAATTCATATTTTCCGAAAGGTTCATAAAATGTCCAATCCCGCTGCTCCTCGCCAGCCCTTTGACTTTTTCCCCATGGGCCACTGCCACCACGCCGATTTTCTCAAGCAGTCACCCCCGTTGAATCCCAAAGAATACAAGGAATTCATGCGCAGCGACCTGACCCGCATCAAAGAAGCCGGTTTCAACGTACACAACATGGAATTTGGCTGGTTGGACATGGAGATCCGGCAGGACCTATGGGATTTTGAGCGCACCGACGCCGTCTTTGAGCTGTGCCAGGAGCTCGATCTGCGAATTTTTGCCTGGATGTTTGCTGAACTGACCCCGCGCTGGCTGATCAAGAAATACCCGGAGACGCGCGCCATCGCCGCTACCGGTTACGCCAGCGAGACGCATTCTTTTGGATCCAACTTTGCCCGCCAGCGCATCCGCAATTTCACCCACAAGGTTATCGAGCGTTACGGCAACTCCCCGCTGGTGATCGGTTATAACGTGGGCATCGAGACTGGCTTGTTCTGGATCGAAGAGCAGGACAGCAATGAAGTGGCGGCTCGTCTTTGGGATTACAACCCCGAAGTGACCGCCGGTTTCCCGGGTTGGTTGGCCAAAAAATATGGCACTCTAGATGAATTGAACCGCATCTACCGCGACCATTACGCGGCATTCGAGGAAGTTGAGCCGCCCAACAGCCGCTTCATCCACGAGCAGTTCATGCTGATCAACCAGGTGCCCTGGCTGGATTGGCGCCTGTACATGAGCGACCTGCTGACCGGTTACGTGCATTTCAAAGGCGAGTGTGTACGCCAGCTCAAACCGAAAACCGTGATCAGCGACCAGACTTATGTGATTGAGCCGGGCATCAACTGCCAGAATATCTGGAAGATCAATGCCAAAATGGACGTACTCGGCACAAGCATGTTTGTTTCAAGCAACCCGGGTGAATTTGTACGCGCCAGCTACTGGGAAGACTATTTCCGTAGCTCATCGAAAGGCAAACAGTACTGGATCTGGGAGCTGCGCAGCGGGCAGAATGCCTGGGGTCTGAACAATTGGAGCTCCCCCATCTCGGCTGCCGAAACAGGGCGTTTCATCTGGCAAGCCATCGGGCAGAACGCCAAGAGTATCCAATTCTGGAACTGGCGCCCGCACATCGGCGGAGTGGAAGTAGGCGGGCACGGTTTTACCGAGAGAGACGGAACACCGACCGAGCGGTCGATGCGCGCCGGAAATATCTGCAAGATTCTCAACCAGCGCGCTGATTGGATCCTGGCGGCGGACATGCCTAAAGCGCACATCGCCATCCTCGACAGCGAGGTTTCGCGCATCATCGCCACCGGGGAAGGCTCCGACCGGCTGGTGTTCGAGTCGCAGGTAGGTGCTTATGCCCTGTTCAAATCACAGGGGTTTTACGTTGATTTTGTCAGCGAGGAGGAAATCCAGGCTGGCGGTTTGAAGGATTACCGCCTGTTGGTGGTTCCTTTTGCTTACGCCATGCATGCCGCCACCGCTAAAACCATCCAGCAGTGGGTAGGCGATGGCGGATTCCTGTTTGCCGGGATGTGGTGTGGGGCTAAAGACGGTTTCGGATTTGGGCAATACGTGGTGCCTGGCTTCGGCCTGGATGAGGTTTTCGGCGCCCGGGAAGAAAGGCTGACCCCTTTCTTTTCCGAGCAGGATGCACGGGTGACCAATATGTTCGGCACCTTTGGCGTGGTGCAGATTACCGGGCGCCCGCTCTTCGAAATCATCGAACCGCTCAGCCCGGATGGGGCGGCCCGGGTTGGCGACACATTCAACGGTTTCGCCTACGTCTCCAGCCTGCGAGCTGAGCAGGGTACGGACGTGATCGCCCGGGATGGGCGCGGCGACGCGGTGGCGGTGCGCGGGCATTACGGGCAAGGCCAGGCGCTGATAGTGGGAACCTTCCCTATCCGCCTTAAGGATTTCGCCGAGGATGGCCTGACCAAACTGGTGTACGATTTCGCCAGCCTGGCAGGGATCACCCGCCCGGTGTCCATCCTCAACCGGCATGATAAGGAAGTGGAAGCCAAGCTGCTGCTCAATAAGGGCCACACCGGGCTGCTCGTGCTGCTCAATGCCGAACCCGAAGAATTCAATTTTGAAGTGCGCCTGGAAGGGATGGTTTTGAAATCGGCCGTGAACCTCGAAACGGGTGCGGCTGTACAATTCACTAAAAGGGACGGGAACACCTACGTGAGAGCCAGGCTGGCCGCCCAGGACGCCGCTGGCATCTATTTCGAGGAAGAGGGCGCACAGGGTGCATGATGAATACCTTTTTGGAGGATATTCTGGCCCAACCGGCTGCTCTGCGGTTGACCCTGGCGAGTATGCTGGAGGAGAACGAGGCTGCGCTTGAGCAGGCCGCAGAAATGATCGGCGGCGCCTCAAGGCTGGTACTGACCAGCATGGGCAGCGCCCATTATTCGCTGGCGCCCGTGGCTTACGCCCTGTCGCGGCTGCATCCGAATGTGCACCTGGTCGAGACCGGCGAGCAAATGAGCCTGCCATTTGTGCCGGGAACGCTGTACGTAATTATGTCACGTTCGGGGAAAAGCAAGGAGATTGCCGGTTTCGCGGCGGTACTACGCCAGCGCGGCGAGAGGCTGCTGGCGATCACCATGACTCCGGACAGCACGCTGGCAAAAAATGCCAACCTGGTAGTGTACGACCCGGCACCTTACGATGGTTTTATCTGTACCAAGGCCTATACCTCGATGGGGCTGATTGGGATGTTGATAGTTTCCAGGCTGGAAAACAGGCTGGACCAGCCACTGGTGGACGGGCTGGGCAAGGCTTTTGACTGGATGGAAGCCCACCAGGACGCCATGCTGAAGCAAATGCAGAGCATCGCATGGTTGGGAAAAAGCCTGACCTTCCTATCGCGGCGGGCCGGAATGAGCCTGGCCCAATCCGGCGCTCTGTGGCTGGAGGAAGCCGCCCGCCGGCGGGCGGCTTATTCGAGCATCGACTTTTTCCTGCACGGCCCGGTGGAGCAGGTGGACGAAGGCTACCACGGGGTGTGGATCGACCTGGCGCCCGATGTATTGAGCCGCGCCCAGTACCGGGAAGTGGCCGGAAAGGGCGGCGCTTTGATCTGCGTCGGTCCGGAAGCAGCCGGCCCGACTGGCTTCAAAATCCCGGCCTTCGACCTGCCGGAAGTTTACCGCATCCTCCCGGCCGCTCTGCCGGTGCAGATGATCGCTTACCAGAGCGCGGCGGCCCTGGGCCTGCGGGCCGGAGATATGCGTTACCTGAACTGGGTGGTGAGATGAAAGAACGCCGGCTGGTATTCGGTATGGATATCGGCGGGACGCGCACCAAGTATGGGCTGGTCGACCTGGCAAGCCACCAGATCATCGTCCAACAAACCCTGCCGACCGAAACGGGCGGCCTGGCAGCCTTTGTCCGGGCGGCAGGTAAGGCGGCCGGCGAGTTGAGCCGGCAAGCCGGGCTGCGCATAGGCGAAGTCGGTGCGGGTGGGGTGGGTGTGCCGGGTTACGTCGATGGCGACCAGGTCAGCCTGGTATGGGAATCGCTGGCTTTCCTAGAAGGAATGACGCTAAGGTCTGCCCTGCAAGAGGAACTGGGATTTCCCGTCCGCATGGATAACGATGGTCGGGCGGTAGCGATGGGTGAGACTTACTTTGGGGAGTATACCCTGGCCGGAGGGGTGGGGCGGCCGCGCCGCCTGCTGTCGCTGACCCTGGGCACTGGCTTAGGGGTCGCCCTGGTAGTGGATGGGCGCCTGCTGGAAAAAAGCTCGATCAACCACCTGGCTGGCCACATCCCTATCCGCTTGGAGGCGGCGGCGTGCTTCTGTGGTTTTTCCGGCTGCCTGGAATCGCTAGTAGGCGGGCCGGTCTTGGTGCGCAACTTTGCCCAGTTCAGCCAGGATAAAGAGGGAAAAGAACAGGCCGTCGCGGACGCCCGCAAAATCTTTGAGCTGGCAACCGGCGGCCATCCGGCTGCCAGGCAGGCGGTCGGCTTGCTCCTAGATGACCTGGTGGTCGGGTTGAATGCGTATATTTACCTGTACGGCCCAGACGTAATCGTATTGGGCGGCGGGCTGGCCAACAGCCTGAACGACTGGCTGCCGGTGATCCGGCAGGGCCTGTTTGCCTGCCCGTTCGAGGGCTACCAGGTGAAGGTCAGTCTGTCGACCCTGGGCGAGCAGGCCGATTTGTACGGGGCCGCCTCGCTGTGGGAATAAAGGGCACCTTACGTCATTATAGGGCGACGGCGGCAAGGCTTTCTTCCAGAAGCTGGACGTCCTGGCGTAAAATGCCCGGGTTGTCCTTCTGGTAGATGCCCACGCACACAGCGTCGTTAGCGCGCAGATGCGAGGCGGCGAAAGCAAAGGCGGCCTGGGGATCGTTGCGCCCGGCTGCCATGATCTTGTAATGGATCACGGGCCGGGAAAGCTGGGCGATCAGGCTGGTCATGGCCTGGCGGTCTTCTTCCAGGTACTGCTCGGGAGCGTTCGGGTTGTGCTCGGCGTGTTCGTCGCGACGCTCCGGGTTGTAGTAGCAGCACATGTAATAGTCCAGGTCAAGGTGTTCTTCCGCCCACTCAATCACGTGGTGATTGTGGGCGGCAATGCCTGCCAGCATGCCTTTTTCACGGCACAGGTCCAGGGCAGGTTGGACGTCGTCCAGCTTCCCCTGGGCGAAAGCATTATCCATTACCCCGCCGTGCAGGTGGCAGGCCTTGGCGCCGTAAGTGCTGGCGCGCTGGATGCAGGCAGCGTGGCTGCCGACTTCCGGGCAAGTCTGGGCAAACCATTGCAAAGAGCCGCCCTCGTCCCAGTATTCAAACAGCAGGCGCATCACGTGGAAATCCGTGCGGGCGATGACGGTATTAACGCCCAGCGTTTCGGCCTCGTGCAGGGTTTCCTTGATGCGGGCGTTGGTGAAATAATGCCGCATGGCCCAATCGTTCTGCGGGCTCTGGTGAGAAAACCCGCTGAAGGGGTTGCTGCCGATAATGAAGCGGCTGACAGTAGTTTGTTTCATCTGGACGTACTGCAATGGGACCTCCAATAAAGAATGTCAGATGACTTCCAGAAAATTCAGGTCGGGTAACACCGGGAAGGGGGCGTGCGGCTCGGCCTGGTACCAGAACACCGTTGAGGCGATATCATCCTGGCCGGGCAGGTAGCGCGGGCCGTCCTTCTGGCGAGCGCGCCAGCCCAAGGCCTGAATGGTAACGCGCAGGTCCTGCTTGAAGCGGATGGGGTCCATGATGTGCCAGCGGTACATGCCGAAGCGCTGCTCCGTAAGGTACAGCCCGTCCGGTATGATCACCTGGGGCAGACCAGTGTAGGGCGAGGAGAAGATACCGTACTGGCCGGTGGGGAACTCGAAATCCCAAGCGCCGCCAAAATAATCCTCGGTGCCCGTACCGCAGATGGTAGGGAACTGCGTGTCGCCGTCCATATAAAACTTGATCTCGCCCTCGCCCCACCAGCCATTGTTGTTCACACCCCAGGCCAGGTAGGTGCCCACGTACTGGCCTTGGCCCTTGACCCCATCCAGCAAGGTGTGCACCTGGGCGTAGGGCAGCGGGTTGCTGCGCCGCCATTGGGCATGGAAATAGGCGCTGTCGGCCGGGACATCCGTGAGGGTATAGTTGACCTGGTAATAAAAGCCGGACAGGGCCTCTGGCCACAGGTTTTCGATGGTGATCAGGGCATGCTTGCGGAAAGGCATCTCCCAGTAGCAGTTGAAACCGCCGGCCGGGTTGACGCACACCGGCAGGGAGATAATGTTTGAGCGCACGCACCAGCCGTGGCAGAAAAAGTCTCCCACGGGGACCTCGACCGAAGGGGTGGTCTCGTCGTCCCAAACCATGCGCAGCACCAGGCGGCGCCAGAAATCCGGGTGACAGGTTAACCAGATTTGCTGGATGGCGCCCTGCCCGTGGATATCCGCCAACACCACCTGGCTGTGCCCGGGGATGTTGATCGAAGGGGAGACCTTCCAGCCCTGGCCCAGTTCGCGGGCGCAGACTGCGCCGGTGCCCTCGGTGGCCATCCCGCCCTGGCCCTTTTCGCCGGTGAAATTCTCGGCGCTGATCGAACGTGTTTCGGCGTTTGACAGGCGCGCCAGGTTCCCCAGCGACATACCCAGCCCGCTAAAGTTTGTTTCCATGGAATCCTTGCTTTGTAAGAAAAGAGGTGGTTCTCTGGAAATTGCCGTGGTGAACTCCCAGATTTTGGGGTGTGAGCGTGCGTACGCACGCTCACACCCCAAAATCTGGGGACCTTCCACGGGAAATCCCAATGAGCCAAAGAGGTATCAGCTTTTACTGTCAGCCCTCAGTTTACCGAAAGAAGCCGGGATGCGCAAGGATTTTGAGATGCCGGAGAAATAAACCCTGAAGGTTTTCCGAAACCATCTGGGTTTGATCATACACCTTCAGGATTTCAGCAGCCCTCTCACAAACAGGAGTGCCTTGCGCGCTTCTTCGTCCATGTCCAGGCCCGCGCTGAGGTTGCGGAAGACTTTGATGTCGCGACCGACCTGCCCGCCGGGCATCAGGAACGGTTCCATGACCACGTAGCCTGGGTAGTGGATGCTGCGCAGGGCCGAGGCGACTTCGGTCCAGGGGATATGCCCGTAACCTGGGGGCATGCGGTTGTTTTCGCCAATGTGGAAATGCCCGAGCCGATCCCCGGCCTGTTTGATCGCCTCTCCGAGGAAGTCCTCCTCGATATTCATATGAAAGGTGTCCAGCATGATCCTGGCGTTGGGACTGCCCACCGCATCGACGTAAGCGATGGCCTCGGCGCAGGTGTTCAGGATAAACTGTTCGAAGCGGTTGACCACTTCCATGTTGAAGTAGACCTGGTTATCTTCGGCGGCTTTCATGGCTTCCTTCATGCTGGCCACGCTGCGGTCGACGTATTCCTTTTTGTCGAAATCGCCGCCCGGCATTACCATTGGCCAGCAGGAGTAGAGGATACCGCCGAGATTACCGCCGCCCATCTCGCCGATCGCCCGGGCCATCTGCTTCAGGAAGGCTACGCCAGTCCTCCTGATCGAGGCATCCGGTGAAGCCGGGTCGTAGCGGGGAGGCAGGCCGATGCAGTAGGAGAGATCCAGGCCGCGCTCATCGGCATGCGCTTTCAGCGCCTTACGCTCGGCGGCGGTCATGTTGGCGACGGTGCCGCCATTGACTTCCAGGATATCGAAGCCCAGGTCAGCCACTTTATCTAGGATAGGGTGAAAATTCTCGTCCCATTCGTGCGTCCAATAAGCGTAATAAATGCCGATTTTGTTCATGGTTCCTCTCCTTTAAAGTGGATCAGTGATTGTTTTAACATATCTGCGTGGTTTGTACACCAGGGACGGTCGGAGCTCTTCGGCAATCCTGGCCAGCTTATCGAAAACCGGCCCTTCGATCTCGGAATGCAGCACTTCGGCGATGACCATCGTCCAGCCGTACAGGAAGTACAGCCAACCTTCCTCGACATAGACCGAACGGTTGTCTTTCTGGCTCATGGCCTGGTGCCAGAAATCCAACTCGCCGCGGTAGTTAATTTCCCAGGCAACGCCGTTCATTGGGAAAAGACCATCATCCGTCACTGGTGATCCGGGGGTATCCTTGCCCATGCCGGTGGCATTGATCACCACGCTGCCGGGGGGCAGAGACTGCATGATCTGGTCGTTCTGGTGCGGATCGTCGTTCTGGATATATTGAAACTCGATGTCCGTCTCCAGGCTTTCGACCATGGCCTGCAAAGAATCAAGGCGGCCCTGGGAGCGGTTGACCACGATTATCTTCCCTGGCCGGTCGACCGGGTCGACTTTGTTGATCAGGTGCAGCGAGATGGCTTTCCCGGAGCCGCCGGCACCGAAACACAGCAGGTACCCTCCGGTGCGGCCAAAGTACCCCTTTGCCAGGATGGCATCCAGGCTTTTTCCTGAGGAATAGGGGTCCTTGGCGTGCCCGATCAATTTTCCGTCTCGCTTGGAAATGCTGGAGACTTCGCCGGTTAAAATGGCGGAGGAATGCAGCTCATCGAACATATCCTTTGCTGCAGCCAACAGATCGATCTTGTGGGTGGTGATCAGGGCGCCCAGCGAGAGGGGATCGTATTTAATCTGGGCGACTGTGCGGCGGTAGGCTTCCGGCCGGTCGTGGATGGGATGGTCGATGCCCTCGATAACCACCTCCGGGCGGCCCAGGGCTTCCATCCAGCGCGGGAAAATTTTCATAATGGACGATTGGCCGGTGGTCACCCCGATAAAGTAGAAAGTAGGCTGGTTTTTGGTAACGATGGGATATGGGCTGATGTTTGGCATACAGACCTCCTGTAATTTGGTTAAAAGATGCGGTTAGGTGGTTCCTGCCCTTGCAGGACCGCCAGGCAGTTGTTCAGCGCACCCCAGCCCATGGCGTTGGTGGCGCCGTCGGAATGCGCCCCGGTATGCGGGGTTGTTATAACCTGGGGCAAGGCCAGCAGCGGGTTAAGGGGATCCGGGGGCTGCCTGGCAAACACGTCCAGGGCGGCGCCGCTCAAGTGGCCCCCCTGGAGAGCCCGCAGCAGGGCATCTTCGTCGATAAGCTCTCCGCGGGCTGTATTGATCAGATAAGCGCCAGGCTTCATCCTGGCAAGAAACTTATCATTGACCATGCCCCGGTTGTCTTCCACCAGCGGGCAGTGCAAGGTCAGAAAATCAGCTTGCTCGATGACCTCATCTTGTGAAACGAGCTGAGCCCCATAGTCCCCCGGCCCTTCCGGAAGTTGGGGGTCGTAAGCCAGGATGGTACAATCGAAGCCGCACAGACGTTTGGCGACGTTCTTACCGATCGAGCCAAAACCCAGAATGCCCACGGTTTTACCCTCTAACGAGACGCCATTCAGGCGCGGCCACTGGCCGGCCCGGGTAGCCTGGGTGGCCATCACCAGGTTGCGCGCCAGGGCGAGCATCATACCCACCGCCAACTCGGCCACCGAGACCGAATTGGCACCGGGCGTATTGGTGACAATAATGCCGCGTTCTTTGGCGGCCGCCAGGTCAACCGCATCTACCCCGACCCCGTAACGGGCGATTACCTGGAGCCGGTTGGCGCATAGGATTGCGTGGCGGTCGATGCAATCCAGGCCGGCGATGTAGCCATCTATATCCCGTAGCAGCGCCTGGAGCTGTTTTGAATCGAGCGGCTTACCGGTTGTATTGTAAATTACCTCGCCCACGCGGGCCTCCAGGTGGGAGAATAAAGTCGGGTCGTTTTTTCCGTAAGAGGTGGCGGTGACCAGCACCCGGCATTCTTTAAGCGGTTTCATCGCTCCTCCGGTCCGGCGGCAGCCAGCGCGGG
>Ga0187886_1002727_pt1 | contig 13806 bp, 8 predicted proteins | sample June2016WEW_20_1_FD_133001 | JGI IMG/M metagenome (GOLD analysis project Ga0187886, IMG submission 133001) | Peatland microbial communities from SPRUCE experiment site at the Marcell Experimental Forest, Minnesota, USA - June2016WEW_20_150 | ecosystem: Environmental > Terrestrial > Soil >... | reverse complement strand
CCTCGGCCAGGAACGGCATCCCGCCCACCGCCCGGCGCACGCACTCCAGGAGATCCTCCCCCGGCCCCGGCATCCAGCTGCCGATCTCGGCCGTAGTATTTCCCGCCGGGACCGACCAATACCGTGCGTACCCCCGGAAATGATCCAGGCGCATCCAATCGCACGAGCGTAGCGCCGCCTGCACACGTTCGATCCACCAGGCATAACGTTCGGCCCGGAGGACGTCCCAACGGAAGACCGGGTTTCCCCACAATTGGCCGGTGGGGGAGAAATAATCCGGCGGAACGCCGGCCATCTCGATCGGACGGCCTTCATCGTCAACGGAAAAATATTTTTTATGGGTCCAGACGTCGGCGCTGTCCAGTGCCGGGAAGATCGGCAAATCGCTGAGAATGAAAATCCCCCTCTCGCGCGCATACCGCCTCAGCGCTCCCCACTGCCGTTGGAACAGAAACTGGCCGAACGCGGTTTCGTCGATCGTCTCGGAGAGGTCCGCGCGTGCTTTTTTCACCGCGTCCGGTTGGAACAACCTGAGCTCGCACTCCCATTCCCGCCACGGGCGCTCCCCATGCGCCCGCTTTAAGGCGATGAACAGCGCGTAGTCCTCCAGCCAGTGTTCCTCTCGGGCGCGGAACTGTGCGAATTCCCTTTGCAATGCGGAGTTTTCTCCGGCGGCTAGCCGGCGGTGTGCCGTTCCGATCAACCGCGCCTTGAATTCCGGAGCTCCGGCGAAAGAAGCCGTTCCGGCAGGAAAGTCTGGGTGGTTTTGTAAATCACCATCGGGAATTAATCCTTCCGATAATAATTGTTCGGGGCTGATTAAAGACACGTTTCCGGCGAACGCGGAATAGGATTGATAAGGGGAATCGCCGTATCCGGTCGGCCCAAGCGGCAGAACCTGCCAGACCGTTGCGCCCGCTTCCGCGAGGAAATCCACCCACCGGTAAGCCTGCGGGCCGAGATCACCGATACCGAACGGCCCGGGGAGCGAAGTCGGGTGAAGGAGGATGCCCGCCCTGCGCGCAGCATTCATGGCAATCGCACCCGAAGCGGCGGGATCATGGGCACGGTTCACCCGGCGATCACACGGCGATAGACGGCGAGATACGCTTCTGCCGATCGCGCCCAATCGAAATTCTGGTCCATACAGCGGAGTTGCAGTTTATCCCGCCGCTGAGGCTCGCGAAAAATCTCTTCGGCCCGGCCCAGAGCCATCGCCGCCGCCGTAGGCGAGGCATCGCCAAATGTCAGCCCGGTTCCGTCCTCTTGCGAGGCGTCGCGAACGGTGTCCTTCAATCCGCCCACGGCGCGGACGATCGGCAGGCTGCCGTAGCGCATCGCGATCATCTGGCTGGTTCCGCAGGGCTCGTAACGGGACGGGATTAAAAATCCGTCTGATCCTCCATAGATCAGGGAAGCCAAGCGGTCGTGATATCCGATTTCCACCGCCGCCCTTCCCGGATGGCGCGCGGCGAAGGCGCGGCATTGCTGCTCGAGATACGGATCGCCCGCCCCAAGGATCGCCGCCTGGTTCCCGCCCCCGCACCAGCATTCCAACGCCGGCAGGGCGATGTCGATTCCTTTTTGTTCGTCCAGCCGGGTGACCATGCCAATGAGCGGCGTAAAAGGATCCGGATCCAAGCCAAAAGCCTTTTGCAGGGAAAGCTTATTGTCCGCGCGCCGGTCGATCGTGGCGGGATCGAAATTCGATTCCAGTTGCGCATCCGTCGCCGGATCCCACACTACCTGATCCAGACCGTTGAGGATTCCCTCGATCCGGTCCTGTTGGGTTCGCAGATATTCCTCTAATCCGGCGCCGAACTCCGGCGTGAGAATTTCCTTCGCGTAGGAGGGGCTGACGGTGATGATCCGGTCCGCCGATGCGATCCCGAGCGGCAGCAGTGTGGAATAAGCCCAAAAGGGAAGCGCGGCAAACCGGTCATACTCCGCGGCGTCGGAAGCGGGGCGAGCGGCGGGAATATGCTCCGGCACGCCCAACCCGAACTGGGCCAGCGCCCATCCGGCGTTCTGTCCGAAATAGGGCAGATTGTGAACCGACAGGATGGAGCGCACGCCTCGGAAGAACCGGTCCTGCCGTCCGTGTCCGGCGAGCCATAGGTTGGCCGCGGCGGTGTGCCAATCGTTGGTGTGTACCAGGTCTGGCTTCCATCCCTGACTGCGGGCCAATTCGAGCGCGGCCAGAGAGAAAAAAACATATTTGGGAGCATCACGTCCGGCATCAGCGTGGTAGATCGCGTCGGAGGCGCGCAAGGGCGGGCCGTCGACGAGATAAACCGGCGCGCCGTTCTCCTCGATCAGGTAGACTTCCGCCTGCATCGACGAGCCGCGTGCGGAAACCGCGGGGCGAGCGACAGGTTTTGCGTCGGCGACAAGCGGACGCAGCGAGGGATGCAGCGGCAGGACGAGGCGCACGTCGTGCCCCATCCGGCGCAACCTCGCCGGCAGCGATCCGGCGAAGTCCGCCAGGCCGCCGACCTTGATCAGCGGCGCCGCCTCGGCGGATAGAAAAAGAACACGCAGGGGCTTATCCACTCCGTTTCGCAAAATTCCTCTCCGGTAATAAAATTCTCCCGCTTATTATAGTCGCCCTTGAAAAGACCGTTTCGAAGCAATGCCGGGTGACCTGTGACGTGGAAATCGTATACGGAATACACCGAAGAGAACGGAAAACACCGATAAATCCAATACATTATTTCAATAATAAATTCAATGGTTTTTTTTCGGTGTCTTCCGTGGGCTCTTTAGGTGTCTTCCGCGTACATTCGCCAACCTCGACCGGCGAGAGGAGTATATGGATTTCGAAAATCCCGGCCTTCACCGGAAAGGACCAACAGAAAACCTCCAAAAAACCTCCATCCGGCTTGTTTTCCAAAACCGTGGAACCGCTTTTCCGCTACAATAGAATGCATCGAACGGCAATACTCTCTTTTATTTAGGAGGCAACATCATGAAAACCCGGCTTTATCTTCTTCCCATCGCAGGCTTGCTGGCCGCAGTTCTGGCGTGCAACCTTTCCCCAGCAACGAGTGCCACACTCAGTCCGGCGGATATCGAGACGCTGTCCGCCCAGACACTCGTCGCCATTCAATGGCAGACCCTGTCGGCGCAGGGGGCCGTTCCTTCCCAAGGCGGGACGACGCAGGTTGCCTCGGCCGGTCCGGGCGCCACGGCGACCGGCACGCTGCTGCCCTCGGTTACGTCGACGGTGCTTGTGCCCAGTCTGACGTACACACCCACCGCGAGTTCCACGCCCGTCCCCTGCAACTGGGCGAAATTCATTTCCGATGTCACCATCCCGGACAATTGGGAGACGACCCCCAGCGACAGCTTCACCAAAACCTGGCGCCTCCAGAACGCCGGTTCTTGCACCTGGACCTCGGGCTACTCTTTGGTGTTCGATCACGGCGATCAGATGAACGCGCCGGCCGCACAGCAACTCACCCCGGGGACGGTTGCGCCGGGCGGAACAATCGACGTATCCGTGAATTTGGTTTCCCCCAATGTCGCCGGCACGTATCAGGGGTACTTCAAGCTGCGCGCCTCCGATAGTTCTATCTTCGGAATCGGGAACGATGCCAACACGGCCTTTTGGGTGAAGATTAAAGTGAACGCGATCCTGGCGCCGCCCGTAATCGCACCGACGACCCAAAGCGTTTCCACCACCGTGACCCTCGCGCCGGGAGCCGTCGATTCCGCCACCGCCACCTGTCCGGCGGGAACGGTGGTGACGGCGGGCGGATTCTCCGTCGGTTTGGACGTCTGGACCTACACCCAATTTAAACAAGGGAACGGTTGGATCGCATACGCAAAGAACAATGCCGCCGTTAATCGGAACCTGACCACGTATGCAATCTGTTTGACGTATCCCTCGGCAAGCACAACCCAGGTTGTTACTTCACTGACGGTTGATGGCGGCCACTTTGGAAGCAAAACGGCCGATTGCCCGGCCGGCAGCGTGGTCACCGGCGGAGGGTACACCGGAAAACAAGACGGCACCTTGTGGACCTATGCCAGCTGGTCGGCCGGCAATGGCTGGCAGGTATCCGCTAAAAACACCGGTGGCGGCAGCACGCTGTTCAACATCTATGCCATTTGTCTCTCCGGCACGACGCTCGGGACAATCACCGTCACAGGTAACGCCGATATCTCGCCGAGTGGCAACGGATTTGCGGAAGTTGCATGCCCCGCCGGAAAAGTTGTCAGCGGAGGAGGCTTCGGTCTGTCGGACGATTTGATCCCGTACTTCGCTTCGTTCTCCAGCGGTTATTGGCGCGTGTATGCCCACAATACCGATGGGCACACCCGGTCGCTGGTTTCCTACGCGATGTGCCTGGGATAAATCCGATCCGGAAACGAGATGGACGAGATAGGAATAAGAAAACGGGGCGCCGTCACCGGCGCCCCGTTTTCTTATTCCGCTTCATTTCCATTTGAAAGGAGTCCGGGATTCGATAAATAGACGACTCACCCATGCCGTGGAGATCTGTACAGGGAACTCACGTAAAAAAAAACCGGATGCCACCGAATAATAAAGGAAAATAATAGTAGATTACCTATTCCGTGTTTTTCGGGTTCTGTCGGCGAATTCCTTGTACTCCGGCCAATGGATACCGGTAACGGATCAGGCGTCGGGATACAAACTCAGCCGCAGAATGATCATTTCCGTCTGGCCGGGTTCGATCAAAAAGGAGAACGTCTGGGTCAATTCCCAGGCCAGCACCCCGGGTTGGAAAGCGGCGGGAATGCTCGCCGCGCGCGAAGCGTGGCTCACCAACACGCGCCCCGTCCGCAAATTGCGGATGCCCGGCGAAGCCCGGCGGCCGAATCGCGCCGGCTCCAGCGCCGGACCGGCGGAAGAGAGCAGGGTTGAATAATCCGGACAGACTTCCGAGACCAGCCGCAGCCGCACTTTTATAGAACGGGAGTGTACGTTCCGGAAGCGATACATCGCCCGTACGCCGCGCGTGGTCAGGCTCACCCGCTTGGCCATCCTCAGCCGATACCCGAAGAATCGCAGGAAGGTGACGGCCCCGTCGGACAGGCGGAAATCGAGGCGCGGTTCCGGCGGTTCCTCCGGCCCGTCGTCGAGCGAGATGAAATCGTTTAGCGCCCGGCGCCGGACCGGCAGCGAGGGTTTCAACGCGGCGGAGCGGGGCCGCGGCCAGGTTGGAAGCGGCTCGCCTTCCTCCGGAAGGTACGACCCCTCCAGCCCGGCCAGCCGTCGCCGGCCTCCCTCCAGCTTCTTTTCCGTCGGCGGATCGTTCTCCGCCGGCAGCCAATCGTCGGGGAGCATGGCGAAATCCGGCGAGCGGGCTTCGATCAGCAGCGTGCCGACCGGGACGGCGAGCGGGTTGCCCACGTGCAGCATCCCGCGCTGCAGATCGATCCAATACAGCAGCCGGCCGCCGCAGGGCGAAAGAATCGCCATCCGACCTGCGGTGCGCAGCAGGATTTCATCCTCGCCGTCGCCGGTGAGATCGTCGATGATTCCCTTCCCGCCGGAGGAATTCCGCCCGCAGGCAAGCTCGGCGGATTTGGCGACCGCAATGGCGGCGGCGATCCCCTCCCACGACGGATCGCCGCGCCCGCCCACCCCCACGTCGCCGAACCCGCTCTGATGGGCGCAAAACACGCGCTCGGCCAGCGCGAACAATTCGCTTCCGGCCTCGGGCGGGAATTTCGAGAGAGCGGCCTCCGCCGCGCTCTCCATCGCCCGCTGCGCCGCGACTATCTTCAGGCGCGCGGCGCCGTGAATCTTCCGGAAGTGGCGCAGGCGCGGCGCCCGGTCGAGGAAATCCTGCCAATCGCGATAACCTTCCTCGTGCGCCGGCGCATCGGGATTTAAAAGCGTCCGATCCAAGCTTTCACCCCACCCCGCCGGATCGGAATTAAGCTTCCCGACCGGCTGTGGCGCCTCGTCTAAAAAAGCGCATTCGACCGCTCCGGAGTTTTCGATCCAATCCAGCGCTTCGTCCAGCCCGTCCGCATCGGCGCGCGGATCCAATCCGCCGTCGTAGGCGCTCAAGCCAAATGCGTCGGCGTTTTCCGCGCAGACCGGAAAGAGCCGGTCGCAGTCCGGCTGCGATTTCCACGCGTCCAACGTTTCGCCCATCACCTCGGGCCGGTGAAACCACGCGGCGAACGTCAATCGGTTGCGTAAGTGCGGATCGTCCCATAGAACCGTCAGCGCATCTTCGCCGGATGGAATTTGAAAGGCGAAGGGGGATTCCGCACCGGCTTCCCGCAGCGTGCGCGCCTCGAGTGGAAGAAAACGGTATCCGGAACGGACCAGGAGCGGCGAGAGGCGCGGGGACCAAGTCCGCTGCGGGCTCCAGAAGGCGGCCGGCTCCGCGGAAAAATATTTCTTCAGCGTTTGCCGGTGCAACGCGATCTGATGCGCGTTGTCCCAATCCTCGCCGGCCCGCAGCAGGCTTTGCGCGTATGTGCTCCCCGCCAGGCGGAAGATGCCGTCGTCCAATCCGGAGCGGACCGAAGCCAAGAGCGGCGGATCGAACCAGCACAGCGCGTCGAGCAGCGTGCCGGAGAGCATCAAATTGAATTTCATGCGGGGGTGGTTGTGGAGCACATCCAACACGCGGTGATAGCAGATGCGGCTTGCGCGCTGGGCGTGTTCGCCCAGGTTTTGGTGGAAGAGGAAACACAACGCCAGGCGGAGAGTCATCGTCCATTGCCGGAAAGTAGCGGCCGGAAGATTATAACCGACCTAACCCCCACCCCACCTTTATCCAACGCAAAGAAGGAGAGAAGTGATCCCTCCCTCTTCCCTTAAGGGAATAGGGAGGGGATCAGGGAGAGGGTTAGGTCGTCGATCCGAAGTTATAATCGCTCCGATGGAACGCGAAACTTGGCGCGCGATTTTCGATACTCCCCGCGATGGAGCCTTCAACATGGCGATCGACGAAGCCATCCTCGAAGCAACGGCTGCGGGCGGGCTCGCGCCCACCCTGCGCCTGTATGCCTGGGAGCCGCCGACGCTTTCGCTTGGCTACGCTCAATCCTCCGCGGATTGCGATTTCGACTCGCTCAACCGTCTAGGGTGGGGTTTGGTTCGTCGTCCGACGGGCGGGCGCGCGATTTTGCACACCGATGAACTCACCTACAGCCTCGTCGCGGCGGAGAGCCACCCGCTGATGCAGGGCGGCGTACTGAAAAGCTACCGCCGAATCAGCCTCGGGCTGCTGGCGGGTTTGCGGCACCTCGGCGTGGATGCGGCGGCCGATGTGGGGCGCGCCGGGCGCACCGCGGGCAATCCGGTGTGCTTCGAAGTGCCCTCGCATTATGAAATTTCCTGCGGCGGGAAGAAACTGGTAGGAAGCGCACAGGCCCGGCGGCTGGGTTGCGTGCTGCAGCACGGCGCGCTTCCGTTACGCGGGGACTTGGCGCGCATTTTACTGGTACTCGCACATCCGGATTCGACTCCGGAGCGCATCCGGCGGCGGGCTGCGACGCTTGGTGATCTTCTCGGACGCGAAGTGACCTGGCAGGAAGCCGCCGACGCAGTGTGCCGCGGATTCGCCGAGACGTTTGACATTTCCTTCCGGCGTGAAGCGCTCAGCGAAGAAGAAAAAACGCGCGCCGTCGGATTGGCGCGCGAGAAATTCGGTAACGATTCATGGACGCGAAAAGTCTAGCGGCTCTATCGTTTACTGCACCGTGCACTCCACCGAATCCATCGCCAGGATCGAGCCGTCGGCGGCGCTGAGGTCGGATACTTCCAGGCGGATGACCGCGCCCGCCGGAATGGCCGATACATCGATGGGGGAATTAAACGTTCCGGGCGTTCCCATCCCGGCGGAAGCAACCATGATCGGTCCGCTTCCCAGCAGGTTTCCCCCCATGTCGAAGATCGAATATCCAAGAGTGTTTTCGAACGGCGAGACGGTCACGCTGCCGACAACTTGCATCGAGCCCGAAACGGCGGCGCCCTGCGCGGGCGCGGTGAGGAGAATCTCACGAAATTGCCCACCGGAGGGAGTGGATGTGAAGTGGGTAAGGATTAGTTGGTTGTTCTGAAGCCGCAGCGTTTCCTTGACCGGAAAACTCGGGCAGCACATGGCGTCCTGTAAACCGTGGATGATCGCATCCACGACGATTCGGCCGTTCTGTATAGTCATCCCGGAAATCTGCGCCCGGTCATCGATCAGGCGGTCGGCTGATTGCACCGGCGCGCCGCCCTGGTTGAGCACCACCACCACGGAAATCCAATCTCCGGTTCCTCCGCTGCTTTCGGAAAGCAGGACGGCCGCATCCTCGGCGCCATCATTGTTCAGATCCCCGAAGGCGAGCGGGTTCAGGAGCGCGGCGTGCACGATATCCGAGTCCGGGGTGTCCCGATCGAACTTGCCGTTCACCAGCGTCACCGTTTCCCCTAGCTGCGGAAGCTTGTACGTCCCGTTCCGGAGTATGTCGGCTGTCAGGGGTGGGACGGTAGGAATCATGATGGTAGCGGTGGGCGAAGCGGAGGACGGGATGAGGGCGGCGGCGGTTTGGGTGAGCTGCGGCGGAGGAATCGCTTCCGTCGGACTGCCGCTCCCTCCGGGGAAATTGCACGCCAGTACGGCGGTCAAGACACAGAGGAATGCTGCGCTGAATCGGAGTCGTTTCATGGGATGATAGGAAAAAAACCGCCGAGCACTACGGGGTGGCGGTGGCGGTCACGGTCGGCTGGGGGACGACGGTCGATCCGGCCGGCACCGGCGTGGCGTCGATGAACGTCACCTGCTTGAGGCCGATCGAAAGCAGGAACCGCTGCAGATAGGCTTTGCCGTTGGTGGTCGCGGTCTGCAGGATACCATCCTCCAGTGCGGCTTGGAGGATCTGCTGCTCCGCGGCCTTGCGCGCTGACGTTTCCAGATCCTTCTTACTCGGCGCGAGCGGTCCGGTATCCCGGTGGTACACGTACGTTTTACTCTCATCCAGCGAGTACGTGAAAACCTCAGCGGCGGGAATGACGATGAAAATCGATCCCTGCGCGTCGATGCGCACATCGCTTGCTTGGAGCTTTCCCAGATCGATACCGGCGATCACCACGCCGTGCGCTACCAGCAGCAGTTTGTCTCCAAACAGAAATCCCAACGGACCCTGGCCGCTTTCGGCGGTGATGACCTTCTCAACCGTATATTGCACCGTTTCCAGCCGGGCCAGCGTGCGGATTTCGTTGACTACGGTGACAGGATCCGGATAAATGGTGGGCGTGGGGTGCAGAATTTGACCGATCTTGGTGGATACCTGCCTGGGCAGATTGGAGATGGTGTCGGCCGGAGCACGGATCGCGGAAACGATCACCGCCGCGCCGATGCCCACAATCAGGAGAATACCGAGGATTAAAACCCATCCTTGTGCCTTTGTCATACCCTCATTATACTTCTTCAACGGATGGATGGTACCGCTGGGATGGATGGGACATCCTTTCGGGCAAGATCGCGCGGTACGGACGGGGCGGGAAACCGCCGGGAATCCGATCCGGGAGGTTCGCGCGGAAAGGAGAACCATCATGACTCGCAACCTTTTCGAACAGCAATTACACCACCTGCAGGACGACATCCTGGAACTCGGGAGCTCGGTCGAACAATCGCTCCTGGATGTCGTCGCCGCGCTGCGCCGGAGGGATCTCGCCGCGGCGCGCAAGATCGAAGCCCACGACGCCGTAATCAACAAAAAACGGTTTGCGATCGAGGAAGCCTGCCTGACGTTGATCGCCACCCAGCAGCCGATGGCGCGCGATCTGCGAATCCTCGCCGCGATCCTGGAAGTGATCACCGAACTGGAGCGAATGGGGGATTACGTCAAAGGCATTGCCCATATCATCACCCTGCTCGGTCCGGAGCCGTTGCCGCCGGACCTCCTGGATCATTTTGACACCATGGCAAGCCAGGCCACGCGGATGTTGCTCCGCTCCCTCAAAGCGTTCCTGGCGGGCGATGCTGTGGCCGCCAAAGCCATTCCGCGCGACGACGACGAGGTGGACAAGCTTTACAACCAGATCTACCGCGAGCTGGTGAATCAGATGATCGCCAACCCGGATTCGATCGATCACGCCACCCACCTGTTATGGGTGGCGCACAACCTGGAACGCTTCGCCGACCGGGTAACCAACATCTGCGAGCGCACGCTGTTCACCGCCACCGGCGAATTGATGGAAATTTCCTCCACCGGCGACGGAGCTGGCTAGCGCACGCCCCTTTTAGAAATTACTATTCCGCCGACTTGAAGCAGATGATCGAAGCGGATATTTACGTTTCTTCCCGTCAGTAGGTGAAGAGCCCGAGGCGTTGGGATTCACCGGATGGTCATTTTCAAACAGCAAGCGTCCCGGATCGTCTTGACACCTCAGAGTCACTATGTTATAAATATCACAATCTCATATATATAAAGACATCGACGAGGAACATGCGAGCCCGAACGGGGCCCAGAGAATCGGACAGGGGCCATCCCCTGGTGAGAGTCCGATCCAACCGCGGGACCGCAGAGCGCCTCCGAGTCGTCCAGGCCAACCCGTTTCATTATGAAGTAGTCTGGGCCGGAACTGCGACCGTTATCCAAGCAGAGGGCGCGCAGAAGCGCCCCAAAGAGCGAGGCCGACCGGCGGATTACCGGCATCCCGGAAGGTCTCCCAAGTAGGGTGGCACCACGAGAGACTCCTCTCGTCCCTTCGGGCGGAGGAGTCTCTTTTTTTCTACCTACCAGGCGCCGGACGACAAAGCGAAAGGAGAGAGTGACATGACCATTTACACCGATTCGAAAACGGGGCGCGTGTGCAACTTTGCGGCCGGACCCGCCGTGCTGCCCCAACCCGTGCTGGAGAAGGCGCGGGATGAATTGCTCAACTACGCGGGCAGCGGCATGTCGGTCCTGGAGATGAGCCACCGGTCCGCGCAGTTCGAAGACATCATCACCCGGGCCGAGGCCGATCTGCGCAGCCTGTATGGCATTCCGGTCAATTACAAAGTGCTCTTCCTGCAGGGCGGCGCCAATCTCCAATTCGCCATGATCCCGATGAACCTGCGCACCAAGGGCGCGTCGGTGGATTGCATTCTCACCGGGAACTGGTCGAAGGCTGCCATCAAGGAAGCCGAAAAGACCGGTCCGGTGAAGCTCGCCGCCTCCACTGAGAAAACCAATTTCAACCGCATCCCCGCCCAGAACGAACTGCAGCTGGATCCGGGCGCCGCCTATCTCTACTTCACGTCTAACGAAACCATCCAGGGCGTGGAATGGCCGACCGAGCCGGTTCCGCCGGCGGGTGTTCCGCTGGTTTGCGATTCGTCCTCGGATTTCGTCAGCCGCGCGCTGGATATTTCGAAATACGGCCTGATCTACGCCGGCGCGCAGAAGAACATCGGCCCCGCCGGGGTGGCGATCGTCATCCTCCGCGACGACCTGCTGGAACGCACGCCTGCCGGTCTAGCCGCGCTATTGGATTACAAACTGATGGCGGAGCACAAATCGCTCTATAATACCCCGCCCTGCTTCGCCATTTACATAGTCGGCTTGGTCGCGAAGTGGCTTTTGGATATCGGCGGACTTCCGGAAATCGAACGGCGCAACAAGGCCAAGTCCGCCTTGATCTACGGGGTCATCGACGGAAGCGGCGGTTTCTTCAAGGGCCACGCTGAGACGGCCGCCCGTTCGCGGATGAACCTCACCTTCCGCCTACCCAACGAGGACCTGGAGAAGAAATTCGCCAAGGAAGCGGCCGCAGAAGGTTTGCTCGAGCTGAAAGGCCACCGCTCCGTGGGCGGCCTGAGGGCGTCGCTATATAATGCGCAGCCGATGTCGGCCGTCGAAGCCCTGTCTGGCTTCATGAAGGAGTTCCAGAAGAAGAGCGGGTAACTACCGGCGAAGATTTTGCGCCATCAGACACTCAATAAAAAATGCGGATGGAAGTCTCCATCCGCATTTTTCTTAGCTCAATGAAATTGTATTGTTTTCTGGAACTGGTGTGACGCACCACTTGCCCGGGGTTAAGACTCCGTAGTTCCAACTGCGCCCGGCTAAATTCGAGCCCCGGAAGAGCACCGGGACTGACGCATTAAAGCCGGTTTTTGCAGGCGTTGTTAATACTCGGGGGATTTATATGCCTGTAAACGGACTTTTTCAGTGATCTCAGGTAATTCTACAATACCCACACTTGATGGATTGAAATCCGTTATGAGATACAATTGGTCGAAATTACGCCACTTTTTGCGGTCCTTTGGAGAGTAATTCATGACAGACCAGCCAACCGTCGCCACCGACACACCGTCAAAACCCTGGGTTAATCTCGACCTGCAAATGGCCAAGATCTTCCCCTGGAATTTGGAAAATTTTCTCGCCTTGGTGATTTTAATCCTCGCCGTTTTCACCCGGCTTTATGGGTTGGGCGACCGCGGCATCAGCCACGACGAGGTGAACCACTTTGTGCCCTCCTATGACCTCTCCCAGGGACTGGGGTTCCGTTTCGACCCGATGACCCACGGCCCGCTGCAGATGCACCTGATCGCGCTCTCTTTTGTCACTTTCGGCGATAACGATTTCACCGCGCGTCTGCCCGCGGCCCTGTTCAGCATCGCCACGGTGGGCATCGCGCTCTTCCTCTACCGGAGGTATCTCGGCCGGATCGGGGCGCTCGCTGCCGGGCTGTTTTTCCTGATCTCACCCTATATGCTGTATTACGGGAGGTACCAGCGCAACGAGGCGTTCATCGTTGTCTGGTCGCTGCTGTCGATCTACGCGATCCTGCGCTACCTCGAGCACGGTGAGACGGGCATGCTGATTCTCTTCACCGTTGTGAATGCGCTCCACTTCACCGATAAAGCCACGGCCTACATTTACGCCGGCGGGCAGATGATTTTCCTGGCCGGATATTTCCTTTATCGTCTGGGCCGCCGCAAAGACATCGCCCGCCTGACCCTATTGCGGTTTTTGGCCTGTCTGGCGGTGGCGGCGGTATTTCTCGTCGCGGCGGTGTTCATGTTGAAGAACGCGGATTCCCTGACGCTAGTCCCCGGGCTGGTGGTGGGCGCCATCGGCCTGGCGGCGGGAATCACGGGCGTCGTCCTGCTGTTCCAGGATCTCGGAGGGGTCATCCGCCGGGAGCGCTCCTTCGACCTGATGGTGCTGCTGGGCACGCTCACCCTCCCGCTCACCTCCGCGGTGCTCATGGACACGCTCGGAAAAGTGTTCGGGAGCCGGGCGCCGCAGGACATGAACTTTTCCTTTTTGAGCGGTATCTCCGATCTGTTGGCGACCAAGGATTTCTATACCGCGCTAGCGTATATCCTGCCCCTGGTGGTGATCGCGGTCCTGGTCGGCCTGTGGTGGAACCGCAAACTGTGGCCGTTTCTTGCGCTGATCTTCTTCGGAATCTTCGCGTTCTTCTACACCACAATCTTCACCAACGCGGGCGGGCTGTTCGACGGGCTGGTGCGGTTCCTCGGTTATTGGATTCAACAGAACGCGGATGCGCGCGGCGGTCAGCCGTGGTTCTACTACATCTTCCTGCAAATCCCGATCTATGAATATTTGCCGGCCATCGGCGCGGTCATCGCATTGGTCATCGCCATCCGCCGCAAACTTTGGGCTTCCGCATCCAGCCGGCCGTTCACGCCTTTCTCCGGAGCCGACGAAATAGAAGTCCCCGTTCCCACCGTCGCCCTATTTCTTTTCTGGGCGCTGTTCAATCTGGCGATCTTCTCCTACGCCGGCGAAAAGATGCCCCAGCAAACGATGCTGATCTCCGCGCCGATGATCCTGGCCGCGGCCTGGGTAATCGGATATTTTCTG
>Ga0187886_1002726_pt1 | contig 13807 bp, 12 predicted proteins | sample June2016WEW_20_1_FD_133001 | JGI IMG/M metagenome (GOLD analysis project Ga0187886, IMG submission 133001) | Peatland microbial communities from SPRUCE experiment site at the Marcell Experimental Forest, Minnesota, USA - June2016WEW_20_150 | ecosystem: Environmental > Terrestrial > Soil >... | reverse complement strand
GCCGCCTTGGCGATAGGCATCCACCGCCTTGCCATGGCCAAGCAGCAGATGGTGCGCGGCGGCGTAGCCCCGGCTGTAATCGGAGATGCCCGGCGGAAAATCCCCGGTGGCGTAGCCGAGAAAGGCGACGATGAAGGGTTCGTTGTGCGTGGCCCACATCGCCACACGGTCGCCGAGGTGTTCGAAGACGACCCGCGCATAATCAGCAAACCATTCCGCGCTATCGCGGTTAGGCCAACCCCCGCGGTACTCCAGCGCTTGTGGAAAATCCCAATGGTTAAGCGTGGCGTTGGGCACGATCCCGGCTTGGAGGAGTTTATCCACCAAACGGTCGTAGAATCCCAAGCCTTTGGGGTTGATTTTTCCGCGCCCTTCGGGAAGCACGCGCGTCCAAGCGATCGAAAATCGGTACGACTTCAGCCCAAGTTCTTCCATCAGCGCCACATCCTTCGGCATCAGCCGGTAGTGGTCGCAGGCATCATCGCCCGTATCTCCGTTGCGGATGGTGTATTTGCGATGCGTAAACCGGTCCCATACGCTCTCCCCCTTGCCATCCTTGTTCCACGATCCTTCGATCTGATAGGCGGCGGTCGACGCCCCCCAGAGGAATCCTTCCGGGAAGATCAAATGCCCCATAGAACCTCCAATGGATTTCGTCCTGCCCAGCTCGTGTCTCTCCAACCGAGCATCGCGCAAGTCCGCATTATACAACCCCTGCCTGCCCGGGGTAGAATGGGGACCTATGGGAAGCTCCAACTTCTCCGACCGGAAATGGTTCCCCGGCACATACGAAGGACCGTTCCACGTTTTAATTCAACTGGCTCAGCGGATCGAGCGCCTGCCCTGGCCGGTGTTCGCGCTGCTTCTCCTGGTGCTGGCATTGCTGCCGAGCCGGGGCTCCCCGCCGCACGCGGCGATCCTGCTGGCGTTCTTTCTTTCCGATTGGGCGCTGATCACGGCCCTGCCGGCGGCGCAGAAATCTTTCGGGCCCGCCAAACCCCCGGCGCTGCTGATGGCGATCCTGCGCATGCCGTTTGCCTACCTGCCCCTGCCATGGTTTTTGTTGTTTCAGGCGACGGGTACTTTCTTGGCAATTTACGCCTTCTGGGTGGAGCCGCACCGCCTGACCGTCATACACCAAACCCTTGTCAGTCCGAAGTTGCCTCCGGGACCGCCGTTGCGGCTCCTGCACCTGGCGGACCTGCACCTGGAGCGGATGACCAAACGCGAGGAGGAGCTTCAGCGGCTAATCCACGACCTGAAGCCGGATCTCATTCTCTTTTCCGGCGATTTCCTGAACCTTTCGTTCGTGATGGATCCGGAAGCCTGGGCCGACGTCCGGTCGCTGCTGGAAGAATGGAAGGCGCCGCTGGGGACGTTCACCGTTTCCGGCAGCCCGCCGGTGGATCAACCGCAGGTACTGCCGCATCTTCTGGAAGGCTTCACCCACATCCGCTCCCTGCACGGGGAGAAGGTCGCCCTCCGCCACAACGGGCGCGAGTTCGATCTGGTCGGCTTAGAGTGCACGCACAAACCGTTTCTCGACGAACCCAAGATGCTCGCGGCGCTCGGCGGCCGCAGCGGCCGATTCACGATTCTGTTGTATCACACCCCCGATCTCGCGCCGGAAGCCGCTGTGGCCGGCGTGGACCTGATGCTCAGCGGCCACACGCACGGCGGGCAGGTGCGCATCCCCGGGATGGGCGCGGTCTATGCCTCCTCGCTCTACGGGAAACGCTTCGAGGGGGGTCGTTACCTCCTCGATCGGATGACGCTCTATGTCAGCCGCGGGATCGGCATGGAGGGCCTGAGCGCACCCCGTGTCCGATTCCTCTGCCCGCCGGAAATCACACTGTGGGAGATTAGCGGGACGGGCTGACGGACAGTCTTCCCCCTCCCCATAATGGGGAGGGGATGGGGGAGAGGTCTGTACCGCGATAATTACACGCCTCACCGCGCCGCGATCGACGCTTCGCTTGACCACGCCGCGATAAATCGCGCCGCTAAGATACGATGCCCGCTTTCGCGGGCTAATACCTGACGATTAATAAAAGCCCCGAAGGGGCATCGTGTCATGGCGCGGGGATTTATCCCCGCGCGGACGGCCGCGCTACGACCACTCCGCGACGCGATCCAATCCCCTCCCCTTCCCTCCTTCATAATGGTAAAGTTGTTCCACCGTGAACTCCGATACGATCTCCCGCATTCTTCCACGCATTCTGCCGCAGGTGGAAAAGCCAAGCCGCTATACCGGCGGCGAGCTTAATCAATCCATCAAGGATTGGGATTCCACGCCGGTGCGGATCGCGCTGCTGTTTCCGGATATCTACGACATCGGGATGTCGAATCTCGGGCTGGCTGTGTTGTATGAAATCATCAACGCCCGACCCGAGGCGCTCGCCGAACGGGTTTACCTGCCGTGGAGCGACATGGAAACCGTGATGATGCGTGAGGGGATCCCGCTCTACTCGCTGGAGAGCCGCCGCCCGGTTGCGGATTTCGACCTGGTCGGGATCACGCTCCCGTACGAATCGCTCTACACCAACGCACTGCATGCCCTGCACTTAGCGGGGATCCCGCTCCGCGCCGCCGAGCGCGGGGAAAATCATCCACTGATCGTGGGCGGCGGGCACGGCGCGTTCAACCCCGAGCCGATGGCGGAATTTTTCGATGCCCTCGCCGTCGGTGAAGGCGAGGAGTTGATTCTCGACCTGATCGAGATAATCCGATGGCGAAAACGTAGCGGCGAGTCGCGACTCGCTGCTACGCATCGAATGGCGGGTATCTGGGGAATGTACGTACCTGCGCTTTACCGGCCGGAATATCATACCGATGGGACGATTGCCCGCGTTGCGCCGATCCCGGAATCCGGGGACGTAAACCAAGGAACACATTTCCCGATCGTCAAACGGATCGTCCCGCGCCTGCCGCCGCCCCCGGTGCGGCCGGTCGTCCCGTACCTCGAGACCGTGCACAACCGCTACGCGATCGAGATCATGCGTGGCTGCACGCGCGGCTGCCGCTTCTGCCAAGCCGGCCATGTCACCCGCCCGATCCGCGAGCGGCCGGTGGAGGAAATCGTTTCTTCCATCGATAGGGCATTGAGCAACACCGGCTACGAGGAAGTGGCGCTGCTCTCGCTCTCCTCCTCGGATTACTCGCGCATCACCGAGCTGGTGCGCGCGCTCGGCGTAAAATTCGGTAGTTCGCGGCTGCGCATCTCGCTCCCGTCGCTACGGATCGAAACCGTCTCGGTCGACTTGGTTGAGGCACTGCGTTCCAACCGCGGCGGGAATTTTACGCTCGCGCCGGAAGCGGCAACCGATTCCATGCGGGCGATACTCAACAAACCGATCGCCGCGCAACAGCTGATCGAAACCGTGCGCGAGATCTACAGCCGCAAATGGACGACGGTCAAACTGTATTTCATGATCGGCCACCCGCGGGAAACGGAAGCGGACGTGCGCGCGATCGCGGAACTTGCTCGCGCGGTCCTGGCCGAGGGACGGCGGAGCTTGGGCCGCCGGGCCGAGGTGCACGCCGGGGTGAGCACGCTAATTCCCAAGGCGCACACACCCTTCCAATGGATGGCCCTGGACAGCCGCGAACGGATCCTGGCCAAGCAGGACCTCCTCCGGCGCGAGCTGCGCGGCCCCGGGCTCAAGCTCGACCTCACCTCGCCCGATGTGACGCTGCTGGAGGCGGAACTGGCGCGCGGAGACCGGCGGCTGGCGGATGTGATAGAACGCGCCTGGCGCAACGGCGCACGCTTCGACGCCTGGTCCGACCGATTCCAGCCCGCGGCCTGGCATGCGGCGTTCGAGGAAGCCCGGATCGATCCGGCCTTCTACACAAGCCGCGAGCGAAGCGCGGATGAAATCTTCCCGTGGGATCATATTAATGTAGGCGTCCGCAAGGACTACCTGCGTCGTGAGTATGAAGCCAGTTTAGCTGGCCGCACGCGCGGCGACTGCCGCGAAGAGTGCTTCGGATGCGGGATCCTCACCACCTTCCGGGAATTGCGCGACGCGCTTCCCGAGGAAGCCCAATTCTGCCCAACGGTCCGCCCAGGATGAACCGCTACAAATATCGGATCCTCTTTTCCAAGACGGAGGCGATGCGCTTCACCGGCCACCTCGATCTTTTCCGCGCCTGGGAGCGGCTCTTGAGGCGCGCGCAGGTGCCGCTGGCATACTCCACCGGCTTCCACCCGCATCCGAAGATTCAGATCGGCGCGGCGCTGCCGCTCGGGGTGACGGGGGATAACGAGCTTGTGGATATCGAGACGGCCGAGGAATGCGATGCAGAAGCGCTCGCGCGCCAGATTTCGGAGGCCGTGCCTCCGGGTGTGAGCGATATCCGGGTAACCGCGCTGCCCGAGAATTATCCCGGGCTGGAAAAACTCGTCGTCGCGGGTGATTACGCCGCCGTGCCGCTGGAAGGCGCATGGCCGGATGATCTGCCGCAGCGGATTGAGCGACTGCGTGCCAGCGCAACCCTTCCGCGCGAGCGGCGCGGTAAAGCTTACGACCTGCGCCCGCGGATCCTCTCGCTCGCGCGGGACGGCAACACACTGCGGATGCGCCTGCGTCTGGAACCGGATGCCACAGGCAGACCCGATGAAGTGCTCGCCGCATTGGGAATGGAAAGTCCGCCAGTACTGGTAGGAAGGGAAAGGCTGGTTCTACGGGAGTCGGAAGGGAAGATGATTGGGTCGGATGAATTGGGATGAGTTCTTTCCTGCTCTATTGATGCACCAGCGGTCTTGATATATACTTGTAGTGGCGATCAATAAAAGGCCGGCGGCTTCTTCCCCAAAATCATAAATGGATTTGTCATATGGTGTGTGTTTCTTCTGCTTTATAATTGGATGCGGGGGAGACCGGTTTTTTCAAAGGCGTAGGCATTGCCTTCCTTGGGTGGTTTTCCAGAGTCGTCATGAATGCCGACTGTCTGTAGGTGATGTCCAAGATTTCCGATAATCCATTGCTTTTTGCTCTGCCACTGGATTGGGCGATATGCTCCTCCTCGGCGCGCTTTACGGGCTGATTTTGAAGCCGGTAATCTAGAGTCAAAAGAGGTCAGCCATGTCCAAGCTCCTCCTCGGCATTATCTGCGGGATCGTGTTCGGGGGCATATCCGTCGCCACAATGATCCCCATCGAGATGGAAGATAAAAGGACCGCCATGGCAGGCGCGTTTGTCAACCGGTTTGCCATCGGCTTTGCGATCGGAGCCACCAACCTCCCGATGGCCCTTTGGCTGAGCGGGTTGTTATTCGGGGTATTGCTCAGTCTGCCGGATGCAATCATCACCAAGGGGTTTGGATCCCCATTATGGCCCTCGGGGCGATCGGCGGCATCGTTATTGGACTTATCATCGGCGCTTGGGGAATCTAAAAACTCAAATTCAGATGGGGGTTTATTCAGTACAAGCCGCGGCCCAACCTAGGGAATGGAGCCGGCCGCATAACAGGAATTCCTATGGAGGAAATAGATGGGTGAAGTTAAACCAGTGGAAAACGAAGGCCTGCCCAAGAGCAAAGAGGAATTGCTCTCCCGGATCAATCGGGATTGGTCGGCGCTTCTGGAAGCAATAGAAAAACTCAGCCACGATCAAATGATCAAAGCCGGCCCGGGCGGTTGGTCGCCCAAGGACATTTTGGCCCACATTTCCTTTTGGGAAAGATATCTTCTTTTTCATCATTTGCAAGGGAAGCCGTCGCACGAAGTCTTGCGGGTGGACAAGGGGATTCTCGAGCAGTTCGACGAAAATCAGATCAATGCCCTCTTCTACGAGCGCAGCCGGAACAACTCGGTTTCCTATACCTTGGAGGATCTGCATCAGACGCACGCCGAGTTGCTCACCGCGCTGGAAGCGGTCGGTTTCGACGTCCTGGAAAAACCCGGGATATATGATGACCGCACCAAACTGCCGCTGATCAATTCGGTGATGTCCAACACCTGCGATCATTACCGGGAGCATTTAAAAACAATCCAGGAAATTGCCGGGAGTTAACCTTATTGATGCCCCTGCGTCGGGCGGTGAAAAGTCAATAAAGGAAAGCCTTTGGGAAAATCCACCCTCTTCGCGGACCTCCTCGGCCGGCAGTAAACTCGACCCGCGACCGTGTTTCGGAGAAAACCCATGTCTAAAATCGAAATCGACCCGAACGATCTTGTCCTGCGGCTGTTTCATCAATGGGAGAAAGGCTGGTTCATCCTCGCCGCGGGCGATTATTCCGCGGGCCGGTTCAACGCAATGACGGTCAATTGGGGCAGCATGGGGTTTATGTGGGGGAAGCCGTTTGTGCAGATCGTCGTCCGCCCGACCCGGTTCACCTATCGCTTCACCGAGGAATTCGACAACTTCACCTTGTCCGCCTTTCCCGAGAACTATCGCAAAGCATTGGATATCCTCGGAAGCAAATCCGGCCGCGACGGCGACAAAATAGCTTTCGCCGGGTTGACTCCGATGGCTTCACAGCGCGTTTCCTCGCCCGCGTTTGCGGAAGCGGAGCTCACGCTGGAATGCAGAAAAATCTACTCCGACGATTTCGATCCGGCGCGTTTTCTGGACCCCGGCATTGAACGGAATTATTCCAAGAACGATTATCATCGCATGTACTTCGGCCAGATCCTGCGGATATGCGGCGAAGAGATATATCTCGCTGCGTAGAAGAAAAAGCGTACACGGATTGCCCCGGTCGTGCTACGCATTCCCGGGGCGGGCACAGAAAAGAGCCGGATTATACGGAATTAATTTAAAAACTATCCCCCAAGAGGTTATATAGGTTCTTTATTACCCAGTAAGGTTATTTCCGCCCGTAACCGGCCGGCGTGTGGTTAATAAAAACCGGGATATACAAATTTCACGCAGCTCGGTTTATTCGTCTTCGTCGGGAATAACCCGGATTACAGCAACTCGGAAATCGGCGTATACGGGATTCCCAACGCTTCCGCCACCCCCTGAAAAGTAACTTTGCCTTTGACCACGTTGGCACCCAGGCGAATCTCCGGATTCCCTCGCATTGCGTCGGCCCATCCCTGGTTGGCAATTTCCACAGCGTAAGGCAATGTGGCGTTGGTCAATGCGAGCGTGGAAGTCTTGGGTACGGCGCCCGGCATATTGGCCACGCAATAATGCACCACACCGTCCACGATATATGTCGGATGGGAATGCGTCGTCGGTTTGGACGTCTCAAAACATCCGCCCTGGTCGATGGCGACGTCGACCAGGACCGCCCCCTTCTTCATCGTCCGGAGCATATCCCGGGTGACCACCATGGGCGCCTTGGCTCCGTGGATAAGCACCGCCCCCACCACGACGTCCGCCCGGGTGATCAGATCGCGGATGGTGGCCGGGGTGGACATCAACAGGAAACAATTACTCGGCATCACATCGCTCAAATAACGCAGGCGGTCGAGATTTTTATCCAGCACATACACTTTCGCCCCCAGACCGCAGGCCATCTTGGCGGCGTTAACCCCAACCACGCCGCCGCCGAGGATCAGGACCAATCCCGGGTCGACGCCTGGCACGCCGCCCAACAGGATCCCATCACCGCCCTCGGCCATCTCCAGGTACTTGGCCCCCTGCTGGATCGCCATCCGGCCGGCCACTTCGCTCATCGGTGTCAGGAGCGGCAGAGTTCCATCCGCCTTCTGGATGGTTTCATAGGCGATATACACCGCGCCGGTTCCGATCAAGACACGAGTTAATTCTTCGGCGGCCGCGAGGTGCAGATAGGTGAACACGATCTGGTCCTTCCGGATCAGCCCGTATTCGGGCGGCAGGGGCTCTTTCACATGCATCACCATTCCGGCCCGGCTGAAGATTTGCGCGGGGGACGCGACGATCTCCGCCCCGTGCTCGGCGTAGGCGGAATCCGGGAACCCGCTCCCGATCCCGGCGGACGCCTCCACCAAAATCGTGTGCCCGTTCTGTTTCATCACCTCGACCCCGGCGGGTGTCATCGCCACCCGGTTTTCTTCGGGTTTGATTTCCTTTAATATTCCAACGATCATAGCGACTCTCCTTTGACAATCGCATCCTGCCTATTCCATAGGATATTTTTGTTAATCCTATCGGCAAGCGGGCGTTGTGCCGCTTGCGACCGCGGAGTTTTTCCCGTTTCGCCGCCGCCCGCGCCGGAAGCCCCGCCGTGCGGCCTCCGCTGAGCTGCCAAACCCGGATGGTGGATTATCGTGAATCAGTCCTGCCCTCCAAGAAATCTCAAGGTCGAAGGGTTCCGATAAATATCTGCCAGGCCAGCGCGGTCTTGGCCAGCAGGCTCAGGACGATGTAGATCCGCTCGCCGAAAAGATAATCCTTCCATGGACCCACCTTTTTATACTGCAAAACCATATTGACCGCGAAGATATTGAAGAACACAAAGATGGTCGGGACGATGGCGTACACAAAAGCCGGCGGCTTGGCATCGGACGAGGCCAGCGAACCGTAGAAGGACGCGAAGATAACGATCCAGGGGATGGCTCCGGCGATGCAGCCGAAGATAAACGCCGTCCAGTCCGTTTTCTTGGTGGTCTGGTTGTGCAGCTCCATCATGAGTCCAAACAGGTTCATCGTCGCGTTGAGGCCGAACAGCAAAATCAGGGCGCCCAAATCCGAGACGCCGACCAGCATGCCGATGAGTACGATCATCAGCGAGGAACTGAGTGCGTACTCGTAAAAACGCGCCGGGTTCATCCCGCTTTTCAGCTTGCTCACGTACCATTTAAATCCGAAAGTTGATAACGCCATGTGCGCCAACGCGGAAAGCAGCAGGAAGACAGCCACCGCCGGTCCGAAACGCAGGTGATAGACCAGGGTGGGATTGGGGACCAGCGCCCGCGCCTGGACGTCGAAGCGGAGAAAGTTGGTGTACACCGGAAAGGTCGTGGCGTTGCTAATGGCGATCATAAAGATGCCCTGCGCCAGGTGCAGAATTCCCATGACGGCATTGAACCGGCGCAGGCCGAGATAGGTTCTATCGGATGCCGGTGCCAAAGGGATGGAATCACTCATGGATTTTTTCATTGTATATTCTCCTTTGACTGGGTCTATCTGCGGTTTCCCGATTAAGGAAATGTTTTCAGCGGTTTCCCGCCAAACGGAAAAAACCGGTGGCGTCCCAAAAGGGCCGCGAGCCGGCGAACACGGGAAATGAAAAAAAGGCGATTCCGAATTCAGGGATGATTTCTTGCGGGAAGCAAATCGTCATGGGGCGGCCCTGATGGCGGAGAGGAAAGTAAGCTTAACCGGCTGACGAGAATTGCCTGGTGTGCCTACGATCCATCATACAATAAATCGGGGTATCCCGATCGTCAGGTTTTCCGCGATACGTGGGGTCCATATTCATAATTCAGCGGTATTGAGCGCGAACGGAGTTTCTGGCAAGACAGTCATCCTCCCGAATCTGCTGCGTTTTAGTATATGATTTCGCGTCAAGCACCACTTGTCGGCAGGAGAAAACCCGGAACGCGGATTGCACGGAAAGAGCCGGATGACACGGCGGTAGACCCTTAGGGTCTCCAAGACCCTAAGGGTCTACTCAACACTACGGGATGATTTAGTATGCCGAGTCTCCAGGAACCCAAGTGTCTGAATCCAGCATGCCGCCAAGCTGAAGGCGACGATATTTGATACAATCCCCACAATAACGAGTATTGATTCGGAATCCTTCCGGCACAGGAGGCCCTCCCATGCGCAAACCCTTTAATAACCATCACGGACTAACCGGCAACGCAATCGCGGGAATCCACGTGGTGTTCTTCGGCCTCGACCTCGCGCTCTCGGCCCGGCCGTGCTTTCGCGGCTTCGCCTTCCAGCGCGCCGATCACACCGAAGGGGATACCGTCTGGCTGCGGGGGACGAAAACGTTCGAGAAGACCAAACCGCATCCGGCTTCCGGGGAAACTTTTTCCACCCGCCAGCATCCGGTGCAATCGTTCCAGTGGGCCGATTACAGCGCAAAACCGAACCATGCATATACCTATAAGATTTTGGCGCTCTACGGCGATCCGGCTCATCTCGACCCGAAGCACGAGGCGAAGGTCGAAGTGAAGACCGAAGTGGAAACCGGGCTCGTCCATTCGGCCTTCTTCAACCGCGGCTCGGTGGCCACCCAGGAGTACGCCCACCGGTTTCAAAACAAGCCGCCCAACGTCGTCGGCCCCGCGGCGTACGACTGGCTGTCGCGCGGGCTGCTCGAGGCGCTGGTGGCGTTCCTCGATCGTGCCGGACCGGGATGCTCGATCCATGGTGCGGTCTACGAGTTCCAATGGCCCTCGGCGCTCGCGGCGATCAAAAAGGTCCATCAGGGCGGAGCCGAGGTGAAGATTTTATTCGACGACATACAATCCTACGATAGCAAGGGTAAACCGGCCGGGGCGTGGAAGAAGAACCGGGAGGCGATCGCCATGGCCGGGATCAAACCGCTGCAAAGGGATCACAAACGGCAAGATCATGCACAACAAGTTCTTCATCTTGAGTCAGAACGGCGAGCCGAAGGCAGTCTGGACCGGTTCCACCAACCTCACCGAGAACGGGATCTTCGGCCATTCCAACGTTGGGCATATCGTCGAGGACCCCGCGATCGCACGGGCATTCATGGATTATTGGCAGCGCCTGGATCAGGATCCCAAGATTGATGATGCCTATCGCGGTGCAAACGTGGCCAGCACGCCGGCCCCGCCCAATCCGTGGAACAGCTTGACCAGCGCAGTGTTCTCACCGCGCCGGACGGATCTGGACGCGCTGGATTGGTTCGCAACGCTGGCGGGAGCCGCGCAGCAGGGTCTCTTCATGACATTCCCCTTTGGCATCCAGGAGAAGTTCAAGGAGGTATACCGCAAAAACGACACGGTTCTGCGGATGGCGCTCCTGGATCAGGCCTTTGCCAGCCCGAAGACGCAGAAAAAGGACGAAAAGGATTTGCTGGAAATCCGCAAACGGCCGAACGTGGTGCTAGCCATCGGCAACCGGATCGTTACCAACAGCTTCGACCGCTGGCTGGCGGAGCTCTCGAAAATCGTCACCGCCGTCGACGTGCCCTGGGTGCATACCAAATACATGCTGGTCGATCCGCTCGGCGCCGCCCCGACGGTGGTGACCGGCAGCGCCAACTTCAGCGTGGCCAGCACCGAAACCAACGACGAAAACATGCTCGTGATTCGCGGCGATAAGCGCATCGCCGATATCTACTTCGGCGAGTTCCTCCGGCTGTACAGCCACTACGCATTCCGCGAGGCGGTGAAAATCTACCTGGACAAGAAGAAAAAGGGAACGCCCGATGATTGGAAGCCGCAGTACCTGATCGACAACGATAGTTGGATGTCGCCATACTTCGACCCAGCGGATTACAGCGCACGATATCTGCGGAGAGTTTACTTCGCGGGGCCAATGGCGGCGTAGAATCAGGTTAACGGTCATTAAGATCCCGGTGAAAAAAATGCAACCTTTCGGATGCAAATCCCATGTTTCTCGTCGGTTATCCTTCATTCTTGGGAGGGGGAGCCCATTTCATCGGGTGATTCGACGAATCCAACGCCATGCACCCAGTTGACATAGGGGTTACAATTAAGTAATAGAGCGGGCAGTCAGCACCCTTACAAGAGCCCATTTGGTGGGCTTGGTTATGCGGCGTATTGTCGGGATTTTTAATCCCGCTTTTCCGGGAACGGAAACGCCAACCAGTATGTGCGTCTGCCCGCTCCCTCTTTTTAAAATAGGAACAGTATTTTCACGATTGTAGATTTTGCATACTTCTCCATATCCGCGGTGGGAAGGCCGATCCATGAAATCATGAGAGTTTCCATAGATATGGTTGAAACCGGCCTTTTTCCTCTTTCAGGATTCGGTTGGCTGCTCCCGGTTTAATACTCCAAACTGATCGTATGGGCATCCTTAAAAGACGATGACAACCGATTATCTCGAGAAAATAACGATAAACCTTCCCGGGGCTCACGCGGGTTTTAATCGTCGGCTTGTTTCTCTGCTTGAGAAGCTCGGCGAGAGAAGTTCTTACGGTCTGGATTTGACCAAATCGGATCGAAGTTTTTACCCCCTGCTCGCGATCGATTTTCAATCCGTTCGTTCCGCCGTTTCCGTGGATTTTCTCCTTTCCAATGGAGAAGCCGTTCCGATTGTTGTCGAAAACACAACCGGCGTGGAGAAGAAAAGTCCACACGCGTATGGGCAGCTGGAGATTGATTCCGTCGAAGAACGTCTCGCGGCCGCCGGGCTTGAAATTTCCGGGGTCGATCATTTGGGTGTGAATTTGCCGTGGTTCGCAACGGGCCCGCATCCGCGCACCCTCCAACTGCGGGAAACGATCAAGCGGGAGTGTTTGTATCATTGCTACCCCACGGGGGAACCGTGGGATTTCATCCTGCCGGGGACTCTGGACGAAATCGACGGACGCCAAACCGTCGATTACAGCAAGGTCCGCCGGCCCAAATTCGAACTGGTATCGTTCGGCAAGGCGTCGACACCGCTGATCCAAATCGATTTGGGGGTCAACGGCCAGTATGAAGAATTCAAGACGTTGTTCCCGGAAGCCCTGGCCGACGAGGCGTTTCGGAATATCTGGATCTATCTAAAAAATCCAAACGCTATCGACATCTGTCTGGTGGTCAATGAATATTCCGAAGGTGATTGGAGCGAATTTTTCAGGGGGTGCAGGTTTTACTGAAATTGCGATGGGAACGAATTAATCGACCGGCGCCTGTTTCGGTAAATAGCGGTCCTGTCGCAGCCATCCTGCGAAAATCATCCTTTTCGACCTCTGATACAATCGGGCAAGGAGATCCTGCGCGATTTCTCATCCTCATTCAGGAGATCCGGCAATGAAAAAAATACATGTCATAACGTTATTGACCATACTCGTCCTCGCCGCGTGCGCCAATCCGGCTCCGAACGCCACCGCGATCCCGACCAATACACCCTTCCCGACCCGCACGCCGACGCCGACCCGCTCGCCGACACCGACCCTCACCCCAACCCCCTCCCCGGCCGAGCTGCTGGCGAAAAGCGCGGACGCGATGCTGGCGATGAAAAGCGCGCGCTTTAAGATCACGCGCGAAGGGGCGCCGGTGGTACTCGACACAGCGACCAACATGAGCTTCACCGAGATCAACGGGGAGTACCAAGCCCCCGACCGGGTGAGCGCGCAGATCAATGTGACGATCTTCGGTAACGTTCTCCAGCTCCAGGTACTCTGGCTGCCGGAAGGCAACTTCATCACGAATCCGCTCACCGGCAAGATGGAACCTGCTCCCGCCAATCTCGCCTTCAACGGAGCGGCGCTGTTCCTGGCGGGGGGTATCCCTGCCGTGCTCCGAACCGGTATTCAGAATCCCAAACTAGTTGGCATGGAAAACATCGAGGGCGTGAATACGATTCACATCCGCGGCGAAGCCGACGGCGCAGTCCTGGCGCCGCTTTTGGCAGGCGCGTTCGAGAGCGGAACCCCCTATCCGGTGGACATCTGGATGGAGAAATCCACTTATAACCTCGTCCGCATTCACATCGCCGAGCCGGACGGCAACGGCTGGCTGATCGACGTATTCGATATCAATGCGGCGATTGAAATCAACGCGCCTTAAAATCCAAGGGATTTATTTTTGGGACCTGACAGGGCTATACCAAATCCGATGAAACGTCCCGGGCTCATCCTCGCCGTCGTCTGCCTGCCGGTTTTCCTCGGCGCGCTCGATCTCACGATCATCTCGGCCGTCCTTCCCGCCGTCGTCGCGGGTCTCAACGTGCCGCTCCAGACCGGCCTGGATACGGCGGCCTGGGCGGTC
>Ga0187886_1002725_pt1 | contig 13810 bp, 13 predicted proteins | sample June2016WEW_20_1_FD_133001 | JGI IMG/M metagenome (GOLD analysis project Ga0187886, IMG submission 133001) | Peatland microbial communities from SPRUCE experiment site at the Marcell Experimental Forest, Minnesota, USA - June2016WEW_20_150 | ecosystem: Environmental > Terrestrial > Soil >... | reverse complement strand
TTCCAAATAAGAGCCGTTGGCAGAATCGGTAATTACAACTTGTTTAGGCCCCAAACTTTTAAGTCCGTATAAAAGTTTTTTTATCGATTTATCTATTTTTCCCAAATCGATGTCTTTGCCGTATAGAATTTCCTGCGCTTCTTCTTTATTAACGAATAGAATGTCGGTTTTTTCCAATGTAGACCAGAGGACATTCCCTCTTTCTTCGAGTTGGGCAGTGCCGGGATTAAAAGCAAGTAAACAATTTTCTTTTTGACTAAATTCCAGTACGTCAAGATAGGCCTTTTCCCAGATTTTTCCAAGACTTGTAAGATAAACTAATTTTGGTTTATTGGCTGGAAATTTAAAATTATGCGCTCGTTCTACATGCTCGACAAAAAGAGTTCTTTCGCCCTTATAGTTAATTCCCACGGAGAATGAAGTTTTTTCGCTCGGAGTCTCCAAAACAAAAGAAGGGTCCACATTTTCCGATTTTAGATTGTCAATTATTTTTTTGGCAAATTCATCTTTACCTATTTCCGCCGCCAAGGCGGTTTCAACACCAAGTCTTGCAAGGCCAACGGCTGTATTGTTTGCATTGCCGCCCATTTCGATTTCGTACTTCTCGACAATAATTTTTTCTCCATAGCTAATAAATAATTTATTTTCTTTATTATCCAGTCCAAAATGGGGATTATCTCCGGGAATTGTTAAAAAAATATCTACAACCGCATCGCCAACGCAAAGAGCAGTTAAATCTTGCATAGTTTAATCGTACAGGAATAAAGGCAGTGATTCAACTAAAAACTTGACTAATAATTACAGCTGGATATAATCAATACATGTCGGAACAATCAGAGAAATCAATGCCTGAGGAGCCCCAAGAATCCGGAGTTCAAAATTCTCCAGACAACATTTTTAAAGTGAATCCTGAAATTCCCTGGACTTACAAATGGTTTAAAGGCGAATTCCATCTTGGGCCATGGGGATCTAGCACAAGTCCATTTGGCGGTAATCCGGAAAAAAGGGTTAAAGTAGCCATAATGGGGAAAAAAATGCACCCGACTCGCAATAATGGAGTTGCTTCTGTTTATGGAACAATTATTGAGGTTAAAACGGCTGAAGATAGACGTTTCCTTGGTAGTCCTAGTTGGTGGAATCTTGATGATTTGAGTGACGAAGAGCAGGGGAAAAAGAAAAAATAATTATTTTGCTTTCTCCAATTTCTCTATTTTCTCCAGTATTTTAAGAATTAGATTTTGCTGATTTTCCAAATGAGTCAAAATTGTCTCAATTTCTTTTTCCGCTTTTTTATCGGTTTCAAAATCATGTTCGGATCTTAGTTCCGCGTGTTTTCCCTGAAGATTTTGGCCGATTAACAAAAGGGGCATTAAGTGAAGCTGGATGAGATTGGAAATAAACAGCCATAAAACAAAGGCGGGGAAAGGGTCAAATCTTAGATTTTTAGGCGCTAACACATTCCAACCGAGCCAGATAAAAGTCCAGGTAAAAATTATAAAGAAAAAACCCATTGTGCCTATTCTTTCGGTTATAAACAAAGCCAGTTTATCCATCTTTGACAATTTAGACCTGTGGACAACGTTAACATTTCTAATCGGGAATTCTTTTTTGATGTTTTCTATGGAAGCTTGTGCCATAGGTTAAGATTAACATAATTGGTTTTTTGTTTCAAATTGTTATAGTTGCTTAAAAGCGCAAAAAAGAGTTATATTATTAGCATGAAAATTATCGGCGTTGGAGGCACACTAAGAAAAGGTTCATACAGCAAGGCGCTTTTGTTGGAAGCACAAAAATTAGCGCCAATTGGTGTTGTAATTGAAATTACAGATATCGGAAGCTTTCCTTTATATAATCCGGATATTCCAATGCCAAAAAACGTTTTGGAGTTCAAGAACAAAATTAAACAAGCGGATGCAATACTTTTTTCAACGGCGGAGTATAATTTCTCGGTTCCGGGGTCTTTAAAAAATGCTATTGATTGGGCGTCAAGGCCGTATGGAGATAATTCCTGGGAAGGTAAACCGGCTGCGATCATGAGTGAATCTACGGGAATGTTGGGAGGCGTCAAGGCGCAGCTTCATTTAAGGCAAATGATGCTATTTTTGGACATGCACCCTTTGAACAGACCGGAGGTTATTGTCTTAAGTGTTAAGGAAAAATTTGATGATGCGGGAAACTTGACAGATGAACATACGAAAGAAAAAATAAAAGAGCTTTTGGAAGCTTTAGTTAAATGGACGGAAAAGTTTAAATAAATTATGAAAATTTTATTTAAAGTATTACCTTTAAGAATTGCTTATGCCCACTGCGATATCCCTTGCGGCATTTACGATCCTTATGTTTTACAGCGCGCCGCCCACACGGTTATTAGGATGACGCAGTTACTTACGGATCTTAAAAGCGATGATCCAAAAAAAGCAGCTCACGATATCGCTAGGATAACGCACGTAAAAGAAGAACATATAAACATTTTAGAGGAAGAACTGGATACTTTAAGAAACGATTATTTTAAACAGGAGCATTTTGAAAAATATTCCAACCTAAACGATTTATTTATAAAAACCCTAAAAGTTGCTTCTAAAGCAAGACAGGAGATAAACATCGAAGCGGCAAAAGAAACTCTCTCCGGGGTTCAAGAAATAGCCGAAATCTTTTTTAAGACCAAAAACGTTGAGCCGGTAAGAGTAAAATCCGTTTACCCGACCGGCGGGGAAATAGTTCTTCATAAATAATGCTTCTTTTATTATCCAAGTTTAAAATTATTGGACATAGCATGGAACCTGTCCTTAGAAATGGCGACCAGGTTTTAATAAGTGGCATCTCCTATTTATTTAAAAATCCTCAAAAAGGAGACACGGTTGCGTTTAAAAATAAAGAAGGAAAAATTTTAGTTAAAAGAGTTACCAACATAAAAAATGCAGATTATTTTGTTTTAGGAGATAATAAAAATGACAGCCTGGATAGCAGAAGCTATGGCTGGATATTAGGAAAAGATATTTTAGGAAAAGTTGTTTATAAGCTATGATCTTTAATCTATTTTTACTATTCGCAGTTATCTTTCTTTTAATTATATTGTCTATGCTTTGGCCTCCTGACAGTCCATGGGCACCTTGGTGGAGAACGTCGGATAAAATCGCCAAAAAAGTCTGCAGGTTGGCAAATGTTAAAAAAGGAGATTTAATATTTGAACTTGGTAGCGGGGACGCCCAAACTCTTATTACCGCTTGTAAAAAATTTCAAGCACGGGGGATAGGGATAGAAATAGATCCTTTAAGAGTGGCGATTTCAAGACTAAGAATAAAATCAAACGGACTTTCCAAGGAAATAAAAATAATAAGGGGAAATTTCTTTGATCAGGATTTATCAACAGCGGATGTAATTTTTGTCTATCTCGTCCCCAAAACCCTAGATAAACTTTTGCCAAAGTTTAAAAAAGAATTAAAAAAGGGAACAAAAATCGTAAGTTATAAATATAAAATGAAAATACAAGAAGAAATTTATGATAAATCAGCAGAACTTTTTTTGTACACTATTTAAGTTTTAAAAAAATCCAGCGAAGTTTATTTAATAAGTTATAAATTAAATAAAGTTTTTTATCTAAAACCAAATCGTAGCTTCCTATAAATTCAGTTAGTGTTCCTCCATATCCTTGCTTGAAACGGTGAAATCCAAACCAGGGATCTTTCGGATCGGGATTTGGACCCAACGCACCCCACATGTCAAATTTTTTCAAACCCATTTTTTTTGCCCATCTTATTACTTCCCACATCATTAAATTAGAAGCCATGACTTCCCGGTACTTATTACTTGAAGCGCCATAAGGATAATAAGCAACGTCTTTATAAACAAAAACGATCCAGGTGACTAGAACCTCGTTTTTATAAGTAGCTTTAAAAAGATGGGCGCTTAATTTATTTGTATCCTGATTTTGAGTTTTTAAGGTTTTCCACATCAGCTGGTGGTATTTTTCGGAATGGGCGTAGAAATTTTGTCTTTGAGTTGTCTCTTTTGTTAGCTTCAGATACTCTTCAAATGTTTGATCTGAGCTATCTTCTTCAACTTGAACTCCCTTTTTTTGGGCAAGCTTGATGTTATAGCGGGTCTTTGGATGCATGTTTTTCAACAGTTCCTCCTCCGATTTAGTTAAATCCAAAATAAAAGTGTATTTGGTAAAAAGAGGGCGGGTTGAAGGCACAAGGCCTAAATTTATAATTTTTTTCTGGGTTATTTTATCTTTTTCAATATTAGGCTCGATTTGTATAAAAATACATTTATTTTCCCTACCGATCTTTTTTAAAGTTTCAATTATTTCCTTATTGATTATCCCTCCTTTAGGAAAATAACCGATGTTTAGTTTAGTGTGCGGAATTTTATGAACGGTTAATTGAATTCCGTTATTTTGTATAACTTTAACGCCGGTTCTCTCCCTAAATTTGCCCCACTGCGCGGATTGTAAGGGGTGATCTGTATTATTTTTCATATTTAAAGAAATTCAGGGCCTTCCTGCTCAAAAGTTGTTTGGTTTTTGATCAAAGTTTCTTCCGGCAATTCCATTATAAACCTTGAGACAATATTGCTGGTTCTTTGTCCGAAATACAATCTTCTTCTGGTATAGGTTAAAAATAGTTTTTGCTTTGCCCGTGTCATGCCGACATAACAAAGTCTTCTTTCTTCTTCGATTTCGTTTTTGTCCATCAGGCTTCGGCTATGCGGAAAAAGCCCCTCTTCCATGCCGACCATAAATACAACCGGAAACTCCAATCCCTTTGCCGCATGTAAAGTCATGAGATTAACCGTGTTTTTACTTTCTTTAATACCGACATGATCGGGAAGATATTCTTGTTCCACCAGAGCGACATTTTCTAAAAAAAGCGATAGATTTGGAAACTCAATAGCAACCGACCGCAGTTCCTTTATATTTTCCAGTCGCGATCTGTCCTCTTCGTCTTTTTCATCATACAGTGAAAGATATTCTGTCGCCTTGATAACGCTATCCATAATTTCAAGAGTTGCAAACTCTTTGATTGTATTAATAAATTCGTTTTGGAAATCTAAAAACTTCTTAAGTTTTGTTTTGCCTATTCTTTCAATTCTTTTGAGCGATGTTTTGTCTTTAGGATTATCAAGAACTTTTAGAAACGCCAGGATATCTTTTATTTCCTTTCTTTCGTAAAATCTGGTTCCGCCGATTAAGACATAGGGGATTGAATTATGCAAAAAAATTTCCTCAATCGATCTTGATTGCGCATTTGTCCGGTAAAGTACGGCAAAGTCCGAATACTGCAGGTTAGGATTTTGGTATTTAATATTTTGAATCTGCAATGCGACAAACTCTCCTTCTTTTTCTTCATTAAGACTTTCATAAATCGTGATGTCTTCTCCTTGTTGATTTTGGGTCCAAAGTTTTAGAACCGGGTGAGTATTATTTCTGGCAATTACCGAAGAAGCGGCGTCCAGAATTTTTTGCGTTGACCGGTAATTTTGCGACAGCGCAAAAGTTTTTGTATTGACAAAATCCTCTTTAAATTTAGAAAGATTTTGAAAATCGGCTCCCCGGAAACTATAAATGCTTTGAGAAAAATCTCCGACGACACAGATGTTATTCCATTTCCCGGACAAAAGTTTTGTTAGCGTATATTGGGCATGATTCGTATCCTGATATTCATCGACCAGAATGTATCTGAATTTGTTTTGATACTTTTCTAAAATTTGCGGATTGGTTTTAAAAATAGCAACCGTTTTTAAAATTAAATCATCAAAATCAAAAGCGTTATTTTCTTGCAAAGTCTTTTGGTATAAAAAGTATACCTTGGCAACAGTTTCCTGGAAGTGTCCCCTTGCAAACTGAGGATATTCGCTCGCATCAATCAATTCGTTTTTAGCCTGGGAAATTGTTGCCAAAACGGAAGAGGGTTTATATTCCTTTATTGAAAGACCCAGGGTTTTAAAACATTCTTTTATCGTATCTTTTTGGTCTTGTTCGTCGTAAATTACAAAATTTGAGCCAAATCCGGCTCTGTTTCCTTCAATTCTTAAGATTTTCGCGCAAAGAGAGTGAAAGGTTGAAATTAAAACGGAATGCTCTATGTCTAAAAGCTTTGTTATTCTTGTTCTCATTTCTCCGGCCGCCTTATTTGTAAAAGTGGTTAAGAGAATATTTTCGTCGGGAACCCCTTTATCTATTAGATAAGCAGTTCTGTAAGTAAGTACTCGTGTCTTTCCAGATCCTGCTCCTGCTAATATAAGGCATGGTCCCTCGGTTGATATAACTGCTTCTTTCTGTTCTTTATTTAATATTGATAAATCAATTCCCATAATTTAATCCTTCAATAAATTTTTTATATTTTCTTTCCATAAAGAGATTAACATCTTTGTACATATAATTAAAGATCTTAGAGGATGATTTATGACCTAGGTTAATACGATAATAAGGATTTTTTTGATTCGTTAGAGTTATTAAGACTTTTCCTTTAAAGGAATCTTTAAGAATTTTTCTTATCTGCAGGTATAGAAATTCGCTCATTGGTTTACTGGCCGTATAAAAATCTACGACAAGCTTGCTTTTATAACGGGTGCCTCGCAGGCAGACTGAGCAATCTCCGTCAAAGTACCCTCTTATAAAATGTCTAATTAGTGGTTTGGGAATCTTTGGGGGAGTAAACGTGAGACTCTTTCTTTCAGTGACACCTAATTTTTTGAGGTCTTCAAAGATTGCTTGATCGCAAATACGTAAACTGTAAGATATTTTACCATTATTTCTTGCCTTTTGGTAAATCGGGCCTTCATAACTCAAAATCAATTTTATCTTTTCAATGATATCTTTATCGTCACAGGCAATATGTAGCACATGCGCTCTACCACTATGGCAAATGTTGCCGTCTGCCCCAATAAAGCCTAAAACATAAGTCATGTCCGGCGACCATGTCTTAAAGAAACTTGAGTTTACTTTGTGTTTGTATATTTTTCTTTGAATCGGCAGAGATCTAATTTTAGATTGAATTGAGTTCGGAGAACGCCCGATAATAGTCGCCATTTGCTTATACGTAAGCTTGGCAATATTTTCTTTTAAAAAGTTAATTTCCTTAGTTTTCCACGGATGCGTGAATTGATTTAGCACTATAGTATTATAACAAAGCTACGGAAGAATTTAAATGGTACTAAAATATATATTTATTCAAGTCCTTGAGAAGATTATCCTTCATGCCGTATAATGATACCACATGATTACGCCCTTAATAATTGCTAATTTTAAGTCTCACATGAATTTGTCGGAGGCTTTGGACTGGCTCTCGAAAATAAAAAGTCCGCAGAATAAAACGGTCATTGTTCTTCCTCCTTTTACGCTTTTATCCTTTTTTAAGACACAGATTCAGGATAAAAAATTAAATTTATCTTTAGGCGCCCAAAATATTTCCCCCTTTGCCGAGGGCGCATTTACGGGAGAAATTAATGCAAAACAAGTAAAAGAATTCTGCGACTACGTTTTAATCGGTCATTCGGAAAGAAGAAAAAATTTTTCCGAAGAGGATGAGCTTTTGGGAAAAAAAGTTGCGTTGGCTTTGGAAAATAATCTTCAGCCTATATTCTGCGTCCAAGGCAAGGAAACAAACGTTCCCAAAGGAGTGGAAATAGTTGCGTATGAACCTATTTTTGCAATCGGAACCGGTAATCCCGATACTCCTGAAAACGCAGATTCAGTCGCCTCGGCAATAAAGGCGGACAGAAGCGATTTGACGGTGCTTTATGGAGGAAGCGTTAAGTCAACGAATGTTAGAATCTTTACGGAAAAACCAAATATAGATGGAGTTTTAGTGGGAGGAGCAAGTCTTGACCCGCAGGAGTTTAGTCAAATCATTGAAAATGCATAGGAAAACGCTTTTTATACTCATCGCAGTTGTTATTTTAGTGGGGATTTTCGTGTTTAAGACCTCAAGCATGTACCCCTTTTTATTCCAGCTTATTTTTAACAGGGGAATTGAACTTAAACAAACAGATAATAGGATAAATATATTGATTTTAGGAATCGGGGGAGGCACGCATGAAGGGCCTAATCTGACAGATACAATTATTTTGGCTAATCTTGATCCTAAAGATAATAAAGTAAACTTGATTTCAATTCCAAGAGACCTCTGGATGCCGGAGCTAAACGGAGATATTAAAAAAATTAACAATGCTTATGCAGACGGAGAATCAAAAGTAAAAGGCGGGGGGTTGATGGAGGCGGAAGCGGGAATTGGAAAGATTACAGGTCAGGAAATAGATTATGGGGTAAGAATAGATTTTACCGGTTTTGTCAAAGCGGTAGATATTATCGGCGGGTTGGATATTAATGTCGACAATACTTTTAATGACTATGCATATCCGATAAGCGGCAAAGAGGATGATACTTGCGGATATACGCCAGAAGACATACAGCAATTCAGCGCGACCGATTCGGCGGAACTAGATATTGAGCAAAAGTTTGCCTGCAGATATACGCATATTCATTTTGACAAGGGGTTAACGCATATGGATGGAGAAACAGCGCTTGAATTTGTAAGATCGAGACACGCGGCACAAACAATTGAGCAAAGCGATTTTGCCAGAAGCAAAAGACAGGAAAAAGTTATAAAAGCTTTTAAAGATAAGGTTTTGTCGGCGCAAATACTTATCAACCCTGTTAAAGTTTACAGTCTTTATGACGTCTTAAAAGGAAGTATCGATACGGATATTAAACAGAATGAATTTGATGATTTTATAAGACTCGCCGAAAAAATGAGAGCTGCAAAAATCCAAAGCGCTTCGATTGATGCCGGAGACGAACAGGCTCAAAGACCAGGCTTATTAATTAATCCTCCGCCAAGTTCCGATTATAGTTATGTATGGGTTTTAATTCCCAGAGTTGGAAACGGCAATTATTCCGAGATACAGAATTTCGTTGCCTGCGAAATTAAAACAGGCAACTGCCAGGTTTCCAAAACGCCTAAGCTTTAATTTTTATTATTAGAGTATCTCCTTTTTGAAAAACCACTTTTCCCAGCTTTTCAAATTTATTGGCGTCAAGAGAAGGGTATTTTTGTTTTTCCAAGCTGCCAATAAATACATACGAGATATTATATTTTTTAATTAATCTTTTTGTGACTATTAAATCATTGCTTTCGTAAAGAATTTTTACATCAGTTATTCTTGGTACGACTATGTCATAACTTCCTCTCCAAAGCCATTCATGGACGCTCCAGCCTAAAACCGTCGGCAGACCGGTGTTTACGGAAACTCGGGCAAAATCGGTATAAGAGTCGCCTTGCGCTTCAAGGACTATTGGTTGTCCTTTAATGTTTGTATTTAGCCATTCAATTGCCTCATAATCCGTAGGATATTCCGTTTTTAAATACGCGGTTCCATCTAAGCCTCGATACGTTTTAAGGTCATCATAGAAAGAGCTTATGCCGAAAAATGGATATAAAACAACAAAAGAGACTAAAATTCCGGCTAAAAGCAAATATGGCAGGGACAAAATTTTATATTTTCTTATTTTGCTGGTAAAAAGCATTTTTACCAAAGAGTATGCCGAAAAAATAGATAACAGAATAAATGCTTGATAAACCATTTTAAACATTGTGTTAGCCCTGTAATAGGTTACGTAAATATCTTTAAGATAGATAAATTCGGGAACTATGATTAAAAATAGCGAAAATAGCATCATGATAATAAGCAGTGGTTCAATAAAATTTAGCCTTTTCCGTTTGTAGGTTAAAATCAAGAAAGAAACTACCCAAAATATAAAAAAACCGTAAAGAATTAAAAGTTGCCAAAGCGGGGATCTCTGGCAATGATTTGGTTCAAAAAGAAAAGGACCAATTGCGCCCAAATTAATTAAAAAATTCGGCGGGCAGACAATTCCGATTCCCGATACGAAAGGTTTAAAGAAAAAATTAAAAGGCAAAGAAAAAATGAAGAAAGAAAAAATCAGAATTAACACATAAATTGCAAAATTGGAAGAATTTAGACTACCCCTTTTTATAAATAAATAAGCTATTGTCAATAGAAAAAGAGCCAGATAAATAATTCCGTCCCAAGCATTTGTCATATACATTACGGATAGAATAAAGCCGCCAAAAACTAACCAAGTTTTCCCAAGAGTAGAATTTTTTGCTTTAACAAAAACAGAAATAATGAATGCGATTCCCAGCAAAACAAAAGGAGTATCAAGTAAGTGTCCGTGAAGGTCTGAGACTAAAATTGTATAAAAGGGAAATTCATGGATAGTATGATAAATAAATCTGGTTGCGTTTGGGTACCAATAAGAATTGGGAAAGGTAGTTAAGGAAAAAGGAAGATTCCAGAAAGGAACGGGGTTTTCTGATGGATAGGGTTTAAAAAGCGAATAAATTGTTTGAAGGTTGCTGGAAAGAGCGATAAAAACGGCAGAAAAAATACCGCAGATTATCCCTGCAAAACTATATATCTTGTTTTTTTTGTCGGAAGAAAAATGAATGATGTTTAAACCGATTGAAAAGCCGGAAGAGAAAATAAGCGCAAAAATTGATGCGAGCATAAGATTAAACGTAATATTTGAAGAAATTCCGGAAAGTTTTGTTAAAACCGCGGTAACAAGATGCCCAAAATAATAATAATTTATATTAAAAGGCGTATACCAGATATCTTTTGGAGGAAAATATTCAGCTTTAAGAATTGAGTTAACAAAGCCATAATCCATGTATTTTTCAAGACCATGAATATCTGGCAGATGTGCTCTTATAAAAGACCAGAAGAAAAATGTGCAAATAAAAATTAATTCTTCAAAGATGAAAATTTTTAAATTTTTTTTGATTGGCAAAATAAAATTTTTTTTAAATCTTGCAAAGAAAAAATTTAATAATGCAATCCCGGTAAGTATTAAAAACGTATTAGATTGAGTAAAAGGAATTATGTGAAGTAAGCTAAAAATAAATACAAAATAAGACAAAATTATTATGCCTATTATTTTGGAAAATATGTACCCCTTGTCTAAAAAATTTCCAAAAAAATAAATAGTAAACGGAAGAAAAACAATTCCTATTAAGAAAAGCTCCGCCCACCATTTAAAAATAAAAATTAGATCCGAATAAATCATATTTTCTTACAAACTGTTTCTTGTGAATATATTTTAATACTGGTTTGTTTGTTATTATAGATTGTTTTGAAATTATTTTCCCAAAAAACAATATCAAAGGGAAAATCTTCAGACGGTTGGTATAAAGATACATAATCAATATGGTTGTTTTTAAGAAAACTGCATATAAGAAAAAAATTGGTTTCATGAAAAAAATTTTTGATTCCATCTGATCTTTTTTGAGTATCATAACCAGAAGACCATGGGAAATACGGCCATCCTAAATAAATTTTTCTTCCTGCAATTGAAGATGAATCGTATAAATATTGAGTTGTAAGAAAAACTGATTTAGGATTAGTGTTTTTCATAATCCACGCAATGTCGGGATTATTTTTATAATCAGCTAAAACAATTTTTGTGTCATTGAGAATCGGAAAAAAATCAATAATCCCCGAAAATATTAAGAGAAAAATTATGCATAAAATAAATACTTTAGGGAAAATATTTTTTTTCCAAAGAAAAACCAAGAAATACGCGGAAAACATTGAGGCAATCAGCATAAAATAGTTAAAAAATTTATGGTTCGCCGCCATTTCAGGGGAGAACTGAAAAAGATTGCCTATTAAAAAGCAAGATAAAAAGGAAATAAAAATTAACCTTACTTTTTTTGAAGCAATCAAAAAACCAAAAAGAAAAAAGACAGGCTGAAAGCCTAAATTCATAAACCAGTATTTCAAAAAATTCATTAAATTAAGATTGTTATTTATTAAATATCCGGGAGCAAAAAGTAATTTAAAACCGGAATTTTCGCCCTGAAAATATAAATACTGGGGAAAGAAAATAATGAAAGCAATAGAGAGCAGAATAAATGTGTTTTTTCTTTCTATGTTTAGAAAAACGAAGCAAACAAGGACAGAAACCGACATTAAAAAAACAACGATATTTAAAAGATAAGAAGCGCCGAGTATCAGTCCTAAGATGATGGAAACTTCCGTTTTCCTTTTTATTTTCGACAGATTGAAATAAACAATGTAAATAATAAATAGAGACAGTGCAAAAGATAACCCAAGATGTCTTTGATTAGTGTATATATTAAGATTCCAAAAAGCCGATACTACGCTTTGATCATATGGTCCGAAAGACGGAAAGCTTTTGTTGCTTATTATTTCGGAAACAAAACTATTTGATAAAGGATGTTGCTTGAGAAAATTTAGAAAACTCAAAGATCCGTTGAAAAGAAAAAAAACAACACTTAGTATTCCGACTGCTTTTGATGAGAAAATTTTTTTTGCAAAGAAATAAACCATTAATAAAAGAAAAGTAAAGCCTAAAATTGATGGAATGTTCAATGCAAAATCTATTCTCAGTCCTATTTTTTCCAAAACACCGGCTAGTAAAAAAAATAAGAAATGGTAATGGATCGGAGAGCCAGCAAAGAGCGGATATTGAATCGGAAAGTTATTGCCGAAAGAGAAAGATCTGATCAACGGAATATGGCTGGCAAAATCGCTCCATGCCTTAGAGGCGATAAGCATATTCCCGTTGGAGTAAGCAAAAGTGGCAAACATTAACCACGAGGAAAAAACAGCTGCAAATAAAAAGAGAAAAGCTTCAGTCCTGTTTTTAGAAATTATTTTTCTAAATCCTGCATGCATATTTTGGCTATTTTTTGTCCGAGTTCTACGGCATAATTTGTGCCTCTATCCCAAGGGTACACCTGTTCGATATTTGCAAGATATATATTTTTCAAAGGAGTTTTGAACGGGGGCAAAATTTCAGAATAATTTACAGGAATTATCGGTTGCGCAAAAGGCGCTTTAAATACCTCATAATCAATTATGTTTTTATAATAATTAGGATTTATTTTTCTTAGATAGGGGTCGAATTTTTGAAGCATTTCTTCTTTCGAAAGCTTAAAATATAAGTCCTCAACCGCTCTATAGTTGCCTAAATAAACAAGATGTTCCCCGTCGTAATATTTTTTATCCATGAAATTAGTGTGTTCTACAATTGCCATCACTGGTGAAGTTTTGTCGCATACATTGAGCCAATAAGTATTGTCGCTAAAAAAGGCCTTTTTAAGTCTAAGAATTAAGCTTACCGCTCCAAGGCTCTTTAATTTTTTAAGTTTATCTCTATAATCTTTTGGTAGCTGAGGGGCAACCTTTAAAAAAATAAAAGAGGGAAGAGTGACTATAACTACGTCGTAATTTCCAGTTTCCACTTTCCAGTCTCCGGGCTTTTTGAATTTTATTTGAGGTTTATTTTTTGACGATAATTCAACTACTTCCGTATTGAAATAAAACTTTCCGCCGTTTTCTTCAATTTTTTTTGTTAAGGCCTTAGTGAATTCAAGGAATCCTCCTTTGGGATAAGCAAGGGAAGGAGTGCGCTTTTTTATTCTTGCCCAAAACCAAGCCAATGAAATATTATCCGCGTGTTTTCCGAATTTATTTTTAAATAAAGGCTCCCAGATTATTTCAAAAGATTTTTTTCCCATCAGTTTTGGAAGGAGTTTGGATGAATTATATTTTTCAAGTGTTTTCCAAAAAGGATTTAATTTTAAAACTCCTAAAACCAAACCCATCCTCAATCTTTCCGTAACTCCTAAAAGAGGAAACTTAATTACAGAGAAAGGAGAATCAAATTGGTAAATTTTATTTTTAACAAGAACTGAAGTTTTGGGCCGCTTTGTTATAACTTCAAAATTAATTTCCTTGGCTAAATTTAAAATACTCC
>Ga0187886_1002723_pt1 | contig 13814 bp, 14 predicted proteins | sample June2016WEW_20_1_FD_133001 | JGI IMG/M metagenome (GOLD analysis project Ga0187886, IMG submission 133001) | Peatland microbial communities from SPRUCE experiment site at the Marcell Experimental Forest, Minnesota, USA - June2016WEW_20_150 | ecosystem: Environmental > Terrestrial > Soil >... | reverse complement strand
CGTCCCGCGCATCAACCCAGTCGAACCCTCCGGTAACAAGCGCCGGCAGCTTTCTCTGCGCCATGGCCAGCAAAGCCTCACCGCAATATGACGGCTGGTAATCATGGGGCCCGATAATCGCTGTGGGATAGATGATGACGGCGTCCAGCCCCCTCTCTATCCCGCGTCGGACTTCTCTCTCGGCGGCTGCCTTAGAGCGGTCATACGGCGGATAGTGCCGGGACTCGACCAGGGGACGGGACTCGTCGACAGGAAGCGTTAGAGGCTCCTGCACCAGCGCATGGATGGAACTGAAATGAATAAGGCGGCGCACGCCGGTGCGAAGGCAGGCTTCGACCACATGCCTGGTGCCGGTGACATTTATCGACTCCAGCCGCGGCCAATCGGCCATCGATAAAGAAATACTGGCCGCCAGGTGATAGACAACATCGGCACCCTGGAACGCCCGGCACAGCGAATCAAGGTCGCGGACATCACCACTAGCTTTCTCGATATCCAGTCCATCAATAGCCTGGCAATTGACATGAACCAGACAGCGCGTGGGGCGGCCTTCATCAATCAGGTCGCGTACCAGATTAGCGCCGATATGCCCGGTCGCGCCCGTTACTACCACTGTCATTTGAATCCCATTATAGCATAGACAAACTGGGCATCGCCAAGGCAGTCCCGATTGTCATTACTATATAAAAAATGATAGGATATATACATTGCCGCGAAGCGCCGCCACAAATCGGCCAATATAAATCCCCCAGAGGGTAATTATTATAATGACACCTGTTTCTGGCTATCTTAATTGTCAATAATTCGTCTCTTAAGCAGATTAACCAACAATGATAGGAAAACGCAACCCAAACTACCGGTGGTACATACTGGGACTTACCATGTTGACTTACGCCCTTATTGCCGGTGCCAACAGGCTATGTATGCCGGTCCTCTTTAAACAGATATCAGATGAACTGGGACTGAGCCTGGTGGCCGTGGGCACGATATGGGGGATGGACCCTCTGGCCGGTGTCTTCATCGGCCTGCCGGGAGGTCTGCTTGCCGACCGTTTCGGCGTCAAACGCACTCTAGTGGTAGTCTGTATCCTGGCCGGTATATTTGCTTCCCTCAGAGGATTTTCGGTTAATTTCCTGACCATGGCCATTGCCATGTTCCTGTTCGGGCTTACGGCGGCAGCAACCCCGAGCATTCTGCCCAAGGTAACTGCCGAGTGGTTCAGCGGGCGGCGGCTGGGCTTGGCCAACGCCCTTCTCAACGTAGCCTGGGCTATCGGAGCAATAACGGCCACCATCTTCAGCGCCACGGTATTTTCACCTTGGCTCGGCGGCTGGAGAAGAGTCCTGTTCCTGTTCGGCGTCCCGGTTATAGCGCTGGGATTTCTCTGGCTTTTCACCGGCAGGGACCCTGATCAAAGTGAATTACCGGAAACGGCCATGAGCAAAATACCATTCCGGCAGGCGCTATCGCATGTAGTCCGTATCAAAGAAGTCTGGATTATCGGTCTCGTCACCCTGACCAACTGGGGTGCCAGCACGGGTTTCATCGGGTACCTGCCGCTTTACCTGCGGAATATCGGCTGGACGCCGGTCAGTGCCGATAGTGCTATCACCGTAGTTAACGGTATGTTTGCCATCGGCGCTGTTCCCATGGTACTGCTGGCAGGCAAACTCAAGGCGCAGAAAGGTGTGACTATTTTTTCCATATCCTCACTGGCTCTCACTCTGGCTTTATTACCATTTTTACACGGTCTTGGAGTATGGCTGATACTCGTCATCGGCGGATTGGGCCGGAGTGGCTTAAGCTCGCTTGTTATCGTTATGTTGCTGGAAACAAAAGGCGTCGGCAGCACTTATGGCGGCACTGCCATCGGTCTGTCGAGCACTATCTCCATGGTGGGCGCTTTCCTGGCACCTCCACTGGGCAACAGCCTTGCCTCTATCAGCCAGGGTTCCCCGTTCATCTTCTGGGCATGCCTGGCGGCCCTGGGCATACCGCCGCTGCTTTTCCTAAAAAGTAAAAACAAACAGGCATAGTCTTCAATATTATTCATCATTTCCCCTTTGTAACGTTTGTCAATTGTAAGGTACTTGTGACTATCGTACTATTGTTTGTGATGGCCATGTAAGGTACACTGATTACACTGGAAAAACAAGCTGATAAAATAAACGGCAATGGTAAACGCTAAGACTACAAAATTAATCAAGCCGAGCCGGACACTGAAGTTCAGCCCCTGCCCTCAATGCGGTCACAAGGGGCTGTACCATATCAACCGGCAATATCGACGCTGCCGCTATTGCGGCATCTACCTGTTATCTCCGCCGGAGCCGGAGTAATAGCCCGGGTTACTGACCCTGATATCCTTACGGGAAAGAGGACACAGGATGATGAATCTGATAAAAGACCTGATTGCTTTTTTATATAGCCTGCTGGATGTGATAGCCTACCGGCTTACCTTCAGCTGAAAAGCGCCTGCTAATATTAAGGCTTATCCGCCACTACCCTGACCAGCACGCTCCGATTTCTCGGACCGTCAAACTCGCAGAAGAAAATACCCTGCCATGTCCCCAGCACCAGTTTCCCATCCTCGATGAACAGAGTCTGATAACTGCCGATAAGGCTGGCCTTGATATGCGCCGGGGAGTTCCCTTCCATGTGCTGGTAATTCCTGTCCTGCGGTACCATCGACTCCAGTTGCGCTGCGATATCCTCTACCACACTGGGGTCGGCATGTTCGTTCACCATAATTCCGGCCGTGGTATGCGGCACGAAAACATGGCAGACGCCGCTTTTGACCCCGCTCCTCCCCACGACATCCCTGACTTTGCCGGTGATTTCCTGGAATTCCACCCTGGAATATGTTTTTATGTCAACTTTATGAATCAAGGCTAACCCCCAATCCGGGATTTATTCTATATCCTACACCCTGCCCTCCCTGCTGGCAATATTTTATTAAAATCCATCTTGACCCCACGACTGAAACGCGTTAAACTATAAATGGGAGAAATTATATGCCGATTTATGAGTATATCTGCTCTGAATGTGATTCGAAATTTGAGCAGCTACGTCCTTTAAGTCAGTCCGGCCAAGTGGCGGATTGTCCTAAATGCCATAGACCCGCCCGTCGTAAGATGTCTACTTTCGCCTGCTTTAGCGCCACTGCCGGCGGCGCGCCCAGGACTGTGCCCGGTACTGGCAGTTCCTGCTCCAGTTGCAGTTCCGGTAATTGCAGCACCTGTGCTTCCTGAGTCAGGGAGGTGCCGACCCTATGACTACCCCCAGAAGAACCGGCATCGCCAATCTGCCCCTGCACCACGGCAAAGCGCCTAAATGGCTGTTCGACCGTATGGTCCCTCTCGCCCGTGAAATCACCATCGCTATTGTTTCCGAATACGGCCCGGAAGAGATGCTGCGGCGCCTTTCCCACCCCTACTGGTTCCAGGCGTTCGGCTGCGTGCTCGGCTTCGACTGGCATTCGAGTGGTGTCACCACTACCCTCTGCGGCGCATTAAAGGAAGGCGTCAAGGGAATCGAACGCGACCTCGGTCTATTCGTGGCCGGGGGCAAGGGCAGGACATCGCGTAAGACGCCCTCGGAAATAGAAATCTGGGGAGAAAAAATCTCTCTGGACCCGGCGCCGCTGGTATATGCCAGCCGCATGTCCGCCAAGGTAGATAGCGCCGCCGTCCAGGATGGCTACCAGCTTTATCACCACACTTTTCTCTTCACCTCCAAAGGCTCATGGACGGTCGTCCAGCAGGGCATGAACGAGACCAATCGCTACGCCCGCCGCTATCACTGGCTGGGTGAAACCGTCACCGACTTCGTCAACGAGCCCCATGCCGCTATCCTGTCGGAAACCAGGGGAGAAGCGTTGAACCTCGTCGCCAGCGAGAGCCAGCCGGCGCGGACGACCATTACCTCGATTGCCACCGAAGAACCGCCGGAAAAAGTCCTGGCCGAACTGAAAAAGTTGAAAACACTGAGTCTGCCCTCACGCCACCAGATATTAACGACTGACCTGCACCCCGATAGCCTGAGTAAAATAATCCTGAGCGCCTACGAACGCCAGCCCGAAGACTTCGAGCAACTCCTGGGACTATCCGGCGTCGGCGCCAAGACTATCAGGGCCCTGAGCCTTATTTCCGAGCTTGTCCACGGCGTGGCCCCCAGCTACCGCGACCCCGCCCGCTACAGCTTCGCCCACGGCGGCAAGGACGGCATCCCCTACCCCGTTGATAGAAAGACCTACGACCAGAGTATCGAGCTGCTTTCTAAAGCCATCAACAAAACAAAGCTGGGGCTGACCGAAAAGCAGCAGGCCTTCCACAGGCTAAACCAGATGCGGATGCGATAAAAGTCGCATACAGCCCCCACCAGCCATTTTAGACTTAAATCAGGGTGTATTATAATATTCATTTTTACGGATGGGGGTTATACTCATGAAGAAAAAATCAGTTATCTTTACGGCTATTTTTATCGTTATTATTCTGGCATTCAACGTCGGACTGGCCTCGTGTAGCTCCGGTCCGGCTAAAGTAAAACCGCTCGAAAATACTGAAGTCAGGGAATACCAGGGTCAGGACCTTTCCTCGGTAAACGATTTCCGCGAAAACTCTATCAATGGGCCGCAGCACGTAAATATCGCCGACTACAAGCTTAATGTCACAGGACTGGTGGAAAAACCTGCCACCTATTCCTACGATAAAGTCCTTAATGACTTTAATAATTATAAGAAGGTCGTCGGGCTGGACTGCGTCGAGGGGTGGTCGGTGAACATCCTCTGGCAGGGCGTTCTGGTCAAAGATATACTGGAAAATGCCAAACCTTTGCCCAAGGCCAATACAATCATCTTTCACGCTTATGACGGTTATACCACCTCTTTTCCCATCGAATATATCACCGACAATAATATCCTCATGGCTTATAAGATGAACGATATTACGCTTCCGCCGGAAAGAGGGTTCCCCTTCCAGCTGGTCGCCGAGAGTAAATGGGGTTACAAGTGGATAAAGTGGATAACCCAGATTGAGGTTTCCGATAATACCAGCTACCAGGGCTACTGGGAGAGCCGCGGCTATTCCAATTCAGGCGACCTCGGCAAGAGCTTCTTCGACAATAGTAATCCGTTAAACTCTTTGACACCCCCGTATTAAAGCTGTTAATCTTTACTGGAAATAGCTTTAAGGCAGGTGGTCGCCATTCGCCCTTCAGAGTCGGTCAGCAAAACGAACCCGGAGATTAAAATCGCCTTTCGCTGGACGTATGTCGTCCTGCCGGCGGTTTTTCTCCTTCTCTCTTTGATTCTAATCGCCTTTTTTTACCGTCTGCTGCCTTCGGATGTAGCTTATCACCTCCAGAGTAACTCGCCGGATAAATGGCTGAGTCGCGGCGCCTTCGTCGCCTGGTTGTTCCTCCCGCAGTTCTTCTTCACCCTGCTCGCTTTCGCCATTGTCAGGATAGTCCTGATGGGAGCGCGTTACTGGCCGTCGGCAGACACGCCGCTGAATAAACTACTGCCGGTCATGGGCAATATGGTGGCGCTGCCCCAGGTTATACTCCTCTTTGCAATGCTCGATTTTTTAATTTACAATACTTATCAAATAAAGCTGATACCGCTGTGGGTAGTTACCCTTATCGTCATGATACTGGGCGGCATTGTTCTGGCGGTTTTCTTTATCCGAACTATCAGCCGGTTTCGCCGCCAGCGGAATAAGAGTCTCCAGGAGTGATATCGATGCCAGAAAACGTAACAGGTAAGGTCAGTCTGGAAAAGCTCGTTTCGCTTTGCCAGAGGCGCGGCTTCATCTTCCCCAGCAGCGATATTTACGGAGGCCTGTCCGGCTGCTGGGACTACGGCCCCGTGGGCGTGGAACTGAAACGGAATGTAAAGGAAGCCTGGTGGCGCGCCGTGGTGCAGGAGCGCGATGATATCATCGGCATGGATACCAGCATACTGATGAACTCCAAGGTCTGGGAAGCCAGCGGACATGTCGAGCGGATGGTCGACCCCCTGGTGGAATGCAAGGAGTGCCATCAGAGATGGCGTGCCGATGAGCTTAAAGAAAACAAGTGCCCTGCCTGCGGCGGTGAGCTTACCGAGGAACGCATGTTCAACGTGATGTTCAAGACCTTTATCGGGCCGGTGGAAGAAGAAGCCAATATTGTCTACCTTCGCCCGGAGACAGCTCAGGGCATGTTCGTGAACTTCCAGAATGTCCTCAACACTAGCCGCAAGCGTTTGCCCTTCGGCATCGCCCAGATGGGAAAATCTTTCCGCAATGAGATTACCACCGGTAACTTCATCTTCCGCAGTCGGGAATTCGAGCAGATGGAGATTGAGTATTTCGTCAAGCCGGCGACAGACGACAAGTGGTTCGAATACTGGCTGGAGCAGCGGCTTAACTGGTATATGAAATATGGCATTAAAAAGGAGCATCTCAAGCTGGAAGAGCACCCCAAGGAAAAGCTTGCTCACTACGCCCGGCGTTGCTGCGATATTACCTACCTCTTCCCGATGGGCTGGGCGGAACTGGAGGGAATTGCCAACCGCACTGACTTCGACCTCAAACAGCACAGCGCCGCCAGCGGCAAGACGCTGGAATATTATGACGATGAAACCAGGGAACATTTTACGCCTTATATCATTGAGCCTTCCGCCGGTGTCGACCGTACCATACTGGCCATATTGTGCGATGCTTATGATGAAGAACCGGATAAGGATGAAATACGTGTGCTCTTCCATTTCCACCCTGACCTGGCCCCCATCAAGGTCGCCGTGCTACCATTGAGTCGGAAAGAAAACCTGGCCGCCCTGGCTAAAGACGTCTCCGCCGCCCTCCGGCCCTGCTTCACGACCCAGTATGATGACACCCAGAGCATTGGCCGGCGCTATCGCCGCCAGGACGAGCTGGGCACACCTTACTGCGTCACCATCGACTTCCAGTCTCTGGAGGATAACATGGCCACCATCCGCGAGCGCGACACCATGAACCAGATACGCGTCCCCATCGTCGCGTTAAAAAATACCTTGCAGGCCAAGCTGGCCGGCGAAGACCTCTTCGTCCTGCCGGAAGGCGGGAAAGTCTGGAAAGAGGAGAAAAAATAAAATTCCTCCCCCTTTATAAAAGGGGGAGAGAGATTGGAATAATCAAGACGGCATTTCATGCAGTATGAAGCGGTTATTTTCGACCTGGGTGGGACATTAGCGCGTTCAACCACCTGGTCTGGATACGCTGACGCGGCCAGGAAAATGGCGGTCGTTCTATCCGCTCCTGTAGAGGACTTCGTAAAACTATGGTTTGCGCAGTCAAGCGGACTGGGTACCGGGGTTTATCCGAGCTATCAAGTCTATATAAAACATCTCTGCGAACAACTACATATAAACACGCAGGATAATATCATTGAACTTGCCGCCGATATCCCGTTTTCCCTAGTAAAAAACGACGTTATGGTACCGAGAAACGGCGCCAAAGAGGTACTAACCTATTTAAAGTCGCATGGTTATAAAACAGGTCTTATCAGCGATTGTGGCCCCGAGTTACCGGTATTCTGGGATGATACACCTTATGCCCCGCTCATTGACGTTGTCATTTTTTCCTGCTCGGTGGGTATGAACAAAGGAGACCCGCGAATTTTCCAGATAGCGATGGAGAAATTGGCCGTCAAACCGCAAAGCTGCCTGTATATCGCCGACGGCATGAGGAATGAGCTGGCCAACGCTGCGAAACTCGGCATGTATTCCGTCCAGATTCTCGTGCCCGGTGAAATTGACGATAGCCCCATCCGTGAAGACTGGGATGGCCCTACAATCTCATCATTAAAAGAAGTCCTGAGTCTACTTGGAGAATAAAGTGAAATACAAAGCGGTCATCTTTGACTTATTCGGGACATTAGTTGAAATTTTTTCGCGCCAGGAATACGAAAATACCCTGGCCGAAATGGTCTCGATTTTAAAAGCCCCTTACGATGAATTCTACAAAATATGGATTCAGACAGCTGACCAGCGTTCTATCGGCGTCTTCCGAAATCTCGAGGAAAATATTGAATACATCTGCCGTGAGCTGAAGATATCAATCTCGGATAACCAGCTTAAGCTCGCCAGGCAGGTCAGATTTAACTTTGTGGCGCATTCCCTGACGCCAAAAAAAGATGCTATAGAAGTACTTTCACATTTGAAATCAAAAGGCTGCCGTACCGGTCTCATCAGTAACTGCTCCACGGTACCCCCTATAATCTGGCCGGACACACCCTTTGCCCCATTAATAGATGTGGCAGTTTTTTCCAGTTCGGTAGGCCTGCAAAAACCTGACCCGCATATCTATCATCTGGCAACCAAGCGCCTGTCGGTTAAGCCGGAAAACTGCCTGTACATTGGAGACGGGGATAGTCATGAGCTGACCGGCGCTTTGAATGTCGGTATGAACCCCGTTCTAATTCGCAACCCCGATGAGGATAGCGCTAACGTATTACGGGTTAACCCAGAAACCGAAAAATGGAATGGTCTTATAATCTCATCATTAAAAGAAGTCCTTAATCTGATATAATGATGCCAACGAAAGATAAGATGGACCAGACGGTAAATATCGGCATCATCGGTGATTACGACCCGGCTAAATCATCTCATACAGCTACCAGCGCTGCCATCGAACATGCCACAAAGTATCTATCTGTCAAGGTTAGCGTTACCTGGCTGCCGACTCCGTCGTTCCTGACTGAAGCCGGACAGAAGAAGCTCAGGTCTTATGACGCCATTTGTGCATCATCGGGTAGCCCGTACCAGAGCCTGGAAGGAGCTATCAGAGGCATCCGGCTGGCTCGCGAGATGAAACGGCCGTTCATCGGAACCTGAGGGGGTTTTCAACATACTCTGTTAGAGTATGCGAGAAACGTCGCCGGGCTGCAAAATGCCGGCCACCTAGAATATGACCCGGATGCGCCTGAACCCCTGCTGGTGCTGGTCTCCTGTCCTGTCGATAACCGCCCTGATGGCGCACCCAGGCTCTATGGTAAACTCCGAATCAGGGTAAGCCCCGGTTCATTAGCCTATCGTATTTATCAGCAAACAGAAATAGAGGAAGCTTTTAACTGCAATTATGAGATGAATCCTGATTTCAAGAGTCTCATGGAAGCTAAAGGATTGAAAATCAGCGGTGTCAGCGAGGACGGCGGCGCCAGGATTATCGAATTACCCGACCACCCCTTCTTTATAGCGACAGGTTTCGTACCGCAGTTCTCGTCGGAAGAAAACAAGCCCCACCCGATGATTGTGGCTTACCTGGAAGCTGCGATAAAATATAAAAAGAAATGAAAATCATCCACTTTGCCGATTTACACCTGGGCATTGAGAACCATGGGCGTATCGACCCGGCCACGGGGCTGTCATCGCGCCTTAACGACTTCCTGGCCGCCTTCGATGAGCTTGTCGACTATGCCCTGGAAAATCGGGTGGACCTTGTCCTTTTTTGCGGTGATGCCTACAAGACCCGCGAGCCCAGCCAGACCCAGCAGCGGGAGTTCGCCCGGCGCATTGCCCGCCTGGCCACCGGTAACATATCCGTCTTCCTTCTCACCGGCAACCATGACATGCCCAATGCCATCGGGCGGGCTACCGCCACCGAGATTTTCGACACTCTAGCCGTGAGAAACGTCTATGTCGCCAACCGCCCGGATATTTACAAAATCCCGACCGCCAGCGGCAATATTCAGCTAGTCGCCCTGCCCTGGTTGAGACGCAGCGCCCTGCTCAGTCGCGAAGATATTAAAAACCTCAATATCGAGCAGGTCAATCATAAGATGCAGGAAGCCCTGACGCAGGTTATCAGCAGCAAGGCCGCCATTCTTGACCCAACTCTACCCGCCATCCTGGCCGCCCATGTCCTGGTCGGCGATGCCAGGGTCGGCCGGGGTTCGGAAAGACTTATGTCCATCGGCCAGGAGCCGGCCCTCCTGCTCAGCAATATTGCCCTGCCCGCTTTCGACTACGTAGCCCTGGGGCATATTCACAAGCAGCAGGTCCTGTGGGAAAAACCGCCGGTAGTCTACTCCGGCAGCCTGGAACGCGTCGATTTCGGGGAAGAGAATGACGAAAAAGGCTTTTACGTTGTGAATATCCTTCCCCCCGGGAAGGACCCTGCCCAGGTCAAAAGGAAGGTCTCTTTTGAATTTCACCCCGTCCACGCCCGCCGTTTTCTCACCATCGAGGTCAACCTCCAAGCAGAGGAAACCAACCCTACCTCTTCCGTCCTGGCGGCCATCGCCGGGCAGGAAGAAAAAGCCAGGGATGCCATCGTGCGCCTGAACATCAGCCTGCCGTCATCGCTGGAAGGGCAGCTGCGGAATAACGAAATCCGGGAAGCCCTCAAAAACACCCACAACTTTACCATCGCCCGTGAGATACAGCGCGAGACCCGCCTGCGCCTGGGCAGCCGTCCCGCCGAAGACATTGCGCCTTTAGACGCCCTGAAAGCTTACCTGGAATCACAACAGGTCCCATTAGAACGCCAGAAAATCCTCCTGGAATACGGCGAGAAACTAATAGCCGGGCAGGAATCCGGTTCTTAGCCTCCCGGAATATTCCATGCCCGGCTGATATCACAACCCCGTTACTACCTAGGCAAGGCCTTTCTTCTGTTTTCTTTGCATTTGGTATGGATCTTTGGCATCCCAGATGAAGAACGATGTCACTACCGATATCGCCGTTACCGCGATGGCGGAAAACATGAATATCTGCTCGTAGGAATAATGGTTAGGAACCAGCCAACCGTATAGCGGTGCAAAAATTGCCCCCGTGTATGACATCGTGAAGTAGTAAATACCGTAAATCGTCGCGCGGTTCTTGGCCGGGGTCTGCCCCATGATAAAGACCTCGGTGACCGGCATCCGTATGGCCTGGTTGATGCCCATGATAAAGAGCAGTGCGTAAAATGGGAAACCCAGGGCAGTCGAACTCCTTATCCCGAAGATTAGCAAGCCGCCGATGATACCGGTGATGACAATAATTTTAACCGACCCGATACGGTCAGATATCCAGCCGCCGATGATGGTGCCGCCGAAGACCGCCGGGAGGAACATGATAGACATGATCCAGGTAACGCTGACATCGGTCGCACCCAGATTATCCTTCATATATAACCCCAATAATGCATTGACGGATACGCCGGCACCGCCGCCCACCACCATCTGTATAAGATACGCCCAGAGACGCCGTTTATAACCGGGCTGGGGCGGGTTTTCCTGGGCAGCCCTTGCCTTGGCGATCTTAACCTGCGCCAGTCCGCCGTGTTTTGTAAGATAAATGTAGAATATTATACCGAATACGGCAGCGGGGGCCGATAATGCGATGAACGGGCCATGGAAACCCATGGAAGGCCATAATGTCATGATGCCGCCGGCGATGATAGGAGCGAGAAAGAAACTGAAATTACCGCCGAAAAGATGGAGCCCCAAGGCCCGGCCGCGTTTTTCCGGCTCGACCGCCGAAAGGATCATCGGTGTAGATGCAGGGTGATAGCCGGCGGTCAAGAAGCCGGTAAAGGTCAATAATATCAAGAACAGGATATAGTTATTGGAAAGGCCGACCGCCAGTCCGCCAATAGCGACACCGAGAGTACCGATAGTCATCAGGATGGTAGGTCCGATTTTATCCGCCATGCGGCCGGCGGGGATATTACCCGCACCGCCGGCTAACGAGAACAAGGTAGTCACGAGAGTAGTCTGGAAGTTATTGAGACCGAAACCCGTACGTATAGCAGGCATAAGCGGCATCGGTAATGCCCCGATTAGATGGTGGCCGAAGTGCGCCATGATGAACCATGGTAAAGAGGACCTTATGAAAGAACGGGGTTTACGTTCCGATTGTGTTATCGCCGTATCCTTTCAAGAATGGTATCCATCTGAAAATAGATACCAGAATATTATAATTTTTAACTAATTGTGAATTTTATGGAATATCGTAATGCGATAAAAATCTGTAAAATATTATAAATGTTCTCGTTAAAAAATACAAATACAGGGGTATTTACTTACATTTCAACTAATAACTATTGACAAATTTATAATGATATGTTACGATATATCGTAATATACTATATGGGAGATATAATAATATGTTTCACCGACCTTTTTTTCAATTCGAGAGACACTCCCGCCTCTTTGAGAAAGGAGACCTGAAATACGTCATCCTGAACCTTCTCAAAGATAAGCCGAGCCATGGTTATGAGATAATACGCGCCCTGGAAGAACTTTTCCACGGCTTTTACACGCCGAGCGCCGGCAGCGTTTACCCCACCCTCCAGATGCTGGACGATATGGGTTATGTCAGTTCCTCGGAGCGCGACGGCAAGAAGGTATATACCATTACCGAAGAGGGGAAAAAATTTCTTAAAGAGCAGCAGGAAGTCGTTGACAAGATAAAAGGCCAGATGAAAGATTGGTGGGGCCCACGTAACATCGAGGAGTTCCACGATACCTTTCATGAGCTGAGGAAACTGGGGCGGCTGGTCGGCCAGAGAGCCAATCACCTGGAACCGGAGAAATGGGCCCGTATCAAAGAGATTGTTTCCCGCGCCTGCCGTGATGTTGAAGACATCGTCGAGAAAGAATAGCCAGGACAGGAAGTGATTTTTCAGCGTCGTGGTTTAGCGATAATTATGTAATGGTAATCCCCGCTATCTTTAATTGTTTCCACGATAAAACCAGCCGCCTCAATCAGGCGTGATGCCATTTCCTGACTGAACCTTATTTCCACCGGGGGGCCTAACTTCATAGGCTCTTTCTTCCAGTCCAGGTTGACCAATCTGCCGGCGGGCTTGACCATTTTCCTGGCGTTTTCCAGGACTCTAGACGGGTCTTTAAAGTCGTGAAGCGCTATCCCGAAGAAGACAATATCAGCACATTGTTCGCAAATTGTCAGTTCTTCTGCTTTGCCAATAGTCAGGTCCAGGTTTGTCAGGCCCTCGCTGGCGGCTAGCTCCTTCAAGCTGGCGATAGACCGGGGGTTCGTATCCAGGCTGTACACTTTCCCGGTCTCACCGACTATCCTGGCCGCCGGCAGAGCGAAGAAACCGCCGCCGCAGCCTATGTCAACAAACGTGAGGCCAGGTCTTAAACCGATATCAGCTAATATAGCTTCCGGGTTCTGCCATCTTCTTCTCTCGTCGTCAATAGCCGGTCTGTAGAAATTCATATCGGTATCGAGGATTCTCTTTCCCTAAAAGCACAGCTTCATCCTGCCATCGAGTCCCTGTTTTCTGGCAATAGTACTGACGGATGAGGCAAGCTGCTCCGAGTATTCTCTCCCGGTAGCCTCATCGAACAGAATTTTGCGGTAAACATCAATCAGTTCGGGAGCATAATTCTGAAGCATGTTTTTTAGTGACTGCCATACCCCGAAGCGCCGGTTAAGCCGGTCAAAATAGAAGTAGTCAACGCCAATATCCTTTACTACCTTAAGCAGTGATTCCAGATTGGCTGTTGTGTCTGACAGATGGGGCATCACCGGCCCGAGAAAGGCGTAGGTCTTGATTCCCCTTCTCTTAGCCTCCTCCAACAGGGTTATGCGTTCTGTGGAAGGCGAAGCCATTGGCTCGATGCGCTGGCGGAGACCTTCGTCAAGAGTGGTGACAGTCACCCCAAATTCCACGTTATCCTTTGATGATGACAGCAGGTCGAGGTCGCGACCGGCCAGTGCGCTCTTGGTGAGAATCGATACTGGATATCGATAACGAAGCATTATTTCCAGGCAACGTCGCGTCAGGCCGTACCTGGCTTCACCGGGCTGCCAGCCATCACATACCGAGCTTAAGAAGACCCTG
>Ga0187886_1002722_pt1 | contig 13815 bp, 11 predicted proteins | sample June2016WEW_20_1_FD_133001 | JGI IMG/M metagenome (GOLD analysis project Ga0187886, IMG submission 133001) | Peatland microbial communities from SPRUCE experiment site at the Marcell Experimental Forest, Minnesota, USA - June2016WEW_20_150 | ecosystem: Environmental > Terrestrial > Soil >... | reverse complement strand
TTCTAGCTCTCGAACCATGAAGCGGTAGCTCCTGCCGATGTCTTTCTTGCTCAGGCTACTGGCGCTGGCAATCTCGTCGAGTGTCCTCGGAACACCGCATTGCCTGCAGCTCATGTAGATCGCTGCCGCGGTCACATTGTGAATCGATCTTCCACGTATGAGTCTCTTCTTTATGGCGCGCCTGTAAATGACGGAAGCGGTTTCGAGAAGGTTCTTCGGAAGGTTCAGCGTTGACGCCAGTTTACTCAATTCTGATAGAGCAACTGCCAAGTTGCGTTCGGTTGCGTCTGAAACGCGCACTCGTCTTTGCCATTTGCGAAGCTTGTACATGTCGAGGCGTTCGTTCGCAGTCATCTGTCGACCGCTTCCTCTTCTATCCCGCCAGTCGATGACTGTCGAGAGACCTTTGTCATGAATTGTGAAAGTTAGGGGCGCGCCTGCGCGAGATCTCTTTGCTTTCTGTTCGTCATCGAATGCGCGCCATTCTGGTCGACTGTCAGCCAACTTCTCAGCAATCACGCACCCGCAATTGACACATACAATCTCGGCAGCGTCGTAGTCTCGCATTAACTTGGAGCCGCCACACTCTGGGCATACTCTGATTCTCGGTTGGGATTGCACGGCTTCTACTGGATCTGCTTGTGCGTCTTCCATCTTTCCACCATTATCAGTCTTCAAGAGCGTATACTGTTCGTCCGACGACCGATTCTGGTTTCGCAATAGTTGGCTTCACGGAGGCGTACGGTCCGGAGACTGGGCCGAGGATGTCCATCACGACACCTACACTCTTCAGTTTACTATCGCAGGCTTTCGTGCCCGGTCGTACAAATCTCGGAGGATCAAGTTTCACGATGAGGGCATGGCTTTTCGACACATGAAGGACCTTGCCCAATTTCCTCAAATCTTCGGCGTCACTCCGCGAAGGTGCGGGTGCAACGCAGCCGCACCTTATATAAACGTCTCGTCTCACTCAAAATCAACAACGCTCGGAATTGATCTGCGACATCGTACGGCCACGAAGAAAAGAAGTACACACTCAAACGCTAAGGCCAATAGCGAACCCTCATGATTATTCTTCACGCAAAGTCGGTATGAGAATCGGTCCCCCGAATAGGCGTTGAGAAACCCTATTGCCGAAAATACACGCATCGGTCTTCGATGCTCTAGCGAATCCAGTTCGTGCGACGCTGCGTGATCTTGGGATTCAAACGCCCACTCAACCTCAAGCTATGGCAATACCCCACATTCTCCGTCGCAAGAATGTGCTGCTGGTGTCGCCGACAGCAAGCGGAAAGACAGAGGCTGCGCTTCTTCCCCTCTTGAGCCGACTCGTTACAGAGAAGAGACGCAAGGGAATTGTGATTCTATACGTGACGCCTCTTCGCGCTCTAAACAGAGACCTCTTCACGAGGGCAACTCAACTCACGGCGAAGATCGGGGTTCGATGTGAGATTCGCCACGGGGATACTCCGACATCCCAGAGGCGAAAGCAATCTAGGGACCCTCCGGAGATGCTCATAACAACTCCTGAGACGCTTCAGGCGATACTGCCAAGCAAGGCAATGCGAAGACACCTGAGATCTCTCAGAGCAGTGATCGTTGATGAGGTTCATGAACTTGCCCAGGACAAGCGGGGAGCGCAACTCACTGTTGCCTTAGAACGGTTGAGATTGATCACGCGAAGGCGTTTTCAGAGAATTGGTCTCTCGGCCACCATTGGCGATCCCGAGAAGGTGGCGGACTTTCTCGTCGGGTCAGGTGAGCAGTGTGAGATCTTAAAGGTCAACTTAGGGAAAGAAGCCAAGTATCATGTTGAGTATCCTTATCCGACTCCTGAGGATCATGATCTTGCTCAGTCACTCTACACGAGTCCAGATGCTGCTGCTCGAATTTCGAGGATCAAGGAACTTGTCGACACTCATACTTCCACTCTGATTTTTGTCAATAGCCGGCAGCATGCTGAGATGCTCGGCCTGCGATTGGGAAGACTAGACAAGCGCATTGCGGTGCACCACGGATCGCTCTCGCGTGAAGAGCGCTCACGCATCGAAGGCGAATTCAAGGCAGGCAGCCTGAGAGGGATCATTTGCACATCAACTTTGGAGCTTGGGATCGATATTGGAAGCGCAGACCTCACTATTCAGTACATGTCGCCCAGGCAGGTCTCAGCCCTAATCCAGCGTGTCGGGAGATCGAGTCATCGTCTCGGCCGCATTTCTGAAGGAGTCCTCATATGCGCCTATCCCGAAGACGTGCTCGAATCGATCGCCATTACAAAAAGGGCAATGGATCAACAGCTGGAGCCAACGCGGATCCACACGAATGCACTAGACGTTCTGGCTCACCAAGTTGCCGGCATTCTGATGGATACCGAACGCACGACTTTGAAAGACATCCTCTCGGTCGTCAGAAGATCCAGCGTCTTTGCAACCGTCACGACTGAGGAATTTCGATCGGTCGTAACGTTCATGGAAGCACGGGGTCTGCTCCGGAAAACAGCGAAGGTGTTGATGCGAACCCCTAGGACGAGATCATACTACTATCAGAATCTCTCCATGATACCGGATGAGCGCAGGTACTCGATACTCGATGTCACGACTCAACGGAGAATAGGAATCCTTGGGGAGGAATTTGTCCTATTGCACGCTCGAAAAGGTGTTCACTTCATTTGTCGCGGACGTGTCTGGGAGATCACGAGAGTCGGAGAAGACGGTAACATCTACGTTGTTCCAATCGAAGACCCAACCGCCGCCATACCAGGGTGGGACGGCGAAATCTTGCCGGTTCCATTCGAGGTTGCACAAGAAGTTGGGAGAATAAGAGGCGAAGTCGAGGTAAGCCTGAAGGCGATGGGAAAAGAACGCACAATCACAAATCTGTGCAGCTATCCCATTGAGAGACTCGCCGCTACAAGGATTACTGAGGAGATCGAGGACTACGTCAAGAGAGGCTGCCCGGTTCCGACTGACCATGCGGTTCTGGTTGAAGCGTTTGGTCGGTATCTCATAATACACAGCTCATTCGGGGAGGCAGTCAACCGAGCTCTTGCTTACGCGTTTGATGAGTTTCTGACGGAACATAGCGGAGTGAACAGCGTCTGGGCCGACGGCTACCGTATCTTGATCGAACTGCCCGAAACAGTTTCTCGCGACAATCTCAACAGTATCTCAAAGGAGCTCTTCTCAATGTCGGAGCAGATGTTAGATAGGAAGTTCTACGAATACGCTCAAAGACGCTTCCCCTTCGCATACAACATGAAGTTCATCGCCCAGAGATTCGGCGCAATTCCCCGCGGCATATTCCTAAGCGACCGCGCGCTCCTCGAGTTATCTGCTCGTTTCGAGTCAACGCCAATTCATGAAGAAACAATGCGGGAGGCGAAACTGACCAAAGTTGACCTAATAACGGCAAAGAAGGTGATGAGCTCGATTGCCAACGGCGCAATAGCGGTCATCCCCGTGCTGTCTGACGACTCTCCCACCCCACAGGGGTTCTACATGCTGAACAAGCTTGTCGAAGTCGCCGAGATGGTTGCGCCTGAAAGCACAAAGAAAGACAACCTCTCGCGCATGAGGGCTTCTCTTCTTTCACAAAAGGTGGAGTTCCTGTGCTTGCAATGCGGTTCCAACTTAGAGGAAGAACGCATTGAGAGCCTTCCTGAGTTCCCAAAGTGCAAGTATTGTGGATCAGGCCTGCTTGCTTTGAAGAGCAAAGTCAGATCAGATGTTCCTCAGATCCTTCAGAAAAGGAAATCAAGAGAAGAGCTGACGGAAGAGGAGCAGGCAGTTCTAAGTAGGGCTAGGCGAGCGGCAGACCTAGTCCTTTCGTACGGTAGACAGGCAGCCATAGCATTGCTCACCTGGGGCGTCGGTCCTCAAACCGCCGCTGGTATCCTCGCCAAAATGCATGTGCGAGACGAGGATTTCTATGCAGATCTCCTCAAGGCCAAACTGAGATACATTCAAACCCGCCCCCTCTGGGACTAAGCTCTAATCACCCCCCCTTGAGCCTGGCACATGGGGGGATTGGAACCCCGAAACTTTTTACCGAGCTGGAAGGTTCGCTACCCGACCCGGAAGGTCCGATGGATGATCAAAGGCATAGCTTTGACGAATTTCATGTCGTACGAAAACGCGTACGTCCCCCTAGAGTCAGGGCTAAATCTAATCTGCGGACCCAATGGAGCTGGAAAGTCATCCATACTTCTCGCGATATCCGTCGTCATGGGTCAGACATACACAGAACGAGCTCGCCGCCTAAGCGACTTGATAAGATGGCGAGCGGACGAGGCACGCATCACACTTCAGCTTGACAATCGTCCCAGAGAGCACGGCAAGCCGTTCCCGCAGTACCACGTCGACACGGTAAACGTGACCCGTATTCTAAAGCGAAACGGCAGTTACCAGTACCTCGTTCAAGACCATCCCGTGACGAAGAACGAAGTGACGACCGCGCTTGCGAGATACGGCCTGAACCCCGACAACATCCTCGTCATCATGCACCAGTTGATGGTCGGCAGATTCGCTTCGATCTCCGCGAACGACAAGCTGAAGATGCTTGAGGAGGCAGTTGGATTCCAATCATACCGATCCAACGTGCTAGAGGCGCAGGAACGGCTGACAAAATCAGCTGGAGAGGAAGAATCTCTCGCTCAAGTCCTAGAGTCCACAAAGGAGACCCACGAATACTGGCGGAGAGAACACGAACGATTTCTCCAAAAGAAGGCACTGGACGGGAAGCTTGCTGAACTGAGGAGAGAGATTGCCTGGGCAAGGATCCTGAAACGAGAGGAAGCACTACTCCGCATCCAAGAGAGGGCCGAATCGCGCGCGAGAATGATCGAGAGCGCTGATCAGAAGCTCCTTGAGGCGGATGAGTCTCTCAAACACCGCCAAGAGAGATATGACAAGCATCTGAAAGAACGATTCGAACTCCACGAGGCATACATTGAGCTGGTACGCCAGGAAGCAGCAGGAAGCTCCTCAATCGAATGGGTTCAGAGATTCAGAGAAGAGTCACAGAAACGCCTTTTCCGACCCGCGACCAAGGAGAACCCTGAACAATCAAACGCACCGGGAGAAGTGTCTGATCAAGGCGAAGGGATCCCAGCTGCGATGAGGGAATGGCTCGATTCCCTTGTTCAAATTCAGGCCGAGACAGAAGAAAAGCTGGGACGCACCCGAGAGAGGCTACAAGCGAAAGAGACTGCGCTGCACGAGATGGACACACGAACAGAAAGTGAGCTTTCGCGCCTCATCGATGCGAGAGTTGACACTCAGGTTCTTGGTTTCAAGAGGAAACTGTTGAGTGAGCAGCTGGCAGACTTGGAAGCCCAGCGACGAATGCTTGAGGAAGAGATTGCGCCGCTTCGCGCCAATGCCGAGCAGATGGGGCCACGATTCGCGAATCCCAGAAAGCTCTCGGACATCATACTGGACATCGGCGCAGTCGAGGAACAACTGCGGCCTCTTGCTCACCTGTCCGAGGACGTGGAAAAGATGTACAGCTCGTATGCCAATATGTACGAGGACCTGCGCGGGAAGGCCGAGCAGCTGTCCAGAAACAGAGATGAGGTCATCGCCGAGGTAGAGAAGCGGCTTGAACGGTGGAGAGAGGTGGTCTCCACCTTCCTTCAGTCCCTTCAGACTCACTACAACGAAATTCTCGGGGAAGTGGGAGCGACCGGTGAACTCAAGCTCAATGTCGGGAAGAACGTAGAACAGGCTGGACTTGACATCTTGGTAGGGTTCAAAGGCGCACCGCCTACGCGCCTTGACTCACTCACCCAGAGCGGAGGCGAAAGAAGCATCGCACTAATGGCCTTCCTGCTTGCACTACAGGAACACATCGCCTCCCCGTTCAGGGCGATCGACGAGTTCGACGTGCACTTGGACCCCAAGAATAGAGAAGTCATCTCCAAACTCATCGTTGCGAGCGCGAGAGAACTCGGAGAAACGCAGTACGTAGCAATCACGCCAGGACAGGTCACAGTGCCGGATACCGATGTGCATGTCGTCGTAGTCCAGAACATAGAGGGAAGCTCTGTCGTATCACAGGTGAAGTAGTTGGCGGCGTCTGACAAAAAGCCCGAACGCGTCAGATTGACATCTGGAAGAAAGGAGCTTCGCGAACTCATCCAAACATCCCGGGCCATTAGAGAACACAAGTTCAACCCGTTCTTCTTGGACGTTGGTTTAGCAGTCGAAACGCTACGCAAGTACTTCCCACATTGGGATTTGCTTGATGATCACTGTCTTGACGCCGAGACTATCCGGGACCTAGCGGAAGTCTTAGGCCTCCAGAAGAGTCAGCTCCGATATCAGTCGAGCGCACTCTACACGAATCCTGAGATGTTGGAGAGGAAGTTCCGCTCGCTCTCTATCAAGCGACTCGGTGAAATCTTCCTCAAGTCTTGGCATCCGATAGTCGAGAGGGAGCAATTGACCGTAGAGGCAGTCAGAGAAGGGCTCGCCTACTGGAATGAGCTACTCTCGTATGAGGAAAGAAGAAAGAGGCTAGCGCTACGAAGGCCAGCCCAGCCCGTGGCAGCTGACTTGGACTCACTTGTCAAGTCGGGCATCATGACCCGTGAAGAGTTCGCGAGGAACCTCCGCGGATTATGGGAGGAACTCCGTGCAAAGACCGGCGATGAGGGCTCCATCGAGTATTGGTCGTTCATTCGACGAGAGTCATACCAAGAAACCGTTCAGCGAGCATACTACGTGAGCTTCTTGCTCACCTATGGATACGCGAAGATGCTGCGGGACGCTAGCGAATTGAAACTAATGTCACTGGCGACACCAACCGAGAAGACTACGGCCGGGCTAGTCAGCTTCCCGATTGCGATAACCAAAGATGACCGCTCAATGATCCCTGCGAGCCCGTTCTGAAAGTGGAGATGGCGACTAGTGCAAGAAGCTGGCGATGAGAAGCGCTTCTACAGCGAGAAGCTGAAGCATGCAATTCACCTTCTGCTTTTCAAACGGGGTAAGATGCCAGGCGCGAAGGAGTGGGAACTCAAGGCCAGTCTCGGGAAGAACTACAAGCAAGTCATCAAACAGGTTGATGAGCTTCTATCCGAACTTGACCTTGAAGTCAAGCGAGTAGAACCTGACCAATCGCAAGCAAGACAACTCGGAGAAGGCCAGCTCGGTGATAACACCGAGGACGCGCGATACTTGGTCACGCTACGAGGAACGCTTACACCCAAGGAGGCACGGCTATCCGGGTGGCGAATCGACAATCTGGCAGCTCTGACGGTCGCAATAGCGTATGTGGTGACCAAGCAGGGCAAAGCTCCACGTGAGGAGGTGGAGAAACTCATTGCCGACAAGGTCGGCAGATGGAAGACGCTCACGCTCATGGATGCTTTCGTTCGAAACGGCTACCTGAAAGAAGATGAGACAGGCACCTTGTCGCTCGGGTGGCGTACAACGTCTGAAGTGAACCTGAGGGACCTAATGACCTTCCTTGCAGAGACTGGGAGCTAAGGTTTCGTTTCGGCCTCAAGCGATTTCTTGAGCTCGCCTACAAACATATTGGCATACTTCTTGGTCTTTATCAGTCGAGCGTACTCGTGCTTGCGTATGCTTTCGGAGGTCTTCTTCAGCTCGTCCTGCTGCGCGTAGTGGTCATGAATTTTGCTACGGCTAAGTACCGTCAGAACTTTTCCCACGTAGAAGCCGTCGAGGTTCTGACCCTTGCACATGGGGCATGTGCATGTGAGTTTCTTGCCGTGTAGTCCCGTCCATTCTTTTCGCTTGAAGACTCCCCATCCTGACTTGTCGAAGACATTGATTTTGTCCTTCGTGAGGGGAACTGGCGGTGGAGGCACGACCCATCTGGAGTAACTGTCCACCCCAAAGTACGGCATGAGCATGCCTTGAGAGCTCGGCAACATGTGTCGCGCAAACCTGATCTTGGGAGGAGTCTGGAAAGCATGAATCCACATGCCGGGGTTCTTCTTCTTGATCTTCTCAATGGCTCTGAGCGTGTAGTAATGAAAGCCGCCCCTCATGTCAACCCCTAGGAGATGAGACTTGTCTTTCACGGCTGGTGCAGAGAAAAGCTCGAACTCTCGCTGGGTTTCCGATGCCTGTATCACTGGCATTATTGGCTTGTCGATGCCTTTCTGATCCATCCATCTATGTGCGAACTTCAGTAGTGAATCGAAGTCTTCAGGGCTCATCCCAGACGCCTGCTGGACCGTGACAACATCCATGTCCGCGAAATATTGTAGATCAAGCAGGGTCCTCAGGTCCTCCGCCTCGGCGTAGGACGCTTCACCTCTGAAGATCAGAAACACCAGTCTAGCAACATCCTCGAATCTCCCTGCCTCCCGTGACAGTCTACGCGCAAAATCTCGAAGAGACGCATCCTCCTTGAGGACCTTCTTGAGCGAGTCGGGATACATGAGTTTGGCAGAGACAACCACTTCTCCTGGAAGAGAATCCTTCGTTCCGACCATTCGCGTGGCGTTCAGCTCAGCGGTCGTTGCAAACTTGTTTGGCAGTGCCGCTGAGACCTTGCCGATTCGAAGAATTCCGGCATTCGCTGAAGTAGCTTCATCGCTAGCTCGATCCTGAATGGACACTTCGACCATCGATATTCACCACGCGACTTCCACCGTGTGTTTGCCGGCTTGAGATTTAAGTCGACTCCTCTCTCGTATTTCCGAAAGCTATCTGGATTCTGAGTTGTCCGCAACCTGCCAAGATGCTCATGGACCGTATGTCATAGTCGTCCTGCGTCCTCAAGATGCGGACGATGAAACGAGCCCTATCGCTTGGAACTAACACATCGCTAGTTACCTCCGCTTCTTCCCACATCTTGAACAAACCCACCTGAAGGTCTTCAGGATTCAGTTGGAATCTGATGGCGCGGCATTGTATCGCACCGAGAAACTCGTATGTCTAGTCAGCGATCTGCATCGTTGACACAGACGTGTTCCGACTACTTGGAGCACCTTTCCTTTTCTGCTTATCACGGCACTCGAGCCTCGAGCCAGATGTCCCGGCGCAGTCTGCTATATCCAACTAATACACGACTGATCGGTAGTGTTGTACCTGATAATGACCGACTCTCCAGATCCATCACTACGTTTTCCGACACGCATCGATTCTGCCACAAAATAGTGCGAGATCTGTTCAGCTTCTGATCGGGATAGTTCAGACAAGGACAGCCACTTGCCTCTCTGCAACGACTCCGGCATTTGATAATAGTCTTTCCAGAAATCTCTGAGCGAAAGAAAGGCTTTGAAACCCTTATCTATGCGCCCTGCAGAGCTACGGGCAAAACCTCTCAATGCTTCAAATGGTGGAATCGATGAGTGAAGGAACCGAGCTTCCGCCTCAAGTTCAGGAAGAACTAGTAAGGCTTCAGCAGTTGCAGCAGACACTTCAGGCTGTCGTCTCCCAGAAGCAGCAACTGGAGATGGACATGACGGAAACCGATAGAGCCCTGGCTGAGCTTGAGAAAATCGTTGGCGAGACCCCTGTATACAAGAGTGTCGGGAGCATCCTAGTCAAGGCAGACAGACAGATACTCCTGTCAGAACTGAAGGAGAGAAAGGAACTCCTCAACACCCGGGTCACAGTACTCGGAAGGCAGGAAGAACGGACACGCGATAGGATCAAAGACATTCAGCAGAAATTGCAAGAGAAGTTGCGAACCCCCAGAACACCAGAATAACCTCACGAGCAAACGTTGGTACTATTTCCGAGCGGATCAAGAGTGGAGATTGAACTTCGCCGGGTCCCCACTGACGAAGAGGTAGAACTGATCTGCACCGCAGCGGAGGAGGCTGCTCGGGAACTCATACTATCGAAGATACCCCTCAAGAAACTCGATGATTTGGATCTCTCAGTCGAGGGTGTCGGCGACAAGCCGCTATCGGTCACTGTTCAGATTGCCATAGAGAGCGAGCTCGAGAACCCAGAACTCGACACTATCATCGACGACGCTACGAACGCGGCATTCGCCGCCGCAGAGGCAAAGGTTCGGGAGCTGAAACTGTGCGAAACATCGAACGAATAGCAAGGACGGCTAGGCTCTCAAAAAAGGTCCTGATTATCGGCCACCAGAACGCCGACCCAGACGCCGTGTGCTCAGCGTTCCTCTTGTCGCGACTGCTCAAGCACATGAATAGACGACTCAGGGTCACCGTCGTTTCTCCAGATGGCGTCAGCAAAGTGTCTGCCCGCGTGTTGGAACATATGCACTTTGAAGTCTTGGAAAAGGCGGAGCCAAGCGAGTTTGATGCCATATTCACGGTAGACACAAACACACTCCAACAGTTAGGTAGCCTTCAGCACCCTGTTGAGAGTTCTGGCAAGACTCTGATCATGATTGATCATCACGCAATTCATCCAGAAACGCGCGCTCGTGCTGACGTTCTCATATCGGATGACAAGGCGACCTCCGCATGCGAGGTAGTGCTGAAACTCTACGATGCGACGAAACTGCGAATGACCAAAAAGGACGCCCTCGCCGCCTTCCTTGGTCTTGCATACGAGACAGGCCACTTTACGATTGCCACAACGCGATCACTAAAGTTGGCTTACAAGCTTCTTGACCTGAACGTTGACGGCACGGAAGCACTCAAGATGATACGGGTTCCCATGGACAATTCGGAGCGGATCGCTCGACTGAAATCTGCTCGCCGCATGAATTGGGACAGTATCGACGGATGGCTCGTTGCGTCAACTGTAGTAGGCTCATATCACGCATCCGTCGCAAGGTCACTGATCAGTCTAGGAGCACACTTAGCAATTGTTGGCGGAGAAAAAAAGGATAGATTAACACTCAGTTTCCGTTCCACTGGGGAGTTCTTTGCTGGGACAAATTTCCACTTAGGCCGCGACCTAGCCACGATTCTAGGTGAAAAGATGAACGGTGCCGGCGGAGGCCACAACACGGCTGCGGGAGCAACAGTTCAAGGAAACCTAGATGAAACAATCACGAGATCTCTTGAGCTGTTCAAAGAATATCTTGAGAAACGCAAGTCATCGCCTCAATGAAAGGCTATACGTACGACTTGCGCCATAATGCTGTGCCTACTTACTGTTCTTACTTCATGGGTCTAATGGTGCCTAATGTGGCGTACCTAGGACATGGCTTTCCTCGCTCACTGACGTAGACTGACTGCATCTCGAGAAGAGCGCAGGGCAATTCCATCATGGAAACCGCTACGGACTGATGTTATCAAACATCTCTTTCTTTTTCTTTTCACTCCATTTCTTAGGGTATTGAAGCAACATAGCAAATTCATCCCTGGGCATGTTGATTTCGTTCATAATGTCACTCATCAACCCCGGACCAATCTCAGGGTCTAAGACCACCGTGGTAGTTCTTCCGTCTGGGTGTTTAAGAAACACATGATCGCCTCTAGTTCGCTGTGGTAGAAACCCAGCTTCCTTTAGTCGCTTAATTAGTTCGCTTCCAGAAATTCGCGGGAGTTTAGACAACTACGCAACAAGTTCAATTGTTTTTACGCTCAGCGTCATGGCCATTTCTTCGGTGGATTCAAGCACTAAGTAAATAGCTTCCTTAATCCTCAGAATCGCCTCTTCCTCAGTCTTACCTTGAGTCATAGCAGCTGGAAGTTCCAAACAATGAGCCACATAGTATCCTGCCTCATCTCTTCGTATGTCTACGTGGAACAACCTGTCCGACACCCAGCTTCGCCTCAACCTAGCTATAGCGATTCTAACGCCAACACCATCATGATGATGTTTCATTAATTCAATATGTCGAAACTCGACATATCGCCACTCGCCAAGTTAACAGAGCACCAACAGTAGCAACGCAACGCGAGCGCCGGCTCTCTCTACGATGTCACTTCTGCGAGCTGACAGTCCGGCCGCTTCATGGCGCGTAGACTCGTCTCAAGCCACGACTTGCAGCCGGCACAGTAGTACCCGCTCACGCCGGTGCCGAGAAAGCACACTGAGACCAGGTTGCCTCCGCACTGAGGACAGCTAGGCGTGGTCACTTCTATCTCCTACTTTGTCTTGTCGTCCGCTGTGCCGGCAGAGAATCAGAGTGGTGCTCCTATCGGTCGTAATGAACTATCGTACCAGACGCGGCAGACTGAGCAGGTGTACCCGATCTCTCTGCCTGCTAAGAGGCCAACTGCAACGAGCGAGCGACCACAGGACGGACAACCTGGCGTAGTCACTTCTATCTCCTACCTTGTCTTGTTCTGTCGACGCTTCCGACGTCGGCGCCTGTCTCTTCCTTTCATTTCTTCTTCGCCTTATCGTAGGCTGCTAGGAGTTGCTTGACGAGCGCCAGGTCCTTTTCGATCTGTGGAAGATGCTTGCGGATCCTCGTAGCCACGACTCGGACGTTCAGGGTCTTCTCGCCGTTCGCCTTGAGGAAGGCGCGGATCTGACGCTCTTCCAGGGGGCTCAGTATTCGGGGATGCATGTCTGTTCATCTAGTGTTACGTATAACGCAACACTTAAGTGTTACGTGATACGTATTACGTAACAGTGATTGTGATGTCTGAGTTGTTCTCGATTGAAGCGCAGGAACAAGGAGTCCGAGACCGAGCCTGGCTCGAGACCCATGGATTCCGTCTCGAGATGAACGCGAACCCGATTCACTACTCAGAGAAATGTCCAGTCTGTCGTGGACAACTTCGAGAGGATTCCCAAGGCGGAGCATACCTGATCTGCCTCAAGTGTGGCTGGAGAGGACTCTGATGCGTCGACTTTGCGAACACTGTCTCGCTCCACTGCCTGACGGTTACCGCCTGCGATTCTGCGAACGCTGCCGCAAGGAAACAATCGAGGCCTATTTGAAGCCGTGATCCACATGGTCGGACACCCCCGCAAACCTAGAATGCGAAAATGGTATCCGATACCTGAGAACGACGCTTTCATTGAGGCGCTGCACGCTGCGGCGCCTGCCTTCAATCAGAGCGCATTCATCAATCTACTTGTGACGATGACAAGGGTTAGCGTGAGAGGATCCGTCCTAGACGCGCTCTGTAGTCCTCCAGTGAACAACAAGGCGGGGACCTAGATGGTCGGTCGCCCACCCAAACGTCTCATCTCCGCCAACATTGAGCGAGACGACTATGAGATCCTACTCTTTGCAGGCTGGTGCTTCAGCAAGGAGATCCGCGAGTTCTGTCACGCATCCGCAGACATCTACCGCGCTATGCTTGGTAGACCAGGTCTCGAGAGGATCAGCAACTACAGGCGATAGTTAGGCTAAGGTCTCGAGAGGATCCACTGCGCTCGTTCTTGGAATAGTCGCCCGCGCTCGTAGCGCTCGTATCAGATTCCCCAGCCTATCGCCACACGGGCCGTCGGTGTCGCAAGTGTATTATAATCTAGGGTGTACATGTAGAGCGTTGGGTGATGGTGGTTGGCTGGTTACAAGATGATCTCGATGGGGTTGCTTATTGTCCTAGTCACGTTGGCGGGCGTTTCACCGGTCTTTGCCCAAACGATTTTTCTGACTCCAACTGCTGCCTGCCCGGGAGTGCCTGTCCTGGTTGAATGGTCCCTAACCGACGACATCGTTGGCGGTGGAATAAGCATCGCCGCTATGTCACCACTTGACGCCCTTAGCGTCATCTTGGAATCGGATCCAGTTGGACTCATAGCCCACCTAACGTGTCCCAGTGACACCTATTGCACTTTCGTGGTCAGCGAGTCCGCGACCTGCGGCGGTTCCTATACTGTCACCGTCATAGTCCTTGACTCGAGTGGGGCGAACATATTTACCGGTCGGGCCCTCTTCGATGTTCCCAGCACCTGCTGCGCTGCCGTTGGCGGCTGCGTCCAACCCGTGAACACCTTC
>Ga0187886_1002721_pt1 | contig 13815 bp, 19 predicted proteins | sample June2016WEW_20_1_FD_133001 | JGI IMG/M metagenome (GOLD analysis project Ga0187886, IMG submission 133001) | Peatland microbial communities from SPRUCE experiment site at the Marcell Experimental Forest, Minnesota, USA - June2016WEW_20_150 | ecosystem: Environmental > Terrestrial > Soil >... | reverse complement strand
GGAAAGCCGTGTGCGGGAAAACTGCATGCACGGTTTGATGAGGGAGAGCTGGAGATAGGGCCACATCGCTACTACGCCAGCTCTCTACTCTACCCTTTATTGGCACAGAGGTGGGCGAGAATAAAAAAATTATAACGGTCTATTGGACAAGTAAAGTAGCGAGATATTGGAAGGAGGAAAAAAGTGAGAATAAGATATGATCCTGAGGCTGATGTCCTTCTCCTCGTACTTCGGGAAGATCCTCCTGTAGATGCGATCGAGGAACCAGGGGGTGTTATCGTAAGTTATGGAGAGGATAGAGAGCCTGTGAGTGTTGAATTTCTGAATGCTTCTGCTCGCCGGTTAATACGTCAGGATGAAGTTAGTGTGACCCTTCAGACTAAGGGAGCTCTAACAGCTTAATCAGGTATAATCTTCCATAAGACCCGTTAACCCAATAAGGGCAATAACCCATTAGCGCTATGAACGCCATCAACACAAGAAACGTTATTTCTCGCTTTTCTCGCTTTTGTGGCGGGTCTCGCATTTCTTGCTTTAAATGAATGAGACAAACCAGATGAACGAGATGAACCAGATCCACCAGCAAGATCTAATTAAGGATTTAAAGACAATTCTTGAGGACCAAGCAGAGCGGGTAATTTTTGCCTATCTCTTTGGTTCGCTGGCGAAAAGTGGTAGCCATCGGGCCGGAGATATCGACCTTGCAGTCTTTTTTGAAAAGAGTGACAGCGGTTCATTCCTTGATGCCAAACTAGATTTATATGCTGCACTTAGCCGATTTCTGAAATGCGATGATATTGATATTTTGATATTGAATACCGCAAGAAATCTGATTCTCCTTGATGAGGTGATTCGCCATGGCGTTGTGATTTTGGATAAAGATCCTGATTTAAGAGAGGACTTCGAACAAAGAATCCTGCATCAGGCTCTTGATTTCAAATTCCAACGTGCATCTATATTGGGTGCCTAATGGAGCGGATTTATCAAAAAATAGGGAGGATTCGTGAGTATACCAAGCAGGTCCGCTCTATGGAAGCAGATTGCTTGGAAAGATTTAACGTCGACCCGATCTACCGTGGTGCTTTGCTTTATTTCCTCTATTTACTGGCGGACAGTTGCATCGGCTTGGCTGAATTAATGATAAAACATAAGAAGCTCAGGATCCCCCAATCATACCATGAGGCGTTTGATATCCTGGGAGAAAATAAGATTCTGGATCCTGCTTTTGCCTTCTCCTTTGCAAAAATAGCTGGATTCAGGAATTTTCTGGCCCATGATTATGAAAAGACCGATGCTAGATTAATCTGTGAACAAATTATTTCGAGGCTTTCAGACATTGATCGATTCATTGAACAAATCGAAAATTTTGTCAAATAGAGAATCCCTCATTTTTCAGATTAACCAGATCAACGAGACGACGAAATTAACCACATCTTTCTCGCTCGTCTTGCCTTTCTTGCTTTAACTTAACGAACCAATAAACTCATTAAACCCGATTAACCCAATGAACTCAATAAACCCGATCATCAGACTTTCTCGCACTTCTCGCATTTCTTGCTTTTCTCGCCTGTCTCGCTTCTTTCGCTATGCCCCATGCGCTCTGCGCTATGCCATCTGTTATTTCCTATCGCCCATTACCTATTGCCTTGCGCCTTTTGCCCATTGCCTGATATTTTATAGACTAAATCAACCAAATGAACCAAACAAAACAAAGAGACCAGATAAACCAAATATTCTATATAAATCAGCTTTCTCGCCATTCTTGTTTTTCTCGCTTTAACACAATTAACGCAATGAACGCTACTGACCCTATAAGCGGTATTGACGCAATGAACTCAATCAACGCAATGGACGCCATGAACGCTATAAACTCAAGTAACGCAATAAACGCGATTAACGGGAAAAACCAAACAAACCAGATCAACCAAACAGACTAAAGGGAGTATTTGTTGTAAGTTCAATATGTAACAGCGACCCCTATTACCTACTCCTGCTCGCTATATGTCCTTAATATTTTCAACGATTGCTTTAGCCCCTCGTAGACTCATCCTTCTCCGCGGATCAATCTGGGCGGTCGTCGCGCACTGCACACGCCTTAGTGCCTCGCTTATTACTGTTCCCCTCACTGTCACGTACCTAGGGAAAGACCGCTATGGCCTTTGGATGCTTGCTCTTTCTACTATCTCCATATTCTCTTTCCTTGATGCTGGTTTTACACCCACTATCAAGAATCGCCTTACAGAGGCTGCAGCCCAGCATGATAGACAAGTTTTTGTTTATTACGCTTCCGGATCCCTGACTCTTGCCGCATTCATCGCAGCCTTATCTCTCCTTCTTAGTATTGCTTCCCTCTTTGTCGACTGGAGCGCGCTCATTCCAAAAAGCAGCGCAATTCTCCCCAGAGAGTGCCGACTTCTAGTAGCTGCAATCATTCTTACTACGTTATTGGCATACGCGTTATCTCCGATAGAATCAATATTCGTGGCGCAATTAGAGTTGTCCCTTGTACAAATTCTCCAAGCTATTTCATCTATCATCGCTCTTGGCCTTACCTTCCTAGCCGTCGGAATTCGTGCATCTTTACCTACCCTAGCGTTAACGGTATCTCTGCCGTCGATTATTTCACGCCTGTTCTTACTAGTTCTACTCTTTTTCCGGGACCCAGCGATTGCAGACCTACGTCTGAGGAAACTGCCTCGCTTATTCCGAGATTTATTTCCATCATCTTTTTTCTTTATGGCTATACAGTTCACTCAGGCGATCATTTCAGCGCTACCGAACCTCTTTTTAATCCGGCTATTCAGCCTTTCTGATATTTCCACTTTCAACGTTGCTACCCGCCTAGTTTGCATTCCGAGGGGCGCCCTTGCCGCTCTTATGCCTGTATTCTGGCCCGTTTTCACGATAGCTTGGAAAGACGGCGATAAGCAATGGCTAAAGAAGAACCTTAACCGCTTACTAATTCTCACATTCGGCATCTTTCTCTTTTTCACTCTCCTTTATACATTTTTCGGGCCGAGGCTGATTCTTTTCTGGACGAACGGTCATATTGTAGCGACTAACTGCCTTTTATGTATTCTTGGCCTATGGGTCTCGGCAGAAGCGTGCTCATATTGGCTATCAACGTTTCTTCACAGTATCACCGATTTGGCTTATCAGGTATTGTGTTATACGTTCACTATTGCGCTATTTCTTTTTGCTCCTGTGCTCTACAACGTTAATGCTAATGTTCTAGCGATTGCAAATATTCAGTTACTCGCAACGCTATTCGCAACGGTTTTTCTTTTATTTCGACTTCGCAAACATCTGGGCTGAGGAACCTGTGCATTGACGGAATTACTTATCACCTCATTTACTTTTCCTCCACAACTGAATGGAGTTTCCCAGGTTACCTATAACCACGCGAAAAGTTTTTTTAGCAGGGGCTACCACGTGACTGTCGCCACTTCTTGCGATTCCAGGAGAAGTGGCCTTCCTAGCCGTGACAACTGGAGATTAGTGGAGTTTAACGTGTCGGGCAATGCTCATCCCCGTACAAGGTATAAGGGCGAGACAGGAAAATATCGCGACTTCATCTCAGCTTTTCAAGGCGACGTAATAATGTGCCATGCTTGGCAAAACTGGACGACAGACATTGCCGTGTCAGCATTCCCTCGCGTCAGAGCAAAAAAGATCCTCATTAGTCACGGCGTCTCGGCGAATAGTAAGCTAGGTTGGCCGAGGACTCTACCGTACTGGTTTCTTTGGCAATGGTACCTCCGCGTGACAATGCCCCGCATGCTCATGGCTTTCGACCATGTGGTTTTTTTACATGACGGGTTCGACTCTGATCGCGCTTATGACCGTCGGCTTGTATGCCGATTCAACTGGTCTCATACGTCGATAATCCCAAATGGCGTCGATTTGTTGGAGATCGACTCAGCTCCAAACGACTTCCGCAAACGCTTTGGAATTGGTCACCGAAAACTCTTGCTTTCCGTCGGCGCTTTCAGTCCCCTAAAAAATCAAGCGGCGGCTCTGAAATCATTCGGAAGCGTCCGTATTCCGGACACAACGCTTGTAATTATTGGACAAGAAAAAAACCGCTATTACGGCAAAGTCGAGCGTATTGCCAGGTCGTTTAGATCCATTCGCAGTAGTAACGACGTATTGTTGCTCTCTAATGTGGACAGAAATACTGTGCTATCAGCGTTTAAAGCTGCGGATTTGTACCTATGCACGTCACTGAGCGAGTATTTTCCTGTGACAATTCTAGAAGCGATGGCGTCTTGCACGCCATATATCGCATTTAACGTCGGAAACATTTCCTCGCTACCAGGGGGAATCGTCGTCAAAGACCAACATGAAATGGTGCGCGCCATCGAGGAACTACTTGCGCGGGCTGATTTACGTCACGAACTGGCAAAAGATGGCCGTAACGCTTGCGTGGCTACATATAATTGGCCTTGTATCACCGATAAGTATGAAAAACTTATTAAGCGACTGCTCGGGTAAGAGAGTTCGGTCCGCAGAGGATTGGGAGTGATATAAGAGGCAAATCGGAATGTTGACGTTCTGGTCAATTTTAGTACTGTTTTTATTGACTCTGTTTCCGTTTATGCGAATTGGCGGGTTTGCGTATCTTATTCAAACCTATGAACTTGCCATTTGGCTCGGTTTGGCCATGGTTATTCTCCGCGGCAAGTTTTCGATATCCATGCTATTTGACCAATTTCCTCTCGCGCTTCTCACGCTTGTCGTGATAGGCCTAATCGTCGTGGGTGCTCGCGCCGAGACCATCCAAGATTTCAATTTGGTTCGCTGGCAGTTGATTTTTCCACTTGTTTTTTACTTATATTTTCGTGCGGTTAGTCGCGACGAATTTGCGGCGAGAGCGATTGTTGTGTCGGTGGGTGTTTTTCTGTTTTCAGTATTGGTCTTGAATATCTATCTCGCGATGTCGCCCGATCTCGAAGTAGTTCTGTATTACCGGCAGGAGACCGGTTTTGTAGTGGACCCGGAAGGCTTTGTAGGATCGGCTGCTTTTCGGCTGTACGGCATATTCAGTAATCCGATCTTTTTGGCGGTGCATTCACTTGTGGCGGTAACTTTGGGAGCTTCATTGACGCTATGCACAAAGAAGCTCCTAGAACGTTTCTTGGGAGTTGCCAATGTAGCACTAGGGCTTACGAATATATACCTTAGCTACTCACGAGGCCCTATTTTGATCGCCGTCTTGTCAGTATGGGTACTCGCCTTGTCCCTCAAATCAGCTTCCTCAAGAAGGTCGCGGTCCCTAACCGTTGTGGCAGCCGCACTCTGTTCTCTAGTCGGAATATTTTTGTTGCCCAGATTGCTCGCTTACCGGGAGGTACCAATTGGCCTGGACGAGCGTGTCGATGCCTGGCATTTCGCCGTCAATCAAATATTTACGGACGTCGATAGCTTCTTTCTCGGCACTTCACCTGACTTGTTTTACGAAAAATTTGGGTACTTTCACGCGCATCAGCATTTTTTGAGTACGGCACTCTTCCTCGGATTTCCGTACGCTATTATCTTCTATGCCGCCATAATTACTAAGTGGGCGGCTTTATTGAGTGGCACTCGTAGGTATCGGATCGATCCTACGAGCCAGGGTTTGTATCATCTTGTGTGCCGCTATTCATGTCTTGTGCTTGGCCTTTCATTATTTCTTCAGGGGCTTTGGGAGGCGTCGTGCCTAGATTATCCGCGCATTAATCTTTTGTTTTATATGTTACTGGGTGTCGCGAGTTCCCGCCCACATCTGGCCGAGCGTTTTGATGGCCGAATTTTGCGGGCACTTACATGAATACGACGGCGCTCCGTTGGCTCGTTCGCTTCTCGTCTTTTTCGTGACTCTTGAACCAATTCTACACGCTAACGGGGACAAGTTTGGCTCCTAGTACCTTATCGTGCGCTGCGAAATTTCTCCACCGGTTAAGGAAATTCCTAAGAAAGTTATAGTTCGTGTGAAGGGCGGACTTGGAAATCAGCTCTTTTGCTACGCCATGGCCCGCCGTCTAGCAACGGTGAATTGCGCTGAGCTAGTGATAGACCATGTAAGCGGCTTCGTACGCGACTGTGCACATAGGCGCATGTACGCTTTGGACAGGTTCCATATCTCGGCGCGCAAGGCCACCCCAGCAGAGCGGATGGAACCGTTCGAGCGTTATCGCCGTGGCCTGGCTAAGTTGCTCGCTCGCCGAAGACTCTTTGAAAAGCGAAGGTATATTGAGCAAGAAGGAAACGACTTTGATCCCCGGTTGTTGAGGTTCCGTTTCAACGGAACCGTCTATCTCGATGGCCTTTGGCAAAGTGAGAAGTATTTCAAGGATGTAGAAGACCTCGTCCGGCAGGATTTACGCATCCGCCCGCCTCAGGATGACGAAAATTTAGCTATGGCCGAAACAATCCGCTCATGTAAGGGCATCTGTGTCCATGTCCGCTTTTTTGACAGCCCTGATGCGGACGGTTGCGCCGAGACTTACAACGTTGGTAAGCATTACTATGCCCGCGCGCGGGCCGAGATCACGAGTCAGTTGGACAATCTCCATTTCTTCATCTTCTCAGATAATCCGGACGTTGCGCGCCGACAACTTCGCCTACCGGAAAGCATTGCAACATCTGTTAGCCAGAATCGAGGAGACGAGACCGCGTACGCCGACCTGTGGCTCATGACACAATGTAAGCATTTTATTATCTCAAATAGCACCTTCAGTTGGTGGGCGGCCTGGCTCGCGGAGAACAAGGACAAAATCGTGATCGCACCGGATATTAAATTGGGTGGTATCACGGCCTGGGGATTCAAGGGACTGATCCCAGAAGGATGGATAAGCTTGTGAGATAGTCCTTGAGATGAGAATTTTCCTTGCAAGAGACTGGCGATGGCCTATTTATGAAGAGGCGTTTGCTGATGCACTATTAAGGCTGAAGGCAGAGATCATTCGTTTTTCTTGGAAACACTATTTCCATGGTCCACTGGGACGCTTACAGAGCAAATTCCCAATTCCCGGTCCGTCCATGCGACGCCTAAATCGCGATCTTTTGAAGGCTGCCCGGAATTTCGATCCAGAGGTGATTTTTGTGTGGCGAGGAACGCACGTTCGTTCGCGCGCACTGCGATTATTGAAGAAAGAGACCGGTGCGCTGCTCATTTCTTACAACAACGCTGATCCGTTTGGCCCCAGGGCGCGTACCCAGGTACAGTGGCATCACCACTTTTTTTGGCGTTTATATTTGAAATGCGTACCGGTATAGGGTGTTCACTTCGTATACAGGCCCGTCAATTTTTCCGAAATACTGAATGCAGGGGCGAAAGAAGCACATGTTCTTATGCCCTATTTTATTCCGACAATTCAATGTCCGGTGGAACTCAACATGGATGAGATTGCGAAGTATGCCTGCGATGTCGTCTTCGTGGGTCACTACGAACCTGACGGAAGAGAGCAATGTTTGCGCGCCTTGGTTCATGCAGGACTGGATGTGCGCCTGTTCGGGAAAGATTAGTGGGGCCGGAGGGTGCTAACCGATTTGACTCACTATTTTGGAGTAGTAAAGAATGTGCTTGGCGATCAATATGCTAAGGCGTTTTGCGGAGCCAAAATATACCTGTGGTTTCTCTGTCGATCTAACCGGTATACCTAATACCCACCGCTGCTTCGAGATACCGGCTTGTGGGCGCTTATTATTGAGCGGGCGGACAAAGGATCTTCAGCGCACGTTCAAAGAAGACGAAGAGGCGGTTTGCTTTTTTAGCCGCACCAAGCTTGTTGAGAAGGGTATGTGGCTACGCCACCAGCCCGACCAGATCTGACGGATCGCACAAGGGGAATGCGGCGTGTGCATGCGGATGGACATTCAGCGGATGACCGGGTGAGGGAATTCCTTTCTTTCCTTGAGAGGCGCAATCAAATCTTGCACATAATTAGGAACAGAAATAGCAAGTGCGATTATTCCATCATGGGACTGCAAGATCTATAAAGAACCGTCTTGCAGAGACGTCCTACGACGAGACTTGTCCGGATCCTCCATGGTTGACTGGTCAAGCAAAGCAGATCCTGGCTTTATATCTCAAACAATTTGACATTAGGTCGGAATTCGGAAGTTGGTGAAGTACTCCATGGTTTGCGAGAAGTATTAAGCATCCGGCAAGTGTGGAGCTTGACGAATTTAATGCAAATAGGTGAGGCAGATGTTGCAAAATCGTATGCTGGGTAACGTCGATCACCTTATCGCTAAGGACAAGAAGGAAGATCGCCCCAGTGATGCTGCTAAAAGCAGAACACTAGAGCGGTTAAAAATGATATAGCGTTGATTGTGTACTTGGCGATGGTATTTATCGCGATTTTTCCGCGGTGAAAACTCGCAGAAACATCCGTCCAGGTGGCATACTTATTAGTGACAAATTCAATTGGTTTCTACCAAAAAACTTATACTCTCTCAATCCGAGAACCTGCAAAAAATTAAAATGGAAAACGTGCGGAAAATCGTGGCAGTCTGTTTCACAATTGCGAAAAATTTGGATAGGTTTTGATATTACTGATAAGGCATTATTCTGGAAATCTCGTGAGTGATAACAGACACTGCCTTGTTTAACAAGGTGGTGCGCACGTCCCCAATTCCGCTGCGCCCTATAGTCCAAGTGAGCTTCAGCGGGGTATGGCAGAGAAACATCGTAAGCTGAGGCTGCATTGGTTAGGCTGGCAGGCGACACCCTATAACGATTTCCTGTTTCCCGCTCTGGCTTCGGATCCGGAAATTGACTTAACCGTTTACTATTCCAGTTCGACGTTGATTAGCCATCCATAGAGAATCAAACTGGCGCAAAGGTATAGGGCAGGGTACTACAGGCGCTGTCGAGGTATTGATTGATATGTTATTCCCCTTACGTTCAAAGAAAGGAGCGCATTTTTGTCATCGGCAATCCTATCGGTGAGGTGCTCGAAAAGCACGCGGAGTCAATCGAGGGAAGTCCGGTGTTAACCCAACTGACCCTGCAGCCGGGTGGTTACTATTTGGTGACTCTTCATCGCGCGGAGAATGTAGATGAGCCGTCTCGCCTTGAAAGCCTTTTCCTGGGGTTGGCCCGGGTGGCCGAAACTTATCGAAAACCCCTGGTAGTTAGCCTGCATCCCAGGACGGCAGATAAATTGGCCCGCTCTGGCCTGAATCCCCAATCTGATCGAATCTGCCTACTCCAGCCTCTCGGGTTTTTTGATTTTGTTAAGTTGGAACGTCATGCCTACTGTGTTCTTAGCGACAGCGGAACTGTGCAGGAAGAGTGCTGTCTTTTCGGGGTACCTAACGTGACCCTACGAGATGTGACCGAGCGGGCCGAGACCATCGAATGCGGAAGTAATATTTTGACCGGCGCTGACCCGGAGCGGATCGTGGGAGCGGTTAAAATCGCCTTATCCACACCCTGCCGGTGGAACCCGCCGGGAGAATATCTGGAAAAAGATGCATCCAGGACAGTGGTCAAAATCCTTCTCGGTTATGATCTCCACGCCGATGAAGACTGACGAGCGTAAAAAGAAAAAGATTTTAATTGCTGGGGCATGGGTTTGGCCCTGGTATCAGGAGGCCTGCGCCACCGCGCTAGAAGAACTCGGCTGCTTGGTAGAGCGTTTTAGTTGGTTCGATGACTTTTACCGTTGGGAACGAACCAGAGTAGAGCCCGTATTCAAAACCGGATGGGCCGCGCTCCAAAACCGACTTTTGATGGGCCCTACTCTTTGGCGTATCAATCGCCGATTGATAAATACCGCCCGAAAAGCCTCTCTTGATGTGATCTGGTTCTATAACTGCCCTCTTATTTTCCCGAAGACTTTGCAAACTCTGCGGCACTTTTTGCCCGATGCTCTCCTCATCCAGTATATCAATGATAATCCTTTTAGTAACCATCTCTGGCCCGATTATTGGAGGTATCTAAAACGATCTATTCCCTATTTCGACCTCCATTTCATATACCGACAATCCGACCAAGTTGCTTTTCAAAAAGCTGGGGCAAAGAAGACCTATCTTCTGCGATCCTATTTTATTCCTAAGGACGATTTTAGAGTACCGTTGGAAGAAGTAGATCAACAATATCGAAGCGAGGTGCTTTTTGCCGGACATTATGAGGATGACGGGCGGCTGGAAAAGCTAGAGGCGATTGCACGGTCCGGCTTCTCCTTAAAAATTTTCGGTGGAGGATGGGTGGGCGCTCAAAAAAAAATGTCTACCGATAGTCCTTTACGTTTTCAGTTCCCGATCACCCCCGTAGTGGGGGAGAAGTATCGACAAGCTATCTGTGGAGCCAAAATTGCCCTGTGTTTTCTGTCTAAAATCAACTCTGATACTTATACTCGCCGGAACTTTCAAATAGCCGCCATGCAAACTTTCATGTTGAGTGAATACAGTGTAGATTTGGAAGGCCTATTTCGGGAAGGGGTCGAGGCGGAATTTTTTCGTTCGAAGGCAGAGTTGATCGATAAGATCCGATATTACCTCAAATATGAACATAAAAGAGAACAGATTGCCCGAAAAGGTTTTGAACGAGTGCTCAAAGATGGCCACGATGTTAGGTCGCGGATGCAGACTTTTCTCAAGAGGATTCAGCAAGAAAAACCGGCCCTCCCCATTCCTTTTTCGACATTGATCCAAGAAAGATCAAGCCTGGAATATGTCTGAGGAAAATGTCACTCTCCATATTGTTCAAGATGTGGCTACCCCCCATAATAACAGCTTGATTTGCGCCTTGCGGGAATTGCCCAATTTGCGGGTAGTGACCTGGTACGCCGTGCGAGGGAAAAGCCACCTGCCATGGAAAAAAGAACTCGGAGGTGGAGGGGATAACTACTATTTGGATACTTGGCCGAATCGCCTCCGGTTTATTCGAACTTTTTTTTTCCAACCCAGTGCGAAGTATCTGGTGATTGGTTGGTCAAATTTTGGATCGCGGTTTATCCTGTGTGTTTCCTGGCTACTACGAAGAGATTTCATGTATTGGACCGATAACCCTGAGGACCGGCCGAGATCTCTCCCTCGGTTCTTTCTCCGGAAGGTTTGCTTGCACATTGTCAAAAATTGGGCTTGTCCGATCTTTGCTGTAGGGAGACACACAGTGGTACGATTTAGGAAATTGGGGCTACCCCAGGAGCGTTTGGTGAACCTGCCGATTTTTATAGATCTTCCTTCTTTGCCAGAAAAAAACATGGAAGAAATAGCGGAAGTTCGAAAGAAATATGGGATTGGCCCCAACGAGGTTTTTTTTGTCGCCGCTAGTCGATTAACCTACAACAAGGGATACGATTTGATTTTGGAAGCCTTGAGGCTTCAGGATCAAATCCATAGAAAGCGAATGAAGATTTTGATTGTGGGCCAAGGGCCAGAGAAAGAAAAGCTGAAGCGGCTGACGAATCAGTATGGTTTGAATGGCCGAGTCGGGTTTGAAGATTGGTTAGAGCCAGAGGCTTATGAACGAGTCATTCGGGCGGCGGATGTATTTCTTCATCCCGCCCGCTTCGACGCCTTTGGTGGTGGAACCCTATATGCCATGGCTTTGGCGGTACCGGTGATTGGTTCGGATGGAGCCGGATCGGTTCTGGAGCGGGTAGAACACGGAATAAGTGGGCTGATTTATAAGGCCGAGGACATCCAGGCTTTGGCCGACTGCATGGTGAGAATGATCGACCAGCCCCAGGAGAGGATTTGCATGGGTCGAAAAGCCCGTGAAACGGCAGAACAATGGTCTCCCAGCCGGGGGGCCATTATCATAAAACAAGCTTTAGGGGTTCCTTTGCATTTGCCCGAGCAATAGGCAATGAATAGAAAATTTGTCCTCTCTAGTCCATCGTATCCGCGGGCCTGGCTGCGCACGGTTTTGCCGTTCGACTCCGATAAACTCCGAATATGGAAAAATGAACATCGTCATTTTTTTTTCTATCAGGACCTGATCTCGCCCGAGGACCAGGAACGGTGGTTTGAAGGTTATCTCGCTCGAGAGCATGACTATATGTTTATGGTGATAACCCAAGGTCAGGATATTGGCTGCATGGGATTCCGTTTGCTCGGCGACACCTGTGATATCTACAATGTCATTTCGGGTCTTCCGCAGATGCGGGGGAGTGGTTTTATGAGGCAGGGTTTTCATATTATGTGCAGCTATGCCCTTTCTCATTACCGAACGCGAATCAGCGCAAAGGTGATCCACGGTAACCCCGCCATCGGATGGTATAGCCGCAATGGATATAGAAAAGTTGCGGAGTATAAAGATTATTTGGAAATGGAGATAGATCAAGCCGCTTACTGGCCCTGTCTAGTAATGGAAAGGTCTGACTCATAATCTAGAGGAGATAAAAGAATGATTTCGGTGTTCGGTTCTCAGGTTGGCCAGGCTGAATTGGATGAAATCCGTTCCAGCATTGAAGCACAGTGGATGGGAATTGGCCCAAAAGTTCGAGCTTTCGAGAAGGAGTTCGTAGGGCGTCTCAATTTAACTGACTTTGCTATGTTGGATAGCGGCTCCAATAGTTTGTACATGGCGGTCAAGCTGCTCAACTTACCTCCCGGTTCAGAGGTAATCTTACCTTCTTTCACCTGGATTTCTTGCGCCCATGCTATCGTCTTGGGGGGCTGCGTGCCGGTATTCTGCGATGTCGACTTAGATACCTGCAATGTTACGGTCGACAGCATTACGCTCCATCTAACTCGCAAGACGAAAGCAATTATGGTTGTCCACTATGCTGGAAAACCGGTGCGGATGGAACAAATCTTACAGATCGGAATCCCAGTGATCGAAGATGCGGCTCATGCGGTGGACTCCAAACTGGGTAACCAATATTGTGGGTCAATCGGTTCCATAGGAGTGTATAGTTTTGATGCGGTAAAAAATCTAGCAACTCCGGACGGAGGAGGAATCACGGCGCGGAATCCGGAGTTAGTAACCAAGGCTCGAGCGCTTCGATACTGCGGGATCGGCAAATCCGGGTTTGAAGCTTCGGCGAACAAAGACCGTTGGTGGGAGTACGAGATCGCCGATTTTTCCCCCCGTTTTTTGCCCAACGACATTGTGGCTTCCATAGCCTTGGTGCAACTCCGCAAGCTCGATCATTTGCAGGCCCTTCGCAAGCGGATCTGGGATCTATATCAAAAAGAATTTGCCGAATTAGGATGGCTGGTATGCCCATCGGATCCTGCCAGCGATGAGCAACATTCGTATTTCACTTACTGTGTACGGATTCTGAATGGGAATCGCGATCGGTTTGCCAAATATCTTTACCAAAAAGGAATCTATACGACTCTCCGTTACCACCCTTTGCATCTGAATCGAATCTATAATTCGCATGCTAAATTGCCGGTATGTGAGCAGCTGAATGAAGAAGCCCTCAGCTTACCCTTGCACCCGAATCTAAGCGAAAGCAATATAGCCTACATTATTGAATCGGTGAAGAAGTTCAGAATATGAGGGTTAAAATGGAAAAGATGTTCGGATGTGGATGTGGGAGGTAAGAGAAGGGATTGGTTGTTAGGAGAATGAGGTTTGCGGCGTTGATTTATGGGGTCCATAAGGAATGTGTGGCATCGTAGGCCTTGCCTCTTGCTCCCCGATCACCCTCCGGTACTGGCTCATTCCCATGCGTGATAGTATTGAACATCGCGGGCCAGATGATGCCGGAATTTGGTGGTCCCAGGACGGGCGGGTTGGCCTGGGCCACAGGCGCCTGGCCGTTATCGACCTGACCCCGGGCGGACATCAGCCCATGGCCGACACTTCTGGCCAGCTTCGGATCATTTTCAACGGGGAAATCTATAATTACAAAGAATTACGGCATG
>Ga0187886_1002719_pt1 | contig 13817 bp, 14 predicted proteins | sample June2016WEW_20_1_FD_133001 | JGI IMG/M metagenome (GOLD analysis project Ga0187886, IMG submission 133001) | Peatland microbial communities from SPRUCE experiment site at the Marcell Experimental Forest, Minnesota, USA - June2016WEW_20_150 | ecosystem: Environmental > Terrestrial > Soil >... | reverse complement strand
TGGCGTTAATATCTTTTTCGCCCCATTGTATTAATTTGAAATTATTTGCCTTGCGGGTTCCGGCAAAAGTCGCGAACATCGGATATTCGTATTTTGCAACCGTAATAACCGCTGGCGTCGAACGCGCGGTTACGATTTGGTTTCCTCCGCTGATAATTTTTGTAAATTCGAATCTGCCCTGATTATATTCCACATCGGTTGCGTATGCGACGCAGGGCACTTTAAGTTCTTCTGCGATTTGCGCCGGCACTTGTGCCGTATCTCCGTCAACAGACTGCATTCCGCTCACAATGTAATAATCATTGGAGCCTTTCAGCAATTCTTTTGTGATTTTTCGTATCGCCGAGGCAAGCGGGTTAGCCGTTGCGCAGGTATCGGCTCCGCCCAGCGACCTGTCGGTCAGAAGCACCGCCATATCCGCGCACCGTGCAAGGCAGTATCGCAAAACTTCTTCCGCCATTGGCGGCCCCATCGACAGCGCGATAATTTTTCCCGCCCCGCCGCTCAATTGATTCATCCGGTTTGCCACCGCCAGCGCATTGGTATCCAGCTCATTGATTACGCTGGCAAGTCTTGCGCGGATTAAAGTTCCGGTCTCAAGATTGAACGCGTTGTCTGTTATCTGAGTAATGTCCGGAACCTGTTTTACAAGTACTATATAGTCGCTCATTTCAAATTTTCATCCTGGTGTCCTTCTTTTCGGAATTTTAATGTAATTTTCATAAATTTTGAGCAAAAACTTATAAGATTGCTAATAATATGTTGTTTTATACCTTAATTCAGTCAAAAAAACACGGTTTTTGACATATTTCTTGATACTTTTGATAAAAGTTTGTTTAATAATCTCGTTTTGTGGAACTTGTCCGGCCTCAGGCGGATTGGATTTCTGATTTTTTTAATAAAAGGGCAAACGATGGCAGATTTAAAGGCATTAAGCGAAGCCGTAATCAGTGGCAACCAGGCAAAAGCTCTGGAAATAACAAAAGCCGCCATTAACGAAGGCGTTTCGCCCGCGGATATTCTAAACAAAGGTCTCGTCGCCGGCATGAACACCATCGGCGAGAAATTCAAGAATAACGAAGTTTACATTCCCGAAGTTCTCATCGCCGCTTACGCAATGAAAGCAGCTATGGCCATTCTCGAGCCGAAGCTCATCGCAGCAGGGGTCAAGCCGCTGGCAAAAGCCGTCGTCGGCACCGTTCAGGGCGATTTGCACGATATCGGCAAAAACCTCGTTGCGATGCTGTTAAAAGGCGCCGGCTTCGAAGTCATTGACCTCGGCGTCGATGTTTCAGCCCAAAAATTTACTGACAAAGCAAAGGAAGTTAATGCAAAACTTATCGGTATGAGTGCATTATTGACAACCACAATGCCTTCGATGGAAAAAACAGTCAAGGCCGTCAAGGCAGCAGGTCTTTCTACAAAAACTATGATTGGCGGCGCCCCCGTTACTCAGGCCTACGCCACCAAAATCGGAGCCGATGGATATGCCGCCGATGCCGCTTCAGCCGTTGACCTTGCAAAATCTCTTATCAAATAATATTTTTCGCACATCACAAAACAGCAATATGCCGCAATCGGACATCTGGCCGAATGAAAAAATCACCATAAACACTTGACTTTTGCAACCTCTTTAATGTAAAATACTTATATGAGAAAGATGAAAAATCCAATCCTCGCACAACTCTTTATGGAGACAAGTTTTGTGCCCAAAATCCAGCAGATAAAGCAGCTTACCGCCGCCGAAGATCTGTATAAAATTATTTCGCCCGCTCAGGAATATCCTTACGAATTTATCTGTTTCAAAATCACCGGCTACCGTCCCAAGGAGCATACAAAAACTCTGATGGTACCCGGCAGCCAGCTTCTTGCAGACCTGCCGATATATATCGCAAAGGCAAGCGCAAGACTTCAACTTGATGCCAATAAGCAGGGCCGGAAAGTTTATTCGCTGACCGAGCTGACAAAAAAATTAAATATCTCAACCAAAACTATCGAACGCTGGCAGAAAAAAGGCCTTATCGGCAGAAGATATGTTTTTCCCGACGGCAGCCTCAAAACCGGATTTACCGAATCGTCCGTCGATGAATTCACAAAAGCACATCCCGACCTCGTCAAAAAAGCCGGCGCATACAGCATCATCGAACCGAAATTGAAAAATGAAATTATCGCCAGGGCCAGACAGATTTTCCAGAAGGACTTTTCTCTCAGCAGAACTGCGATAATAAAAAAAATCGCCGCCGAATTTTCCAGAGCGTCGGAAACCATCAGGACAACAATAATTTCGTATGAGAAAAATCAGAGAAAGCAGATTTTTTTAAACGCTCATTCGGAAATCGACCCCGCACACGCCGCTGAAGCCTTCAAATTGTATCAGGACGGCTTATCTGTTGAGCGTATTGCCGTCAAATACGGCCACAGCGGCAGTTCCATTTACCGCATTATAACCCAGCAAAGAATCAAAAAGCTGCTTGCCGCCAGAATCGAATATATTCCCAGCGACGAATTTGCCGAGCCCGGCGCACAGGAGAAAATTCTCGCATCGCCGCTTTCCGTCCGCAGGACGCCCCGCGGAATTTTAAATAAAGCCCAGACCAAATCAGAACAGGACTGGCAGGCATTCGTCGATGCGATAAAAAAAATCCCCGCCTTGAATCACCAGCAGGAATCCGAGCTTTTCATACGCTACAATTTTTTAAAATACACAGCCTCAAATCTGATTAAGCAGTTAAGCCTGACAAAACCCCGCGCCAATCTTGCTCATCAGGCCGAGCAGTTTTTAACACAGGCCGAGCGAATTAAAAATCTGATAATAGAAGCCAATCTGCACCTTGTCGTCCAGGTCGCCGCCCGCCATTCATCAGGCGCGATTTTCGCCGACCTCGTCAGCGAAGGCAATATGGCTTTAATGCGGGCCGTCGAAAAATTCGATTATACAAAAGGCCAGTTCAGCAATTACGCCTCCTGGGCCATTAAAAGGGAATTCGCTCATATCCAGCCGACCCGACAGCCCGGCACTGAAAGAAGCGATTTCGACCAGATTTCCGTTTCGCAGCATTTGAAAACACGTTCCGCCGGCGTAGAGGAAATTGAAACCGCACGCAGAAGCCTCGAGCAGGTAATAACAAATAATCTTACCGAGCGAGAGCAGCACGTTATTCGTTTTCATTTCGGCCTGTCAGGCACAATGGTCAAAAAGGAATTCAAAACATTAAAGCAAATCGGCGACGATTTAGGCATTAGCAAAGAGCGCGTTCGCCAGATTGAACTCGAAGCCCTTCAGAAATTAAGACAAACCCTTAGCCCCGAAGAATTCGAGCTACTTACGAGGTAACGCATCGAAGTTTATTAACTTCCTCCTCCCCGAAGTTCAAAACAGCATATTCCCCATGATATATTTTCGCCGCCTCGTCATAAGCCCTCGCCGCATCTTCTTCATTGTCGAAATATCCCAGATTTTTGTATTTTCCATCGGATTTTATACCGGCCCGCCATTTTCCGCTTCTTTTTTCAAGGCTGACTCCTTTATATTTCGAGCTTGCAGCCCTGCCCCTTTTCCTGACATATTTGTTATTTTCTGAGATAGTTACAATCGTCAGATTTTCTTTTGTATTATTAAGTCCGTTTCCGTCCTCGTGATGAACAACTTTATCGACAGGAGCATTCATAATTTCTCGATGCATAGATACGATTTTCCTGCCTTCAAGTCGTATAGCGTAGCGTCCCTTGCTTTCCTTTTCGAAACATTCCCAGTTATATTGCGATAACTTCTGATAATCTTCCGGGTCAACAAGGGCGTATTTATTTTGTGTCTCGTTTTTTCCACAGGCCAGTTTAATTTTTCGAAACGCAATATCGTATTTTTTCTTTCTCCTGCGCAGCAGAAACCATACGCATATATGCGCAATAATATCCGGATAATAAAATGGCAGATAAGATTTGCGCATAGGAAAAATTGAAAGTTGATGTTTACCCGCCTTTGGCGGTTCCTCAAATTTTAAATCTTAAATATTAAATTACTTTGTGCCTTCGTGTCTTGGTGGCTATAACGCTTCTCCGTATTACATAGGAACTTGCGCGCTTTTGCAAAAAAATGACCAATAATTTTTTGTCCACAATTCGTAAGCCCTTATTAGATATGTATATAAATTTCTTTATTTTTTTCAAATGCGCAAGTTTTATCTTGCGCATTTTGTAAATTTTAGCCGCAAGCTTGCCCGCCGTAGGCGTGGTTTTTTCTTGCGCATTTTGCAAATTTTCCTCAGACGTGTTTTTGCTTATCTGGACAAAACAGGTATAGTTTTTCAACGGGATTTTATCTTTGTTCCTCCACTTTTTAAGGGTATAATTTGTCAGGACACCTTAAGGCGTCTACTGTGAGTTATAAAAAAATGACTGCTCCTATTTTCTCTGATTGCTGATTTGATGAAATAAAGTTATGAAAATATCTGATTTAAAACATTTAGGGAATGAAGACCATAAAATCATAATGGGCGATACCCTTATTGCCCTAGATACAGTTAAGGACAACTCTATTGATTTGATTTTTGCTGATCCTCCTTATAACATAGGAAAAAATTTTAATGGTTATAAAGATAAATGGAATAAAGACGAAGACTATTTGAATTGGTGCTATAAATGGCTTGATCTTTGCATAAAAAAATTAAAATCAAATGGCAGTTTTTACGTAATGACCTCGACACAATTCATGCCATTCTTTGATATTTATTTAAGAGATAGAATAAAAATTCTTTCAAGAATCACTTGGTATTATGATAGTTCCGGCGTGCAAGCAAAAAAGTATTATGGTTCTTTATATGAACCAATTTTGTTTTGTGTAAAAGATGAGAACAATTACACTTTTAATGCAAAAGATATTTTAGTAGAAGCAAAAACTGGAGCCAAGAGAAAGCTAATTGATTACAGAAAAAATCCTCCACAGGTTTATAATCCCGAAAAAGTACCTGGTAATGTTTGGGAGTTTCCAAGGGTTAGATATCGTATGGACGAATATGAAAATCATCCAACACAAAAACCAATTGCTTTGCTGGAAAGGATAATTAAAGCAAGTTCAAATAAAGACGATTTAGTTTTAGATCCATTTTCCGGTACCTTTACCACTTCCTATGTAGCAAAGTGGTTAGGTCGGCAATCGATCGGTATTGAATTACAAGAAGATTATGTAAAAATAGGATTAAGAAGACTTGGACTTCAAAGAGAGTATAACGGAAAAAAATTATTTAAAGAGCCAAGGAGTTTTGAGCAACCAGTCGAACAACAAGAAGAATTAGCTTTATTTAAACAATAATTATGGAACATTCATTTACAAAAACAATCAAAGAAATATTAAAAAAACACTTTGCCAGTGCAAGTACTGATGTTTTTGATAAAAGCCAGCTTTTGCAATACATAAATATTAAAACCAAATCAGCAAACAAAGGAGCAAAAGCTCGCGGAAGTTTTGCTAATCTATACGCAATCTATGTAGTTGTTGAAGATTATTTAGCGAATAATTTCCACAAAAAGGGTAATTATGCGAAATATGAAGGTGCAGAATTTAATAAACTATTCAAGAGACAGAGAGAACTGCCCTTCGGTGCTAAACTGCAAAATCACGCACTTAACAATCGGGTTAACTCCGAATTTCAAGGATTTTTTAGAAACTCTGATTATATGCCAATCATAAGAAATCTTGAAACAGCCAGATATTGGATTAACGAAAACTTAATCAAAATCAAGGTTTCGGGGAAAACCTACAACATAGCTAAAGCCATAGTTGAAATTATTGAAGAATACGCAAAAACAAAGAAAAGTGCATTTGAGCAATTCCTTCAAACCTGTCTTGAATTACAGGAAATTCAAAATAAAAATCCGAAAGAGGTTGAGAGTTTTATTTTTGGCTTATTGGCTCCAAATGTGGACGCAAGACTTTTTGAAATCGTTAGCTATTCCATTTTGAAATATTTCTATCATGACCAAAAAATATATTGGGGCTTTGAAGTAAATAAACTACAGAAAGAAAATCTAATCCTTTATAAAACAGGAAGAACAAATGCCAATGATGGCGGTATTGATTTTGTTATGAAGCCGTTAGGTCGATTTTTTCAAGTTACTGAAACGCTAAATGTAAAAAAGTATTTTCTCGATATAGACAAAATTCATAGATACCCAATCACATCAATCACATTTGTTATTAAATCTGTGGACACAGAAAAAAAATTAGTTGAAGGCATAAAAAATAATGCACTCCGAGTCTATTCAATTAAAGCAGTTGTTGATCGATACATGCGATGTATTGAGGAGATAATCAATATCCCTAGACTTCATAAATGCTTTATAGAAGCTGAAAAGCAGGGTTATCTAAAAAACATTCTCGATGAAATCATTTTACAGAGCAAAGTCGAGTTTAATCAGGACGATGATGACGATGAGAATGGTGAGGATAACTAATTTTAATAATTAGTGCCACTGGGGCTGTTGAAAAAATTTATCCGCCGAAGGCGACTCCACATTCTGTCTACTGTCTACTGAATTCTGTATTCTGCTATTTCTTAACCACTCCTCCAAGTACCCGATTTGTCGCTACGCTGTAGAGTCTGCCTTTCGGTTCGGTGTTTACATGGCTGGCGACGACACGGCCGACAAAGATTATATGGTCGCCGGCAGTAAACTCACTTTCAAGAACGCATTCGAAATTCGCCACGGCGTCATCGATAATCACTGCATCGATTTTTTCAGCGGAACTTATTTTACAGCCGGTTACGGCAAATTTATCGCAGTCGCTTCCGCTGTGCGTGCCGAAAAACATTGCAAGCTCGGCCATATCTTCGTTTGGGAACGCTATGGTAAAGCATTTGCTGTGCCTTATGGCGGCGACTGAATATCGTTTAGGCTGAAGCGCGATTGCCAGCATAGGCGGACTTCCGCTGGCGAGCATATTCCAGCCGAGAGTTACGGGGTTGGCTTTGCCGTTTTTATCTTTTACAACCGCAAATACTATCGGTTCCGGGTATCTGGTCTTGATTGCCTCGGTGTAATCGGCTTTTTTCTGCATTTTTTATCTCCCTAAATAACAGCACTTTTTTCATCACTGATTACACTGATTAAATAATTAATAATAATCAAAAAAATCCGCGTAATCTGCGATAAATATGTTTCTTTGCAAATTTATCAATTAAGGTTAGAATTATATTACATAAGCGATTAATGGCAAGGAGTTTAAAATGGCAAAGATTGGTTTTATCGGCGCCGGCAATATGGCCGAGGCGATAATCAAAGGCATTATCGATGCGAAAGTCTATAAGTCCAAAGATATAATTATCACGGACATTCGTCCTTTGCAGGTCAGGGCCTTATGCAAAAAATACAAAGTCAAATCCGCTTCTGACAATTGCAAATTGGCAAAGTCGGTTGACGTGCTTGTTTTAAGCACCAAACCTCAGAATATGCAGGAGGTTTTGGCAGGAATAAAAGGGTCGGTCAGGAAAAGCACTTTAATTATTTCCATAGCCGCAGGTATTACGACAAAGCGGATTCAAAAGGTTTTGGGTAATGCTCCTGTCATTCGGGTAATGCCCAATACACCTGCTTTGATTGGTCAGGGTTGCGCGGTAATGTATGCGACAAAAAATGCACGCGGCAAACTCAATATTGCCAAGCGGATTTTCTCCGCTGTCGGTTTTGCCCAGGCGGTTGACGATGAAAAACTTATTGACGCGGTAACGGCCGTTAGTGGTTCGGGCCCTGCGTATTTCTTTTTGCTGATGGAGGAGATGATAAAGACGGCTGTAAAACTGGGACTTAAAAAAGAGCTTGCCGCAATGCTTGTTTTGCAGACTGCAAAAGGGGCTGGGTTGCTTGCTGTTGAAGCTTTTATAAAAGGTCAAACACCAGATATTCTAAGAAAGAAGGTTACATCCCCCGGCGGAACTACGGAAGCTGCGCTAAAGGTATTTTCGAAGCGTAATTTTGAAACGATGGTGCTTAACGCCCTGCAAGCCGCGGCAAAGCGGAGCAGGGAATTGTCCGGCCGATAGTCGGGAATTATTCTACCGCGATAGCCTCTACGGGACATTCATCCGCTGCCTGCTGGGCGGCATCTTCGAACTGCGGCGGCACCTGCTGGACGATAACTTCGGCGACAGTGTCACCCATCCGAAAAACCTCAGGGCAGGTTTCCACACATAGTCCGCACGCTGTGCAGCTGTCATCTATTTTTACCTTCATATTTTTGCTCCCTGAACAATAAATAAGGCCGGGTTTTCCGGGTACAACTTTGTTGCGCTTATGGCTGCTCGCTTCCGCGCCTGACCAGGTTCGCGTACGCGGTTAACCTGGGACCCGGCCGTTAATTATTGTAGCTTTTGGCCGGAAAATAACAAGATAAAAGCAGCTAAAACAAATCAATTTGACTAATTGACTTTTTGGCTTTATGATGGGTTTTGGCGCTTTTGAAACGGAGAAATAATGGCTTATACAGTGCTTGCAAGAAGGTATCGCTCACAAAAGTTCGACGATGTCGTCGGGCAAAACGCGATTTCGCAGACACTCAAAAACGCTATAAAAACCGACAAAGTCGCTCACGCGTATCTTTTTACCGGCACCCGCGGAGTCGGCAAAACCACAATGGCAAGAATCCTCGCTAAATCACTCAACTGCCTTGCCGCAGACAAGCCCACAATCGAACCCTGCCTTAAATGCGATAGCTGCACGGCCGTAAATACCGGCGAAGATATCGACGTTATCGAAATCGACGGCGCTTCCAATCGCGGTATAGAAAATATCCGTGAACTAAGAAATAACGCTATTTACCGGCCGGCAAGAGCAAGATTCAAAATATATATAATAGATGAAGTGCATATGCTCACCGCTGAGGCGTTCAATGCCCTGCTGAAAACTCTCGAAGAGCCGCCTTCGCATGTTAAATTTATCTTCGCGACTACCGAACCAACCAAAGTCCCGGCAACAATCCAGTCACGCTGCCAAAGATTCGATTTTGGAAATATCAGTCCTGCAGATATTATCGGGCAACTTAAAAAAATACTCATCGATGAAAAAATCAAGTTCGAGGACGATTGCATAATCGCTCTTGCCCGGCTTGCCAACGGCTCAATGCGCGACGGACTGAGCCTGCTCGACCAGATTATCAGCGCAGGGTCGCAGCCTTTGACTGTGAAAATGCTCGAAGATATGCTCGGTCTCCCGGGGAGCGAAAAAACTTATCAGCTTTTGGAAAAAATCGGACAGGCTGACGCCGGCGGAACATTACAGGCTGTCGACAACCTCATCACCGGAGGATTAAGCTGCACCGGATTGCTCGATGCACTTATCGCGAGCCTGCGAGATATGATGGTCCTAAAGGCATCCGAAGATTCGTCGGCTCTTGTAATTCTGACTCAGGCGGAAAAAGACGGTCTGACGAAAATTGCCGATTTCTTCGATATACCGGCCATCATTTATAATATCGCACTATTCGAAAAACTCCGCTGGCCAATCAAAAACAGCGATAACCCCCGTGCCCTGCTCGAAGCATCTCTGCTGAGAGTCGCTTTGGCAGAACAATTTATGAGCATACCAGACCTTCTTGGCGGCAAAACAGCAAGCAGTAATCCAGCGGATAAGTTAAAAAAAAACTTAACCCGTCCCGCTGAAGCGGTTCGCGGCGGAGCAATAATTGAAAACTCGCAGCCTGCGCAGATTGAACAAAAACCAGTTCTGGCAGGCGTTTTGAATATCCAGCAGATAAAAGAAAATTGGGACAAAATAATTAATTCAATTACCAATACGAGAATTGCCGAGCTTTTGAAAAAGGCTTTGCCTTTGAAGTTGAGCGGTAATTTGCTGGTCCTCGGCTTTAACGCGAGCGATGAATTTACAATGAAACTCTGCCAGGGAAACGGCAGACAGGAATCAATCGAAACTATTTTGAGCGGCGCATTGGGCACAAAGATAAAAGCCGGTTTTGAAATTATTGAAAACAGCGATAAGCAAACGCCGAAACAAAAACCGCCTGGCGCAAAGACAAGCCAGAAAACAATCGACCAGGTCTCAAACACACCCGTTATAAAATCAGTGCTTTCAGAACTTGAGGGCAATATTATTGATGTAGAAGAGCAGCAATAGAAGATTGCAGATTATAGATTATAGAGTAAGGAATCCGCCGATGGCGGGTTTTTTTTAGATACGAATTTCACCATAGAGCCACGAAGGACACGAAGAAATTAACCACGAATTAACACGAAACGACACGAATTATTTTAGCCACAGAGAACACACAGAGACGTTATTGCTTTAAGGCGGTGTTCTTCGAACACTATTAAATTCAAAACTCATGCCTTACTTACAAGTAAACTTGACGTCGGCACATTGTTTTGAATTTCACTGCTACGCAGATATGCCTTAAAGCAAAATCATCAACCACCTTGAAGTTATTATTTTTTCACTATGCTTATATGCAGTATACTGTATTGCAGTATACTGCATACGAGTATAGCAGCATTGGGATTTTTGCAACGTGGGTTTTTTATCGTGGGGTTTTTTACGGTGGAATTTGGGGCGGGGAGAGTTAGCGTAATCTGTGATTAAAATTGTTATTCGAGTTCATTTCTGCCCAAAATAGCATCGGTAAGAACCGCACCGGGCGCATATTCAATCTGGCTTCCGCCGGGCAGTCCTCTTGCAAGGCGCGTAACTTTTACGCCCAGCGGCTTTATCAATGAACTAATATATAAAGCTGTGCCGTCGCCTTCGACGGTCGGATTAGTTGCCATAACCACTTCGGTAATTTTGCCATTTCGCAGCCGGCTTATCAAATTATCAATCGTCAAATCCTGCGGCTCGACTCCATCCAAAGGTGCGATATGTCCGCCCAGCACATGATAAACCCATTTGCACAGGCCCGTCTTTTCCAAAGCGATAAGGTCTTTGAATTGTTCGACAACACAGATAATGCTTTTATCGCGTCTGGTATCGGAACAAATCGAGCATAATTCGCTTTCGGAAAGATTGTGGCATATTTTGCACTGGCGAATACTGTTTTTTAGTTTGCTTATTGCCTCGGCAAGTTGCAGCGATTCGTTCTTTTCCGATTTTAAAATATGAAACGCAAGCCGTTCTGCCGTTTTTGTCCCTATTCCGGGCAGTTTGGCAAGTTCTTCTATCAGCTTATTAAGGCTCTGTGTATATGCCGGGTTCATCCCATTATTTTATTGTTGTTTCGAATTAAATGCAATTCAAATCAAAAAACGGTCCTTTTTATTGTTTTCAGCCTAATTTCCTGCTATAATTCCCCTGCAATTTATTGATAATTAGTTGGTTTTAAGTTAGTTTAGACGAATACAAATAGAGACTAACTATGAAAAAACGGAATATTTACACGCATGATATTGATTTGCAGAAAGTGAGCATTAAAAATGCTCCGTCTAAAGATTTTGCCGCAGCAATTGAAAAAATTCCTTATAGAGGATATGAAGTAGAAGATATTTCCGATGGAAGAAAAATTGTTATTGTTAAACCTGGCGGCAAACAATCCTTTGGAAGAATGAGGAAAGAAGACTTTTTCGTATTTATATACAATCCTCAAGAGCAAACTTTGTGGCAAATATCTCATAGTCAAATATATGACGATTTGTTTGAAAAATCCAAAAACGACAAAAAACAAACAATTAAATTGCTTCAGGCTTTTGAGTGTGTATATATGGGAGAGGAACCAGATGCAGTATTAGAAAGAATAAAAATAGATATTTCAACAGGCGAAAATCCAGAAGCATTATTGAAAGCATATAAATGGATATGGGGTCAGGAAGATGTCAATTATCCTACTGGCAAAGGCCGGGTGATGTGTTGGGAAGGATGGAAAAAAGAGAAGGAAGGAATGGTTAAGACGGGAACAGGGTTGAAAGATTTGTTAATAAAACTTCAAAGTGAATAATTACATGCCGTAACAACGAGGTTCATATGAAAGATGATGAAATACAAAAAAACGATTTTTTCCCTTTGATGGTCATGAAGAGTTCCGAATACTCGCCTAATCAGTGTGTCTTCCGAAACGATGAATTCGGTGTATGGCTCTACAATGCCAACTGCATGGAATTCATGGATACGGTAAGTAGCAAATATCCTGATGGCAGGTTTGATATGATATTCGCTGACCCTCCTTATTTTCTCTCAAACGGCGGAATTACCTGTCATGCCGGAAAGATGGTAAAGGTTGACAAAGGACAATGGGATAAATCAAACGGGCCTGAAATGGATCACGAGTTCAATATGGCATGGCTGTCCAGATGTCAAAAACTGTTAAAACCCAACGGCACGATCTGGGTTTCCGGCACCCACCATGTCATTCACTCTGTTGGTTACGCCATGCAGCAATTGGGGATGAAGATACTGAACGATATTACTTGGGAAAAGCCAAACCCCCCTCCGAACCTATCTTGTCGCTATTTTACACATTCCACTGAGACGATCATTTGGGCTGCCAAGAATGAGAAATCAAAACACTGTTTCAATTACGACAAGATGCGGGAAATAAACTCTGGCAAGCAAATGAAGTCCGTTTGGACTATGACCGCTCCAAATGGCGATGAAAAAGGATTCGGAAAACACCCGACGCAAAAACCCGTTCAACTTCTGGAGAGAATTATTTTGGCAAGCACAGATGAAGGCGGCTTGGTATTTGATCCGTTCTCTGGAAGTTCGACGACGGGTGTTGCCGCTATAAAACTAAGACGAAAATTTGTTGGTTGTGAACTAGAAGCTGAGTTCTTAGCCTTGTCTTCAAAGCGTCTTAAAATGGCAATCAAAGAAAGATCGTCTTCTCTTGATTTTGTGGAGATTTCCAGATGAAAACAGGTGGTTTTGGCGGTGCCAATACTCTCACCGGATTGAACTTTGAAAGCAAAGTTGACTTTCAGACTCTTCTTGGGAAAATTTCTGGATATAGTATTGACAAGATTCCTAATAAGGCTGGTATGGGTGTTTTCTTTGAAGGTAAACTGGTCGCTAGATGCTTCAAGAAACACGATTTTTATAAATTCTTGGATGAGTTCAAAGTCAATTGGGATAAAATGCTTTCCAAAAAACTATTGCCAGATGATGCGATGCTAGTCATTGTTCGCGAGACCTTGTTCATTATTGAGGTCAAGTATCAACAGGTAGCAGGATCGGTTGACGAGAAATTACAGACCTGTGATTTTAAGCGAAAACAGTATTTGAAATTGGTTGCTCCGTTGGGGTTAAAAGTTGAATATGTCTATGTATTGAACGATTGGTTCAAGAAACCGGAATACAAAGATGTGTTGGACTACATACACAGTGTTAATTGTCACTACAGATTCAATGAATTACCTCTCGCATGGCTTGGTTTACCTACAAAGAAGGCCTAATAATCAATTATTGTATTAAATAGGAGACGTTGGGGCGGTTGAAAAATTAATTAGACCTCGATAGTGGCGGTTTGGATTGGCTTTATTTGGCCGGCTTCGATGATTTTCGAAGCGGCTATTTCAATTTTCTTCTCGGTGTCATCCAAAGGCATCATCATTGTCGATGCCGTTCCTATCGCACGAAGTTTCTGATACCTGTTTTCGAGCAGATTATCAATGCTGGTCCTTTTCAGTTCGCGAAGAGTCCTGATTATATATTGCTCGACATTATAAACCGCATCGTGAGTATTCCTGTGCGCTCCGCCGAGAGGTTCTGCAATTATAGAATCGGCAATACCCAATCTGTGAAGCTCTTTGCTTGTGAGTTTCAGGGCTTCGGCGGCTTCCTGTGCTTTTGTGCCGTCGCGCCAGAGAATCGCAGCGCAGCCTTCGGGG
>Ga0187886_1002718_pt1 | contig 13825 bp, 17 predicted proteins | sample June2016WEW_20_1_FD_133001 | JGI IMG/M metagenome (GOLD analysis project Ga0187886, IMG submission 133001) | Peatland microbial communities from SPRUCE experiment site at the Marcell Experimental Forest, Minnesota, USA - June2016WEW_20_150 | ecosystem: Environmental > Terrestrial > Soil >... | reverse complement strand
TGTCATTTAAGAATTAAAAGTGGACACTTTTTGGTAGATTTAAAATTTAAAAGTGGACACCTGATTTTTGGCTTTTCGAGTTATCCATAGAGGGGTAGAGAGCGGAGAGATTTTAGCCCAGCCCTTACGAAGCTGGACGGCCCAAAGGGCAAAATCTCGGAGTTCTCGTAGCCCTCTGCGGATAACTCATACCGCCACTGCCGAATTCGCGAGAGATATAACCTAAAACTTCCAAAGGAGATTTAGATTATGTCTCATTTACACAAACGGTTCACCTCCGACCAAGTAAAAGAACTTCTTGATCGGTATTCCAAGGGCGAGATTGAACGAAAGTACCTCCAGGAGATCCTAGGAATCGGGAAAAGCCGATTCTTCATGATTTGGAAACAATATAAGGAGAATCCGCATCAACTCGCGATCCAATACCATAGAACGAAAGCTTCCCGCAGCATCTCTCCCGATATTGAGCACAATATCCTCCAAGAATTATCCATTGAAAAGAAGATCATACAGGACAAAGAAATCCCTTTAAATTCTTACAATTATAGCTACATCAAGGATCGTCTGCGAAAGCGATACCATCAACAGGTTTCCTTGCCTACGATTATTGATCGGGCCAAAAAGAATGGATTCTACCTTAAAAAACCTAAAAAGGCTCGTCATGACCGAGAGGTCTTAACCCGTTATGCCGGAGAACTCATTCAGCACGACTCCTCCCATCATCTTTGGGCACCGGCGGCCCGAGAGAAATGGTACCTCATCACTTCCCTAGATGATTATAGTCGATTCATCCTTTACGCCGTCCTGGTCAAAAAAGAAACCAGTTGGACGCATATCCTGGCCTTGCAGACCGTGATCCTCCGCTATGGACTCCCTTACGCCTATTATGTTGACTCCCATTCCATCTTCCGCTTCGTTCAAGGCCGAGACTCCCTCTGGAGAAAGCATAATCTCCTCACGGACGAAGCCAACCCTCAATGGAAGCAAGTCCTGGAAGATTGCCAGGTGAAAATTACCTACGCCCTCTCTCCTCAGGCCAAAGGGAAAATCGAACGCCCCTACGGCTGGCTTCAAGATCGTCTCATCCGCACCTGCGTCCGAGAAGATGTCCGTCAAATCGGACAAGCCCAGCAAGTTTTAAACCAAGAAGTAAACCGTTATAACCATCACCAAATTCACTCCACCACCCAAGAAATCCCCCTTCGCAGATTTCAAAGGGCTCTCAAAGAAAACCAATCTCTGTTTCGAGACTTCACGGTAAAACCCCCTTTTCAGTCCGTCAAAGATATCTTCTGCCTCCGCCTGGAGCGTACCATTGACTCTTATCGCAGGATTTCCCTAAACAACCTCGAACTCAAAGTGAATCATGCCACGCCAGGCAAAACCGTTAACCTACGTATCTATCCCTTATCTCCCACCCTCTCTGAAATCCGATTCTGGTGCGAACAAACGCTTCTCGATACCCAAAAGGTCAAAAACTCAGAATTGACAGGTGTACAGTTTTAAACTTTAATGTGTCCAGTTTTCAATTTTAGCCAACAGCTTTTTCCCGCAATGGATTTTTTCCCCCTTGCCAATAAAAAGGGTCTATGCCATCATACTGAAAAATAAAAGAGGTCGAGGTTAGGAGAAATGGCTGTAAGGCGCTTGGGAGAAAAAGTTCGAGAGGATCGAAAAGCGCTGGGCTGGACGCTGAAAGACCTGGCCTCAAAGGCAGGCATTAGCATCACCACGCTCCAGCGGATCGAAACCAACGTCATCAGCCCCTCCGTAGACCTCATGGTAAAGATCGCCGGGAAGCTGCGCAAGCCGGTGAGCTCCTACATCCTCGACAAGAAAACCACCTGTGCCATGATCAAATCCAAGGAATTCAAGGTATCCAAAGAGAAAGGCCAGACTTTGCGCATGGCTCCGGCCAAGGAAATTATCCCCCTGGACCTCAGCCTCTTTCATCTTGTGGCCACAGAGGGTTCGGCTACCGAACTTCTCTCCAAGGAAGGGTATAAAGGCGCAATTATTCTCAAGGGGAAGATGAAAATAGAACAGGAAGGGCAGGTCCTCGAACTCTCGGCGGGAGATGCTTATCTTCTCGACGCTCATTATCCTTACTCTGAACAATTCCTCGAAGAGACCGAGGCTATTGGGCTCTTCCTGAGCACATAGAAGAATTGATTCCGTTCACCGCCGAGAGCGCAGAGAACGCCGCCCTCGGCGTGCTCTGCGGTAAATCATTACGAAGAATCGGGGAGGGATTATGCGGATTCGGGTGCGGGACGAAAAGATCATTAAAGCCATCAAAAAGTTGGAAGGGATCGACATCGTTCTCAAGACCGTGGAGGATGCCAAAAAGGCCATGCGCCTGATCCTCCGGAAAACGGAAATGTCCAGGTCTAAGGACTACGAAGGCCTCAAAGACATCGCCATTACCCAGGTGGTCGAGCATCCCACCAGCGCCGTGGAGTACCATACTTACTACGAAATCGAATTCGTCCTCACCGACGACCGTTTCACCGAAATGGAGATCGCCCTGATTAAAGAACTTCAGGTAATGTTTGAGAAATTGTAATCAAAAGATTCGCGGAACCCTGCTTTACTTTTTTCAAGTCCCCTTCGTTGGGCCGCCCCCGGATATCTCCCATTCTTCCCTTTGTGCTCATTTCCTCTGAGCCATGGAACTCGCTTAGAATATACCATTCATCCAGCACGGTAAAACCGAGATGCTCAAAGAACTGTCCCACATACTTGCCCGCCGGAATTGCCTCATTGAGGCCCGTATGAGGTCCAGAATAGGTACAGAAAATCAGCGCGTTTCTTCCTGAAATCTTCGGAGCGGCTGTTTTTACGTGCCCCTCTTGGCGGTACTGGCTGAATTTGGTCTTCAGAAAAGTATCCACTGGATCAGGAGGGTGCCACTGATACGATGGGAACCCAACACAAATTAGATCATAATCGAAAAAATCTATATCTTTGGCATTCTCGACCGTCTTGAACACAACTTTGGTTCCCGACGTCTCCAAACCCTCCTTGATGGCCAAGGCTACTTTCTCCGTATTTCCACTTTTGGTCCAGTATATTACTGCAGCGTTCATTCTCTTCATCTCCTTTTGGAAAAAATTCTTATTTCTCTGTGCCCCCTGCGGTCTCTGCGTAAGATCGTCTTTTCATTCCTTGCCCACCCGGCAGGGAATGGCCCTAAGGTTCGTAGAACCTATCGTTGGCTCGTAAGGCGGGCTATTTCCCGTTAAAATGTTGAGGTTCGATTCCTTCCACCCGCTGAGCTCCAGATCCTTCCGCTCCGGAAACCACCACCCGTAAGCAGCGACTACAACTCGGCGGTTAATGCCTGAGTTCAAGGCGGCCTTCTGGCGAATCGTCCCTTGCCGCGTTTCAATGGTAACCCAGTCTCCCTCCCGGATATCCATATTTTCCGCCGTTTGGGGGTGTAATAGAACAACCGGGTCCGGGGAAAGTCCTCGCAGCGCAGGAAGGTTTCGGTAGGCGGAATGGAAGTAGTGGGGGTCTTTGGCTGAGGTCAGAATTAAGGGGTAACGACGGGTCATTTCGGGATCGTCAGCCGAGGGACTGGGCAGATCTCGATAAGTGGGCAGCGGGTCATATCCCCAATCCTTCAAACGGGAGCAATAGATCTCCACTTTTTTCGTTGGGGTGTTGAACCCTCCCTGCTCGTAACTCTTATAGGTCCATTTCCCTTTCAGTATCCCTACCTTCTTGAAATCCTCGTAGTTCATCCCCGCAGGTTTTAGCACCTCATCCAGACAGGAATGAAGGTCAGGCCAGAAAAATTTTTCCAATCCCAGCCTCTTTCCCAGCTCATTCAGGATGAGAGAATCTGGCCAGCATTCTTTCGGAGGATCAACCACTTTTGACCGGGCCAGAATAAAGCCATGAGGCAGTCCATAATGTCCTATATCGTCAAACTCAAAATTGGTCGCCGTGGGAAGAACTAAGTCGGCCAGCTGAGCTGTAGGGGTCAAAAAAATCTCTGCTACAGCCAGGAATTCGAGCTTCTTCAAGGCCTGGAGAGTTTCGCCAGCATTCGCGTAACTTAATAAAGGGTTTCCCCCCTGGATGTACATGATCCGGATGGAATGAGGTTTCCCGGAGAGAATGGCTTTGACAATCACCTGGCTGGGAGTAAACCCCATCGTAGCTGCCAGGCGGAATTCAGGGGCTAAGAGCTGATTCCGCTTTTCCGGGAAACTCTTACCGAGAACGAAATCGCCCGGGCGCATAATGGCGGGAGCGGAGCGGTTTACATTGCCACCGGGTGAATCCAGGTTTCCGGAGATCGCTTTCAAGATCATTAAGGCCCTGGCACTCTGCACGCTGTGGACGTTGTGCTCGATGGCGTTGCCCCACTGGATGCATGCCGGCCGGGTCTGGCCAAAAAGGCGACTGGCTTTGATGATTTTCTCCCCCGGAACCCAGGTGATCTCTGCCAATTGATCCAAGGAATATTCCTTCAGGTGCTTTCTTAACTCCTCAAAACCCACCGTCCATTGATCCACAAATTCCCGGTCGTAGAGTCCCTCTTCCACGATCACTTTAAGCATCCCAATGGCGAGAGCAAGGTCTGTGCCCGGCCTGGGCTGGAGCCAGAGGTCCGCTTTGGAAGCCAAGAGCGTCTTCCTCGGGTCGATGGTGATTAATTTCGCCCCCCGGTCCAGCGCCCTGCGCAGTTGAGACCCGATGATCCCTTCTTCATTGGTCTGGAAGAGATTACTTCCCCAGACCAAAACCAGTGCCGGAGGATGGTCATAATCCGGCACTGGAAAGAAGCCACAGGTAATCACGGAGGCAGTTTCACGGGGCATGTGGCAGATGGATCCCGGAGTTACAACGGTGGGAACCTTGAGCAGGTTGGCCAGGCGGATCATCATGTAAAGCTCGAGGCCCTTTGGAGTTCCCTGAGCAAAAGCTATACTCCGCTCGTCGCCCCGCTCGATTTTCTCCCCGATCTTTTCGACGAGCGTGGAGAGGGCTTCATCCCAGGAGATGCGTTCCCACTTCCCTTCTCCCCTCCCGCCCACCCTCTTTAAGGGATGGCGCAACCGGTCGGGATGGTTGAGTCTTTCCATTTGAGCCACCCCTTTGGCGCAAACGGATCCCCGGTTTAGGGGAGATTCCGGGTCTCCCTCGATGCGGACAATCTTCCCATCTTCCACATGGACCAGGAGACCACATCCTCCATGGTCCATCCGAGCACAATAAGTTTTAACGATCATGTTTTTCTTTCTTCAAATTCTTCACCACAGAAGACCTAGAGAACACAGAGTTATGAATATAGTAAAGAATAACAAAGCATTAAATTCTGTTCACGAATCCGCTTCTTCCATCAGAATCTCTGCAACCCAACGAGCTCCCTTTCCCACGACAGTGGGGCATTTTTCCTCGTGGGCTCCTGCCTTCTCAAACTTGGCAGATTCATCGGCGTCCCGAATGTAGAAGGGGCGCCCAAAGATCCTGGATTGCCGCCAGAACGCACTGTGAACAGCCTCGGTATACCTTTTCGTATTGAAAACCCAAGTCAAATGCTTTCTTTAAAAACTCCTCCAAATTTCTTTTTCCAGATTTTGTAGGCATAATCCGCTCTCCTAAGACAGATTTGGGGAAGCTGGCTTTGATGTTTCCCTGGAATTCTCTTTTTCCTCCCAATTCAAGAATTAAAGGGATCATATTGAACCCTCAGGGATGGAGGTTAACAGTTGAACCCCCTGGATGTCAAGATTTCGTTCAACAGATTTCATTCAAGGGATCTCATCCAGAGGGAAATAAAGCGGGAATTTCTTCGAATATTTCAGAATCAATTATGATAGGATGATACTCGAAAACGCTTCGAAGGAAGGGAAACTATGAAGTTTGTGCGTTTAAAAGTAGATCAGGCCGAAGAATGGCAAAAGATGGTCAATGAAGCGGCGGAAGAAGCCTACAATCTATTGAACAGTGACAAGAGACGAGCCTGATCGCAGACTGTTCTGCAGGTCATGCAGGAAAGATTGGGAATGGTAGATAACTTGATGATAAAGGCGGTTGGTCCGATGGCCGGAGGTAGCCGGGTTCGCTCCCTATGCGGGGCTCTGCAGGCAGGAGTCTTGACTCTCGGAATGCTTTATGGGGCCGAAGGTGAAGGCTTGAGCAGTCAAGAAGCTCTGGTGGAGTCGTTTCAACCTGTGAAGCAATTCTACAAAGAATTCGAGAAAGCTTTTGGTAGCCGACTATGCCTGGAAATTATCCATGCCGACCTGGACGTCCCCGAAGAGAGAAAGGCGTGGATTGATCGGGGTGGAAAGCAAGAATGCGCCCTCCTATGTGGTAAGACCGTGAAACTCTTATTCGAGATCATTGCGGGGAGAGAGGGGAAAAAATGATAAGACAGTGGGAATGGTCAACCGAGGTCTTTCAAAATTTGAATAAAAAAGATCTCCCCGATGATAGACTCTTCTCTCTGGATTTCTAAATCGCCAGCCTTTTAGCAAAATTTCTCAAAAATGGCTTGACACTATTATGAGCATATGCTTATAATATTTTGTTGTTAAATCACGAGGAAAAGGCTGTAAAGGTAGAGATCTATACTAACTCGAAAGGAGAATGTCATGAAGGTTTGTTTTCCGGTTCAAAAGGATGAAGGAATTGAAAGCCAGGTTTATAACCATTTTGGCTCAGCCCCAGCTTTTATTGTGGTCGACACCGAGGAAAAGGGAGTGCAACGGGTAGACAACAGAGACCTCCATCACGTCCATGGTGCCTGCAACCCGATCATGGCTCTGGGCGGACAAAAAGTCGATGCCCTGGTTGTGGGAGGAATAGGAGGGGGCGCCTTGATGAAGCTAAACGCCATGGGGGTAAGAGTATATGAAGCAGGGACTCGGACAGTGAAAGAAAATCTTGCCTTATTGAAAGAAAATAAACTACCGGAGCTTGCAATGGATCATTCTTGTCGAGCTCATGAGGGAGAGTGCGGGCATTAACAGGATATTGAAGAGCAATAAAAACCAATCTACTAATAGAGAAAACCAATTCTGAGGATCATACTGATGCCTTGCGAGGAAGGGAAAATATCTTCCCCTTCCTCGCAAGGCTGACGAAAAAGTCTGAAAGGACATGCGGAAGGAGAAGATATGCCGATTTTCGAGTACCGTTGCGAGAACTGTGGGCAAACGGATGAGTTTCTAATCCTTGGCAAGCAGGAGCAATTGCATTGTCGGCATTGTGGGAGTGAAGACCTTACGAAGCTGATGTCGGCTCACAATACTTCCAGCGCCTCCCCAGAGAGATTTGGCGAAAAAGGCTCCGGAAGCTGTTGCGGGTCACCCAATTCATGCGACACGCCGGGAGGGTGCTGTTCCCGGTAATTAGTTCGGGGTCTCTGGCCACAAAATCTTTTTTTGAATATGGAGAAGTGGCTACCGGACTTCTTCATCGGTCACGATTTCATTCTTCACTAAAGCCAATAACTCTTCAAGCATGGGAAGCACGTCGGTTTTGAACCTTCCTGCAACGAGGAGGAGCATTATATTATTCCCAACCTTCAGATTCCCAGCGTTGATCCAGATCCTTACCTTTGCACTCCCTTTTCTCTGTTTAAAGATGGGGATAACTGATTTTAGCTTTTTTTCATCGAACGAAAGCTTCATGCCATGCACCAACCTCCTTCTTTTTACTGTGGAAAACGGAAAGGTGGTTGAGCGCGAGGAAGTTTCCCTCACCCCCTTAGACCCCTGGCAGCGTTTGGAACGGCTCCGAGAACTAAATATTCAATCCTTGATTTGCGGCGGGATCGACGGACCCTCGTCGCAGATGTTTGAGGCGCGACAGATCCGGGTATTGCCTGGGTTGCAGGCGAGGCCGAAGAAGCCATGAAATGTTTCCTCCGGGGGGACCTGAAGTCCGGCTCGTTCCTCTGTCTGGGATGCGGGGAGAAACGGGTTCGAATGAGAAAAGGAAGATTTTAGCCAAAGGATGCTGCCATGCGCATTGCTTTTGCCAGCGAGGACAAGTTGGGAATGGAAGGAGAGGTCAGCGCCCACTTCGGACGGTGTTCCTACTACAACTTCCTGGAGGTGGGAAAGCTGAAAACATGGAGAGTCGTTGACAACCCTTACTTCGGGAACCACGAGCCCGGAAAAGTGCCGGGGTTCATTCACTCCCAGAGCCGACGTGATGATTGCAGGGGGAATGGGACCGCGAGCCATTGAATTTTTTGATGGCTGCGGCTGGGAATGTGTTTATCTGCCTCCAGTCCGGAGGGAACCACTATAACAAAAAATCAAAAGTTGATCTTTTTATCCGGCCTTCGGTTGTGAATAGGTCTGCCCAATCCACCCGGCATACCGGTCGCTAGCCATTCCAATCAAAATGTTTAACCGGAGCGCTCGAAATAGGAAACTCTTTGATCCGGTTTTGGGAGTTTTGGACATAAAGAAATTCTATAAGGGTGGAATATGCAATGCAATGTATGGAACAACGTCGCGGAAAATTAACTTTTTTCTTTCCTTCATTATCTGACAAGGTCTCGACATGAACCTATCCTACCCCCATCCTTAGAAAATAGCGAGAGTAAAGACCTGACCCCGAATTCCGAGCATGCTCCAGGATATTTTGGCTTTTTTGAATCAAGCCGTGGGTAAAGCAGGAAAAGGCTACGGGCAGTACTCGTCCCTCAAAGACGGCGCCGATCAGTAAGGTTTGAATGCCCCGGATGGTGGTCTGATCCAAAATCAGGGGGACCAAACCAGTGAGCTGGATGCCTAAGACCAAAGCAAGGTTCAAAGGAGTCAAAACTTCCGGGATAAATCTGGGATTATTCAGGAACCGAAATTCCCTTGACACACAATTCTTTTCTTTGTATATTTGATCCCCCCCAAAGCGAGTTCTTATCAATGCCGATGGAACTGAGCCAGAATCGTCTGGCCTTGGTGATCGAGGCGAATCCGCGGCGGATCAATGAAATCGTTTTGGAAAAGAAGGGCATAGCGGCGATACCCCCCTGAGGCTCGCCCAGTTCTTCGGGACCACGGCGGAGTTCTGGCTGGGCCTGCAGAAGGACTATGAGTTGGATGTGGCCATGGACCAGCTCGGCAATCGGCTGGAGAGCGAAGTCCGCACCTACGCGTCGCTCCAGCAGGCGTGAAATGGCTCCTGCTCCAACGAAGGACGCCGTGAAAGGAGCTGAACGAAAACAGGCCCGGAAATCGAAGTCAGGATCAGATACTTATTTACTTATGCCTGACCCCAAGCTTGACCCAGACACCTGTCTGGGGATGTAGCGGCTGCCCGAAGGGTTAAAGCGCGCTTGTAGCCCAAAGATGCCCCTGACTTCTGCCGGGGCCGTTATACTATGGTCAGGCATTCTTAAGACTTATCTCGGAAAGGAGGTGATTCACTAAGGTTTTTTTCAGGTGGATCGTTGGATTTGATTCTATGTGGCGTAACAGCAATTGCCCCTGAATTTGCGGGGTGAAGAAGAAAGGAGATAGCGATGAAAAGAACACTTTTTATCATTTTTGCGATGATTGTTTTTGGGCTTGTGGGATCACACGCAACATTTGCTTCGGAAAATATGGGAAGCATAAAAGATTCTGCCTTTCTGGTACTACACTTTCAGAATGGCGTTGCACATCCTGATGGTGTATGGGGAAAGATGTTATACCCTCAAGTAGTAAAGAACGGATCAATAGGAAACACAAAAAAAGCACTTGAGGCAGCTAGGAAGAAGGGAATGCTAGTAATATACGTTAATATAGCATGGAGACCCGGATATCCGGAACTCCCGGAAAACACATGCGCTCTCCTCAGAGGGGCCAAGGAGAAGAATGAATGCCTTAGAGGATCATGGGGTGCGGAAGTAATCAAAGAACTTGAACCAAAAGAGAATGAAATAATTGTTATCAATTTTGGTTCTGACGGTTTTGAAGGCACTGATTTGGACATGATCCTCCGCGTTAAAAGAATAAACAACATCTACGTTACAGGACAATGCACCGAACATGTGGTCGCCACTACAGTTAAGCGCGCCGTCAACATGGGCTATACTGCTACGGTCCTGAAAGATTGTACAAGCGGATTTACGGACCAAAACTACGAAGCCATGTTAAAAATATTACCCCTATATGGTACACTGATAACATCCAGCGATTTCGTCTCGAAAGTGTTGCCAGCCTTAGCTGAGCATTGACAAAGGGGCTCCTTTGTGGTGAAGTGTGTTTCGCAATAAACCCACAGCCCCACAGAGAAAGAGCTGCTCCATGGGAGGAATTAGGGGCACTTCCCTGTTTTTCAAGGAAACAGGGGGGTGCTCCCATTCTGTGCATTATGTGATTTGAGGAGATGAGGGACAGATCCCATTTTTTCAAAGCCTCGCGGAAGACCCAACATGAGGATCGAATACGAATAAATGGGATGTGTCCCTTCTCTCCCTTCTCTCCCCCCTCGATGCACCAAGGATCTATTTGAAGAGACCCTTTCCCTCCAACGCCGCGACCTCGTCGGGCACAATCCGGACATTGAAGAATTTCGCGGGGGTATTCCAGGAACCCAAGACCAGATATCCGAAGGAGGGAACCTCCCTCGGGAGCGCAACATTCAACCGCGGGATATCATTGATGTACCCTCTGACCTCCAATCCGTCCACGAAAACCTTGATCTGGATCCATTCTTCGGGATCACTAGCATAGCCGATGATCGTGCGGTCGATGGTATTGCCCTTTTGCCATTGATCGTATTCCAAGAAGGAAAGGCGACTCTCGCGGGTCCCTATGGTCCAGCAGAGCCATCTTCCTTCGTGTTGATAATGGAATGCTACAAGGATAGCGCCGCTGCGTTTTTTCTTGACCGCATCGCAAGTTAAAAAATAGCAGGTCCGATTGATGGTTTTGGCCAGGATCAGCGCCGCAGCCGCCGAGGCGAACCAATATCAATAAGCAAGTCTGACCCCGCGGTTCTACTGATCTCGTCATTCGATATGGGGGGGGGTTGAATCAGCGGCAGATTGGGGAGATGATAAGGGTGGATTACAGCTCTGTTAGTGTGGCGAGGAGCGGTTTCAGTTATTGGCTCAGAGGGACAAGGAAGTATTGGGGTTGATGGAAGGAGTGCAAAGTAAAATAAGTCAAGGATAAAGATTTGACCCTTTTACGTCGATCCTTTTACGACGTAGGGTGATTACGTGGTGGAGGTCCAGGATCCCGCGGAACCGTAGAATCGATGCTGCAGAGATGAAATATCAGGGCTGACAGAAATGAATCTCCTGACAATTTCAAATTGCCAAAGTTTGCTGGCTAACCGGAACCTCCAAATGTAATTGTTTTGCTTCGGGTTCTTATCTCTTTAGGCATATATGTCAGTAGCCCCAATTCCAATCCAAAGCCGTCATCCTCCAGAAGACTTTTCAAATATTTTTACCCTTCGTCTTAATCTCTTCACGATTATCTTTGTTTCTTTGGAAAGAGTTTATTTCAGACTATGGAGATTGGGCGCAGCTTTAAAGCTCATGCCCTTCTCTGTCAAGGCACGGGCTGTGGCCATCACAGAATCATGCTTGTCCAGGTAATTCCGGAGAAGAGCAGGCATGTCCCCTGCGGTTTCGATCTCTTTTTTCTCCCGGAAATAATCTAAGATGTCTGAAGGATGTTGCCGACTTTTTTCGGTTTCGATTTCCCCCCCTTCATGCTTGGCGGCAATGTTGGCCACGTGGTCAGCCAGGGCGACTAATTCATCTCTCCGATTATAAGGCTGACGGACGATGCTTTTCCAGGTCTCGGTGATGTGGTGCTCAATCCGCACCATCTCTTCAAAGCCCAGCTTTTTGCGAACCTCCGCAATGATTTCAATGGTCCGTTTGTTCACCGAGTTGCTTAGGTTGAAGCCAATGAGCGGGCAGGACCCATCCTTACCCGAGAAAAGTTTAGCACCGATCAGGGTCCAGAGGGCGGCATAAGGATTATCGTTCCCCATGAAGACCGAGATCTTGAATTCGTTCTGAATCCCCAGCTTGCGCAACAAATAACCCAGGAACACGGTCCCCGGGTTAATATTCAACACCTGTTGAATTCCATAATTAGTGAAGTAGTAGAGGAATTCATCGACCCAGCGCAGAGCGTGGTCGTTGGGCTGGCCGATTCCCCCAAAGTACCCGGTAATAGTCTCCGGTCCTCCCAGATGGACGTTGGAGCCATCGGTACCCTTCGTATCAAGAGTCTCGACAAAACTGGCCCCCATGACCTTCATGGCGGCAGCAAAAGCGAGAATATCTCCCTGATCCCTTTCCTGTTCCTTCATTCTACGCACCCGGATGAACCGGCCCGGCATGAGCTCCTTTTGGGCGATAGCCTGTTTGGCCTCCTCGACGATCCAGGGGAAATACTGAGCGGCACTGATTTCCAGAATTACCGCAAATTTATCCTTGAACTTTATCTGACCGACTCGCTCACCCAGCACAGACTTCCGATATTCAGCCACGGAGACGAAAGCCTTTTTGTCCCTTTGAGCGATCAGCCACTTTACATCGGTCAAGTAGGGGGATTTTTCTTTCTCTAACCGGGAGAGTAAATTCTCCAGTTTTCCTGCTTCGGCGGCCTTGGCATTGATTTCCTCCGGAGTGCCATATCTGGCGACCACTTCCAAGAATTCCTTAACCACCCGACTCTTAGGGTCGAGCAGTAGGTCATTAATCTCTTCCAACCGTTTTGAGGAAATCCGTAACCTCGCCCGCAGTTCCTCTTTTTTTGCCATCTCTTTTCCTTTCTTATTTCTGACGAAATTTGTTAGCCTAGTGCCCGCCCGGAAAGCCGGGAATTCCCCTCCACCACTGGAGACTGTGTCGTAATTAGGTGAAGGGGTAGCGGGGGTAAGTAACTTAGCCGACATTCCCCAGGGTCAGGATGCTAACAATTCGGATAAACATTGTCAATTGGAAAACAGCAGGCTTTACCTATCAAAAATCGCTTGACATTGTTTTGAGCATATGCTTATAATATTTTTTAAGGGGGAAGCAAAATGGGAAGGCCAATAAATTGCAGACGAGTCGCCTCCATGCCCGGCAGTGATTATTTCAAGCCTAGGGGTATCCCACTCTCGATGCTAGAGGAGGTTGTTTTAAGGGTTGACGAATTTGAGGCGATCAGGCTTGCTGACCTTGACGGTTTATACCAAGAACAGGCAGCGGAAAAGATGAAGGTCTCTCGTCAAACCTTCGGGAGGATTATCGAATCCGCGCACAAAAAGGTGGCGGAAGCATTGGTTAAAAGCAAAGCATTGAAGATTGAAGGAGGTGAGTTTGAGATGGCTTCTATGAGGAAATTTCGATGTTCCGATTGCCAACACTCCTGGGAGCTGCCTTACGGAACGGGCAGACCGGAGGGGTGTCCTTCCTGCAAAAGCGGCAACATTCACAGGGCGGAGGAGGATAGAGGATATGCGAGAGGGGTTGGAAGAGGGCAAGGCAGGTGTTGCCGTGGGGTCCAACAAAAACAATAACGAAGGAGAGATATAGCCAAAACATTGCAAAGCGGCGGGAATTTCTGAGAATGGTGGCTAAAATTAACGAGAAAGGAGAAAGTTCATGAAGGTATGTTTTCCGGTTCAGAAGGATGAAGGAATTGAAAGCCAGGTTTATAACCATTTCGGTTCAGCCCCAGCTTTTATTGTAGTCGACACCGAGGAAAAGGGAGTGCAACGGGTAGACAACAGGGACCTCCATCACGTCCATGGTGCCTGCAACCCGATCATGGCTCTGGGCGGACAAAAAGTCGATGCCCTGGTTGTGGGAGGAATAGGAGGGGGCGCCTTGATGAAGCTAAACGCCATG
>Ga0187886_1002717_pt1 | contig 13826 bp, 13 predicted proteins | sample June2016WEW_20_1_FD_133001 | JGI IMG/M metagenome (GOLD analysis project Ga0187886, IMG submission 133001) | Peatland microbial communities from SPRUCE experiment site at the Marcell Experimental Forest, Minnesota, USA - June2016WEW_20_150 | ecosystem: Environmental > Terrestrial > Soil >... | reverse complement strand
CGTTTGCAGCTTGTAATAGAGCATCGTGTCGATCAGCCAATTTATTTCCGCCTGTATCCCATAATTGAAGCTGCGGTCCGCACTTAGGACATGCATTTGGCTGGGCATGAAAACGCTGGTCTGATGGGTTTTCATACTCAGTTCGGCATTCGGGACACATCTCAAACTTTTTCATCGATGTATTGGGGCGGTCATACGGCAATGCCTCTATAATAGAGAAGCGCGGTCCGCAGTTCGTGCAGTTGGTGAACGGATACAGGTAACGGCGATTCGATGGATTGAAGATTTCTTTTAAGCAATCAGGGCACGTAGCGATATCCGGCAGTATGATACTCGTCTTGGCGCCAGTGGAATCACTTTCGCGAATTTCAAATTTTTCGAATCCGATTGGATCAAGAAACGAGAATTCTAAGCTCTGAATAAATGCGCGCGGCGGAATTTCCTTTTGCAAACGAAGGAGAAATCGGTCGAGTGTTTCTTTTGCACCTTCAACTTCTATGAAGACTCCCTGGGATGTATTTGAAACCCAGCCGTTGACTCGCATTTCCGCGGCAAGTTTGTACACAAACGGACGGAACCCAACGCCCTGCACGGCGCCGCGAATGGCGACGGCGAGTCGGAGAATCGTATCGGTATGTTTACCAGACTTCATGATTCAAGCTCTATAATATGAAACGTACGAAACGTTCTCTTGAGTTTCAGGTTTTTCATAAGTGGCTGTCTAAAAAGTACTTTTTCAAATCATTGCGAGCATAGCGAAGCAATCCCGCTTTTGTTTTCTGCTAAGAATTGTAGATTGCTTCGTTACTTCATTCCTCGCAATGACTTTTCCTCAACATTTTGCACAGCTTCAAATTCTGAATATTGAGCGCTTGCTTTTTGTTTGAAGAAAGAACATATTTGCTGGCAATTAGGGAATTCCAAGAAGCTTAAAATTACTATTCTTTTATTTATGCTGGACGGCGTATATGCGCAAGTTTGTGATTGTATAGTCTTGTCGATCTAATCATATGTTAGGCAGCCCCAATATAAATTTATCTATATGATTATTCTAGATTTTTAGGTGACTTATACTCGTTCAACTTTTCGACAAGAAGATATATGGTTGTACAAGGATTTGAACTTGAAGGTGGGATGGCTCTTTCAGAGAAGTTATTGGACAATGTTTTTGCCCAAGCAATAGCTTGAGTTTGATTTCCTAATCTTGACAGGGTCAAATACATATCTTCGGAATTCTTTACATATGTTCTATCAAGTAGTTGGGACAGTTTGCCTTTATATTCATCTCGGCTCATTCCAGTATTTCTAAACTCAAAGTGCAAAATAAACCATAACTCGAATGCCTCATTAGACCAAGCACATTCTATTTCCGCAGCTTGTGCTTTGTGGATGGCGTTGTCAAAGTCATCTGCTTGAAAGCTGTCTCTATCAAAAACTACCCATACATGATCAACAGAGTTACCACCAATGGCCCACTGATCTCTTTTATTAATAGCTGTATCAACAAGACTAAGTGTATTCATTCCTTCACCAAGTATAACAACATCTACAACGTGAGGAGGTAATTCCTTTATAAAAGCTTTAAAATAGTTTGGTTCAGTTTTCTCTCCCTCACAGACTATCAAAAAACGTTTTCGCTCTAATCGAGCTTCTAGAATCCGATTTTTACATCGAGACTTTCGTAAAAACCATTCCTTTTCTTGATCAGTAAACTTTACAGGTTGTCCCATTGCTTACCCCTTTATCAAGTTGTTCAAGTCACCCAGGAAAGGTACAGCTCCATACCGACCCCTAATGTAGTTTTTTTCAACATCGGCATCATTGCGGACTTTTTTTCCATCGGGTAATTTGAATTCAGCCAGCGAATATAAATCTGTCGCTGTTTCTTGGTTCTTTTCCACAAACCAAATTTGATCACGGCGCAAGTTTGCATATTGCAAGAGGTTCGTATCATGTGTTGCAAAAATCAATTGTGCATTTTTTGGATTCATTTTTGATGAGTTAAACAAGTTTACAATAGCTTTTGTGATTAATGGATGGAGCTTTGCGTCTAATTCATCGATACACACAATATAACCATTCTCAAAACAATCCAAGATTGGACCAGCAATGTGGAATAGCTTTTTCGTACCCTCGGATTCCTCAGAGGAAAAATCTAGGTTGACTACATCCTTCTTCACACCATCCTCAAATCTTCCATGAGTTGTCGAAATCTTGGTTTGCTTTGCAATTGATCTTTTTTGCTTATCAACAGTGTCTTGCTGTTCTGACTTAACGGACTCTTCATTCGATAATTCATTTGCGACAAGGTCTTCTATCCCAACGTCTGCCCATTTGATCAAATTTAGTAATTGCTGTCGGCTTTCCTCATTCTGTAAAAGTGAGGTCGTAAATTTTTCATAGTACCGATCATGCAATCCATGCAATGTTCTGAATCCTATAAACCATTTCATAATTTTTACTGCAATTTCCCCGTTAAATTGTGCCACGACAGAAAGAAAGAGTGCGTTATTTCTGGTTTTTTCTTCTAGTCCCTTACCTTCTTTAAAATCGTCAGTGATTTCAATCCGATCTCCCGATCGAAGAAAGAGAGGTTGTTCTTTTTGTCTTTCGGCAAAGAAAAGCCACTCTTTTTCCACAGATTTTCTGCTTACCTCAAAGCCGTACCTGTATCGAAGATTGTCTATTAAAAAGCAAAGTTCGAAGTGACTTGGAGTATTTTCAGTTGCCACATCGAATTTGAAAGGGGTCACTCGGATTTCGTCTCCAATCTGCATTTCTGTAGCGGAAGTACGAACGAACATCTTAGCAAAGCCCATTGCTCGGATGAGGTTAGATTTGCCCCCAGCATTTGCCCCATATATTGCTGCACATCTTAGAAGATGGAACTGTCCGGCTTGGAATGTATTCTCGTCAAGGAATTCCTTTATTGGATTTGCAGCGATCATGCTCAACCGAACAGGGTTTTTGAACGACAAATAGTTGCCCACTTCGAACTCGATAAGCATATTAGTTTTCCTTTTGTTAGTTGTTCACAAATACAATTCAATATTGGCATCTATAATGCAAAAGTCAAGCTGTAATTGTGATTATATCACAAAATTAGCTTGGACAAAGAGCTTTGCTTAAATTTTACCAAAATTTCCACAATATTTTTGTAGTTTGTCGATCATATAATTATTAAATATCATTAAAAATGAGACTGTCTAACCACTTTAAAAAGGAAAGAAATTATAACTATGGCATCAAACATTGATTCTCGACGTGAAATAGTTCGCCACACAATTGCGTCACTCGTTTATCGCGGAGCAAAAACGTTACGCAACGCACCGTCGGATTTTGAAAAATTCCGAATCAATCCTCAATCAAGAACACCTGTTGAAATTCTTGCACATATAGGAGATATTTTCGATTGGGCTTTGACATTAGCAAAAGGCCAAGCAGTATGGCACAATTCTCCGCCACAAGCATGGGAACATGAAGTAGCTCGCTTCTATGCATCCGTTAAGGAATTTGATGTATACTTAGCTAGTACTTCAACGATCGCATGCCCTTTAGAAAAGTTAATTCAGGGCCCAATCGCTGATGCACTCACACATATCGGCCAGCTTGCAATGCTCCGGCGTTTTTTTGGCGCGCCGATCAGAGGTGAGAACTATTTCATGGCAGACATCGCGGCTGGACGAGTCGGCCCAGAACAATCTAAGCCTCGAAGAGAGTTTGATTAATTCGTATTAATTAATGGTGCTGCTGACAAGCCTCTCTTTCCAAAACAATAGAAATATTGAGCGGTGTGGAAATAGAGCGGCTAATATTTTTCTCAGAGAGCATGCATGAACATATCAAGAAAAGTTGTTTATTCTTATACAAAAAAGTGATTAATTGAGTTAAACTCTTACAATCAATTTCAAGAAAAGCTCTTTGACTATGAAATGGAATGAATATATAGAATGCATGGACCGCGAGAAGCTCACCAAGCTGCAGAGCGAGCGGTTGTCCACTCTGGTAGAACGACTCTATTATAATGTACCATTTTACCGAAATCAGTTTCAAAAAAACGGCATCGAACCGGGCGACATCAAAAGTGTAGACCAATTAGAAAAGTTGCCTTTTACAACCAAGCAGGATTTGCGCGATAATTATCCTTTCGGTTTATTTGCTGTACCTACGGCGGATGTTGTTCGGCTGCATGCCTCCAGCGGAACAACCGGAAAACCAACGGTCGTGGGATACACGCGAAAAGATCTCAATATCTGGTCTGAAGTCATGGCGCGTACACTTACTTCTGCAGGAGCGGGTAAGATGGATGTGCTGCATGTTGCATACGGCTACGGATTGTTCACAGGCGGACTCGGTGTGCATTACGGCGCGGAGAAAATCGGTGCAACGGTTATTCCTATGTCTGGCGGCAACACGCAGCGTCAATTGCAATTGATGCAGGATTTCGGTTCGACGATTCTCGCCTGCACGCCGTCCTATGCTCTCTTTTTGGCGGAAGCAATGGCTGAAGCGGGAATGCCGGTCGAGTCATTCAAGTTGAAAGCCGGCGTCTTCGGTGCAGAACCGTGGACAGAAGAAATGCGCCGCGAGATCGAGAGTAAACTGAAAATCAAAGCGATCGATATTTATGGATTGAGTGAGGTCATCGGACCGGGAGTTGCATCAGAGTGCATGGATCAATGCGGACTGCATGTGTATGAAGATCATTTTATTCCGGAGATCGTCGATCCAAAAACACTTGAAGTACTTCCGTATGGTCAAATCGGTGAGCTGGTCTTTACGTGTGTAACAAAGGAAGCATTGCCGCTGCTCCGATATCGTACACGCGACCTGACAGTATTGAACGCAGAGAAATGTTCCTGCGGCCGTACCATTGTGCGCATGAAAAAATGTTTAGGCAGATCGGACGATATGCTCATTATCCGCGGCGTTAATGTATTTCCATCTCAAATTGAAACTGTACTTCTTGAGATGAACGAAACCAAGCCGCATTACTTGCTGATCGTTGACCGCGTAAACAATCTCGATGTGTTGGAAGTGTTGGTGGAAGTCGACGGACAATTGTTCTCAGATGAAATCAGAAAGTTAGAAGAGCTTAAGAAGAAAATTCAACACAACATAGAATCTGTGTTGGGAATTAGTGCGTCGGTGAAACTTGTTGAACCAAAAACTATCGAGCGTAGTGAAGGCAAAGCCAAACGAGTGATAGACAAAAGAAAACTAACGTAGGTGCCTATGAAAATCAAACAGCTTTCCATCTTCCTGGAAAATAAATCAGGACGCCTGACCGAAGTAACGGAAGCACTGGCTTCTGCATCGATTAATATTTCCGCATTTAGCATAGCCGATACGGCTGATTACGGCATCCTCCGGATGATTGTCAACAAACCGGAACAAGCAGAACAATTGCTGAAGGTAAAGGGATTTTCCGTTCATATTACAGAAGTTATTGGCCTGGTGGTTCCCAACGAACCGGGAGGATTGCATAGAGCGCTGCAAATTCTCTCGTCCGAAGGAATCAGTGTGGAATATATGTATGCATTTGCCCTGAGCGACCGTGCGACAGTCATTATCCGCACCGAAGCAGTCCAGCAAACCATCACGGTTTTACAGAAGCACAAACTGGAATTGCTGAAAGCAAGCGATGTTTATGAAGTCTAAATACAAAAATCCAAATGACAATCAAACAAATATCAAATAAGCTCCAACGACATTAGAAAGAACAAATCCGTAATTACTTATTAGAAGAAACATCTGAAAAATGCTCGCCTTATGTCATTGCGAACGAAGTGAAGCAATCTTATCTTTTAATTTGAAAAACGAGATTGCTTCGGCACAAAACACCTTGCAATGACTATCTTTTCTAATATATCAGAAATCTCAAAATATATAGATTGAGAATTTGAGATTTGTTTGTGATTTGGGTATTGATATTTGGAATTTCAATTGGAGAGTATTAAATAAATCTATGATTCATTTTTCCAAAGCCGTTTCCTCTCTTCGTACATCAGAAATTCGTGATCTAATGGGGCTTGCAACTCGCCCAGATATTATTTCCTTTGCCGGCGGAATGCCGGGGAATGAACTGTTTCCAGTGGAAGAGATCGATGAGATTTACAATCACTTACTCCTTGATATCAAGCGGACGGCTTTTCAATACGGCCCAACTCCCGGCTATCCGCCGCTTCTTGAATCGCTCAAAGAATATCTAAAAAAGAAAGGCATGCCGGTTGAAACAAACACACTGATGATCACCACGGGATCACTGCAAGCAATTAACATTCTCGGCAAAGTATTTATCGATTCCGGAGATACCGTAGTAACAGAGAATCCATGCTTTATCGGTGCTATCTCGGCATTTAAATCGTATGAGGCAAATTTAACAGGCATCGATTTGAATAAAGACGGTATAGATATTCTATTACTCAAAGCGTTTCTAGATAGAAAAAAATCCGCACCTCCAAAATTTCTCTACATTACTCCGAATTTCCATAATCCGGCCGGCACGCTGTACACAGAACAACGGAAAAAAGAACTGGTACCCGTGTTGAAAGAACATAATCTGCTGCTGATTGAAGACGATGCGTATGGAGAATTGTATTTCGATGACGAAGCTCGAAAAAGAGTTGTGCCGATGAAAACTTTGTACGAGAACGAACTGACGATCTGTTATACGGGGACGTTCTCGAAAATACTCGGACCTGGTTTCCGATTGGGATGGATGCTTGTGCCTCCGGAGATATATCAAAAAGCAGAACTCGTCAAACAATCGATGGATGCCTGTTCTCCCAATTTCACGCAGGTCTTGGCGAATGAATTTCTTCGAAGTGGTAAGATGGAAAAGTACATCGAGCGGATGCGTGTGATATATAAGAGACGCAAAGATACTATGGCTGCTGCGATTCGCAAATATTTTCCATCAGAAATTACTTGGACAGAACCGAAAGGCGGCTTTTATATCTGGCTGAAATTACCGCCCCAGCTTGATATAATGGAAGTACTTAAGAGGAGTATTAAAAAGGGAGCAGTCTTTGTTGTCGGGAAGACATTCGATCCGGATGGAAAAGATAACTCGCATTTCAGATTAGCATATTCACATACGCCCGAAGAGAAGATCGAAAATGGAATTCAGATTCTTGGGAATGCACTGAAGGAAGCGTTGACACTTATAAAGTAACATAGTTTGTTAATTGAGAACTCTATCTTCGTCGAGAATTTTTCCATAATTAACACTACGATCATTCCTCCATTACTCGCGTGCAAACTTGAGCAAAGGTGCATAATTCTGATTATCCGCTTCTTTAAGTGCCGACAAGTATCTGGCACGAACTTCCCCCTTTCTTGTAAGGTCTAATCTTCCCCAAGAAAATATTGGCTTGCTAAACCCTCTGTTGACAAGAATATCTGCAAGTAAGCGGGAATGCCTGCCATTGCCATTGGCAAAAAGATGAATCGAGACGATACGATGACTTAACCGCACGGCAATTTCATCCGCAGAAAAGATATTCTGTTCAATCCAATAATGACAGTCATCAAGCAGCTTCTTTAATTCAATACCGATCATAAATTTATCAACACCGATATTCTTGTCCGTCGTTCGAAATTCACCAGCCCACTTCCATACATCAGCAAACATTTGCCTATGGAGTTCCTTGATGTAATCCACTGTCAATATTTGTTTGAGTAAGGGTTTTCTTTTCATCGTCCATGCAATTGCTTTTTCTACACCAAGCTGTTCAAACTCATCAAGCTCACCGCGAGTAGTAATCGATTTGATAAGCAGACCTTCTTTCTCGTCTTCATCGAGCGGTGTTCGACCATTTGTATAATCAAGATCTAATCCCATAAATATTTCGGCATTTCTTGTTTGATCTGTTCTGCTCGATCTTTGATTGCCCTTTGCAGTCTTTCTTCTCTGTTTTCCTGTTCTTCAAGTTTCATGGAGTGCGAAGTTCTCATCACAATTTCTCGGGCAACTTGCAGAGCACGGTTTTCAATTATTGTTTCGATGGAGGATTCTTTTGGAAGAAGCGCATATACAAATTGAAGATCGAGTTTCTCGGCGACTTCCATCAATTTATTCAGTGTGATAGTTTTATTCTGTTCTCGTTCTTCAATCTCTTTAACGCTGACAGATGTTTTCTTGAGCCGTTTTGCAAGCTGGACTAATGACATATTCATTGCAGTTCTAATCGCATTAATCCAACCACGCGGCGGCATGTCTGCTTCTTTTAAGACTGAAAACTTTTCGAGCTTTTTATCAAGCTGTTCTAATAAAAGCTTTTTATTGAGGTTTACCATGAGGTTATGCCCTTATATACGCCGATTAAATATAAGGTTATACCCTTGTTTATGCAAGTAGATTATTAGGTTATATCCTTAAGAATTAGGAATAAATCAGGAATTTAATGAAAAATGGCAGATATTGATTTTTTTGCCACAATTTTACCTGTACCGAGGTCGCTAACCTCGGCTTTCTGCTCATACGCTTTTGTATGCAATGATTATTTTTTGTAAAGACGTGATTCATCACGTCCTCATCCATAGAGATTTAATAAATCAAATACCTACAAAGATCTCCCCTCTATAATTCTCATTTCCGCCTTGCTTACTCGCACACACCGGAAGAGAAGATCGAAAAGGGAGTTCAGATTCTTGGAGATGCACTAAAAGAAGCGTTAAAGGATGTCTCCCGAAAGTGACAATGTCTTTCCTTCTTCTGTTTGCATTATCTTTAATCGTTTCATAAATTATAACAGATTTACTATCATCCATCACCAATAATTCCAAGTAGAAATTACCTATGGTACAGATTGAACATCTTTGCAAATCGTATAATAACAAGGAAGTGCTACACATTGATGCATTAGATATTCCTGCCGGGCAGTGCTTCGGTTTGGTCGGGAACAATGGTGCGGGCAAAACTACTATGTTCCGCTGTGTGTTGGATCTTATCCGGCCAGAGAGCGGAATCGTTCTCTCTTCCGGCAGTGATATTGCGAAATCTGAAGAATGGAAAGCATACACAGGCTCCTATCTGGACGAGAATTTTCTTATTCCATTTCTCACAGCAGAAGAATACTTTGCCTTTGTAGCAAAAGTGTATTCCATGTCGGTTGCAGAAATGCGAGTACAATTGGATTGCTACAAAGATTTTTTTAATGGCGAAATTCTCAGCCAGAAAAAATATATTCGTGATTTTTCACTCGGCAACAAACGCAAAATCGGTATTGTAGCTGCGCTGATTGTACAACCCAAAGTTCTTGTACTCGATGAGCCATTTGCTAATCTCGATCCATCTTCGCAATTGAAACTCCGCAAACTTTTACAGGACCTCCAAGCTACAAAAACAACGACCATGCTCATCTCAAGTCACGACCTTGTCCATATCACGTCGGTATGCGAACGAATTGGATTGATAGAAAAAGGTTTGATTATTAAAGACCTCGGACAAGACGAACAAAAATTGAAAGAGCTTGAAAAATATTTTGCCCCATAATTATGATTACATGGAACGATTTTATACGAAATGAATTTAAAAGCCTTTTGCGGCGGCCGAGTGGTATAGATACGCTTGTGGGAAAAATTCTATTATTGGTGCTCGTGTTGATGATCGCTGCATATTTTGCCGTTATAGGTTATATGCTGCCGATTATTCTCAAACAAGTAAAAACTGGACAAGCACCGTTAGAAATAATCAACGGAATCATGGTATACTATCTGCTTGCGGACTTGTTTATGCGTTTACTTTTACAGCAGATTCCAGCGGGTATCATCACACAGTATCTTGTATTAAATATATCTCGGAAAAAGATTGTATCGTTCCTCTTAACGAAAACATTTACCAACATTCCGACTACAGTCGGCGTTACGTTGTGGTGTTCATTCAGTATTTCACAATTCGGAATTTCGATTGATTGTGCGTTGTGGCTTGCAAGTGTTCTTCTATTTCTCCTTATCAATTCCCTACTTATCACAATTTTAAAAAACTCTTTCGAGACAGGACTTTGGGGAACACTTACTACTCTTGGAATAATTTTAACGATTGGAGGAACGAATTATTTTGGCGTCATTCATTTCAGCGAGGTGATCAAAATATTTCTTCACTCGGCTGTATATGAGCATCAGGTTTTGATACTTATTCCGCTTGCATTATTATTTGTACTGATAGTACAAACATGGAAAATCATTCTCTCTGCGACCTACAAAGAAATCAATGCAAAATATTCTTTACGACGTGTAACTTCATCTGTTTATGCAGACGAATTCTTTTCCTATTGGTCGTTCGAATGGAAACAATTTTGGCGAAATAGAAGAACTAAAACCGCATTTCTTTTTCAAACCATTATATTCACGTTTTTAACGATGAACAATATTATGATTTTTAGAAAAGAGTCGGGTTGGATGTCTACGTTACTTCCTTTTGTTTTTCTCTTTGTGGCAGTTTCGGTACCTCTTATCTTTTTGCAGCAAACTGTTTTTTTAAGGGAAAGCGTTTTTTTCGACAAATTAGCAACTATACAATTTTCGTGGAAAAAATATTTTATAAGAAATTATTTAATTGGTGCTGCGGTGACAATAATTTACTATCTGATCTTTCTTGTTTTGCTTTTGATGATGTCGCAATATCTATTAGTCGTATGGGCATCCATTTTTGTAATATTTCATATTGGAATAACTTCTTATTTGACATTATATTCTTCAACATTCAGCAAAGCTCGTTTTCGCAATGATACAAGTCCTTGGTTTAACTATGAAGGAGCAGCATTTCTTCCATGGTATATATTTATTATTTTTAGTGTAGAATATTTTATTGTGCCAATAATTTTATCAATTGTGACAAGATTTGTTTCTGAAATTGCTGCTATGATGTTTTGCCTTATTGTAGGAATTACCGGTATTGCATTTTACAAACAGTGGTTTGCAATGCTGTATCGTGGATTTTTGAAAAGACGATACATTATGATGGAAGGATTTAGAGCAGTAAGTTAACATTTCAAAGTATTGCTTCCTTTCTGGGAGATGCTGCAACGGTCTAATCTCTAGCTTGGAGATATGAATTGTAAGTATGTAGGTCGAGACGCCGTCTCGATCTTTCCTTCCAGATGTCGACTCAGCGAGTCGACATACTTACTTCGATTGAACTTCCTTACACTCTTCGGTATATTGTCACGTCATAATAATGGAATCTGTGTGTTCAAACCTATTAAATCACTTGGTCAAAACTTTTTACGGGATGAGAATATCCTTCGTAAGATTGTGGAAAGTCTCAATCTCCACGAAGGTGATCTCGTTATTGAAATTGGACCCGGACAAGGTGCACTGACAAAACATCTTATCGATATGCCGGTTACTTTAATCGGTATCGAAGTTGATCAGCGGGCGATAGATATACTACAACAAAGATTCAGCAATAAAATAATTCTGCATCACGTCAACGTACTCGATGCGAACCTTCACACGATTTCTGAAAAGTATCAAAAGAAACTCAGAATTGTCGGGAATATCCCGTACTATTTAACAAGTGAAATTCTTTTTTGGCTCTTTGATGCACGAACAATTGTTACTGATGCAACTATGATGATGCAAGTGGAAGTCGCACACCGGCTTGTTGCTCCATCGAAAAATAAAGAGTACGGCATCCTGTCAGTCTTCACGCAGTTCTATACTGAATGCGAGATGCTTTTTAAGGTTTCGCGGAATTGTTTTTACCCAAAGCCATCTGTGGATTCCGCCGTCGTGCGATTGAATTTCAAAGATCAATTGCCGCAGGGTGATGAAAAGTTGTTTCGTTCGGTTGTCCGCGCAACATTTGGCAAGCGGCGAAAAACTCTGCACAATGGACTGAAATCTCTGGAACTTGAAGATGCAGTACTTGATCAGATACCGTTTGATTTGAAGAGAAGGCCGGAAGAATTAAGCGTGGATGAATTTCTTAACTTGTCTGAATCTATAAAAAAAATTACGAAGCAATGAAAAAAATTATCTCTTATCTTGCTGCTGTCGATGTTGTTTCCATTTTTTTTCTGTTATTTCTCGTTGCATTGAATCTAATCTTCTTTGCTCGTGTTTCTGCATGGGCAGAGATTGTTGGTGTCAATCTCGCAGTCATACTGCTTGTTTTCATATTGGCGTATCTTGCTGAGACAAGAAAAACAAAACTGCTTATTGGTCTTCATCGTTTTTATAATTATCCGATTGTTCTCTTCGTTTTCAAAGAAATTTATCTTATGGTGCGCCCGATTCATCCGATAGATTATGATGGGCTATTTATTTCCCTTGACCGGTGGATCTTCGGTGTCAATCCAACCCAATGGATGATGCAATTTGCCCATCCAGTGTTAACTGAAATATTTCAGATCGCTTATTTTTCGTATTACATTTTTTTCATTCTGCTTGGAGTAGAGCTATACCGCAGGTACACGATTAAAGAGTTCGATCAAGGTGCATTTCTTGTCGTGTATGGATTCTATCTTTCCTATCTTGGGTATTTTCTTTTACCAGCTATTGGACCACGTTTCACGCTCCATGATTTTTATGCAATGAATAAAGAGCTACCAGGACTTTTCTTCACACCATGGATGAGAGACTTTATCAATGCAGGCGAGTCGATTTCATTCAATATGGCTAATGCCGCTGATCTTGTTCAGCGCGATGTCTTTCCCAGCGGTCATACACAGCTTACACTCATTGTCGTTTATGTAGGTCATTGGTATAAACTTAAGACACGCTGGATTATGACTGTCCTTGCCGGATTGCTTATTGTGGGCACAGTCTATCTACGTTATCATTATGTTGTTGATCTTCTTGGAGGAGTTTTCTTCTTTGTATTTACGATTTGGAGCGGTAAAAAAATTCAACTATGGTGGGAAAAACAAGTAAATAAATTTCAAGTAAAAAGGAATAAGTAGAAAGTAGACGGTAAAAGGTAGAAGGTAGAAGGTAGAAGGTAGAAGGTAGAAGGTAGAATGGGACAGAACCTAAAAGCTAATAACTCATTATTGACAACTCACAACTTGCAGTTTCTTTTCATCTTGCACCTCACATCAAAATGCGATAAGTTTCATGAGTACAATATAAAAGATATAGATGACGCACGAACAAATTCTCTCCGAACTTGAACATCTTGCATCGAATTGCCGAATCTCCGTCCGTTACGAAAAAGGGGATTTCGATGGCGGCTATTGTGTGCTGAAGGCGGAACGTCTTATTGTTATCAATAAACGGTTGGCACTGGCACGCCGCACATCTGTGCTGGCGCAAGGGCTTGCAGAGGTTGGCATTGACGAAATATACTTGAAACCAGCCGTACGCGAATACATAGAAGATGAACTTGCACGCGTAACAAAAACCTGATTGGCATTATGATGCTATACAAATTTTAGGAAAATCTCAATTATCGAACAAATTCCAAAAGACAATATCCCAAATGATTATGGAATTTGAACTTTGAAATTTAGATATTGTATATGGATTTGCGATTCTTACTTTCTGGTTTCAGAATTCTGTCTAATGATTTAGCAAAGGATAAACATTATGCACATTCTTATTATCAACGGACCGAATCTTGATATTCTCGGCAAACGTGAGCCGGAAATCTATGGTACCATGACCCTCGGGGATATCGAGAAAAGGTTGAAGGATAAATTTCCGAAAGAAAAACTGGAATTCTTTCAATCAAATGGAGAAGGTCCCATCATCGATGCTCTGCATAAAGGGCTGGATGGTTCCATTGGCGGTGTTGTGCTGAATCCTGGAGCGTTTACACATTACTCATACGCCATTCGCGATGCCGCTGCTGCGTTGAAGGTTCCGGTCATCGAAGT
>Ga0187886_1002716_pt1 | contig 13834 bp, 10 predicted proteins | sample June2016WEW_20_1_FD_133001 | JGI IMG/M metagenome (GOLD analysis project Ga0187886, IMG submission 133001) | Peatland microbial communities from SPRUCE experiment site at the Marcell Experimental Forest, Minnesota, USA - June2016WEW_20_150 | ecosystem: Environmental > Terrestrial > Soil >... | reverse complement strand
TAAAAATTTTGTAAATAGGGATTATATGATGTTGCCCATAATTTTAATAATTACTGCTTTAGGATTATATTATGTTATTAAAAAAATATTGAAGTTAAGAAAAGTCTATAAAATTACGTTTATATTATTATTATTTTTACTTTATTCTTTTTTATTTTCGGAATATTTTTATCAGTATTATTATAGATGGCCGGTCTATGGGGCCGAAGCGTGGAGTGCCAGCTCCAGGGATTTAGTTTCATTAGTTGCAAACAATAAAAACAAATATAAGAATGTTTATGTTGGTAATTCATACCGTAATTTCCTTATACAGTATGCTACATTTGAAAAGGTTGACCCCAAATTAGTGCAAAAAATATGGAATGAAAACCCAATAAAGCTTGGCAATATCACAATGCTACAGACTTGTTTGCATGATAGTTATGGTAAGGTGGAAGATTTTCTACCTAAAAGCTCTCTGTATATTTCGTCTTTCAGCGATTGTCATTATGTATCAACTCCTTCTGGTAAGATTGTAGATAGAGGGGAGCCGTTGCATACAATATGGAATATTTACGAAAATTGATCAGTAATAGAAATTTTTATTTATTTTTAATCATTTTACTCGCGGTTTTTCTAAGATTTTATCAGCTTGGAGATGTTCCTTCTGGTCTTACAAATGATGAAACTAACATAGGTTACGAAGCTTATTCAATTTTACTTACAGGAAAAGACCAATGGAACAATTTTATGCCCCTAACTAACTTTAAGGGGTTTGGAGATTATCCTCCCCCTCTATACATTTACCTCACAACTCCTTTTGTATGGATGTTTGGCTTGAACTCTTTTTCTGTCAGAATCACTTCGGCCATTTTTGGAGTGTTGTCGGTAATTGCGATATATTTCTTAGGAAAGAAACTATTTAATGAAAAAGTAGGAATTTTTAGCGCTTTATTCCTGGGTATTATGCCTTGGGCTTTAGGTTTGAGCAGGATGGGGATAGAATCAAATGTGGGAATTTTATTTACTATCTTAGCTTTATTAGCAGGTTTTAAAAATAATTCCATTAAATTTCTTTACCCCACTGCTATTTTATTGGCACTTACAATGTATACATACTCTGCCTATATACTTTTTGCGCCTTTGGTTTTTGGGTTGATATTATTTTTTAACCTCGGAAAGTTTAGTCTCAGGAATTTACTACTTCCGCTTGTTATATTTGTCCTGCTAATCTTACCCTTGTTTATTCATAAAGATTCTGCTTCCGTAAGGTTTTCTCAAGTTGGACTTATAAATAACGTTAACAGCGTGGGTTTAATAAATACCCTTAACGACGAAAGAGGACAATGTCTGAAGTCTTATTATCCTGTATTTTGTAAAGTAGTAGATAACAAGGTAACGCTTTATGTAAGCACCTTTTTTAAAAATTATTTGGCTCATTTTTCCCCTAATTTTCTATACATAAATGGCACTGTTACCCAGTATTCCATTCTTCCCCAGAGGGGTTTGGATTATATTTTTGATTCCCTCCTTTTGTTTTTCGGACTTTATTTTCTACTTAGGAAAAATAAAGATTTGAAAGTTTCCTTTATTTTTCTTTTGCTGTTTTTGCTGTCTGCTTTACCAGATTCGCTTACCGGAGACGGGAATTATTCCAGGGCTTCAATAATGCAGCCTTTTATCGCCTTAATTGACGGTTTAGGCTTTTACTACATTTTCGAGCTTAAGATTTTTAAAAATAGAAAAATAAAATATCTAGCGTTTTTCTCAACGTTGTTGATAGTCGTTTTTAGCATTACTTCTTTTTATGCTGTTTACCTGACCTATTTTAAAAATAATTATTCAATATTTTCACAATATGGATATCAGGATTTAATGATAAAAGTCAAAGCTCAAAAAAATAATTACGACAAAATTTACATTTCCAGACACTTAAACGATACAAAACAATATGTCTATTACTTGTTTTATAACAAGTATTCTCCTCAAAAGTATCAAAGTAAAAAAGATGTTTCGTACAGCCAGAGTTCGGACGGTTGGATTTCTATAGACAGAATAGAAAACATTTACTTTGTCCAAAATCCTCCACCCGTTCATTTAATCTCTCCTTTTGGGAAAGATAAGGTTTTATTAATTTCCAATCCTGTTGATTTCCCCAAAAATATAAAGCTGGCATTTGTTGTAAAAGATAAGCTGGGAAATGTATTATTTAAGGCAATAAACTTATCCGATTTATTAGAATATAATAAAGAGCAGGAAGCTTTAAGATTAAAAGGAAATATTTAAATACATTTTTCCTTAGAAGATTAAAATATGCAATTTAAAATCAAAAATATTTGGATACTACTGATAATAGTCCTAATTGCTGGATTTTTAAGATTTTACCAGTTGGGAACAAATCCTCCATCATTAACCTGGGACGAAACGGCGTGGGGATATAATGCTTATTCATTGGGACAAGACGGTAAGGATGAGTTTGGTAAATTTTTGCCTTTAACCTATCTTGAGTCGTTTGGAGATTTTAAGCCTCCCTTATATGCCTACTTAGACGTTCTTCCGGTTAAGATTTTAGGCTTAAACGAGTTTGCGACCAGATTTCCTTCGGCACTGTTTGGGACATTGACGGTTTTAATGAGCTTCTTTTTGGTTAAACAAATATTTAAAAAGTCTTTGAAAGCAAACCTTTATGCGTTATTAACATGTTTATTTTTGGCGATTTCTCCTTGGGCCATTCTTCTTTCAAGAGCCGCATTCGAAGCAAACGTAGCTAATCTTTTTATTGTTTTTGGTGTTTGGGCATTTCTTGTGGGAGTACAAGATAAAAAATGGTATTTAATTTTTTCCGCAGCCGCCTTTGCTTTATCTTTTTATATTTTTAATACGGCAAGAATAGTATCCCCAATTTTAGTCATACTTTTAGGAGTGTGTTTTTACAAAAGGCTTTGGGAAATAAAAAAAGTTACTTTTTTGGCAGCAGTCGTAGGTTTGATTATTTTTTTGCCGACTTTTAAATTTTTACTCAGTCCTCAGGCAGGACTAAGATTTCAGGAAGTAAACATTTTTTCTGACATAGGGGTCGTTGAAACCTCGAATCAGGAGATTGCAAACGACAACAATAATATCCTATCAAAGATAATTCACAACAGAAGAGTTCTTTATAGCCTTTCATATGTAAAGCACTATTTTGATAATTTATCTCCCAATTTTCTATTTATTAAAGGAGACGGTAATCCAAAATTTTCCACTCAGGCGGTTGGACAAATGTATATTTGGGATATAATATTTTTTGTTTCTGGTATCTTTTTCTTGTTAAGAAAAAGAGAAGGGAATTGGTGGTTAATACCGCTTTGGCTTTTGATCGGGATTATTCCGGCGGCGGTAGCAAGAGAAACGCCACATGCTTTGAGAATAGAATCGTCATTGCCGATGTTTCAAATACTTACTGCCTATGGATTTGTTCAATTAACGGATTTTGTTAAAAAAAGAAGAAAAGAAATAATTTCTTTATTGTTGGTTTTTTTGTTTTTCAACTTTCTTTATTTTTACCATGATTATTTTGCAAATTACAAATATGATTATTCGGGAGAATGGCAGTATGGGTACAAACAATCAATTGATTACGTTAAGCTTGTCGAAAAAAATTACGATTATATTCAGATAACTAATGCCTTAGGCAGGCCGTATATTTATTACCTTTTCTATATAAAAACTCTTCCGCAAGATTATAGACTAAGCGCAAATATTCAAAGAGATACTTTTGGGTTTGTAACAGTTAATAGTTTTGGTAAGTTTATTTTTCCGCAAGGTTATAATTACAACTTAGCAAAAACAAAAAAAGTTCTCTATATAAATACACCCTATAACTTACCGAAAAACATCAAACTTTTAAAAACTTTTTACTTATTAGACGGACAACCCATTTTAGTTGCATATACTTATGAATAAAAGAATAGTTTGGATATTGTTAATCGGGATAATTGTTTTGGCAGCCGTTTTGAGACTATGGCAACTGGGTCAAATTCCCCCTTCCCCGGATTGGGATGAAGTAGCTTTGGGTTACGATGCCTACTCATTTATTCATACCGGGAGAGATGAATTCGGAAAATTTCTGCCGGTTGTTCTTCGTTCCTTTGACGATTACAAACCTGCGCTTTATGCCTATCTGACGATTCCTTCGGTTCTTGCATTTGGATTAAGTGTCTTTGCAGTTAGGCTGCCTTCGGCGGTTTTTGGCATTCTGTCGGTTTTGGCGGTTTTTTATTTGGTTCGGGAGCTGTTTGAAAATTATAAATATAAAGACCAGCTATCTTTAATTTCTAGTTTTTGCTTGGCGATTTCGCCTTGGTCTATTCAATTTTCAAGAGTGGGATTTGAGTCAAATGTCGGTACGGCTTTAAATATTTTCACGGCACTCTTTTTTGTAAAGGGACTTAAGAAACCATGGTTTTTGTCGGTTTCGGCGATTTTTGCGGGGCTGGCGATTTACGCCTATCAAAGCGAGAAAGTGTTTACGCCGCTTTTAGCTCTTGCTTTAGTTCTAATTTATCGTAAGAAGCTATTTTCGCTGAATAAGAAATACATATTTTCCGCATTTGTTTTGGGAACGATAGTCATATTGCCAATGATTTTTTATATGTTTACCGACAAATCTTCCTTTCTTCGCCTTACGGGTACAAGCATTTTTAATTATCAAACGGAAATTCTAAAATCTCAGGTTCAAGATATTCAAAGAGATAAAATAAATAACGACAAATTAGGAATTATTCTGGATAATCGAAGAATAACGTATGCAAAAACAATTATTCAAGGTTACATCGTTCATTTTGATCCCAATTGGCTTTTTGTCAGCGGTGATTTAGAAAGACATCACGCTCCGAATATGGGGCTTTTGTACTTATATGAATTGCCGTTTTTACTTTTGGGATTGTATTTTCTTTTCTTTGGAGACTTCGATAAAAAAAGTAAAGTTCTCATGTTTTCATGGCTTCTACTTGCTCCGCTACCCGCCTCAATTACAACCGGAGTTCCTCACGCGGTTAGGACATTAAACTTTTTGCCTACTTTTCAAATAATTACGGCTTTGGGAATTTTTTCTGCCTTTCTTTATATTAGTAAATTTAAAAGATTGAAATATTTATGTTTTTTAATTTTTGCCGGAATTTTTGTTTTTAATTTTGCTTATTATCTCGATCAATATTTTGTACAGTTGAATTTTTATGATTCTTCGGATTGGCAATACGGGTACAAGCAGGCTGTAGAGGAGGTAAAACTTTTGCAAAGAAATTATAAAGAAGTCGTTATTTCAGATACGCAGCCAATGGACAAATCTTATATGTTTTTCCTTTTTTATCTCCAATATTCTCCTTCTGAATACCAAAAAATAGGAGAGAATAGCTCGGGTGGTTACGCTGTCCATCACTTTTTCTCCAAATATGCTTTTCGGCCAATAGATTGGCAGAAAGATTCGCAAATGAAAAATGTCTTGTTTGTTGGGCCTCCCGGTGAGATACCGAACGGAGTTTCGATCAAGACAATAAACAATTTAGACGGAACAACAGCAATAAGAATAGCGGGAACCTAAATGAAAAAGACTGAAGGGTAAAAGTGTTTACTAAAAAATATCACAATTTAGTTCTATTTTTAAAGAAAAACCAAAAGTTAGTAGCGTATTGTTTATTGGGATTATTGATTTTTCTGTCTTTTTTTCCAAGATCGGTAGAAATTTTTAACCAGAATCCTGTCTTTGGTTTTGATCAGGGAAGAGATTATTTGGCAGTCAAGCATATTGTTGTTGATCATAAATTTACCCTTATCGGAGAAGAGTTGGGAGCTGGGTCGGCGGGAATATCGGGAATATTTCAGGGGCCCGGATTTTTTTATCTTCTAACGATTCCGTTTATTCTTTTTAACGGTAATCCAAACAGTGGGGTGGCGTTGATGTTTATATTGAGCATTCTAACGGTTGTAGCGGGATTTGTGTTGGGGAAAAAAGTGTTTGGGAATTTTGGCGGAACACTTGTTGCATTTTTGATTGCTATTTCTCCGATTTTTATTTCCGAGGCGCGTTTTGTCTGGAATCCTCATTCTCCGCCCTTTTTCATTTTGCTGACATTTTATTTTATATATCTTTCAATTGAAAAGAAGAATAATCTTTTTATATTTCTAGCCGCATTTTTTGCCGGTTTTATTTACAATCTAGAACTGGGAATTTCCGTGCCTTTATGTTTCTCGCTTGTCATTTTCAGTATTTATTTATTCAGGTTGCAGCTTAAAAAATATTTATATCTATTCTTAGGGTTTATTGTTGTTTTTTCTCCGATGATTTTTTTTGAAGTAAGACACAAGTTTCTTGCCCTGACGGGTTTAATCTCTTATTTAACTAATCCGAATAAAGTACCAGGACCTTCGGACCTGTCTTTTGTTCCCGATCACGCAAAATCTTTTATTTTCGGTTTGCAAGACACTTTACCGTTAATAAAAACCTTTAATCTTACATTAATGCTTTGGATTTTACTTATCGGCTTAACCGTCTATTTTTTACGCAAAGAGAAAAACGAAGTTTTAAAAAAATTCTTAATTTTCTTGCTGATTTTAATTCCAGGTACTTTTTTTGTTTTTTATTTTTTAAAGAATACCGTCTGGACGTATTATCTTACCGATTTAAGCCTAGACTACGTTCTCCTTTTTACTTATCTTGTTTTTTCTTCATATTCTAGGAAATTTTATAAATTGAATTTAATTTTAATAATTTTCACGTCTATTCTGATTGTGGCCGCTTTAAACAGCTCAATTAAAACTACAATTTATGATTATTCTGATTATGGCGGAACAGCTAAATTAAAAGGCAAGATTGATGTACTTGATTACATTTATAAAGACGCCAAAGGAAGTCCGTTTGGGATTTTCTTTTTTGCACCCGCCATCTATACGTATCCATATGATTACCTTGTATGGTGGTATGGAAGAGAAAAATATAATTACACGCCGTACAGGGAAAAAAGGGGAATAGTTTATCTTTTGATTGAAAAAGATCCGGATCAACCCTGGACCTACAAGGGTTGGCTTGAAACAGTTATTAAAAACGGTACAATAATAAAAACGATTACTTTACCAAGCGGGTTTATGGTTCAAAAGAGAGTATTTAATTAATGAAAAAAATATCTTTTTACATTGTTGTTTTTGTTCTTTGTTTAATTCCTGTTTTGGCTTTATTTCATCCAGGACTACCAAAAACCCATGACGGACAAGATCACGTTGCTAGAATTGCCAATTTTTATCTCAATTTATCTCAGGGTAATTTAATCCCCAGGTGGGCGCCTAATCTGAATTGGGGGTATGGGCATCCGATTTTGGAATTTTTATACCCCTTGCCTTCCTATACGGCGTCCTTTTTCCATGCTTTAGGTTTATCCTTGGTCGATTCGACAAAAATAGTTTTTGGGTTAGGAATGGTTCTGTCCTTTATCTTTATGTTTTTGTGGTTAAGATTATTCCTACCAAAAACATCTTCGCTGTTTGGGGCATTCTTGTACACTTATGCGCCATATAGGTTCGTAGAAATTTACGTAAGGGGAGATATCGGGGAAAATTTTGCTTTTGCATTTATACCGTTGACCCTGTTTTTTATTTACAGGTACTATAAAAATAAAAAATCAAGTGATGTTTTTTTCGGAAGCGCATCTTTGGCCTTATTGATTTTGGCGCATAACGCAATAAGCTTAATGTTTGTCCCCCTGATTTTTCTCTATTGTATTTATCTGGCTCTTCTTTCCCACGATAAAAAAATTTTCTTCAACTACATAATTTTAATTATTTTGGGATTTGGACTCTCGGCATTTTTCTGGATACCGGCTTTTTTTGAAGGCAAGTATACGCTTCGGAATATTGTTACAAAGGGAGCATATTTGTCAAATTTTGTAAATTATAAAGATTTATTTTACGGTCCCTGGAGTTATGGAATATCCGGTCAATTTACGGTTCAGTTGGGGATTGTCCAATGGATAAGTTTAATTTTGTCTCCGCTTTTTGTTTTTAAATATTTTCGAGCTAAAGATAAAAATTTTTGGTTGATATTAGGTTTAATTTTAAGTACGCTAATGGCTGTATGTTTAATGCTACAGGTATCCAATTTTCTTTGGCAAAGAATAATGCTTTTACAAAATTTTCAGTTCCCTTGGAGATTTTTGGCAATTACGGTTTTTACAACTTCGGTTCTAGGCGCGTTTTTAATTCAGATGGTGCCAAAGAAACTACGGATTTTATTAACCTTGGTATTTATTTTATTAGTCCTTGTAATAAGCAAGGATTATATTAGGCCTCAGGGTTATTTATTAAAACCGGAAAGTTTTTACTCGGGAATTTACAATAGCACCACCGATACCGGCGAGAGTTCGCCTATTTGGTCGGTAAGGTTTATGGAAAAAAGGCCTAAGGCGTATTTGGAAGTTCTTGATGGAAAGGCAACCGTCAAACAAATAAAAAGAACCGCTACGGATCATATTTACACGATTAATGTTACAAAAAAAACCTTATTTGAAGAAAACACCCTTTATTTTCCGGGGTGGGAAATAAAGGCAAATAATCTTCCGGTTAATATTCAGTTTCAGAATATGCAATATAGGGGAGTGATGTTATTTTTTCTTAATAAAGGAAATTATGTGGTTACGGTAAAATATTCCGAGACAAAACTAAGATTAATTTCGGACGTTACATCTTTTGTCTCACTATTTATTATTTTATGTTTTATAACAATCAGGTTTGTAAAGAAACGAATTTATTAGTATCATAGCCTTATGAGAAAAACTCTTTCTGTTGTTTTGGCAACTTTCAATGAGGAAAAAAATTTAGCTTCATGCCTGGACAGCGTAAAAGACATAGCTGATGAGATAATCATTGTTGACGGAACTTCTAAAGATAAAACCGTTGAAATTGCCAAAAAATACGGCGCCAGCATAAAAGTAACTACCAATCCGACAAATTTCCATATCAATAAACAGAAAGCGATTGATATGGCAACTAAAGATTGGATTTTGCAATTAGATGCGGACGAACATGTGAGTCCGGAACTTAAGGAAGAGATAAAGCAAATCCTCGAGAAAAAAACCGAAGAATTTAATGGATACTGGATGCCGAGAAAAAATTGGTTTTTGGGTAGATTTCTCGTTAAGGGTGGACAATATCCTGATTATACTTTGAGATTTTATAAAAACGGTAAGGGAAGACTTCCGCAAAAAGATGTTCATGAACAAGCGGTAGTTGAAGGAAAAGTCGGATACTTAAAGCAACCTCTACGCCATTACCCGTATAGAAATTTTTCGCATTATCTTGCGAAATGGAACAATTACAATGATTTTTTTGCTTTACAAATAAAAGAGGAACAGAAAAACAAAAACTTACTGCAGAAGTTTTTTTATGTAATCGGATATCTTTTTATTAAACCATCGCATTGGTTTTTAACAACTTATATCAGGCACAAAGGTTTTGTGGACGGCTGGCAGGGTTTTGTTTTCTCTCTTTTCTCCGCTCTTCGTTTTCCTGTATCATATATTAAGTATTTAAGAATATGAAAATACTTGTTACCGGCGGGGCAGGTTATATCGGAAGTTTTATGACAAAAGCCCTTGTTGAAAGAGGAGACCAAGTTATAGTTTTTGATAATTTGGAAAGGGGCAGAAGGGAAATTATAGATGATAAGGCAAAATTTGTTAAGGGAGACCTAAAAAACAAAAGCGATTTGGATAAGCTATTCGGTGAAAATTCGTTTGATGCCGCAATTCATTTTGCTGGGCTGATTGCGGTTGGGGAGTCGGAAGAAAATCCCGAGCTTTATTATCAGAATAACGTAATTGGTTCAAAAAACCTCTTTGAGTCTGCAATAAGCATAGGGAAAGTAAGTAAATTTATTTTTTCCTCCAGTGCGGCTGTTTATGGAAATCCGATTCAAGTGCCAATTCCGGAGGACCATCCCAAAAATCCCACTAGCGTGTATGGCAAGAACAAATTAGCGGTTGAAAATATTTTGAGTCAGTTTAGGCAAACAAATCACGAAGTTACTTTTGCGGCCTTAAGGTATTTTAACGCTGCCGGGGCTGCAATTGATGGTTCAATGGGCGAAGCCCACATCCCCGAAACGCATCTTATCCCAAACGTTATTGCTGCGATACTTAAAAATGAACCTTTTAAGCTGTTTGGCGATGATTATAAGACGAGAGACGGAACTTGCATCAGGGATTATATCCACGTTTTGGATCTGGTTGAGTCACATCTCTTAGCCTTAGAAAAGCTGAAAAATTCTCCTGACGAATATTTTTACAATGTCGGGACGGGAAATGGTTATTCCAACAAAGAAGTGATAGAAATGGTGGAAAAAGTTTCACACAAAAAGGTTAATGTACAAGTTTCTCCAAGGCGTCAGGGCGACTCGGATGAGCTGGTTGCAGACTCTTCAAAAATAAAATCGGAGCTTGGTTTTTCTCCGAAATATTCCGACATTGAAACAATTGTTAAATCTGCATGGATGTGGCATACAAAATGAAAATTGCAATTGATGTTTCTCCATTACAAACAGGACATAAGGTAAGAGGCGTAGGTTTCTATTTGGAGCATTTAAGAAAAGCTCTCTTGGATTATCATCCAGAAAATGAGTACACATTTTTTACTCGAGGAGAAAAGTTGCCTGACAATATAGACGTTGTTCATTTTCCTTATTTCGAACCTTTTTTTCTGGCACTCCCGATTTATAACCGTTTTAAAACGGTGGTTACAGTTCATGACTTAACACCGATTGTATTTCCTAAAGCTTTTCCAAGGGGATTAAAGGGAGAATTAAAATGGCAAATGCAAAGGCGCGCGCTTAAAAATGCGAATGCAATTGTCACCGACTCAGATTCATCCAAAAAAGACATTATAAAATTTGTTAAAGTAAATCCGGACAATATAAGCGTTGTATATTTGGCTGCCGGCGAGGAATTTAGGGTTTTAGATAAAGGGTTGTGGTCTAAAGAAATTAGAAAAAAATATAATTTACCCAATAAATTTTGTTTATATGTAGGTGATGTAACCTGGAATAAAAACGTACCGAGAATTATTAACGCTTGTAAACTAACAAATGTTCCGCTGGTTTTGGTCGGTAAAGCTTTAGCTGCGACAGATTTCGACCGAAACAACCCATGGAATAAGGATTTACTTGAAGTGAATCTTTTAACTGAAGGTCAAAAAAACATATTAAAATTAGGCTTCATAGATACAAAAGATTTGATTTCAATTTATAATTTTGCCACGGTTTTTGTAATGCCTTCCTTATACGAAGGGTTTGGTTTGCCGATACTTGAGGCGATGGCATGCGGATGCCCGGTTATTACTTCCAGAGAAGGGTCTTTGAAAGAAGTAGCTGGAAACGCAGCGTTCTATGTTGATGCCTATAACGAAACCGATATTGCCGAAGGAATTAAAAAACTTTTTAAGAATAAACAACTGCAAAACGAATTTAAACAAAAAGGCTTGGAGCAGGTGAAAAAATTCAGCTGGGAAAAGACCGCTTTAGAAACAATCAGAACCTACGAAAAAGTATTAAACAAATGAACTTAATAAAAAATATTTTTAAACATGAACTGATCTCGGGAGTTTTTTACATATTTTTGGGGTCGATGGTGGCAAATGTTCTAGCTTTTCTTCTTAATCTCTTTTTAGCCAGAAATCTTTCCTACGCAAATTATGGAATATTTGCAAGTTTGCTATCGATAATAACCTTAGCAGCTATTCCGGCAAGTTCGATAAATACAATTGTTGTCAGATTTGCAACGGAGTACTTTACCAAAAATGAACTCGATAAGCTAAAAGGTTTCTATAAAAAAATTATTAGGTTTATACTGCTTTTTTCGTTTTCGATTTTTTTAGGATTTGTTGTCCTATCATTAACCATTATGAATTTTTTACATTTAGATAACATTTGGTATGTAATTCTAGTGGGAGCGTGTGTTTCAACCATGTATCTTCAAACCTTAAACAACGCTTTTTTGCAGGGGTTGATGAAATTTAAATTTATTTCTGCTCTATCTTCTATAAGTGGAGTCATTAAGTTAATTGTAGGAATAGTTTTGGTTTTCGCAGGATTTCAGGCTTTTAGCGGACTTTGGTCAATATTTTTTATGACTTCGGGTGCTTTTTTAATAGGGATTATTCCGCTAAGATTTTTATTGACTAGAGGCGAAGTAAAAGAAATTAAGCTTCCAACAAGGGAGATACTGCAATTTGCTTTACCAACGTTTGTTACGGTCTTTTTTCTGACATCATTTACTTCAACAGACGTAATATTGGTTAAACATTTCTTTAATCCTCATCTTGCCGGTTTCTACGCAGGGCTTTCTTTAATCGGAAAAGTAATATTTTATTTTACGGCTCCAATTCCAATCGTAATGTTTCCTCTTTTAATCAAACGGCATCATAAAGGTGAAAAATTTCACAATTTATTTTATCTTGCCTTGCTCTTGGTTTTAATGCCTTGTGGTGCAATAACAGGATTTTATTTTCTATTTCCGAAGTTTGTCGTAAATCTTTTCTTAGGAGGCAGAGATTATCTGTCTATTACTTCCTACCTGGGATTTTTTGGAATTTATATATCCGTGTTTAGTCTTGTAAACGTTTGCGTTAGTTTCTTTCTATCTTTGAATAAAATGAAAATATCTTTTTTGGTTGTTACTGCCGCCATATCGCAAATAGTTTTGATTTATATGTTCCATTCAAGTTTTTACCAGGTAATCGGGATTTCACTTTTAATTTCCTCAATACTTTTTGTTTCTCTTTTGCTTTACTACCTCAAACTTTTTGTAAATCTTAAAAATATTAAAAATTCAATGGCGTTTTTCAATACGCAGAGTATCTAATATGTTATACTTGAAAAGATGGATTTTATTACCCTAGAAAATTGTAAAACTGCAAAAATTATCAAGGACGTACTCTTATATCCTTTAAAAGTAAATAAAGATGAAGATTCCGGAGGAATTCTCGTTGAAACTCTAAGAAAAGACTGGTCGGAGATTTATGGGGGAAAAAGGGATTTTTCAATGCAATATTTTTCGGTTACAGACTCAGGAAAAGCTAGGGATGAGGATAAATGGCATTTGCATCCCAATTATCAGGAAGACAGATTTTTGTTGGTACAGGGAGAAGTGGTTGTCGCGATTGCCGACCAACGTAATGATTCTCCCACAAAAGGACTTTTAAATTTGTTTTACCAAAAAGCCTACGAAAATCCGTATATTGTTTTGGTTCCTAAAAATACACTGCATGGTTTTTTAGTAGTGTCAAAAGAACCGGCTATACTTTTGAATTTTCCCACCGGTCTTTATAATCCTCAAGAAGAGGGAAGAATACCTTATGAACAGGTTCAAATTAAAACAGAAACAGGAGAGTTGTTTAGCTGGAATTTAGTGCGTAAGGAGTTTCAGTTGTCTTCATAAATGGAAAAAATAAAGAAATTATCCCTTGTTGTTCCTGCCTACAAACAAGAAAAAACAATAAAAAAGGATTTACAGAACCTTTTGGCAATTCTGTCGGAATTACCGATGGATTTTGAGATTATCGTAGTTGTTGACGGGTTCTTGGATAAAACATCAGAAGTAGTAAAAACAATAAAAGACGAGCGCATAAGACTCTTCGGGTATGAAAAAAACAAAGGTAAGGGTTTTGCAATAAAATACGGAGTTGAGAAAGCGGGAGGTGACATAATCGGTTTTATCGATGCGGGAATGGATATTGACCCTTCGGAAATTTCCATAATGCTTGATCTAATGGATTGGAATAAAGCAGACATTATTATGGCGAGCAAACTTCATCCGGAATCAAAAGTTAATTATCC
>Ga0187886_1002713_pt1 | contig 13839 bp, 5 predicted proteins | sample June2016WEW_20_1_FD_133001 | JGI IMG/M metagenome (GOLD analysis project Ga0187886, IMG submission 133001) | Peatland microbial communities from SPRUCE experiment site at the Marcell Experimental Forest, Minnesota, USA - June2016WEW_20_150 | ecosystem: Environmental > Terrestrial > Soil >... | reverse complement strand
TGACGAAGGAGCACGGCCAATATTCTGACCCTTGGTGTTATACAGGCCTCCGGAAGCTGCAGACCACATCTGATATCCTTTGAGGTTCATGATGTTCGCTGCGCATCCCCTGCCGGTATCATCGGTTCCCAGCAATCCAAATATCAGCGCCCCGGTTTTGGCGTCACGGAATTCCCCTGCGCCGCATATGGCATTGGGGGTCTCATGGACATCCCACACTTCCAGACCCGGCCGGTCCGGATCCATGTCGGACAGATGCATGGCGTCTCCGTGCTCCCAGCCCGTTGAATAAAGCCCGGTCCCATCATGATCGATCGCACACGCCCCATACACAATCTCATCCTTGCCGTCGGCATCCACATCACCGACGCTGAGATTGTGATTTCCCTGTCCGACGTAGTTGCTGTTGACGTTGTTGTCCATGTTGGTGGCAGCTTCGAAGGTCCAGAGGTTGGTCAGAGTTCCGTTACGCCAGTTCCATGCGACGAGCATGTTCTTGGCCTTCTTGACCGGGCAGCCGCTGTCGGTCCGGGGGAAGTAGTAGCCGCGGCATGTCACGAGACTGGGCCGTTGCCCGTCGAGATAGGCGGCGCACGCGAGCAATTGGTCCACTCTCTGGCCGTAGCTGTCGCCCCAGTCACAAATGTTGCCCCGCGCTGGCAGATAATTGGTCGTGACCAGTGCCGCACCTGTTTGCCCGTTAAATATGGTCAGATACTCCGGTCCTGTCAGTATCCGGCCGTCGGAACCGCGGTAATCGTTGGTTGCGTTGTCGCCGGGCATGAGCACATAGTTGCCCTGGCCATCAATGGTTCCCGGTGCCGTCTTGCAGGCCATCTCCGCCTTGCCATCCCCGTCAAGGTCATAGACGATGAATTGGGTATAGGTGGCACCGGCGCGGATGTTCCTCCCCAAATCAATCCTCCACAGCTTGTTGGTTCCGCCCAACTTGTAGGCGTCCAAGAATACGTTGCCCGTGTATCCGCTGTATGCAGAATTCTGGGAATTGGATGGGTCCCACTTCAATACAATCTCGTACTCGCCGTCCCCGTCCAGGTCCCCGACACTGCAATCATTGGCACTGTAGGTGTAGTTGGTGCCGTCGGGAGTCGTGCCGCCCGGTGGGATCTGAAGAGGAACGGAAATGTACTGTTGCACCGGCGCGTAGGCCGGCAGGGTGAACGAAGCGCTGGCCGCCTGCTCGGCCCCGTTGATCACAGGCCGAACGAAATAGGAATTCGTCAGGCCCAGAGTCGCGGTGGTATCGACGAAGTCAGTCGTCTGCGTTTGGTTGGTCGTAAGCTGAACCGGCGTGCCGTTGGTGGTGGAACGGTAAAGGTTGAAGCCGATGTCGTCCGGGTCAGTCCCCAACATCCGCCAGCCGACGTACGCCGTGGTGGTGTTGGTGCGGACTGCCACTACGCCCCGTCCCAGATTCTCCATCTGCCGCTGGGCGTTGGCCTCGGTTACAACGACAAACAGTGCACCGGTTACGGCGATCAAGCCCAGTTTGGACGCTAGCTTGTTCATGCCGCTCTTCTCCCTTATTTGATACTGCAAACTCCCAAGGAATCAGCCCTCGCTACAACCAAAACGGTGAGTGATGACCCTCTCTCACCACGGCTGATGCGCCATGCTCAGGGAACTCAGCGGAAACGTGCCAACCCTGAAGGCCTACCCTACAAGCCTGCCACACCCATCTATTTATTGACGCGATTTTCTATCGCATCTTTTTGAGCAAGAAGCAAGCCTTGTCGCCTGTTTCCGCCGGAAACTCAGCGGCTACGGGACGAGAGGGATCCGGTAGTAGCGGGCGGGAGTGTTGGTCGCGCCGCAGCTTACACTGGCGACCTCCGATCTAGTTTGCCGAGCCCGACTTGCCGGCGGTGGCTTTGTAGAGCAGCGATCGTTCGGCGAAGAAAGACTCCGGTGGATCGCTGTCAAAATAGAGCAGGACCGGCACGGTGATCTGCTTGTTCTTGACCGTCTCGTTCGCCAGCCCGTCATCCAGCCACTCGGTATCCCAATCGCCTTTCCCAAACTTGACAGAGACTTGCCAGACCGTGCTGGTCGCCGCGCCTTTATGCGACACTTTGAGTGTGGAGGATCCAATCACTCCTTTGCCTTTTGCATTCAGCGTGAAGGGTATGGCGACCCCGCCGATGTCCAACGTCGCGTGCCGGTTGGTCACGTCGAGACCGAGCGGCAGATCAAGTTGGGCGCTCAATGTGGCGGATTCCAATTTGCCCGGCGCGAAGTTCGATTTCATCGTCAACCGCACGGGTTCGCTGAACGGACAGGCAACGGAAACAATGAAGTTCGTGTTGATCGGTCCGCCTGCCTCATTCATGGTCAGAGTGACGGTGTGGGGTCCGCAGTTGCTGAAAGCGTGCGGCGGATTTGTCTCGGTGCTTGTTGTCCCGTCGCCAAAGTTCCACAGGTAACTCAGCGCGTCGCCGCCGGGGTCAAACGTAACCGCAGTGAATGCCAGAGCACTCCCTGGGGCAACCACCGGAATGTTGCCAATGGTTGCGAGTATGGTGCCCGCGTAGATATTCGGAGTTGGCGGCGCTGCCATGCCGGTACCCACGTAGAAACTCGTGTGTGGAGGCTGATTATAAGCCACATTCTGCCACGCGATGCTGAGCCTGTATTGCGGGTCATGCATGAAGGTATAGAAACGATTTGTCGCTGGTATCGTCGTGCTAAAGATCATTAACTTGGTGCTATCCGACGACCGGAAAACCATCTCCTCCCGCCAGTCGCCCAAAATGTCGCCGGTCAAAGAAGGATTGGCCTTGGTACCGTTATTGGACGCGGCACCGTAGTTATAGATGCTCATCACCCGCGTCACGCCATTGCCGGTCCACTTGTCCAGCTTGGGAGACGTCCCGGCCGCATTAGACGCATCCAGCAATTCGCGACACAGGTCGGCATCCCACCAAACCACAAAATTGGTGGACGGTTTGTTTGTGGAAATCCTTGTGCCGTGGATGTCGTAGACGCCGTCACTGGCTGAGGACCACATCTGAAAGCCCCGGTAACCCGGATCAATATGGGCGGCCAACCCTCTTCCGGTATCTCGTGTTCCCGGCAAGCCAAAGATCAGCGCCCCGGTTTTGGCGTCACGAAACTCTCCGCCGCCGCAGATGGGGTTGGGGGTCTCATGGACATCCCACACTTCCAGACCCGGCCGGTCCGGATCCATATCGGACAGATGCATGGCATCTCCATGCCCCAAACCGGTGGTATAAAGTCCTGTCCCATCATGATCAATCGCGCACGCGCCATAGACAATTTCATCTTTGCCATCGCCATCCACATCACCGACGCTCAGATTGTGATTCCCCTGGCCGAGATACGCGCTATTCGTTGAAGGATTGGCATTAAAGATCCATCGTTGGGTCAGTTGACCATTTCTCCAATCCCAAGCGGCCAGCACGGTCTTGCCTGCCCCCCCCGATCCCGTGTAGTACCCGCGGCACATCACCAGACTGGGTCGTTGTCCATCGAGGTACGCTACGCACGCAAGAAACCGATCCACCCGGTTGCCGTAGCTGTCTCCCCAGTCGGAAACAGTCCCTCTTGGTGGGATGTAGTTGGTCGTGACCAGTGCGGCACCGGTCTTCCCGTTAAAGATCGTCAGGTACTCTGGCCCGCTCAAGATGTAGCCGGACGAATTGCGGTAGTCCGCATTGGGGTCATCGCCGGGCATGATGACATTGTTGCCTTGTCCATCGACCGTCCCCGGGGCTGTCTTGCAGGCCACCTCAGCTCTGCCTTCGCCATCAAGGTCATAGACGATGAACTGTGTGTAGTGGGCACCAGCACGGATGTTCTTTCCCAAGTCAATCCGCCACAGGCGGCTGCCATCCAATTTGTAGGCATCAAGATATACGTTACCGGTATATCCGCTTTGCGAATTATCCTTGGAATTGGAGGGATCCCATTTCAAGACAATCTCGTACTCTCCGTCCCCGTCCAGATCCCCGACACTGCAATCATTCGCGCTATAGGTGTAGTTGGTACCGTCCGGAGTGGTGCCGCCAAGGGGTATCTGAAGCGGAAATAAGAGATACGGGTTGGCAGGCGCATTGGCTGGCAGAGTGAACGCGGCACTGGGCGCCTGCTCGACACCGTCTATGACCGGCTTCACAAGATAGGCGTTGGACTGGTTTGTGTCCACACCGGTATCCAAGTAGTCCGTGGTGTTCGTGATGAGGGAAGTGTTTAGTTTGACTGCCCTTCCCCCGCCGGTGGAACGGTACAGATTGAACGCGATGCTGTTGGTATCGGTCCCCAGCATCCGCCATCCGACGTACACTTGTCCGTCACCCTTATTGATCGCAACCACGCCGCGGCCCAGTTTCTCCATCTGCCGCTGCGCGTTTGCCCCGGTCGCGATAAGCAAGATCGCCCCGATCATGAAAACCAACTCGATTTTGGCACTTAACTTCATCACGCTGTTTCCCCTTCCCGTTTAATGGAACGAGTTGTCATTGGGGATTTCGTAAACCCCTGCCAGTGAGTGATAAGTTCGCTTTCACAAGGGCCCGTTCGTGACTTGTGCGGGTTGTCGGGAAACTCAGGGCGAATCCAGAGGAAATCTCCACAATGCCCGTCAAACCCGCCACACTCGTTCATTGTGAACAATCCTTATCGCATATTCGTGTGCAGAAGACAAGGGTTTATCGGGGGCGATCGCGTCTGCCAGTAGCGCCAGCGAACTGTCTCTTATAGCACCAAGCGGATGCGGCAGTCGCGGGACGGGGCGTTCCTCGCGCCGGCGAGTTCCTCGAACGTCACGGGGCACAGCGCGGAAATGCCGAGGTGATGAACGTTCTCCATGAACTTCCCGTCCGCGCCGACGAACTGGTCGTCCACAACTCATCACTTTCAGCCCGTTGGTTTTCGCTTTGGCGACGATGGCCGGGCCAGGCCGCATGTCGGGCGTGCAAATGATGAAACCTCGCGCACCAGCTCCGGCTGCACCGTGATGTCACGCACCGCGATGGCTTCGCCGGTTTCACCGAACGACGGCCAGCGATCTTTCGGCAAATAGATTGGGGCGTCCTTGCGCAACGGCAGAATCTTGAGCGTCAGCCCTTTCTCCAGCACTTCAGGCGCGAACCGCTTCAGTCCGATCTCCCAAACGCGACCGAAGTAGAAGTCGTCATCGATCAGGCGATCGCCAAGGTAGGCCCGCCCGACATCGCCCACGTAATCAATCCTGAGAAACAACTCGTGGATGCCGTCGAGCGCATCCTTGGGCACGCGCACCCGCACCTGCCACACCCCGGCGTCGGCGAAGTCCGCATCGTCCGGCGCCAGCACGGCGCCTTTTGCGTCGGTCTTCACGGGCCGCGCGGGCGCAGCGGGCTTGAGTCGCTTCCATTCGACGTTGATTTTCCGCGCCGTCGCCGATCCTGCGAAGCGGGTGAACACACCGTCGGCCACACCTTTCATCGCCAGCGGCGGCGCAGGATACACGGCGAACGTCAAGTCCGCAGGGTTGCGGGACTGCACGCGCAGTTTCCCGCCGTCGAACACCAGCCCGGCCGAGGCAAGGAACAGCCGGTCCGCGCCCCAGATGTTTGCCTTCCAACAATGGCGCGCTTGCTCCTCGGTGAGCAGCAGGATCTTCGCGCCCGCGCCGTTGCTGGCGCGGACGCTGAAGACGCAGTCCGTCCCCGGCTTCAACTCGCGGAACCGGGCACGGCTGTCAGCGGCGAGCGTTTGCGTATCGAAAGCGAACTCAGCGTCCACGCCCGTCGGCGCGAAGAAAACAAAACAGTCCGCGACGCGGCAGAGCGGCTGGGCGGTGGCGTACTTCAAGAGCGCGCCGCCGAGGTCGAGGTTGAACGGCCAGATCATGTACGCGTCCTTGGGAATCCGAATCGGCCTGCTGGGAACAGCTAGCGTCTCGTCCTTCAGCCGCAATTCGAGTTGCACATTGTCGTGGTCCGGCAGCGATTCGATGTGTTGGTAGTTGTTGATGAACACGTAGCCGCGGTTCCCGTCGGAACGCGCTGCCCAGCGCAGCGTCGTCTGGTCATCCATACTCCCCGGTTTCACAGCGGGCATGACGGAGGGCAACGGTGCGAGATCGCTGCCGAAATCGCGCAGGAACATGTGTTGGACCCGCAAGGCGTTGTATGACTCCCTGCGCTGGCCGAACTCGCCGAGGGGCGCCTGAAAATCGTAATTGATCACGGGCATGTCGTTGGGATAACCGGTCGCGCGCGATTCGTTCATCGTCGTAAGCTTGCCCAGTGGGTGTGAGCCGCCGTGGTACATGTAGTAGCCTTGGAGGTTGCTGCCGCTGCCGATCTTCGTCAGCGCCACCGCGGCGATGTCGTCGGCCTCAATCACGGGACGGCGGCGGTAGCTAACCTGCATGCCGCCGCCGATCTCGCATGTGGCGTACGGATACCGCGCCAGAATCGAGGTGTCGGGCGTGCCTTGTCTCTTCAATAGATTGTTGCCGACCGTGCTGTCGTCGCGTTCGAGACCGAAGAAGTACTGTTTGCGGCCATCGCGCGCCCAGCCATCGACACCGGCGACCCAAAACCCGTCGGGGTAACCTCCAAACACGGGGATGAACTCATCGCCTTCCGGCACACGCACCCGGTCCCAGCCGGTCATCGTGTACAGGGGCACATCGAATCCCAATTCGCGGGCGAGCTTTTTCAATGTCAACATATGCGACGGGCTGCCGTGACATTCGTTCTCCAACTGCACGCCGATGACCGGACCGCCATCCTTCCACAGCAAGCCTCGAAGTTGCTTACTGATCTCGGTGTAGAACCGGCGGACATACGTCAGGTACGGCTCGGCGTCTTTGCGCACATCCTTCCCGCATTTCTGGAGCAGCCAATCGGGAAACCCGCCGTTGCGCGCCTCGCCGTGTGCCCACGGGCCGAGGCGCGGATAACAGTACAGCCCGCGCTTGGCGCAAAGCTGCACGAAGCTGCGCAAGTCGCGGTTGCCCGACCAATCGAACTGCCCCTCGATCTCCTCGTGGTGAATCCAGAAGACATAGGTTGCGACCACTGTAATGCCGCCCGCCTTCATCTTCAGGAGTTCCTCCTCCCACGATTCGTGCGGGTAACGGGAGAAATGAAACTCGCCCATCACCGGTAGCCACGGCTTGCCGCCCAGCGTCAGGTAACGGCTGTTGGCATTGATCTCGATGCCTTGCGGATTCTTCCCGCCCATCTTGAGGTGCCCCGACATCACCGACAAATCCGGATTCGACAGGTTTATCACGCTTTGAGCGTGATCAATCGTAGGGCGAGGCGTCGCCTCCTTGTCTTTGCCTTCCTCCGCTGCCCGTGCCGCGGTGACGATAAGGAAGCCCAAAGCCAACAAAATGAGGCGTGCTGTAGCGGCGCTTCTGCGAAGCGCCGAACTCCCTCGGAAAACCAAGACCCTGCGCTTCACAGAAGCGCGGCTACAACGGCAGACGAGGTTTGCGCAACGTTCTCTCATGATCCCATGTCCTCTCGGCGACTCCTCTTGATGGTGTGATCGCCCGACGCCAATCTCTTACTTCGTCGGCCTGCCAATGTCACGCCCCGAGGGGAACTCGGGTACCCGTGCAGCCGAACACCGAAAGGAAAACATGGACGGGCGACCCGCCCCAGTTTTCCTTGAACCTTTCCCCCACCCATGAAGCTTGGCGCAGATGGATCGTCCTTGTCTCCACGCGCCGGGCTTTCACTCCGCCGTGCCCGCCGTAGCCCTAATGCCTTTCACGGCGAAGGCGGGTCCGCCCCGCGCATTCCGCCCATGCCGACCAACTGCGCCGCACCCGAACGGACCAAACCACGAAGGATGGAATCTGAACTCGCTCAAGATATCCTCTTCAAACATCGGCATCCGCAGACCGGTCGGTCTAGACGCTCTTGCGGCGGCGATGGACGAGGAGCACGGCGGCGCCAACAGCCAGCAACCCTAAAGCCGAGGGTTCAGGTACGGGCAAGGTTTGACCTTGGAAGGCGAGCCCCATCGGTCCTGCCCCGGAGGCAAACGTGCTCCGCACTCCGTCGGGCGTGAATTCATAAATCTTGCCGCTGTTGGCATCCGACTCAAATAAATCGCCCGCCCCGTTAAAGGCTAGGTACTGAGGAGCATTCAACCCGGAGGCAAAGGTGCTTTGCGCTCCGCCCGGCGTGATTTTGATGATGGTGCCACTGCCGGGACACGCCACAAACAGATTGCCCGCGCTGTCAAAGGCCAGTCCAACAGGACTAGACAACCCGGTAGCAAAGGTGCTTTGCACTCCGCCCGGCGTGATTTCAGTGATGCTCCCGCTGTAGTTATTCGCCACAAACAGATTGCCCGCCCTGTTAAAGGCCAGTCCCCAACAACCAGACAATCCGGAGGCAAAGGTGCTTCGCACTCCGCCCGGCGTGAATTCATAAATGTTGCCACTGTTGCCGGTGAGGATATCCGCCACAAACAGATCACCTGCGTTGTTAAAGGCCAGTCCAGCGGGCCAAGACATCCCCGAGGCAAAGACGCTTTGCGCTCCGCCCGGCGTGACTTCGATGATGGTGCCATTAATGATGGTGCCACCATTAGGGGGAAACGACGCAAACAGATCACCTGCGCTGTTAAAGGCCAGTGCCTCAGCCCACTGCGCCCCCCAATGGATAAAGGTGCTTTGCACTCCGCTCGGTGTGAATTCTAAGATGCTGTTGTTCCCGGCAAACGACACAAACAGATTCTGCGCCTGCGCCAACGCAGAAGACAGGGCGGCGAACGCCAGCGCGAGTGAAAGAATTCTACCCGTGTATGTTCTCATCTTCCATCACCCTCACAATCGCATCCAGCCGATTCATAGCTGGCTTAGCTCGTGGCGGTTACACGGTGCGCGGGGTGGGAGCACAGTGCTGAACCGTCCAAATACCCTCGCCTCGGTGGGCACTGTACCCCCGGCAGGTTCACAATTGCAAGCACAAAACTTTCACTAACACGATCCCTCGAAGGAACACTCGGGCGGCAGCCGCCCCAGTCTTCCTCTCGACACCTTTCCCCCACCCGAGAAGCTTGGCGCAGATGGGTCGTCCTGGTCTCCACGCGCCGGGACTCCGCTCAACCCTGTCCGCCCCACCGCTACGCCCCGCGCATTCCGCCCATGCCGACGAACTGCGCTTCACCTAACCGCCCCCGCATCTGACCGAGACCCCACCCCCACCGTCCTTTTGTGGGCCTCGACAGCCCACCCCCTCAGCAGGAGTTCCCCAATCGTGTTTCCGTCTGGGCACACTGAGTCTTCAAGCGACCCTGTGCCCGCGCCCCTGAAGGGGCGCGGGCACAGGGAACCCGCTTGAGTGTCACGTCCGCGTCAGTAACAGTCCGCGTTTGTCGGCGCTGCATAAGCACCGAAGCCGCCTCATCGACGACCCGATTTCTCAGACGTGCGTGCCGAGCGTCTTTGCCGCCTGTCCATCGGAACGTTGACGACTTCAGCCCAATGTATCGCTTGCACGTTGTGGATGGCCGAAAACCGCGCCAGCCCCGAATTCGATTCGGGGCCAGTTGTCGCAGGTCGCGGCGGACGGAAACTGAATGCGACCGGCTTTGCATGGTTGTCTCCCCCGGCAAATAGGTCAGTTCACAATGGGCCTGGTCAGTCCACCAAGTCGCGTTCGATTTGCTCCAGCGTCTTGCCCTTCGTTTCCGGTACGCGCACCAGAATGAAGATGAAACCGATGACACACACGCCGGCAAACGTCCAGAACGTCTTCGCCGGCCCGAGCGACCGATTCAGAATCGGGAACGTGAACGTCAGGATGAAACAGGCGATCCACAACGCCGAGACCGCCACGGACACCGCCGCGCCGCGGATGCGGTTCGGGAAAATCTCCGAGATCAACACCCACGTCACCGGCGCCAGCGACATCGCATAGCAGCCGATCGCAGCCAACACCAGAAGCAGCATCGGCAGGCCTTTGACCCCGGCGTAATAACAGGATCCCATCACGATGTAGATCGCCGACAAGCCGGCCGCGCCGAACAACATCAGCGGCCGTCGTCCGCCCCGGTCCACCGTGCCGAGCGCGACGAAGGTGAAAATCAGGTTCACCGAGCCGGTCCACGCGATGTTCTTCAACGTGTCCGAGATGTCATAGCCGGCCGCCCTGAAAATCTCCTCGGCATAATTGAAGATGACGTTGATGCCGCACCATTGCTGGAACACCGCCAGCGCCACGCCAACGGTCAGAATCTTCAAGATTTTCGGCTCCAGCAGGTCCTGATAACGCACGTGTTGGATTTCCTGGCCAGCCAGCGTGTTCTGCACGTCGCGCACTTCCGCATCGGCGTACGCCGCGCCGCCGATTTTCGCCAACACGCCGCGGGCCGTCCCGCTATTCCCATTCTTGATCAGCCAGCGCGGGCTTTCCGGCACCACCAACGATCCGATCAGGAACACCACCGACGGCACTGCCACCGCCATAAACATCCAACGCCACGCGTACTGCCCGTTCCACGATTGACGGATGAACTCCGCCGTCGCTCCCGCCGGCACCGGCTGCGCGATCTTCAGGTTGATCATCTGCGCCGCCAGGATCCCGATTACGATGGTCAACTGATTGATCGCCACCAACCGCCCGCGCAGATGGGCCGGTGCCACCTCGGCGATGTACATCGGCGAAAGATTCGACGCCATGCCGATGGCCACGCCGCCGAGAATACGCCAGACGACGAACCAGGTGAACGTCGGCGCCCAGCCCGTCAACACCGACGAAACAGCAAACACAAACGCCGAAGCAATCAGCAGCTTCTTGCGGCCGAACTTGTCGCTCATCCCACCCGATACCAGTGATCCCACCAGACAACCGAGCAACGCGCAGCTATTGGCCCAGCCGCTCAATTGTCCGCTGCTCAGTTGAAAGTATTTCTCGAAAAACGGTTTTGCGCCGCCGATGACGACCCAGTCGTAACCGAACAGCAATCCGCCCATGGCGGCCACGAGGGAGATCGTCCAGACATACGCCATGTTGTAGGTGGCCTTTGCGTCGCCAGCGGGTGCGGGTTGGCTTGCCGTATTCATGTGCCGATTCTCCTTTCGATTGAACCGTCGAAGCTTGCCATATATGAAACCGGCATGGCGCCCGTCGAGTACTTTATGAAGCGCAGGTTTCGGCGTGAACCGTCGTGAAGGACGAAGGGTAGCAATTCGCTCGGCTCGCAAGCCTTTTTGCTTCGCGCACAGGTCAATTAACCTCAACAATCACAGGGACTGACGCACAAACAATCTAGCGCCGACGGAGGCCGAACATACCGGGCGTTTGTCATCCTGAGCGAAGTCGAAGGATCTCCAATGGCTGGAGAGACGTAAACTGACGGCGAACAAAATCAAAGACTACTTCAAGGCCTTGTGATCCCGGCTGCGCCACGAATTTCAGTCGCCGCAGGAATTTGACGACTGAAGCGTTGCCCCCTTCCACACAGCGTCAATCGCTAAGTTCCTATACCAGTTGTTCTCGATTCCCGCCCAGAACGGCGTGTAGAAGCTTCTGCCTGCTACAGCGTTCATAGCTTCCTTGTTAGCGAGAATAGGCAGCCAGCCACGGCAGCTTGCGCCGGCCTCCGTGGCCGGAACTTGATATCGCAATTTGCGATATCAAGCGCGCAAACTCCTCACGAGTAAGCTGAATGGTGAAATCGTCCGGGAATCGATCGCGGTTGCGCTTCACGGCTTCATTCAGACGGAATGTGGGTACACTGTAAAGACGCACCAAGTCAGAGTCCAGCATGACCTTCTGGCCGCGAATCTCGTAAATCAACCGGTCGAGATTCTCGCTGGGAACCGGCAAATCTTTTTCGCTCATGGAGGTGCAGTATGCCAACCTGAGCCGGTCGGGGCAAGCTCTCCTGCGGCGAACAAGCCCGCGAGAATAGAGAGAGACGCGGCGACGAGCCTCGTCCGGTTTGGGGAGACGGATGTCGTTTTCGTAGGTGAATATTGAAGAGGGCTTCGAGTTTGTCTGCCATGATGTTGGTGCGAGTGAGCATCTATTCGAACGCCATCGTTACGGACGCAATGTCGGCCCACGGATCGGTTTCCGCCTTTCGCGAGGCGGCCGATGGCCTGAACGAAATCTGCAATCGCTCCACTTGATCGAGTCGAACATGGTTGTCGGGACCGCCGCGGCCTTTGGCCGGGGTGATCCAGTAATTCCAGCGTTCGGGGAAGCCGAGCGGCAGCTTCACGCCGAGCGCAATCTTGAGTTGATCGAGAGGCACGACGATGTCCTCCCAGCCCGACTTGAGCGTCAGTTTTTTGCTCCACGAAGTGCCGTCGGCCTCGACCAGCGTGAGGTAAATCTCCTGCCCGTCGCTGACGCTTCTCGCCTTCACGTCCAGCGCCTTGGCGGATGAGGTGCCCGGCCTCCGGTCCGCGATCTTGTCCTTGATCGAGAGTGAGCCGGTGTAGTCCTCGAGACCCCGATCAGAACTCAACGGGAAGAACAGCCGCAGCGCCGCCGGGTCGGCGGCGGAGGCCGGCAGGCTCTGGGAAATGCCCCGACGACCGGCGTCGCCGATGCGGGTGTACGCGAGACGATTGGCGTCCTGTTCGGCGCTGAACAGTTGCAGCGGCGCCGAGGGCGTGACGATGTTCGCCTTCCACAATTGCTCTGCGCCGTCCGAAGGGAAACGCGCGGTCGAGCCGCCCGTCTTCACCGAGATGAAATAATCCATCGGCCCTGCGGAGAGCGTGCCCACCGGGATCATTGCGCGGCAGGTGTAGCCGCCGGCGGATTGCATGGGGAACACTTTGAACGGTGCGCCGTCCCCTTGGCGGACATGCACCGTGACCTCTTGGGGCGGCGTTGCGTCGACGATCTCCGCGGCGATTTTCACCGGCTGATCCGCCGGATACTCCGCGTGCGGAGACAACACCACCTGCGTGGGCAGTTTCGGCGGCTCGGGACAGACGAATTCGTCGATCTTCAAATGGCCGATCTGCTTCGGCAGTTTGTTCCGTTGAACACGGCCGCTTTTCGACAACACATACACCCCCGGATTGATCTCGAACCTCCCGTTCCGCGCTGAGGCCGAATACGCGTTGCCGGCGTTGAGCGGTAGAACCTTGAACGAGCCGCCGAGGTCAGGGAGCCGGATCGTCATCGGCCACTGCCGGGCCACCAGTCGCGAGCAAACGTGTTGGTAATCCAACCGCTGCGCGAATGGATCGCGCACGATTAGCGCGTCGGGATAGACCTCGAGCCGCCACGTGCCGTCAGCGAGTTTGTCGAGGAAATAGATGCCCCGGCCCTCGTAGGCCACCACGGGCGAGGAGCCAAAGCCGACGATCTGTTTGAGTGCCGCCGGTTTTGGCGGACTGGTCTGCGTGTCGTTCGAATACATGAACTTCTCGTCCGTGACCATCTCGCTCAGGTTCTCCTCGTAACTGACGCGGAAAGGGCCGAAGGTCTTGTTGTCCGGATAGTCGCCGTAGTACTTGTAACGGGGCAGGACTTTTGTCGCCTCGGCCGCAATGATCGCGCTCGCCGCCTTCTTCGGCGAGTAAACCATGTTCAGGAAGTGGGTCTGCCAACCAAGGTTGTAGGGCGCGGTATCGAGCATGTCGTAGGAAAACATCGCGATGAACTGCGCGCCGACGCCGCGGAACGCCCGGATCATGGCCGGATACATGTAGCCCGAGTTCATGTCCGCCGAATCGAACTCGTAGACGATCTTCGGCACGTTGAGCAGGTCGGGACGCAACATCGGCGCGAAGTCGTCCACCGTGCGCAGATAGTTCTCGGTGAGCGTGTGGCGCGCGTTCAAGCCCGTGGGATACCACGCGAAGCTGGCGCCTTG
>Ga0187886_1002712_pt1 | contig 13847 bp, 14 predicted proteins | sample June2016WEW_20_1_FD_133001 | JGI IMG/M metagenome (GOLD analysis project Ga0187886, IMG submission 133001) | Peatland microbial communities from SPRUCE experiment site at the Marcell Experimental Forest, Minnesota, USA - June2016WEW_20_150 | ecosystem: Environmental > Terrestrial > Soil >... | reverse complement strand
TATCTTCCAGCCGGTCAGCTTGGCCGCGAGCCGGACATTCTGCCCGCCTTTACCTATCGCCAAACTCAATTGATCTTCGGAAACCAGAACCCGCGCCTCGCGCCGTTCCAGAACTTCCACCAACTTCGCCTTGGCGGGTGAAACGGAATTGCCGATGAACTTTGCCGGATCTTCGGACCATTCAATGATGTCTATTTTCTCGTTGCCTAATTCGTTCGTCACGGCCATCACGCGCGTGCCGCGCTGGCCGACCGCCGAACCCACCGGGTCCACGCCATCTTCTTTTGAAGCCACCGCGATTTTCGTGCGGCTCCCCGCTTCCCGGGCAATTTCTTTTATTTCCACCGTCCCCTCCGCAATTTCCGGGACCTCCATTTCAAAAAGTTTCGCCACGAAATTCGGATGGGAGCGGGAAAGAATGATTCCGGGCCGGCGGGCGTCTTCCTGAACGGCTAAAATATAAAAACGCATCCGGTCGCCGAGCCGATAATGCTCGCCCGGGATGCTTTCATTCGGATACATAATTCCTACGGCGCGGCCGAGATTCACAAAAACATTCCCGCGGTCAAAACGCTGGACAACACCGCTCACTATCGTGCCTTCCTTATCGGCAAACTCGTCTTTAATAGAAGAGCGTTCCGCCTCGCGGAGATTTTGGAGCACCACCTGCTTCGCGGTCTGAGCCGCGATGCGACCGAAATCCGCCTGCGCCTCAAGCGGGAATTCCATTTCCTCGCCCGATTGAACATCGGATTTGAGCTTCTTTGCCTCTTTCAAAAAAATGTGCCGGTCGGGGTTGTAGCGCGGGAGTTCGTTTTCGTCTTCCTGAGTTGGCGCAACCGCCGTTTCTTCCTCGGATTCGCTTACAATTCTCACTTCATCCGGTTTAACTACGGATTTTACCTGGTAAAATTCCACGTCGCCGCTTTTCAAATTAAACTTCGCGCGGATGATTTCCGAGCGTTTGCGGTATTCCTTTTTATAGGCGGCGGCAATGGCCGCTTCAATCGCGCCCAAAACCTTCTCGGCTGAGATTCCCTTTTCGGCGGCAATTTGTTCTGCCGCGTTCGCTATTTGTTTTAAGTCCATTTGTTTTTAAAAAATCCGCTTGGAAGAGCGGATTACGTTTTTAGAGTACCACCATCATAAAAATAATCAATAGTTGACATATTTAGGATGATGTGCTATCATTGTACCAGTATTATTAAAATCAACTAATTCAAAATATATCTGGAGAAATCTCATGAAAAATCAAATAGCGAGTACTATAACTTCCGTCATCCTAACGATTTTTGGGATAGTGACTATATGTGAACCTAAGGAAACGGCGCCTATCCAAAGTTATATAATCGGAGGGTGCTTTCTTCTTGTTGGCCTCCTCGGATTGATCATAACAATCACGATAACGTCAAGATTAGGAGAGAAATTAGAAAAAAAACAGGAGGGGTGAATTCTGTGGGTTTAAATATTTTCATAATGGCGGACCAGAAATTGGCCGCCATTTTGCTTTTCCAGAGCAATCAGATCCAAGCGCCAGCCTTTTTTATCGTTTATAAACTTCTGGTTTTTGTATGAATTCGCATACAACTCCGCTGTCCGGCGGAATTTTTTTATTTTTGCCCCGGACATCTGATCCTCTGGTTTAAGGTAACCCTCGCCACCGGCCACCATAGTTTTTACCTCAATAAAAACCAGCGTTTTATCCGGCGCCATAGTTATAATGTCTAACTCGCCCCACTTCTCGCGTTTATTCTTCTCAATAACCTTATAGCCTCTATTTTTTAAATAATCAGCCGCAAAATTTTCTCCTTCTTGTCCCAATTTAGATTTTTGAGTCATATTTACATAAATTATACTCCAAAAACTGTTAAAAACGACTAAATAAAAATGTTTGTCGCGAAACATTTTTTGACCTTATTTTTTGAAAAATCCTAAAAACGTAATAACCATGTGACTACCAGGTTTTGAAGTTATTAACAGTGTTTCACATTGTTTTACACTTATTGTCAAAGAGTATAGGATTCATCGCACTACCTGATAATGCGATAAAACCTACACTTGTAGGTTTTATGCGATTATCAGGTTTTCCTTGTTTTTCGGGTTTTTTCGGTTTTTTAAGAAAAACAATTTAATGGAGGATTTTTCTAATAACTCTCTTTGTGTCCTTGGGACCAGAAACAGTCACACATTGAACGTGGGCTTCTCTTGCCGGATAATCGTTTCCACCGGGAAAGAGGGCATCACCGATGAAGAGGGCTTTTTTTCTTGGCACACGGAGAATTTTTATCGTTTTCATTATCGCATATCCCTTATTCACGCCTTTTTTCATAACGTCAATGGAGGTCAGCCCGGCTTTATCTATCTCAAAACCAGGTAGAAAGGTTTTCATTACCTTTATTATCTTCTTCCGGGTATCCGTTTTAACGTTCCATCGCTCTTTTTCGCGAAGGGGAGCGCTTTGACCCAGAGCAGAGAACGTCACTGCCGTCCTGCGATTTTCAACCAAGGGACCGTGATCGTGCTTTGGGTAGGTGAACTTCGTACTTTTAAGAGCTATTTTAAAATCCTTCTCTATTTCTCTTATTTCTCTATGGCTAAGTTCCCGCTCATACACTTCCCGCCAACGCCCATTTCTATAACAAAAAAGCATCGCCCCATCCGTGGGGAATATGAAAAGATTTCTTAAATAATCATTTTTACCCCCGTTTTTAAGCTCTTTTAAAACTTGATACCGGAAGCGCTGGAACCTGGCCCCGCTTATAATAGCTACTTTCTTTCTCTTAATGAGCTCTACTAGCAACCGAGCTATTTCCCGGTCAATCGGCATTTTGCTTTTCGCAAGCGTTCCGTCCAAATCGAAAACGATGACATCTTTCTCCTTAAAGCTCTTCTTCATTCATTTGAATTTTACTCTAATTTCGCTTTTAATAGAATCAGTTGATAAATTAATGGCCAAGGAAAAATCAAAGCGAAAAAACAGCGAAAATTATGGCGGAGAAAACTCTTCTCTTCACCCGGAAACTAAAAAAAGTATCTGGGTTGTCGCTCTTATTGCGCTTGCGATAATTTTCGTGCTGGCCGCAACCGGCGAAGCGGGGCCTTTAGGCGGCGCCTTTTTCAACTTCTTCGGGAAACTCTTCGGCTGGGGCTACTGGCTCATGCCGGCACTTTCGCTCCTTATCGCATTTACTTTTCTCGCGCCGGAGAAAAAACATTTACTGGGGCCTGCTCTTACGGGCGGCGGGATTTTCGTGCTTTCAGCGCTTGGCTTCATAGATATCATCTCGCCGGGGGACGGCGGACTTGTCGGAATCGGCGTCGGTTATCTCCAAGTGCCTTTCGGCACGCCGGTCTCGGTGGTCATTACTCTTACGGCTCTTATAATTTCCTTCCTCATTATCATTAATAAGCCGCTCAAACTTAATTTATTGAACAGAAATAAAAATATAAATGAAGAAGAGGATGAATTAGAAATCAATCTACCGGAAGAACCACAAAAGGAAAAAAAGTCGCCAATTGGCGGAGATAAAAAACAAAAAGAAGAAGACGCGGAACTATTCATAGCGGAACATAAATTTGAACCGCCGAAAGGCGCGGGCGCACCCCGGCCGATAAAAAACTATGTCGCGCCGCCGCTTGATCTGCTTGTTTCTTCAACCGAGAAACCGACCATTGGCGATTTACGGGCGAACGCAAACGTCATTAAAAGGACTTTGGACGGCTTCGGCATTCCGGTTGAAATGGGGGAGATTAATGTGGGCCCGACCGTTACCCGCTACACCCTTAAACCCGCCGAAGGCATTAAACTTTCAAGAATCACGGCCCTTCATCAAGACATGGCTTTGGCTCTGGCCGCCCACCCGATAAGAATAGAAGCTCCAATCCCGGGAAAGTCGCTTGTGGGCATTGAGGTCCCGAACAAGTCGGCTGCAGTCGTGCGTCTCGGCAGTTTATTGCTTTACCCCGAATCCAAGAAATCCGGCGACCTTTCTTTTGCCCTAGGACGGAACGTAAGCGGCGAACCGATTTTCAAGGACGTGGAAAAAATGCCCCACTTGCTCGTTGCGGGCGCGACCGGCTCCGGCAAATCCATAATGATCCATTCAATTATTATGTCTCTGCTCTATAAAAATTCTCCCGATATGCTTCGCTTCCTGATGATTGACCCGAAACGGGTGGAGTTATCGGTTTATAACGGGATTCCGCACCTACTTTCTCCCGTCATTACAGAAAATAAAAAATCCATCGCCGTTTTAAGATGGGCCATTCAGGAAATGGATCGGCGTTATCAATTGCTTCTGGCGGAGGGCTCGCGCGACATAAAAAGCTACAATAAGAGCGGCAAAACATTACTGCCTTATCTGGTCATCGTGATAGACGAACTCGCCGACCTGATGACTTCTTACGGCCGGGAGGTGGAGGGTTCCATTATCCGCTTGGCGCAAATGGCCCGCGCAACCGGTCTCCATTTAATCGTCTCCACCCAGCGCCCCTCGGTGGACGTCATCACCGGACTGATTAAAGCCAATATCACCTCGCGCATCGCGCTCCAGGTGGCGAGCCAGATGGATTCGCGCACCATTTTGGACACTTCGGGCGCCGAAAAACTTCTGGGCCACGGCGACGCGCTCTTCATCTCCGCGGAACTCTCCAAGCCGCTCCGCGTTCAAGGTGCCCTCATCACGGAAGAAGAAATTAAAAGAGTGACCGACTTCATTAAAAAGAACAATGAAAGTTCCGATGAAGGAATCAGTTTTGCGAACGGAAAAGGCGAGGATGGCGCGCCGAATTTGAATTTTGACGATTTTGAATTGGGTGATTTCGACGAACTTCTGGAAGAGGCAATTGAAACAGTCCGAACCGCTAAAAAAGCCTCGGCTTCGCTCCTTCAGCGCCGGCTCAAAGTGGGTTACGCCCGCGCCGCCCGGCTTCTGGATATAATGGAAGAAAAGGGGATCATCGGACCCGGCGAAGGAGCAAAACCCAGGGAGGTATTCTATAATAACGAAAATGGAGGTGAATAATGAGGATTTAAAAAACTTAACCAATCTGATTCTTGAGGCGCTGAAATTGAAGGGTCTCACGATAGACAAGCTTTCACAGATGACCGGCGTTTCGGAACGTTCTCTTGCGCTTCTATTGGAAGAGCGTTTTGACAAACTTCCGCCCGCGCCTTACGTGCACGGATACCTCGTAAAAATCGCCGAGGTATTGAATTTGGATGGCCAGAAGCTCTGGCAGGAATATTTAAAAAATAACGAGGAAATTCGCCGTTCCGGCCAGGAAGACGTTCTTCCGCCAAATCGATTCGCTATCCCCAAAATAAATAAAAAACTGGCGGTCGGCATCGCGGCCGTAATAATCGTTCTCTGCTATCTCGCGATCCGCCTGCCCGCCGTTTTCGGACAGCCGGAGATAACTATCCAAGGATTGGATAACAATCCGACCGTCGTTCAGGAAGCGAGCACTACCGTCCATGGTATAATGAATCCTGCCGATGAGCTCAAAATAAACGGCGAGGCGGTTTATCCGGACAAGGACGGGAATTTTCAAAAAAATATCTTGCTCCAGTCGGGATTCAATAACATAGTTTTCCAAGTTAAAAAACTTCTCGGTAAAACTTACACGATAAACAAACAAGTATTCTATCAGACAAAAGAAAATAAAAATGACGGTCAAATCCAATAAAGAAAATAAACCCGGAGAAGATCTGGATTCGTTAATAGAATCTCTCCAATCGCGTTTCGGCGACGGAGCAGTGATGAGATTGGGTGAAAATCATCACTCAAAAGTGGCGGTCGTACCATCCGGCTCTTTCTCGTTGGACATCGCTTTGGGCGGAGGATTACCGAAAGGACGGGTGATTGAAATATTCGGTCCCGAGAGTTCCGGAAAAACCACCCTCGCGCTTCATGCCGTCGCCGAAGCCCAGAAACGGGGCGGGAAGGCGGCTTTTATTGACGCGGAACACGCTTTGGACCCCGAATACGCCGCGCGCATCGGCGTCAAGGTTAAGGATCTGATAATCTCCCAGCCGGATAACGGCGAAGAGGCGCTGAATATTTTGGAGAGCTTAGTACGTTCAAATATCATAGATATTGTCGTCATTGATTCTGTCGCCGCGCTTACGCCGAAGGCTGAGATTGAAGGCGAGATGGGGCAATCGCATATGGGCCTTCAGGCGCGACTCATGTCCCAGGCACTCCGGAAACTAACGGCTATCGCGGACAGGTCCGGTGCAATAGTAATTTTCATAAACCAAACGAGAATGAAAATTGGCCTTGTCTTCGGCAATCCGGAAACTACGACCGGCGGGATGGCTCTGAAATTCTACGCTTCAATTCGCATAGATATTCGCCGCATCGCGCAGGTCAAGAAGGGGGAGGATATAATCGGCAACCGCGTGAAGGCGAAGATCGTTAAGAATAAAGTGGCTCCGCCTTTCCGCATCGCCGAATTTGATATTATGTACGGCGAGGGAATTTCATACGAAGCAGATGTGATGAATACGGCAATAAAATATGAAGTAGTTAAAAAGAACGGCGCAAGTTTTTCCTTCGGCGAAGAAAAATTGGGTGTTGGGTTTGATAATGTCCGCCTGAAACTAAAGGAGGATAAAAAACTTTTGGAAACAATCAAGAAAAAAACTCAGGAAGCGGCGGATAAGAAAGGAATTGTGGGCAGCGGCGGAGCATCCGTTCCAGAAGAATAATAGCTCCTCAATAAATCTCAGGAGTAAACATAAAAAGACCCTAATTGGGTCTTTTTATTTATTGAGAGAGTAGAAATTTTCAAAGAGTTTGGCCACTAAAATCGGGCCGGTGCCGCCGGGCGTCGGCGTATAGAACACCTTCCATTCCCCCGGAGGGGCTTCAAAATCACCGCGAATTTTCCCCTCAGAATCCGTTGAATATCCGAAATCAATCACAAGCGCGTTTTCCTTCAACATCTCCAGTTTTATAAGCCCCGCCTTCCCGGCGCCGGATATCACAATATCCGAATCTTTCAGAACGCTAAAGTCGCTCCCAATATCCAAGAGATGTAATCCGGCGCATTTACCCTTAAGCCAATCGGAAACCGGCTTACCCACCAAAAAACCCAAACCGACTACCGCGATTTTTTTTATTTCCAGTTTAGAGTTTAAAGTTTTTAATACTTCCTCAACGACGCCGACTGCGGGCGGTAAAATTTTACTCCCAAAAGATTTCTCACTTAAAACATCAACATCTTTCTCTAGAGGAATGACGTTTAAAATATCTTGGCGGTTGATATGCGAAGGAAGCGGTAATTGTGCTATCGCCCCATAACATTCTTTTTGCCCGACAATTTTTAAAATCTTTTCTTTTAAACTGCTCTCCGAGATGCTTTCGGGAAATTTATAGACCCGAAAATCTATTCCAAGCTCTTTCGCGGTTTTTTCTTTCTGTCTCAGGAAACTTTCGGAATTCTTGTCGTTTCCGACAAAAAATGCCGCCAAAAAGCCCTCCGGAGTGGATTGATTTTTGAGCCGTTCAATAATTTCTGAGGCAATTTTTTTGCCATCTATTACCATTTGATTAAACGCTAAGTTTGTGTTGTGGATAACCGGAGGATAAGCTCTTATTTCAAAGGAAAATCCTTACAGATTTGACTTACCTCTTCCTTAAGTTTTTTAAGGTCTTCTTTCTTTAAAAGCACCCCGGAGATTATCCGGCCAATGGCCTTCATCTGCCTTTCTTTAAGACCACGGGTCGTAAGCGCTGGCGTGCCCAAACGAATGCCGGATGGGCTCATTGGCGTGCGCGTATCAAAAGGAATAGTGTTTTTATTCACAATAATCCCGATTTCTTCCAAAAGTTCGCACGCCTCCTGGCCACTTAAGCCGCGCGCCCAAGTATCAACAAGGAACAAATGCGAATCCGTCCCACCGGAGATGATTTTCCAGTGTTCTTTTTTAAGCGCTTCGGCTAAGGCCTTCGCGTTTTTAATGATTTGCTTCGCGTATTTTCTGAAATCCGGCGAATTTGCCTCTCCTAAAGCCACGGCCGTCGCGGCAATTTGATTGGCATGAGGACCGCCCTGAAGGCCCGGGAAGATACTCTTGTCTATCGCCTCCGAAAATTTCTTGCGCGAGAATATGAGCGCCGCCCGCGGCCCCCGCAAAGTTTTATGAGTCGTCGTTGTCACCACATCCGCCGAAGCAAAGGGCGAGGGATAGGCGCCAGCCGCCACAAGCCCCGCGAAGTGCGACATATCCACCATAAAAATCGCGCCGGACGACTTCGCAATCCGCTGAAATTTCTTAAAATCAATTATTCTTGAGTAGGCGCTGTAGCCCGCCACAATGAGTTTGGGTCTTTCTTTTTTCGCCAATCCCGAGACCTCGCCGTAATCCAACTGCCCGCTCCCTTTATTTACCGCGTATGGGATATTCTTCCATAATTTCCCGGTCACGCTCACTTTGTGGCCATGCGTGAGATGCCCACCCATATCCAGCCGCAAGCCCATTATCTTTTCTCCAATCGGAACGAGCGCGAGATATACCGCAAGATTGGCGGGGGAACCGGAGTAGGGCTGGATGTTCACGGACCATTCCTTAGGAGAGAGCTTGAAGAGCTTCAGGGCGCGAGCTTTCGTTAAATCCTCCAACTCATCCACCACGTCATTCCCCGCATAATACCTGGCGTGCGAGTATCCTTCGGCATATTTATTGGTAAAAATCGAACCCAGAGCCGTTAAAACATCCTCAGAGACGTAGTTCTCGGAAGCAATGAGATTAAGAGTATTGTTCTGCCGTTTGATTTCCTTTTTTATTAAACTTTCAACGATTGTGTCGCGCATTAGAACTAACTTTACGCTAAAATCCGGATAAACGCCAGAAAAAATTACCGCCGTTATTTCTAACGACGGCCATAAATAAATTGCGCGCTACAAACTCGGAAGTTGCTGGGCGACATAACCCTCCATCTTCGACCAAGTTCTCAATCCGCTTGCCTCAGCCAAAAAGATCCAGTAATTGAGATCTTTTCTTAGTAACATAATCTTTCTTTTCGATTCAGCTTCCTTATTGAAAACATCCTCTATTCTTTCAACGCTGTAGGTGCCGGGGCTGCGTTTCATCCCTGAAATCGATTCCCGCGCCAAATCCAAATGGCAGACGGACTCGCAAATTTTCTTGGCTTTGATTTTCAAGAGCTGATCAGTAATAAGTTGAATCTTTTCATTATCTCCTTCTTCCCCAATTTTTACATCGCTTCTAGCTTGATGGATCCGTCTTCTTAGAACTCCGCAATCCTGATCTAATTCATCCCCCAAAACAGCCCTTATCTCTTTGGCTAATAAATAATCGGAAATACCGAAGAAACACAGGAAAGACTGAGTAAATCTTTTCCGATCAATTATTTCCGCAATAACAATGGCAACGTAGAAAAACGAAACCACAATTACTGCGACAACCTGATTTTCATAAAACATGGAAAAATAGATCGGCCATAATAGCGAGAAGGAAATAAAGAATAAAAATACTCGCAGTGGATAAATAACTCCTATCTTTTTCATCTTTAACTCCCGATTTTTTGAATTTGTATTTGTGGAATAACTAACGCCAGTATGCGGCAAATCACGTCGTAAAGTCAATAAAAAAAACCGCCGGTTCTTGGCGGTTTTTTCATCTTCAATCTCCTCCTATAAATTTATATTCTACTTATCCAAGATGCCTTTCAATTCATCCTGAAGGCCGGAAAAACTGTCGGGTAAGGAAGAACTTGCGGTGGTCGTAGTCGGATTCCCGGGCTTCACTTCTTTCGGCAGTTGCGCCGCGTAATTCTCCGTTGAGGTCACCGGCGCTACATCTGAATAGTTTTCAGGCGCAGCTTCCGGCGCACTCTGCGGGAAAAGCATCGGGACATATGCAGCCGCCATACCGATAACCATCAAAATCGCGAAAACTGACAGCACTATTCTATTGTTTTTAAAAGATGACATTATTCCTAAATAAGTTGGTTTTGGGGCGACAATTCTTCTTTATATTCTATCGCAAGCTTCGTCATTCTGGAAGAATAACGCTCGGGAATCCATAAATAACCCTGTTTTTTGATCAGTTCGTAGATGTCTTTCGTGATTTTTACGTCTTGCAAACAATAATCCTTAAGTTCCTGAATTTCGCCCCGCTTATACATCTCTATCGCCTCCATCCCGTGGCTGGACTTTCCCGCGCCGACGTTCGCCTCGGCTAAAATACCCAAGCCGATGCGGCGGCCGAGATTTTTCTCCACCGCTTCCAGAATATCGTAGTGATCTATGGAGTAGACATTGAAGTTAAGATACTTTTCTAGAACCGGCAAATCAAAACGCGCGCCCGCGAAGGTGACGATGAGTTGGGTGCGCTTCAGAAGTTCTCCTAATTTATCCATCTCGTGCTCGTCAAAAGCGATATATTTATCATCATCGTACGAGTAAACGCCCACCACCGACACGTCCAGTTTCTTCACGCCATCACGCCCGCCCACGTCTTCAAATGAGTTTTTTGTCTCAATATCTAAAACAATACGATCCATAGTGAGTGGATTTTATACTATCACAAAAGAGGTGTTCAACAAAGAATAACCTTCCCCTCACTCGCTCGTGCCTCCGAGCGTCAAAACTCATCCTCGCTCACGCTCTGCTCGCCACCCTACTCCCATTCGGTCGGGGTCCTGGCTCGCAACGAGGTTCGCTCGGTGAGTTTTATGACGCTCTACGGCAATGCTCATTCAGAAAAGGTTATTCTTTGTTATAAATAAAAATGCCGTTCCCGGATAATTCGAGAACGGCAAATGTGACTACTAATTAAAACCTATCTAATTGATCAAATTTCTTTTTGGTAATTTGAAGCAAATAGTTTTCGTCTATTTTAAGATAGGCCTTATAGTTATCTGTAGCGAGGAAGCCTAATTTCCTCACAATTTTTCTTACTAAATTAAAGTTGGTTTTATACTCTTCCACATAGCATTTAATTTTACTTTCTTCTCTAAAAATATCTCCTATCATGACAGAGCCAGAAAAAAATGGTTTGGCGTCTTTTTTACCATCAATCCATCTACGAAAATGATTCTGGCTTTCTTCCGCGCTAAATCTCTCTTTTGCGATACTAACTAAAGCAAGATTAAAAATCATCTCTAAAAATTCCCTCCCATTTGAAGATTTTTTGAGTTTGAAAATTAATTTATTGCCCTCTACTATCCACGCTGAGAGAAATGCAAATTGCCAACCAACCGTTTCCACGTTAAGTTTTGCAAATGGACTAGTAAGCTTAAGAAATCTTTCTTTTTCTTTCTTTGCTTCTGCCACAAGAACATAGAACATCCCGATAGTACAAGCTGATAATATTATTAATGTTAACAACGCCATCGCAATCGCATTGTTTCCCACTATTGGCGTCATGAAAAAGAATATAGCAAACGCGATTGTAAAAACAAAAAATAATACGAGAAGAAATAGATTTTTTAGACTAACAAATATGTGTAACATTTTATAATCCTCCTGGCGCTTGCGTTCGCGCCAAAAAATGTTTTTAAAAGAACATAATCAGAACCTTTCTAATTACTCTTTAATATAAGCACACATTCATATAAAAGTCAATATCACGGCAATGAGTGTATTATTTACTAAATGAGCCCCGGCACGATGGAAAAAGTGGGTAAGACTTGGGCTAGCGCCCCGGAGCGCACACTTTTTTCGCGTGCCGGGGCTCACACAGAACAAAAGGAAATGGTTTTATTTACTAATTAGACATACCGGTCGGCAACTTTTGATGCAGCGTAGCTATCAGGTTTGGTCTTGGGCTCAAAATTGTGTGCCCGCACCATCCCCACTACTTCCTGAATGAGGTTCTTGGTTGGGCCGTTCTCGCCCACATCCACGTGAATTTCAAAATCCCAGTTCAATTTTATGCCCTGTTCCGCGTGCGCCTTCGTTTCTTTTTCCAAATCAGCCAAGATTTCCTTCGCGGTATCAATAGAAAGCATCACTTCCTGAATGATACGGTCGTGAAGATTGTAGAATTTTCCGAGCGCGAGCCGGCGCCAGAAGTAGCGCCCGCCGTTTCCCACGCGGTGCACCACGATTGCCGTCACGAAATCCGCGCCGTTGTCTTCTAGATGGAGCGAATCGCTTCCGATAATCACCTTATAGTGAGCGTTCGGTTTGTTTTTAATAAACTCAACAATCTCCCGCACAACTTCGTTGGCGGCAATTTTCAAACCGTATGACGTGTTGAAAACCGTGTTCATTGATATAAAAATACGCCTTGAGACAGCTTAATGTCAATTTAAATATCTTGACCGGATGTTGGATTAAGCGGTAAAATTTATTCAGTTAATTCACGTTGCCTTAATTATTATCCACTGTTATCGGAGGATGAATATGCAAAAATCAGGTACAACCACCGAGGCTGTCCAGAACAGCCACGCAAGGAAACAAGCAAATAAACTAAAAAAGAGCCAACTTGCGGTCGAACAGGCGAGGAGTTTGGGAATCTCTGTCCAAGAATTGGCACGCCAAAAAACACTGGAAGCAGAAGCAATCCGAGTAGAAAGCGCGAGAAAGAATATTCATGTAGTAAACGTGGGTCCTCCCGTTTATCAACAACAAGAGGAGCCTCCTCGGTGGAGTAATCTATTCCGGTAAAATTGACCGGATAAATTATTAGAAACAAAATCCCCATTTAAAAATGGGGATTTATTTATTTGTGGGCGCTGAGGGTGTCGAACCCCCTCCGCCAGCTGGCGGACTACTCGGTTTATCCCGTTAGATTTTTTGTGGACGGTACAGGATTCGAACCTGTGACCCCTGCTGTGTAAAAGCAGTGCTCTACCACTAAGCTAACCGTCCCTAGATACTAAAGATTACAAAAATCTAACGGGATGTAAACGGATAAATTGTCCCCCGGACAATTTATCCTCTACCGCTGAGCTAAGCGCCCCTAAATTAGGTTGTATGTCGGTCCGGAGGGACTCGAACCCCCAACCGGACGTGTATAAGACGTCTGCTCTACCATTGAGCTACGGACCGCTAAATCTTCAAACCTACTTGCTTCAGATTAGAACTTTTTACGATTTTGTAAAACTCCTCCTGCTCCAGGGTCTCTTTTTCTATGAGCGCCTTCGCAATTTTGTCCAAAAGTCCGCGGTTCTTGGAAATAACGCTTTTCGCAATGTTCAGGGTTTTTCTAATTATATTATTCACTTCGCTGTCTATCTCCGCTCCAACGACTTCGGAATAATCCTTTTCAGTCGTCATCTCCCGGCCCAGGAAGATCAACTCCTGGGTTTTCCCGAAAGTGCGCGGCCCCAACTTCTCGCTCATTCCGTATCGCGTCACCATTTTATGGGCGTCATCCGTGGCATTTTTAATGTCGTTTGAGGAACCAGTCGAGATATCTTTGAAAACCGTCTGCTCCGCCACGTATCCGCCGAATGAAACGGCAAGGTCGGCCAGAAACTGGGTCTTGGTGCGGAGATGACTTTCTTCCAAGGGTAATTTTATCGTGTAGCCGCCGGCCATCCCGCGGCTGATGATGGAAACTTTATGGACCGGGTCGGCGTCTTTCAAAGCGGCGGCAATGAGCGCGTGGCCGGCCTCATGATAGGCCGTCACCTTCTTTTCTTTTTCGGAAATCACCCGGCTCCGGCGCGCCGGTCCAAGCATCACTTTTTCAATGGAACTCAAAAAATCTTCCTGATTGACGATCTTCTTGTTTTCCCGGGCGGCTTTGATCGCCGCTTCGTTCATAAGATTCGCCAAATCCGCCCCGACAAACCCCGGCGTGCGAATCGCAACAACTTTCAAATCGACGTCCTTCGCGAGCGGTTTTCCGACAGAATGAATTT
>Ga0187886_1002711_pt1 | contig 13852 bp, 17 predicted proteins | sample June2016WEW_20_1_FD_133001 | JGI IMG/M metagenome (GOLD analysis project Ga0187886, IMG submission 133001) | Peatland microbial communities from SPRUCE experiment site at the Marcell Experimental Forest, Minnesota, USA - June2016WEW_20_150 | ecosystem: Environmental > Terrestrial > Soil >... | reverse complement strand
TCGATTCTGGGAGCCTTCGCCAAGGCCACCGGCGAGGTAAAACTTGAAAGCGTCCTGAAAGCCGTAAGGGAAACGTGGTCTGGCGGTGCTGGCGAGAAGAACTCTAGAGCAACGGAGCTGGCCTATGAACGGTTGACTAAATGGTGGGACGGTGAGGCCTGATGACTGCAGTTCCGAAGAAACGTAAAGAGCTTCCGGTCACCCCGCTGTCTTTCCCGACGGTTGGAAGCATGGGAAAAACGGGGTCTTGGAGAACTTTCCGCCCTGAGATTGACTACTCTAAATGTACACGGTGCACTCTGTGCTGGGTTTACTGCCCTGACGCGGCAATAACAAGAGAGGAAGATGATTCTCCGAAGATAGATTATGACTACTGCAAAGGCTGCGGAATATGCGCCAACGAGTGTCCGACCAAGGCAATAACGATGAAGAGGGAGGAAGAATAGATGGGGCAGACGATTATTGACACGGCAAACCACATTGCCGGCTACGCCGCAAGAGCAGCACGGGTGAAAGTCGTTGCGGCCTACCCGATCACTCCTCAGACAACCATCGTTGAAAAAATCGCCGAGTTTGTTGAAAACCGAGAGATGGACGCTGAGTACATCCGCGTGGAATCAGAGCACAGCGCGATGGTAGCCTGCATAGGCGCCGCCGCTACCGGGGTCAGAACGTTCACCGCGACATCCGCGCACGGTTTGGCCCTCATGCATGAAGCCTTGCACTGGGCGGCTGGCTCACGCTTGCCGATAGTGATGGCAGTTGTCAACCGAGCTATGGGAGCGCCTTGGAGCATATGGCCAGACCTAAGCGATTCGCTTTCCCAGCGGGACACTGGATGGATCCAGTTCTACTGCGCTGACAACCAAGAGGTTTTTGACACTATAATTCAAGCCTACAAACTCTGCGAGGATGAACGGGTTTTTCTCCCTGCGATGGTGTGCCTTGAAGGCTTCATCCTGTCACACACTTACACCCCTGCGAAGATTCCTGATCAAGAAAAAATCGATGCCTATCTGCCAGCATACAAGTCTGGTTGGACCTTAGACATTGACCGTCCTTGCTCCCACGCAAACCTGGTTTCGCCTGAATGGTACATGGAGTTTCGCTACATGATTCAGGAGGCAATGGATAACGCGAAGAGACTCATCCCACAAATCGACAAGGAGTATGGTAAACGCTTCGGCTCCGAATACGGAGGGCTCGTTGAGAAATACAAGTGCGAGGATGCAGACCTGATAATGGTCACGATGGGAACTATGGGAAGCGAAGCCAAACTTGCCGTGGACAAGCTGCGCAAGGAAGGACAAAAAGTAGGGTCAGCGAGAGTCCGCGTGTACCGTCCCTTCCCAGTTGAAGAAATAATGAAGCTTGCAGAAAACACCCACATACTCGCAACGATAGACCGCCACATTTCCTTCGGCATGGAAGGATTTCTAGCCTCAGAAACCAAAGCCTCCCTCTTCAACCAGAAAGACCGGCCCTTGATCGCAGGCTTTATCGCTGGGCTTGGAGGAAGAGACGTGACCTCTGAAACAATTGAAAAGGTAGCCAAGAAGTCGCTGAAATGCATGAAGGAGGGCAAGGTGGAAAAAGAGACCGAGTGGGTTGACCTACGAGAGTGAACAAAATGGTGACCGTGAAAGAACTTCCAAAAGAGGAATACCTACTCAAGGGGCACGCTGCCTGCGCGGGCTGCGGCCCAGCCATTTCCCTTCGGCTGCTTTTCAAAGCGTTGGGAAACAAGATAATCATGGTTGTACCCGCCTGCTGCACAACCGTGATCCAGGGGCCATACCCCTACACTTCTTCCGCTGTTCCCGTTCAAAACATACTGTTCGAGTCCACAGGCGCCGCTGCGTCAGGAATCACTGCAGCTCTCCGCCAGAGAAAACTCGCGGACATAACCGTCGTCGGCTGGGCAGGAGACGGCGGGACTGTTGACATAGGAATTCAAGCCCTATCTGGAGCGGCTGAAAGAGAAACCAACTTCATATACGTCTGCTACGACAACGAAGCCTACGGCAACACTGGAATGCAACGAAGCGGGGCAACACCGTACGGCGCGTGGACCACCACCACACCCTCTGGCAAGAGGGAACGCAAGAAAGACATGCCCTTGATAATGGCTGCACACAGAATACCCTACGTTGCCACGGCCTGCACGTCCTACCCGATGGACTTTGTAAACAAGCTGAGAAAGGCCAAGGGCATCAAGGGCACGAAGTACATTCATCTTTTGGCACCCTGTCCAACTGGATGGCGGTACGACACGAGCAAAACCGTAGAACTGGGCCGCCTTGCAGTGCAGACTGGCATGTGGGTTCTTTACGAGATTGAAGACGGAAAGTTCAGGCTCAACTCTCCAAGCGACCGCCTCGTCGACAAGTCCAAGCGCAAGCCCGTCAAGGAATACTTTGGCCTGCAGGGCAGGTTCCGCGGTTTGTCCGAAGAGGATGTTGAAAGGATCCAGAAATGGCTGGGCGAAGACTGGGAACATTACCGCAAACTTGCCGGAAACAGTGTGTCTGATCAGGCACTGTACGGAAAAATATAAGGCAGAGTTCATTACATAGACTGCCTTACGATGCGAACCACCGATAGTCAACTGAAAAAGAGGAGATTGAAATGACTGAGGAAAAGTCCAAGAAGCCTGAGCGAAAAGAGAGAGCAAAAAGAGCCCCGCGAACTGTTCAACCGAACGTCTCGCAAGTTGGTGGGAGCGTCGTGTTCGTTGGAAGCAAGCCAGTTATGAACTACGTGCTTGCCTGCATGATGCACCTCAACTCTGGCGCAAACAAGATTGTTGTCAAAGCCAGAGGGCGCGCAATCCCAAGAGCCGTGGACACTATTGAAGTGCTAAGACGCTCATTTGCAAAGGGCGTGCAACTGGAAGGCATAAGCCTGTCCACTGAGGAAGTCGACAGAGAGCAGGGGCAGAAGTCAAAGGTTTCAGCCATCGAAATATCCGTAATCAAGCAGTAGACTGCTTCTCTTTTCCGCAGACGCTAATCGGCCTGTCTGACTAGTCAGTATTGACTGTTTACCCTTAACGTTTCTTTTTCAAGGCAGGAGCATCGATAGCTATATAAAACCTCTTTTCTAATCGTTTAGCTCTCAGCTGGTGATGCGTGATGGCCGATTACCCCAAGATAGTTGTTGCTCCCCCAGGTCCGAAGGCAAGAGAGCTTGTTAGGAAAGACGAGAAGTTCATTTCGCCTTCTTACGGTCGGTTTTATCCTCTCGTCGTTGAATCTGGTAAAGGCTGCATCGTGAAGGATGTTGACGGAAACGAGTACATAGACTTCAACTCAGGCCTTGTGTGCATGGGCGTGGGCCACAATCATCCAAAAGTCGTTGCAGCCATAAAGAATCAGTGTGACCGCTTCCTGCACTATTCGAACACAGACTTTTACTACAGAGAGGTGGTTGACCTCGCGGAGAAATTGGCTCAAATTACGCCCGGGGGTTCTGAGAAAAAAGTCTATTTTGGCAACAGCGGCGCCGAGGCGGTTGAAGCGGCTGTAAAGCTTGCGAAGTGGCACAGCCGAAGACAGTTGTTCATCGGGTTCACAGGAGCCTTTCACGGGCGGACGATAGGAGCGTTATCCTTCACGGCAAGTAAGCCCACTCAGAAGCGTTACTTCTTCCCGCTCATGCCCGGCGTGACCCACGTGCCCTACGCGTACTGTTACCGTTGCCCCTTCAAGCTAACGTACCCTGACTGTCACTACTGGTGCGTAGACTTCATCGATGAGTATGTCCTGCAGAAGTACGTTCCTCCTGAAGACACCGCCGCCATACTTTTCGAGTCCATTCAAGGTGAAGGCGGATACGTCGTGCCTCCTCCAGAATACTTCCAGCGAATAAAGAAGCTCGCCGACAAGTACGGTCTGCTGCTCATTGACGATGAAGTGCAATCAGGCATGGGCAGGACCGGAAAATGGTTTGCCATTGAACACTGGGGAGTTGAACCAGACATCGTGTGCACCGCGAAAGCGTTAGCATCAGGCCTGCCCTTGGGAGCAACGATTGCCAAAGCCCAAATCATGGACTGGGTTCCAGGCTCACACGCAAGCACTTTCGGCGGTAACCCACTGTCATGCGTGGCCGCGAGTGCAGTCATAGATGTCGTGAAGGAAGAGAAGCTTCTTGAGAATGCGACCAAGCAGGGCTCGTATATCCTGAAGAGACTTGCCGAACTGAAAGAGCAAAGCGAAATCGTCGGCGATGTAAGAGGCAAGGGTTTGATGATAGGCATGGAAATCGTAGAAGACAAGGAAAGCAAGAAGCCAGCCCCTCAGAAAGTCACCGAGATAATGATGCGCTCATGGAAACGCGGCATCAACGTGATTACGTGCGGAGCCTCAACCATCAGAATCGCGCCGCCAATTATCATAACAAGAGATCTTGTAGACTCGGCACTGGACATAATTGAAGATGTCACGAAAGAAGTTGAAAAAGAAAAGTAACATCTCCGTGTTCAAATGCAAATTCGAAGATTGACAATAGACGATTACAACGGAATCATCAGTCTCTGGTCTCGAGCTGATCTGCCCTTCAAGCCTAAAGGGAGGGACAGCAGAAGGTCAGTTGCAGAGCAGATAAGGGCCAGTCCTGACTTCTTTCTAGGAGCCTTTGAAGACGGTCGCCTCGTCGGAACGGTCGTTCTAAGCAGTGACATGCGGAAAGGATGGATAAACCGCCTGGCCGTTGACCCAGACTACAGGCATCGCGGTGTGGCAAAGGCTTTGATTGAAGAATCTGAAAAAACCCTTAGACACCATGGCCTCAAAATCTTCTGCAGCTTAATCGAAGGCCCTAACAAGGCGTCAAAAACATTGTTCGAGAAATGCGGGTACACTGAACACACTGACATATCCTACTTCAGCAAACGCGACAACGACGCAGTATAACCCTGTTTCTTGCCTACAAGGAGGAAGTTTTCAACAACACCGCTTCATAACGTTTTCTTCAGCCTCTCAAACGTATCTCTCAGAAGTCTGCAGGCTTTGCTATTACTTCCCTTATTTTCAGGTCGAAGAATCTTGCAGCGTTTGCAGGATGTATGCGAAGTGCAGTGTCTGCTCCTTTTCCTGTTCCGGCAATTGCGACAACGTCTTTGTCAGCTGAAATGAGCCCAGCGTCCGCGGCCATCATGGTGATTTCGATGCACACTTTCGTTCCTTCTCCCAAGCGTCTGAGAACGTTGGCCATTAGCTCCAAAGGTTGGATTGTGCCAAAATCCTTTCGCACTGCACGTTCGGCACTGCTTAGTGCGTGTACGCCTGTGAATATTTTTGCACCGTCGGCCAGTATTTTCTTCTTGTACTCTTCCTGCAATTCGGTCTTTCCGGGTTCTTGGAAACCAAAGTTGTGTGTGACCACAACAACATTTCGGCCTTTGAATGTTTTTGCTGCTTTTGCTCCTGTCTTGCCGGTCGTTGAGGCAACGATGACGTCTTTTATGTCTTCTTCTTCAATGTATTCTCTTGCGAATCTTAACAGGGCATCTGTGTTTTGTTCCCCTGCTTTGCTGAAATAGACAGCCTTCTTCTCAAATGAACTCATACGTTCTGCCCCGTGTTTGATTTGGTTAATAAGGCTCTGGCCTTTGCTTTATAGTTTTGTAGTATCTAGTGGTTCTCACCGTTCTTTTTCAATGGTTTTCTCTTCACTCTTGTTCCGCAGACTTCGCATCTGATAGACTTGTAGTTTGGCGGATATTTCTTGTGGCACGCTGGGCAGTACCGTATCCATTGCAGTCGGCGACGAATTCCAAAGGTGGACAATGGAGCAAAATCGATGTTCATTTCGCTTGCAACATTCTGTATTGAATAATCGTCTGTAGCAATCAGCGGAGAATAGCCATCTGTCTTGAGTTCCAGAGCTAATGCCAGGACTTGGAGGTCTGTCTCTGAGAGGAAAAAAGAGTTTCCAACAACGGAGGCGAATGCTTTAGCCTTCTCTACGAAGGCTTCTTCTGGGGTTTTGATTTTCACTTTTCCGTTATCTATGGCTGTTTTGAATCTAACCCAGGACATCGTATCTTCTGTTATCTCCTCTCTGACCTTGGGCGCAGTGTATTGTTCTTCGTTGATTGCGAACGGGTCAAAACCAGCAATGAGAGCAGACGTGTCTATGACTATTGCTCTTTTGCCTGTTTTATCCCGCGGGTCTTTCACTTCATTCCCCTGAAAAGCAGTCTGCTTCTTAAACGGTGGTAGAAGTTCTCTCTAAATCTTATAAAGGATGTCTCGTTCTTGGAACGCGTGACGGTCAAACCCGGGTGTCTACAGTTTGCGAGCTGACGGCTGTGTCCATCAATCAATATGTGGGTCCTCCTCGGTCTGTTGACCTCGATTGTCAGGGCTGAATCGGCTGGAAAAACAATTGGATGAAAAACAATTAATGGACAAATGGGCGTGAGGACAAAGGCATCTACGCCGGGGTCCAGGACAGGTCCTCCGGCTGAGAGAGAATAGCCAGTGGAGCCGGTCTGTGTGGCCACCATTAATCCGTCTGATTGGCAGTTTATGATTGGCTCTTTGTCCCTCAGGATGCGGGTGTAGAGCAGTTTTGCCGGTTCATCAGCTGAGATAACAACTTCATTTAGTGCCTCTGGAAACTTTGCGCCGTCTGCAGTTATCGCAAGCTTCATGCACTTTTCAATCTTGAATTCACCGGCTAGACACTTGTCCACAGCCACAATAGCTTGTTTTGGACTAACTTCTGTGAGAAAGCCTCTCACGCCCATGTTTACTGCGAGTATTGGCGGCTCTGGCTTCGGAAGTGAAATGCAAGCCCTGAGAATAGTTCCATCACCGCCAATCGTGATTATAAAATCAGTCTTCATGTTTTCTATAGGCATAATTTCTTGTTTCGTGTTCATTTTTTCAGCTAACGTGTCTTCCACATATACCTCCAATCCTCTTGCTTTCAGATGCTCGGCTAGGTCACCTGCTAGTTTCACAGAGTTCTTTCTGTCGTAGCGCGCGACCAAGCCTACGCTTTTGAACACGTCAGTCCACCCTCAACCTACTACCGACACCTTAATCTATATATGCGTGTAGCTCAAAATGGCTCTGTAAGTAATCAGTTGCAGGTTGGCTTGCACATGACCAAACCAGTTCACGTTGGCGAGTTGAGAGTCGGCGGATACATGGTAATCGACGGCGAACCATGTCATATAGTTGAGATAGACAAGTCGAAGCCAGGAAAGCACGGTTCAGCCAAAGCTAGAATAACGGCTGTAGGCGTTTGGGACGGGGTTAAGAGAAGCTTTGTGAAGCCTGTTGATCTTGGTGCAGAAGTTCCCATCATTGACAAGCGTATGGGACAGGTGTTTGCGGTCAACCCTACGGGCGTTCAAATCATGGACCTGGAGACTTACGAGTACTTTGATGCTCCTTATCCGCAAGAAGAGGAGTTGAAAGCAAAGATTGCGCCTGGCACAGAAATTGAATATTGGCGGATACTCGGAAAAATGAAGATCATGAGAACAAAATAGAGTGAAAGAGTATAGCCTGAGTTACATGCAATCGTTCTGGCTCTCTAAAGATGGCGTTTATTCCCACCATTTCCAATTAAGCGCTCTAAATCCAGCGTAGAGAGCCAATAGGATAATTCCCCAACCCAAAGCAATTCCTGCAATTCTCAACAAATCGTTCGGCGCAGAGGCGTAGATTATCCAACCACTTATTCCACATAAGCCTATTAGCACAAGAAGGAAAATCACGACGTGAATTGCTCTTTCGCCCGTCAGATTTTGCACCCACCAAACTGTTAAGTCGTATCACGTTTTGTTGTTAAAAGACTTTCGTCAAGGTTTATCTCATCGTCCTACATTGCATACTTTGGGGCCGATGATGCATGAAGAGCCGTCTGATTTGTGACGATATTTAGGTGCTGAGGCTTCTGTATCCTTCTTGCATGGGTCACATGTTAGCGTTTGCGGGGTAACTTTATTTCTAAAATTCCCTTTTTGTTTTGAACCCTCATTTTGTCAATGTTAACTGTCACTGGAATGCGGATCCAGCCATGAAATCTCTGAATCACGCCTTTCCTGTGTGTTACGCCAAGTTCGGTGAGACGTATTTTCTTTTTCATTTCGGCGAATATCTCAAGAGAGGTGGCATTCACTACTTTAACTTGGACGGTCTCTTTCTTTGCGTATGGCAAGTCAACTGTGACTATCACCTCTGTGGGCGTGACCGTTATCTCTCGCAAAGGCTCTATTGCACAAGTCTTCAGATCCCAGCATGGTCTTTCACTCAAAGTTTCTCTGACCTGCTCAGCCCATTTTTCCATATCTTCAAAGTACTCATCTATTATGTCAGAGATTGACTGTCTCTTTCTAATCGACATCTTTCTATGCTCCTTATGAGACGTACATCGGGATGTCGTATTCTTGGCTTTTCTTCATCTTCGACATCTCTTGTTGAGTTCGCTTCATCACGTCCCTTGCTCTTAATCGGATTTCCTCGCCTTTCTCCAACAATTTTGCAACGTTCACTTTCAATCCCGTTATCTTTGCTAGCTCCTTCAGAACTTCTGCAGCCGCCTCTGGGTCTGGATAGTTGTAGAAACACTGTGCAAGCAGTGTTAGGGCAGGTGACCCCGCTTCTGCAGCGCGTTGAAGCACAACTGCTTGAGGGCCGACCATGTATCCTTCTGTTAGAATCTCTAGGCCCTTCTCTTGAGCTGTCTTCAGTGCCTCGGCGTTTGATGCGGCGGCGAACGATTTTAGTTCTGTAACATCTTGCCTGTCTTGGATGGGTATTCCGCTGAGCGAAATCATCATTTTAACGTTCTTGCTTTTTCCCCAGTTAATCAAAGCATCCATTATCGGATAGATCACGTCAGTGGGTATCGGTACTTCTGAGACCGCCAAGAGAGTGTCCTGGCCTGCGAAAATCCTTATTGAAGAGTGCGGCAGGCCTTCGTGCAGTACGATGAGCGGTGGCAGCAGATTCGAATCCAAGTAGGCTACTTCAGTCAAGCCTAGCTCGTCAATTAAATGTGAAGCAGCTATCACTCCGACTAGTCCAACATCTGGAAAAGCAAAAAGCAACGTGGCCCCTGTCGGTATCTTCTTCTTCTCGACAATCTTGACTTCTTCACTCAAATTCAACCCTCAAACCCTCTAGAAGATGTGTGAAATGTAAAAAGCTTGTGGAAGCAGGGCTTGAAGAACGGAATAGCTATTAATGGCACGAAGCGTTGTAAATCTGGAGAAAAACATGTCTCTTGATCACCTGGGTTCGTCACTTTACGAAGCATTAAGAAAGGTTTTCAGGGCTTCCGTTGTAGACGAGGCCACAGTCAAGGAGCTTGTGCATGATGTACAAAAGGCTCTGCTTCAAGCAGATGTTAACGTCAAACTCGTACTCGACATTTCCAAAAGAATAGAAGAAAGGGCGCTAAAGGAAAAAGTTCCGCCTGGCATTTCCAGACGCGAGCACGTTATAAAAGTAGTCTATGAAGAGTTGACGCGTTTCCTAGGAGACAAGCCTACACCAATAAAAATGGAGCCGGGAAAAAGAAGAATAATAATGCTTGTTGGCATCCAAGGTTCTGGAAAGACAACTGCTGCAGCCAAACTTGCAAGATACTTTCAGAAGAGAGGCTTAAAGTCCGCTGTAATCTGTGCGGACACTTTTCGACCCGGCGCTTACGCTCAGCTTCAGCAGCTAGTAAACAGAATCAACGTGCCATTGTATGGTGACTTGAAGACAAAGGATCCCATCAAAGTGGTTGCCGAAGGCTTGAACCAGTTTAGCGAGAAGGACGTGGTCATCGTCGACACTTCCGGCCGTCATAAAGAGGAACAAGAACTCATCAAAGAAATGAAGATGCTCGAAAGAAGCATCAAGCCTGATGAAGTTATGCTTGTTATCGATGGGACAATAGGCCAACAAGCGTTGGTTCAGGCAAAAGCCTTCAATGAAGCAACACCTATAGGTTCAATACTTGTCACGAAACTCGATGGGTCTGCAAGGGGAGGCGGTGCTCTATCTGCGGTGGCGGCAACGGGTGCACCTATAAAGTTCATCGGTACCGGAGAAAAAACAGAGGATGTCGAAGCGTTCGTTCCTTCACGTTTCGTTGGCCGTCTGCTTGGAATGGGTGACTTGGAAACACTCCTTGACAAAGTGCGTGAGGCAGAAATAACAGTTCCAGAAAAGAAGGCCAAGGCTATCTTGAGCGGCAAGTTCACTTTAACAGACATGTATGAGCAGTTCGAAGCTATGAAGGGAATGGGCACCTTTAAGAAACTCATGAATCTGATTCCGGGAATGTCTTACAAAATCCCGGATGAGATGCTGAACACTGCTGAAGGGCGTCTGGAAAAGTGGCGCGTGATGATTCAGTCTATGACGCCCGCCGAGAAGGACAACCCGAAAATCTTCAACGCTTCAAGGATGAAACGTGTAGCCAGGGGTTCAGGTACCAGTGAGAAAGAAGTGAAGGAACTTCTGAAACAGTACGTAATGATGCGGCGTATGTTGAAGACGATGCGTAGACAAAAGAAACTTCCTTTCTTCGGAAAGGGGTTGCCGGTTGATCTCAAGTAGGCAAGGTCGGGCTCTGGAAGGCATGTTGAATGAGCATTCTGCAAGAAGCTCAGAGGATGCTTGAGAAATATCCCTTATGTGACCATTGTTTGGGAAGGCAATTTGCCCTTTTAGGCCACGGCGTTGAGAACGATGAAAGAGGAAAGGCAATAAAACTGGCCTTGACGTTCGAAGCTCATGCGTTGGCGCTTTCAGAAAGCAAACAAGGGTTAAAGATTCTCAGGGTCTTGGCGACCAACGGTTTTTCCAAAATCGCAACAGAGATAATTAGCAGAATGGGAGAATGCATTGAGACTAAAGATATTCTAGAAAAATGCTTCTTGTGTGAGGGCAAACTTGAAATTTGTAATGATTTGGCGGAAAAAGCTCTTGGTCTTCTAGTGGAGTATGAGTACAGCAGTTTCTTGGCGGGCATAGAGTTGTCCTTGATATTTGCTGAACGAGAAGACGAGTTTAGGGCAGAGTTTGGCGTGAGTCACGGTGAGAGCCTCCGCAAAGAGTTCGCGAGAACGGTCGGTAGAAGAATTGCAGAGCGAAGCGGGAAGGACGTAGACTTCAAGAAGCCAGAGATTGTCGTGCTCGCTGAGCCGTTCTCTGGTCTTGTGAGACTTCAAGTCAATCCTCTTTTCATAGCTGGCCGATACAAAAAACTTGTCAGAAGCATTCCGCAATCAAAATGGTTCTGTTCGGAATGCTGGGGAAAAGGTTGCATTAAATGTAACTGGACTGGAAAAATGTATCCGGAGTCGGTGCAGGAAATAGTTGAGAAGCCCTTGTTGGAAGCAACAAGTGGTGCAAGTGCCTCATTTCACGCCTCTGGAAGAGAAGATATCGACGCCCGCATGCTGGGCAATGGCAGACCTTTTGTGATTGAAATCGCGACTCCGAAAAAGCGTTTCTTAGACCTTAAGAAAGCTGAAGATGCGGTGAATGTGTACGGGGTGAACAAGGTTGAGGTTGTAGGTCTGAGATTTGCAAACAGAGATGTCGTCAGAAAACTAAAGGGAGGCGAATCCAAGCAGAAAGAATATCGTATGTTCATCGAATTTGAAAACAAGATCACGACCAAAGATATGCACTTCTTGGAAAAGAGCCTGACAAATGTCATGATTGAGCAGAAGACCCCTGTTCGCGTTTTGCACAGACGCGCTGATCTGACGCGGGAAAGGTACATATATGACGTGGACGTTAAGAAATTGTCACCTAGAAAGGCTGAAATGAGATTACGATGTCAAGGAGGGCTCTACGTTAAAGAACTGGTTACTGGGGATGAAGGAAGAACAGTTCCCAGCGTTTCAGAAATTCTCAAGAATAAAGCGAAGCCGATGGAACTTGATGTTCTGAACATAGTTATGGACGATTAGGAGAGTTATGAGAATGAGGGGATCGAAGGGTTATCGTTCTGGAGCACGTCGTCTTTTGACAAAGGAACCTAGAGAGCACGGCAAACTGAGGCTGAGCAAGTTGCTTCATGAGTATCAGCCTGGAACCAGCGTTGTTATCAAGATAGACTCGAGTGTTCACAAGGGAATGCCTCACAGGCGCTACCACGGCAGAGTCGGTACGATACCCAACAAGCGGGGACGGAGTTACGTGGTGAGTGTTTCACAGGGAGACGCTATTAGGGAGATCATCGTCAGACCTGAACATTTGGAACCTTGCAAGAGTGATTAGAATGTCGGAAAAGAGCATGACAGAAAAGAAACTGAGCCTCCCGCAGGTTAAGAACTTGCTGGAGTCTATAGGTGAAGAAAACCTTGATCAGCTACAGCGCCGTACGTTCGATTATGTCTCAAAGTTTTCGAAGACCGACGCTGAATCTGCCGAAAAACTGGTTGGAAAACTCGTGGCAGACTATGGTCTGGACGAGATAGAGGCAGTGCAAATAGTCAACTGCATGCCGAAAAGTGTTGAAGAGTTGAGAGTGTTTCTGGCTGGCGGACGCAAAATCATTGAAACATCGAAACTAGAAGCTATAGTGAACCTGCTAGATGAACATCGAAAATTGAAATAGGCTGGTCGATACTAACTATTTTAAGTAATAAGAGACTAAATAGAGGAAATAATGACAATGATGGAGAAGCGGTACGAAGAGTACGCTTATATCTTGGACTTTCTGCCGCACGGCCGCCCTGGAGTGCATGTTTCAGGACGAGCTGGCTATCGAGCGGGAGCTTTGGTTCAATTGGTAGGTGAAGGATTCTTCACACTCCTAGAAGCATTGGCCAAAGAAGGCGTGATACTCAGGCCTCATGATCGTGTTTTCGTTGGAAAAGAGGCTCGGGAAGAAATAACGTACATCATCGGTCGAATAGGCTACGACGAGCTAACTGCAGCCGCAAAGACAGAGCTTCCAACAGTGATCAACAAGATCGTGCTGAACCGTGAAAAACGGTTCGTCGAATTCTTCAACACCGCAAGGGCAGTTACACCGAGAATGCATGCATTGGAACTGGTTCCAGGAATAGGCAAGAAATACATGTGGCAAGTCATAAATGAACGAGAGAAGAAACCTTTTGCGAGTTTTGAAGACTTGCAGAAACGCACAGAATTACCTAATCCGGTTAAACTGATTACAAAGAGAGTCATGGAAGAGTTGGGCGGCGACAGCAAGTATAGATTATTTACGAGGACACAATAGCTCAATCAATCGTTTAACGGGGTAGAATGAGTCTATTGGAAGATACGAAGTCTTTGCTTCGAAGGCATCGAATTATGCCGAAGAGGAGTTTAGGCCAGAACTTCATGATTGAATCACGGTTTTTTCAAAAAATGGTTGACTATGCTTTACTGAATTGTGATGATACTGTGTTGGAGATCGGTGCTGGGCTGGGTTTTTTGACTCGTTTCTTGAGGGAAAAATGCAAGATGGTCCTTGCTGTCGAAGTTGACGCGCGGCTTGCCGACATTTTGCGTGAACAGCTTAGGGGGGCATCCAACGTGAAGATAATTGAAGGCAGCATTCTCAAGGTCGGTGTCCCCTCATTTAATAAAATTGTTTCAATTCCGCCTTATCAAATCTCCTCCCGTTTACTTGTATGGCTCTTCAAAAGGGGCTTCGACTGCGCAGTCTTGGTCTTTCAAAAGGAATTTGCGGATCGACTTGTAGCTCCTGTTGGAAGTGAAGACTACGGATGGTTGACAGTTTTCACGTACTTTCATGCACAGGTTGAGCTTTTGGACGAGATTCCTAAGTCCATGTTTTATCCGCAACCAAAAATAGATTCAATCATAACACGCTTGAAGCCAAAGAGGTCACCATCGTTTGAGTTAAG
>Ga0187886_1002710_pt1 | contig 13853 bp, 11 predicted proteins | sample June2016WEW_20_1_FD_133001 | JGI IMG/M metagenome (GOLD analysis project Ga0187886, IMG submission 133001) | Peatland microbial communities from SPRUCE experiment site at the Marcell Experimental Forest, Minnesota, USA - June2016WEW_20_150 | ecosystem: Environmental > Terrestrial > Soil >... | reverse complement strand
TGCCGGTCGTCCTCATCCATTGGATCGAGCTGCTTCTGCCCGATCGCCAGTACCGCCGCCGTCCGCCCATCGCCAATCACCAGAGGCAATCCGATAAAACATCTGGCATGTAAAGCGGTTAGCAGCGGGTTACCTCGCCAGTCTGAATCGACGCCCAAATCCGGGACGATTAGTACTTTAAGGTCTTGCAGGAGCTGCCGGAGAGGATTACGCTGCCCATAGTAAGATTCAGGGTTGACATTTTCAGGAACACTACCGATCGTTTCGATAAACCTCGGGCCAGCGGGCGTCTTTTCAGCCACCAGGACGGTCTGCAGGTTGAAACGCGTCAGCAGCTCGCGGCCGAGTGTGCGCAGCACCGAGGGAATGTCCGGCTGGCGGCTCACTATTTCGGCCATCTCCAGTCCGGATTGCACCCGCTCATTCTGGTGATGCAACTGCTGGATGGTGAGTGATTTTTCCAGCCCTTGCTGTAAAAGCATAGGAAGATATTGGCGGGCGTGATCAGCCGCCTGTATCAACCTTTGTTGGTCCGTTTGAAGTGTCAACAACTGCTCTTTAAGCGAGTCGGTCAGGACGCGGTTTTCCAGGAACATGCACACCTGCAAAGCGAACAGCTCCAATGCTTCAAATGTAGGCCGGTCTGGTCTTCTGTTGTCATTCGGTGCATCCAGGCTGATCAGTCCCAGGGGCGCATCGTGGGAATCATATAAGGGTACCAGCACCATATCATCAGGGTCCCAGGCATCCATTTCCTTTTTTTCTACCGAGGGCAGGATGGTGACCATGTGCAGGTCCTCCGGGACGACCGGCAATTTATCCGCCGGGATAAAATACACATTCCCATACCGGTAATCCGGTTTTAAAATACGGGCAATGCCAGCCCAGGGTTGAGAATGTGAGGCGAGTTCTTCCCATACCGATGGAGAAAGACCCGCTCCATGCACACGATGAAGAATAGCTGTTTGAGGATCACACAGGCTGATCACCACCACCTGGAACACGGTGGTCTGCCGGATAGCATCTGCAATTACCGTCAGGGCTTCTTCGGGGGTCGAGGTAGTCAGCAGCGTACGTGAAACATGAGCCAGCCTGTTCTGGGTTTCCAACTGGCGCTTCAAACGTTCCGAACTTCGCAGTTGGTCTTCATACTGGTATGCGTTGCCCAGGGCGACCGATGCATGGGCAGCCAATGATTGGGCAATCTCAACTGCCGATTTATCGAAACGCTGGGCCACGGTGGAATGTAGAGTGATCAGGCCTACCCGCTTACCCTGGTAAAGGATGGGCACCAGCATAACAGAACGGATACTTGCATGGCACGTCGAAAAAGCCTCGGCGGCTGCGTCGGGGAGGTTCACCGGTTCCCCATCCCGTAGCACACCCAGTTCCACCTCAGATAATTCTCCTCCTGGTGGATCCCCAACAAAAAAGCGAATCTTACTACCTTTTTTTACTTGCTCCTGGGGATTATTGAACAGCAAAATCGTCCCACAATCCGCCCGGGTGGTACGCAGGGCTTCGCCATGCACCAATTCTAGCAGGTACTTCAGGTTCATGGAGGTGCTGAGTTCACGACTGATGCGGGTGAGGGCGGTTAACTGGTCCACCCGCTGGCGCAAACTTTCGTCGGTCTGCTGCGCCAGGGAGGACTGCTCGACCACTCCGGCAATCTGGCCTGCGACCGTCATGGCCATCTGTAAATCGCCGCGCTCGAAGCAGTCCGGGCTCTGGCTCCCCAACCATAGCTCACCAATGCCGCGGTCGCGCACCTGCATAGGTACGATGATTAACGACTCGCATTTCCAAAATTCGCGGATCTGTTGATAGAACGGAATAATCGCGGTTGATTCGGATAAATGCCCGGAGGAGAAATTATGCTGTCCGCCGGTGACTGAAAATGGGAATTGGGGGTCGTCTACCTGCAAAGAAGTATTCCGCTCGGGCAGGTTGGGAAAATCACCGTAAAAAGAGAAACGGTGGAAGCGTAGCGTACCCACCATCTCTTCCAACATGAAAACCGCCGCTACGTCAGCATGGACAAGTTGAGAAAGATCCTGTAAGGAATATTTCAGGATCTCATCCAGCGTGGCAGATGAACCGGCCAGGCTGGCAATCCGACGCAACCCCTCAGCGCGTTGGGCGCGCTGGCGGGTCTGCAGCACCAGGTTGGAATTCTCGATGATCGACGCCGCCTGGTTGGCAATAATAGTCAACAGGCGGATTTCGTCCTGAGAGAACCCAATCACACCCTTGATGTGATTAGATGCCTGCAGGTAGCCCAGCATGTGCCTGGCAGATACCAGCGGGATTAGAACGGTGTCGCGTAGGCTGGCGGAGACTGCCAATGCATCCAGGCTGAGTTCCTTCCAATGCATATCTTCCATGGCATTATCGGAAATGATTATATCCTGGGTCAATAAGGTCTTTTCAGCCAGACTTCCCGGAGGAATGGGTAGATAGTACATTTCCATGAACTGCTGCGGAAGTCCATAAAATGGCACTTGGCCCTCAAGGCGATGCTGATTCTCATTGTAGATCAGGAATCCAAGGATCTCCACCTGGACAAGGGGCACGATGGATTGTACCAACAGGGTATACAAACCCTTGGGGTCGCGCGTTGAGCTGAAAGCCTGGGCCAGTTGCGCCAGACCAGCCAGCTCAGCCGCCCGGCGTTTCTCCTGTCGAAAGAGTTGGGCGTTGTGGATGGCGATGGCGGCCTGGCCAGACAGCAGGCTTATCAACCCGAGGTCTTTCTGGCTAAACATACCCGTATTCAAAGAACCCAACTCCAGCGTTCCGATCAATTCACCCCCTACGAGGAGCGGAATGCCCAGGTAAGAATGGATCGGAATCGGCAGGCTGTTGGCAATTAGGCGCAGGTCGGTGCGCGCCTCGACATCCGGGATTAATAAAGGCTGTCGTTCTCTTGCCAGGTATCCGGAATATCCTTCTCCGGCGCGATATCGGATGGAAGGGAATTCCAGGTTGCGCTCCACACCCGGCAGGCTTGAAACCCGGTAGGGGACCAACCAATCATTCTCGGCTTCCCAGATGGTGATCTCCATGAAATCGGCCGGTATCAGTTTATCGACGTTGTCGAATATTGCCGACAGCGTCGTCTCCAGGTCCAGGTTGGCTGCTATGGCCTGGGTCAATTCCGTTATGGTTTGCAGTGTATGCGAAGAAAGCCCCGCCTGCCCCTCTCCAAGACTTTCCACCAACTCTGGCTGGCTGATAGACAACACCATTAAAGGCGTTGGTTGGCCCTGGATTAAATAAGAGGTGCCTTCCACCAGGTAACCGTTCAGGACGAAACGAGCTTCCCCTTCCGCGACGCACAGGCTGAGGAAAGTCTCAGGCGGGCGGACTCGCCTGGCCAATCGCTCCAAGTTGGGAGCTTCCCCTTTTTGCAGGTTAAATAACTGGCGTCCCTGCTCATTAATCGAAACCACCCGCCCGCCGGGTTGGACCTCCAACACCGCTTTTTGATTCGCATTCAATTTATCGCTAACCTCAGCCATACCTGGTGGTGAAATGGTCGAATGCCTGCCCGGCACACCACGCATAAGCAGCCGAATAACAACCCATATTACCAACCCCAAGGCGATAAACAGTATTCCCAGGGAGACCAGGTTAAACTGAAACATTCAATGTTTGACCTCGTCCATTCTAAGAGCACACATCCTGGCGACGCTCCTCTGCGGCAATTTCGGTTATTTCACGAATATCAGAGAAAACATGAGTCGAGGGGCCGACAATACCGACTGCCAGAGTCATTAGTGGGGTTTGGATCAATTGATTCCCTTCACCCGACGCCATGATAAATCCTTGCTGACGATCCATAAAATTGTAGTGAGTCAAGACTTCCGCAGCAAAGCGCCCCTTCACTTTTTGGCGAATCGCCGCGCCATTGGTTTCTTTGGTGATAATCACAAAATTATCCCCCCCGGCATGGCCGATAAAATCATCCGGTGAGCCCAGTTCATCGGTTACTTCACCCAAAAGCATGGCAGAAAAACGCAGAACGTTGTTGGCGGCGATAAAGCCATATACATCTTTGAAAGACTCGAAATGGTTGATGCGAATATCCAGGTACGCCCACCCTTTTTGGCGAATAGTTTTGCGCAATTGGTCTTCAATCAACCTACCCGAAGGTAAGCCGGATTGGGGGTCCGTCAGACTTTCACGCTCGGAACGGGCAATGGCGTTCTGCACGTACAACTTTAATTCTTCAATATCGAAGGGTTTGGTGATGTAATTATCTGCGCCCAGCTCCAATCCTTGCAGCTTGTCGCTGCGCTCATCTTTTTGGGTGAGGAAGATCACCGGAATATGGCTGGTGCGCGTGTTGGTTCGCAGGGTGCGACAGACCTCATAGCCATCGATATCCGGCAGCATGATGTCGAGTACGATGAGGTTCGGCATAACATGGCGGGTCTTTTCTAACGCCTCAGATCCACGTGGCGCTAGGTCTACATCATACCCCTGGCTGTTGAAGTATATACGAAGCATATTTGCGATGTCTAAATCATCTTCCACAATCAATAGGTGGGCTTTTCCCATTTGAGCCTCCCCGAAACGTTATGCCGGGAATAAAATCGGACTTAACTTAATCTTAACCTACAAATGGATTTTCGTACAACATTCACAGAACAATTCTTTAACTTTACCGGGACTCTTCCATGTTTTCCCCTGGTCTTGGATACAATCTCTGATGCAGTTTTCCAGCCGACAGCCGATGGTGATCACTATCCTCGAAAGCGACATCTCGCTCGATCACGCGCCTTTCCGCCGTCGCGAGGAGCACCACGTCCGACTCGATCATCCGCGCCGGATAAATGACCATGCCGGAGCCAATACGTACGTTATGGCCTACACACCCCCCCAACACCGGGCGGTTGGAATACTTCAATTCATTATTCCCATTGCGAGCTTTGATGGGCGCCGATAACAGGTTGAAATCGGCAAAGGTATTCCCGGCGCCAATAAATGAATTTCTCCCGATGATACACATCTGTAAGCATGTATTTTGCGCCACCATACTGTTGTCCATAATCGTGGTCATGAACAGGGACGCCCGGAAGGGCAGGAAGGTTCCATCTCCTACCACCGATAGCATCAACTGGCAGCCTTGAGACACATTGACGTTGTTGCCAATGGTGCAATTCTCGATCACTGCTCCGGCGCCGATCGTCACATGATCCCCGATCCAGGTCGGGCCATGGATGACTGCCGACGGGTCAATGACACAATTGTGGCCAATATGGACGACTTTCGAGTCTTCGAGCACCTGTTTGCCTTCGAACAAAGCCGCTGCTAAAACCTCTAGCTTGAAGAATACGTCGCGGTTTAATCGGTCTTCAAAACGGTTGCCGCGTGCAAACAGACCAAAAACCATATCGGCGATAAAGATATGCACCCAGCAATCGATGGCAATCAGGCTACGCAAAGGCACCTGGTACACCAGGTCGCCCTGGTCGGGAGCCATGTAGGTTGGCACATGATAGTAGCCAACCTTGCGGGATTGGAAATCGATGAAAAGTGGTTCTGCGTCCGATTCCGGCCCTTTGGGATAATACCAGAGGTCGGCCAGGTAAAAATCCCCTGCCGGCGTGTAAGAGGAAGACAGCGGCAGGCAGTGTTCGCGAAAAGCCGGATCTGAAATGCGAAACGCCGCCCGCGAGGCCTTATTACGACGGCTCGCTTCCTTAATAAATGTTTGTATATATTCTTCATCGAAGCACAGATTATCCCGATAGACCAGACTGCGCTCGTGTGTTTGCGGCAGGTGCGCCCCGGCAGGCAGCTCGGTTTCATGGTCAGTATAAGGAGCAAGTACGTCGCGCTGCTGCAGCCAGAGGGGTTTGTTTTGGATACGCAGGTCACGCGCCGGCTCATTGAAGGGCGATATCGACTGCCTATTTTGCAGGATAATCTTAAACATATCCAGCTATTCCAGGGCCTGTTTGTATATTCTAAACGTGCACGATTCTGCGCCGTCGGCTAGACATTCCGTCTCCACAATGTTATAGATCTTCCCACCGCTGATGGTGGAAACGAACTCCTGCAGCAAGCCTACAATAAAATAACAAACTGATCCTTCACTCTGCCGCTGCCAACAAACCGGACGGGTTAACACCTGCCATATCCAGGCTTCCCCATCCTCTGTCGCCAGGAACGGCTCACAACACAGCTCTGAAAACATCTTGGCCAGCGCTTCCAACCCAGCCTTGATGCGGGTTGGTGTTGGCAGCAGCCGGTAGTCCAGGTTATTTAATCCCATCCGCTGCCCGAATTTTCGAAAAATCAGGCTGCTCGAGGCTCTACCAGCGCGCAGGGCAATACCCTGTCCCCCCCGTCTCCCATACATCGCCTCCAGAACACCCTGGATGGCGCTTACCTCGCTGAAGGCTATTTTCTCCCGGTTAGCCTGAGTGAATCCCGCTGAAAGCGGAAATGTGACTAAACTGGAAATAGCGTTGACCCCTGTCTGGCCGACAATATCATGAACCCCATCCAACATGATCTTCCCAATCTGGCTTGCACATGGGAATTCCTGTACGATATCCATTAATTGGCTCCTGGAGAATTGGAAAGAAAATCCTTCAATTTGAGCCTAAAATTCAACGGGTCATCCAGCATGATGAAATGGCCAGCATTGCGGAAAAGTTCGATGCGCGCCTGTGGTACTCCCTCCTGCAGCGGTTTCCATTGGTTCGGATTAACAATATTATCCCGCTCCCCAAACATCCCCATAACCGGGACCGATATATGATGCAACTGTGGGCGCAAATCCGTCCGTCGCAGCGAGGCAATGCTGATCAAGAATGATTCCAGCGTAGTCTTAGAAAGATCACGGTCCATCATATCTGGGAAATTTGGATCTTTACAGATCAAAGGCCATGCCATACGCATACCAAAGCGGAAGGCCGGGAACAAAGTGAATAAAAGAAACGCCACAGACCTGTAGCAGGTCATTTTCAACGGTAAAGCCAATGAAGAACCCACGATCGGTGAACTAATAATCACAACCCTTTCAGCCCTTTCGGGATAATTTAAGGCCACCGCCAGGCTAACCGTTCCTCCCATGCTGTGCCCGACCAGAGACGCGCAAGAAATTCCCAACTTATCCATGAATTGGTCTACCAGAGTGACAAAATCCGGTACCTGATACGTTCTGCGTTTTTTGCCTGACTCGCCAAATCCCCAAAAATCCAGGGCATAAGTGCGAAAACCTTGCCCGAGGAAAGCCATCGTCTCCTGCCATAACCCCCAAGAACCAAGCCATCCATGCAACAAGATGACTGGGCAACCACGCCCATACACCTCATAATGGACCATGCCCTGGTCAGTGGTAATTGATGACACAGTTTACAGCCAGACTGTCCCCACTTTCAGGAACGGTCTTCCTCCATTTCAGCCAGAATTCCGTAAAGAAGCTCTAACAAAACGCTCTTTACCTTTTCTTTGTTGGTAGCCACGCAGGTCAGCAGCTTCACTTTTGGATCTATTCGCAAGGCCAGGCGCATATCATCGATATCCCAAGCGTCGCGATGGTCCTGCTTATTAGCCGCCACTACATACGGCGTAGGAGCATAGGCCCGGAAAGTCTCCAAGATGCTGCGTGCTTCTCTGAAGGTCTCGGGGCGGGTGCTATCCACCAGGACGACAAAACCGAGCATGCCTTCGGAAAGAATTTCCCACATAAAGTCAAACCGTTTCTGGCCTGGGGTGCCGAATAAATACAGCACTAGATCTTCGTCCACGGTGATCCGGCCAAAATCCATCGCCACTGTGGTCGTTTCCTTGATTTTTTCGGCTTCAGTAGAGATTTTTCGCTCGGTCGAAACAACATCGATCTCACTGACCGAACGAATAAACTCTGTCTTGCCTGCATTAAAGGGACCTGTAACCACGATTTTGACCGTTTGCATAATCGGGAACCTTTTACCTGGATTTTTTATAGAGAGCGAATCCGTTCAATCAAACGATTTACCAGTGATTTTTGTTCTTCTTTGTTCTGGGTTGGGAAAATCCGCCCGGGTGCAGGGGGGGCCACTCCAGCAGGGCGGATAATTTCAACCAGGCCAGCTTGCAACAAACCATAGATCATCCGCCGAATCTCAAGATCGTTCATTTTGGTGGCGCGGGCAATCTGCCGCATCGAATTCTTCGGATTTACGAAAGACACCACTCGCCATTCCTGGACGCTCAGGTTGATATTGCGTAAATTCGTCCCCGGGCGATCAGTGAATTTTAGCGCCATGTCGAGAGTGGGAATCTCTTCTTGCAGCTTCTCCAGCTCACGCAACTGCCGCGAGCCTTCGATAATTAAATTCTCAAGATCGATCCGGACGGTAATCTTGCCATTTATATATAATTCACCCTGGTCAAAGCGGAAAAAGCCTTCCCCCCACGTGAATAAACGGCGCACTACGGCCAGAAAATACTGTTGCAAGCTGACCAGGATATCGTCCTGGCTGACGTAACCCGCATTAATCAACACCAGACCCAGCTCTTTATCCGACATCCGGCTAGCTTTTTCTTTGATCAGCCGGTACTGGCTGTTGGTGATCCGTTTGGTGCGCTGCAGCACGGCTGCCAGGCTGTTATCTTCTTGCTCGATCGCCGCGTAAGATAATTTTCCCTCCCGAAAAAAAACTCTGGCGATCTCACCTGGGCCCTCAACGACCAATGTGCCAGTTTTTCGCGCTAAATTTATTAAATTTAATAATTGAGTAATGGTAAAATCCCGTAAATTACCTTTTAATGCCATAACAGAGGGCCTCATCCAATTAACAAGATTGGGACTAATAAAAGATTATACATGGAAGCCAGAAGGTCGTCAATTTAAATCCGATAACTTTGCCTTACAGTTTCATTCCATCTCAAGCGGGACTACATTAGGTATAATCATTGTGGTCAGCCATGCCTGATTTAGCGCACACCCTCCAAGGAAACGACCTGGGTTTTTTAAGGATGGTCGCCGGCGCCTGGGGAATTGAGATCAATTCTCCGGATGCCTATATCGCCCTGCCTGTGCTGGTCAGCGCCATGCAGAATCGCCAGTTAGTGAACGAGGTAATCGAGTCTCTGCCCGCAGCCGCTCGCAGCGCCCTGAAGGTTTTGATTGAAAACGACGGCGCCCTGCCCTGGTCGCTTTTCTGCCGAAAATTCGGCGAAGTGCGCGTGATGGGCGCTGCCAAACGCGATCGTGAACGTCCGGATCTAAATCCTGAATCGCCGGCCGAACTGCTCTGGTACCGGGCGTTGATCGGCAAAGCTTTCTTCAACCTCCCTCCTGAACCACAAGAATTCGCTTATCTCCCGGATGACTTGCTTGAATACCTTCAGGCTTTCGGCGCCTCTGGGCCCCAGCCACTCGGTCGACCGGCCTCTCCAGTCGAAAGTACCCACGCGATGATCGCCGGCGAAAGGCTGCTTGATCACACCTGCACCCTGCTGGCGGCTTTGCGCCTGAACCCAAAACTGGATGGGCTGCCGGCTCCAGGCTGGGAGACGCCTGTAACGGTGCTAACCAGTCTCCTGCTGTCAGCCGGACTGCTGGATGCCAATAAGGCGCCCCTCCCAGACAACACCCGCACCTTCCTGGAAGCCAGCCGGGCGGTCGCCTTGTCCCAACTGTGCCGTTCCTGGTTGTCCAGCCCATCGTTCAATGAGCTGCGTATGCTGCCTGGACTGTTGTTCGAAGGCGAATGGAACAACCGCCCCCTGGAGACGCGCCAGTCTCTGTTAGAAATGCTTTCCACCCTTCCGCAAGACAAATGGTGGAACCTGTCTTCTTTTGTGTCTGCGGTGCACGAGCGCCAGCCGGATTTCCAACGCCCGGCCGGCGACTATGATTCGTGGTTCATCCGCAGAGAAGGCCGCGACGAATACCTGCGCGGTTTTTCTACCTGGGATGAGGTCGACGGTGCTCTGATCCGCTTCATCATCACTGGTCCTATGCACTGGCTGGGCATGATGGACCTGGCTGCTCAATCGCCGGGGGAACCTGCGGCAGCTTTTCGACCTTCCGCCTGGGCAGCCTCTCTTTACCACGGTCAGCCACCCGAAGGATTGCCAACCGAGAACGATCCGGTGTGGGTAACCTCCTCCGGTCACCTGCGCCTTTCCAATCTGACCCCTCGGTCGGCCCGCTACCTGATCGCCCGTTTCTGCGAATGGGAAGGTGAACAGGAGAAAGAATATCACTACCAACTGACACCGGCCTCCTTAGAACGAGCCCGCCAGCAAGGACTGCGTATCTCGCACCTGGTCAGCCTGCTCAAAAAACATACCACGGGCCCACTGCCGCCCAGCCTGTTACAAGCCCTCGAGCGCTGGGAACAATTCGGCGTTCAGGCTGGGATAAAAAAGGTTAGCCTGCTGCGGGTAGCATCGCCAGATATCCTTGACTCCCTGCGTAAAACCCGCGCTGCCCGCTACCTGGGAGAAGCACTGAACCCGACTGTGGTAATTATCAAGGCGGGCGGCGAAGAGGCGGTGCGCAGCGCCCTGGCCGAGCTTGGCTACCTGGCCAGCTCACAACTGGATGTATAATCACTTAGGCTTCAAATCATTGGCTCATTGGGATTTAGCGTGGGAGTCTCCGGATTTTGGGGTGTCATGACACCCCAAAATCCGGAAGTTCACCACGGGGATTCCCAAAGAGTCGAATCATCTCCCCTCAAGAGGTAAAGAATGGGTAACCGATTGAATTGGATAGAGCAAGAACTCGATAGCATGAAGCAAGCTGGTCTGTTTAACCGTATCCGCACGCTGAGTTCTCCCCAGGGACCCTGGCTGGTAGTGGACGGTAAAAGCGTGCTGAATTTCTGCTCGAATAATTACCTTGGCCTGGCCAACCATCCCAGGTTGGTGAAGGCTGTTCAGGAAATCGTTACCCAATATGGAGTCGGGCCAGCCGCGGTGCGCACCATTGCCGGGACGATGAAAATCCACCGCCAGCTCGAACGCCGCCTAGCTACCTTCAAAGGCGTTGAATCAGCCATCAGCTTTCAGTCTGGATTTGCTGCCAACCTGGCCACCATCCAGGCGCTGGTTAGTAAGGAAGACGTCATCTTCTCGGACGAACTGAACCACGCCAGCATCATCGACGGAGCACGCCTTTCCGGGGCGCGTATCGTGCGTTACGCTCACGCCAATCCGGACGACCTGGAACGTCTCATCAACGAAAACAAAGGCGCCTATAACCGCGCTCTGATCGTCACCGATGGGGTATTCAGCATGGATGGCGATGTCGCCCCGTTGGATAAAATCTGCGCCATCGCCAATCAGCAGGATATTCTGCTGATGGTGGATGACGCCCATGGCGAAGGCGTCCTGGGGCGCGGCGGGCGAGGTATCGTCGACCACTTCCACCTGCATGGCAAAGTAGATATCGAGGTCGGCACGCTCTCTAAAGCCTTTGGTGTGATGGGCGGGGTAGTAGCCGGGAACTCTGTGATCGTGGAATGGCTCACTCAGCACGGCCGCCCATTCCTGTTTTCGTCTGCGGCCACTCCGGCGGATGTAGCCGCTTGCCTGGCCGCCCTGGATATCCTGGAAGAGTCCACCGAACTAGTTGATAAATTGTGGGAAAATGCCCATTTCTTCAAAGGTGAAATGAAAACCCTGGGCTTCGATACGGGGGTGAGCACCACACCTATCACCCCCATCATGCTGGGAGAAGCTCCCCTGGCGCAGCAGTTCAGCCACGAGCTATTCGAGAACGGCGTTTTTGCCATGGCGCTGGGCTACCCAACCGTCCCCAAGGGAAAAGCGCGTATCCGTGTCATGATTTCGGCTTCCCACGCCAGGACCGACCTGGAACAGGGATTGGAGATGTTCGCCAGGGTCGGCCGTAAACTGGGCGTGATTCACTAAACCATGCCTTCAAAAAGAACGCACCGGCTCGCCAGCGAGTCGGTGAACAACGCCCCGCACCTGAGCGCCCTTTCTTAATTTAAAAACGGTCGTACTTATTCCTTGAACGGGTCGTAATTCGGATTTGTGCCAGCCCACACACAGGATGGCTGGCTGTTCTGGCTGCATTCTAATCCACGTGAGCAGCGATGCGCCAGCAGCCGCGCCGGTTGATCTGATAAAATATCGGACGGATAAACTTTCTCAGCCTCCAGTGCCACTTCGCTGCCGGCATGTTCGCAAAAACGGATTTTTACAGCTTCCCAGGTTTTTACCGCCATCTTTTCCTCCAGTAATAGTAAACCTTACCTTCCAGTAATTATTTAGCCCGTCAGCGGTCCAGGTCGTGGAACTCTCCATCCACAACCTGCGGGTCAGCATCCTCTGTTGAAGATTCATGCTTCTCCCCCGGGATGACGCTTATCAGCGCCCGGCGGTGTTCTTCAACCACTTCCGGCGGGCACAGTTCGATAAATAGATAGAACCCGAACCACATCACCAGGGCATCGTCAACTGGTCCTGGCACCAGGTCGGGGACTATCCAGTAAATAAACGCCGCCAGAGGCAGCAGTTTAACCAGCGGGTTTACCCGCTTATCTTTCATCAGGCGGAGGACAAGCTTAACCTCCAACCATATTTTTTGAAAAAAGCCTATTCTGGCTGTTATACTGCTTGGAGCTTTTTGAGTCATTTTTACCTCTTCAGCGATTATAACCCATAATCAGTCAACTTTTCTTTTCAAAAAGCCTACGCCGCTTTACGGTGATCAGCGGGGCGAATACTTTGCGCAGTAAATACCTGGCATAGATCACCGAAAACCACGTACCGCCTTCTCGCCGGTGGACGCGCAGCATCTCCGGCCAGCAGCGATCATCCGCCGAAATAGTCTTGGCGCTGCCATGCAGGCGAAAATTGGCCCACCAGTGCGGGACGTAGGCCGGGGGTCCCAACCTGGAAAGCCTGACCCATAGGTCATAATCCATGGCAAAGTAAAAGCTGGGGTCGAGCGGGGCTACCTTGCGCCACAGTTCTCCCCGAAAGAAGGTCGCCTGTTGCGGAACGTGCACGTAACCCTGGCGCAGCCGACGGTAATCTGTTTGCGCGGCCGGAAAACGACCGATCTCCAGCCCATCTGCGTCAATATAGCTGGCATCACCATACACCATGCTCACCTCGGGGTGCGCCTGCAAGTACGCTGCCGCCTCTGCTACTGCGCCTGGCTGGTAGGTATCGTCTGAGTTCAGCCAGGCCAGGATTTCACCTGAGGCATGTTGAAAACCTTTATTGAGCGCGTCAGTCTGGCCTTTGTCCGGTTCGGAGATCCACCAGGCCAATCGGTCGGCGTAGCGTCTCAGGATGTCCACGCTGCCGTCCTGCGACCCTCCATCGACCACGATGTACTCAATGTGAGGATAATCCTGCTCCAATACCGAGCGAAGGGTGGTTTCCAAGAACCGTCCCTGGTTATAGGAGGGAGTGACAATCGAGACCAGCATCAGGATTGCCTCTGGCAGTTACTGTAAAGGGTGGTGGAGGTCATAAATCGTGTAATCGCTCCCCTGGGCCCAGACCGTGTAGCCTTTGATCAGCAAGATTTTCAGCTCGGGTTGGCGCGCCAGCTCATCCGGCATGGTCACCACAAACAAGTCGTAGTTTTTTACCTGATCGGTGAAAAGAGTCTTTTCGTCATACGACTGCCCACCCAACGCTTTGGCATTGAAATCGGAGGATGTCATCCACGGGGTGCAATCAACCAGGCCCCAATAACCCAGGCGATAACCGTAATCTTGGGTCAGACCGATCACCTTGGAATCGTGGCCAATCTTTACTCCCAGTTTCTGCCAGTAAGCCGCTTCGCTGCGGAAATCCTCCGCTTTTAACCTGTTGCGTACGTCCCAGCTATTAGCCGCCACGGTAAACAG
>Ga0187886_1002708_pt1 | contig 13884 bp, 10 predicted proteins | sample June2016WEW_20_1_FD_133001 | JGI IMG/M metagenome (GOLD analysis project Ga0187886, IMG submission 133001) | Peatland microbial communities from SPRUCE experiment site at the Marcell Experimental Forest, Minnesota, USA - June2016WEW_20_150 | ecosystem: Environmental > Terrestrial > Soil >... | reverse complement strand
CCTCTGTCCCCCACGCTCACCCCGGCCCTCCCCGAAAATGTAAAATCAATCTGTTTGAACCTGGATCAAAAATTTGCACTGGCCGAAGCAAAGCTGCCCGACACACGCGCTTTCGCCGTGCGTATGCTCGAGAACAGCCACTATCGTGTGCTTCAACCTGGTGGAGCCTGCGATGCCTCGCTCGACATCCAGTTGACCCTCACCCCCCTCAGCGAAAAGTACACTAACCTGGGTGGATCAGGCAGCAGTACTTGCTACACTGGCGCCAAGGCCACCGGGACTGCCACCATGACCGTGGGCGGGCAAGCCCCGCAGACTATTAATCTCGTTTTTTCGCGCCCTCCCACTACGGGAATTGTTGTCATTATCAGCACCTGCCCGGGACCCACGCAAGCTCCCTTCACTTACCCCGCCTTCGGAGCTGCCAGGCAGGCCTTATTGGAATTGGTTGGACCGCAGATTTTATTCGCAGCCGCCCGGGATGAGGATGAGTCAATCCGCGCTTCTGCAGTTTGGGAATTCTGGAACCTGTACCAGCAGAAAAAATACCCCATCCCGAAATCTGTGATGATGCAATCCCTGGATGATCCATCCAAAGACGTGCGCTATGCCACAGTGGTTGTGCTTGGTCAGTATGCGACGGAAGCGGAATTTGCTTTCCAAAAACTGGTAGCGATGCTTCAAACCGATCCAGAAGCCAGCGTTCGTGAAGTGGTGGTCAACTCTCTGGGAAGGATCAAGCACAATGATCCAATATTATTGGAGCCGATGCGGGGGGCATTAAAGGACCCTGATAAGGGTGTATATACAATGGCTCTTAGTGAGCTTTGTTATCTGGGTCGGGCCACAAAGTCAGTCGTACCGGAGATTTTCACCTTTTACGAGGCTCATCCAGACGAAACTTATCGCGTGTGGAACTGTATGCGGGATATATCCGGGGAAAACCTGGGGTCTGACCCGGCCGAATGGCACGCCTGGTGGGAGAAGAACAAGTAATTTCTCATACCAGCCTGGCGCAGGCTAAACCGGGTTCACCCAGGGTCTGCCTGTTCAGAAATTTGTTTGGTGAGGTCGCCGATGAGCTGCTCCCATACCGGAATCTGGCTGCCTTCCCAGATGTGCGCCCGAAACGCCTCAGCCTGGGCTGGTGACCAGCCGAGATGTTTTAATGCGTACAGGGAATAAAAGGCGGTCACGCGAAAGTTGGCGGCGCAGTGCAGCAGCGTCTTGCCGGCGGGCAGTTGCTGCATTACCTGCTCAAAGGCCGTAAAATCGGTGTTTTGCGGGTTGGTCCACACCACCGGGATGGCAAAATAGGCCATGTCAAGCGACCGCACCAGGCCAGCCATTTTTTCGGCATGCTCCAGGCTGACTGCCAGCGGCTTTTCAACCATGACGTGGATCTGGCGCGGTGCACAGGCTTCAACCACACGCAGGTGATCGTAAATCGATCCAAACGCGCACACCGCCTCCGGCTTGACCGCCTCGAGCATGGCCTCCAGGTCGCTGTAAACCCGCTCAAGCGGGAATTTGTATTGCCCGGCGTAGCGCTGCGCCAGGGCGCGGTCTGGTTCCCAGAAACCGGCGATATCCAGGTCTTTGCGCTGCCAGTTGCGCAGGATCCAGGCGACGTGACCGTGGCTCATACCGGCAATCGCCGTGCGTACAGGGGTTTGTTGCTGCATGGTCGCCTCCATCTAGGATAGTCCTTTCATATTTTTTGCTTATTTGGCAGCCTTTCCATAGATAAAATTTCTTTGCCTGCATCAAGGTAATAAACAGCATAATAGTCCCCCTGCGTTATGATATCCGCCAAGTCGGAATTTTCATCAAATTCCACGCCGCCCACATGCAAAGTATAGCTTTCATAACTGGAATGTTGCATTTTTTTCGTCTCAACGAAAAGGTTGAGTGGGCCTTCTACCGTTTTTACCGTGTCAATGGCGGTGGTCACCCTGGCCATGCGCAGAAGTAAGATCCCCAGGAAAGTCCAGAGGGGTACCCAGGTCAGAGACCAGATCAGGTAAAATTCCCACCCCGGCCTGGAAACCCACCAGAAATAGACATAGGGGAGAAAAGCGAGCGCCAGCAAAACTATCCCGGCGACCAGCAATATTTTCTTCGTGGCGCGCGCATCCTTTTCCTCGCGCGCCTTCTGCCTGGGTGTCAGATGGCCGTTTCGATTAGCGTAAAGATCGGCGTCGTCAAAATCGTAGTACTTTCTTAGTTTTGCATCGTTTTCCATAGCTGCCCTCCCTCAGGAATAACTCAAAGTACGAGAAATATGCCTTTGCACGACAGATTACATGCAACATGTGGTTCCTGGCAAGCTCCAGGCTCGAAGACATAACCCAATTATGACATTGTTTTTCACTTTCTGTGTTTATCTGTGGCCAATCTCTTCTCATCCTTTTGAAGCAAGGCGATTGCATACAATCAATGTCATCCTGAGGGAGCACTTTGGCGATCGAAGGATCTCGCTTTGAGACGTAATTGAACTTCTAGATGTATCGTCGGAGATTCTCACCCCTGCGGGCACCTCTTCAGGTGCACCCGAAGGGGTGTGCACCAAGGGCGTCGCCCCCTTCACAAAGCCTTCGGGGGCTAAGGATGACATCTATTGCGGGTCTTTCCCCGCCCGGAAGGCCAGGGCAGCCGAGTTGATGCAGTAGCGCTGGCCGGTTGGGCGCGGCCCATCGTCGAAAAGATGCCCCAGGTGGGACTCGCAGCGGGCGCACAAGACTTCGACGCGGTGCATAAGGAAGCTGTTGTCATCTTTCAGCAGGACGCTGCCATGCTCGATCATGTCCCAGAAGCTGGGCCAGCCGGTGCCCGACTCGAACTTGGTCTTTGAGGAAAACAGGGGCTGCCCGCAAGCCACGCAGCAGTAAGTGCCATCCTGGTTATTGTGAACATATTCCCCGGTAAAGGCGCGTTCGGTAGCATGCTGGCGCGTCACCGCATATTGTTCGGGCGTCAGCAGTTTGCGCCACTCGGCGTCCGTTTTGACAATTTTTTCAGCCATTTCACACCTCTCCTGGTTGTCTAACCAATATTGAACACAGCCGCGCCCAATAAAAGGATGATGGCGCGGTTCTTGTTAACCTGATGCGGCGGGGCTCCGAAAAATTACATCTAGCTGGCTTTTCCAAGGGGCTTGACGATCAGCGCTAACCCTGCCGAAAGGATGCCCGTGATCGCCAGGGCGGTCAGGGGACCGATCATGCGCGTGGAGAACATCATCAGCATATACCAGAGCACGGCAAAATTGGTGTGCTGGATGAGGAATCCGAAGAAGTAGAACAGGGCATACACGACCAGCCCACCCAGCAGGAAGAACAGGATATCCAGCGCCCTTCCAACCCCTTTTCTGCCCCGGATAAGGAACCAGAGCAGAAGCGGAAGACAAAACAGCAGGGAAAAGGGATTGGTCGCCAGGACGTAGGCGCAGCCCAGGCCGGTCACGAACAGGCAAAAGCTCTTGATTGCCACGGGCTCCGGGAGGGGCGTATGCCCGGCGAGATGGCCAACCAGCCACCTGCCGAGGCTCAGATATACGCCCAGGCCAACCAGGAAGAGGATGACGGCCGGCCAGCGCGGGTTGAGGATAGCCGGGTCCTTGGTGGTGGCCGGGTAAAGCTCATAACGGTCCATAATGCCCACGGCGACGAACAGGTATAACTGGAAAATCGCTGCGATCAGCGGCAGCCACAGCCCAAGGAAATGTGGCAGGACGCTCTTCCACGCCGCCAGTTTTGCCTTGAGCGGCTGGCGGCCGGTGAAAAAGCTGCCCACGAAGAACAGGCTGACAAAACCGATGAAGAGCGCCCATAAGGGGGCGCCGCGCAGCACCTGCTGGCTCTCCTCGAAGTAGAGATAGGGGCTGGATTCGCGGGGGAAACTCTTCATCGATAATAACTGGCGCAGCAGCGCTTCGGTGACCCGGCCAGTCTGCTTGAGGACGCTGGCGGACTGGTTCCCGATCACATCCTGGGGGGTGTGATACAGGTTCCAGTAGAATCCAGCCAAATCGGGGGAAACCGTCCCGCCAAAATTCAGCGCAGGCACACCGGCGGCGACCAGCGGGCCCTGGTCGGTAAACGAGATCGGCACGGCCTGCCCGGTCACCTGGCTCAGCACCGGCCTGATCTTGGGGATCCACAGACCGCCAGCGGATTGGGCGGTCTGCCTGGCGAGCAGTTGCAGCCACAGCGGACCGTAACTGCGGAACTGCCCGACTGCATCCATATCCAGGCCGGTGTAAAAGTTATTCCCCAAGTTATCCAGCGAGATGCCTGCAATAATGGCGCGTGGGTCGGGATGCGTTTGGATAAAGCGGCGCGTGCCAAGCATGCCGTATTCTTCACCGTCTGTAGCCACAAAAACCAGGGTGTAGGCGGGCGGCTTTTCAGCCCCGAAAATTTCCGCCAGGTGCAGCAGGATGGCAGTGCCCGAGCCATCATTATCGGCGCCTTCTACGGTAGCCGGCGACTGGTCGTGGTGAGCGGCCACCACTATCTGCTGGGGTGAATCCCCGGGCAACTGGCAAACGACATTTTGCATGGGCACCGGGCGGCTATAGTTGATCACGCTCCACTCATCCACCTGGCACGACCAGCCAAAGGCGGTAAATTGCTCTTTCAGCCAGGCGACGGCCAGGCGGCTGTTGGGCTGCCCGCTTGATCGGTTGGTAAACCGGGTGACAAATTCGTGTTCCAGGGCCAAAGCCCTCTGCCCGTCAAAATGCAGCACGGCAGGTTGGACACTGGCCGTTTGCTCAGGCAGCGTGCTACAGGCCGCCAGGAGAAAGATAATCATCACCGGCGCAAAGCGGAAAAATTTCCGGCCCATTTTTCCCCCGTCCTTTCCAACTCCAAAGAGTTTGTGAAAAAAAAACAAAGTCTCCTCTTTCGACAATGAGGGCGACTTTGCTGGCTCTATTGTAACAAATGTCATGCTCCGGTACAAGCGTTAGGTTTCTTTGGGAATCCACGTGGTCAACGGATCTTCCACAGAAAATCCCAATGAGCCAGCGTTAGTGTCTAGACATCTATTATTCTGCTATAATCAAATGAACCGCAGGGGATGATGCAGCCTTTTCGGGGTGGTCTGTCAAGGAGGCTCAAGATGAAACGTATATCTCTTCTGACGCTGGTCTTTGCGTTCCTGTCGCTGGTGTTTATCACTCTCCTGGTTTTCTTGAGGTTCAAGTTCCCGCCTTACCCGCTGATGAGCTATCAGGATGTTTTCGACATCCTGACCCCGCTAGCGCTCATCCCGGTCTACTGGCTGCTGTTCAAATACTCCGGCAGCGACCGGCCCAGCCTGGCCGAAGAAATCGTCTTCTGCGTGTTTGCGGCCCTGTGGGTGGAAGGGCAGGGGATGCACCTGTCGGCCAATTCGATCGACAACCTGATCGATGCGCTGGCACGCAACCAGGTGCTCAATATCAAGCCATCCGACATCTACAGCCTGACCTATTTCTTCGATGAACACCTGGGCCATTACCTGTGGCATATCGGCATGATCGGCCTGGCGGTCCTGCTGGTCTACCGCGAGTGGCGCTACCCGGCCGGCGCGACCACCGCCTGGTGGGCGGCCATCCCGGCTGGGATCATTTACGGGTTCACTTATTTCTGTATTTTCATCGAGGGGCAAGCGGTAGGGCTGGGCCTGCCCTTCGTGGCAATTGGCCTGGCCTTTGCGCTGATTGCCGGGCGTAAAAAGCTGGGGCAGCGGCCCGTGTTGGCCTTTTTCTTCGTGGTCTGCCTGCTGGCGTTCCTGTTATTCACCGGCTGGGGGCTGTATTGGAATGGTTTCCCGCAATTTTCGGACGTGGGTTTGCTCTAGCAAGTATTGGGATAGAAACCCCAGCATAGAAAATTTCCCAGTTGTAATTTCTCTTGCCTTTTCCTTGGGCATATTCACCAAGTAGAGGAAGATGCTGGTAAAATTGAGCAATCCCCAAAACGCCAAGGATCGGGTAAACAAAGTCGATAAATCAACTGGAATACATGAGATAACCCGGTAAAGTAATAATATATGCAATGGAAATCACCTCAAAATTGGGCTGAATTAAAAAAAGGGATTAACTGTCCCATGTGTACCGATCTTCCTCTCAAGGAGAATCAGTTTAGCTTCCTTGTAACCGAACTTCAGCAAAGTTATGTCCAATTACCGAAAAACCAATATTACTATGGCTATACTATTGTCGGCTTTAAACGACATGCCAATGAGTTATTTGAGTTATCCATCCAGGAATTAACCGAGTTTTGGCAGGATGTCTCTTTGGTGGCCCAGGCTTTAAACGAAATATATCACCCAGCCAAAATTGATTATTGTATTTTTGGTCATCACTGCCCCCATTTACACTGTCACTTGGTGCTGCAAACGTTTGATAGTGATCCGAGTGCTCCTGTGAAAATGGACGAAAAGGAAGTTTTTTTGAAACCCGAAGAATATCAAACCATGATACAAAAACTAAACGATACTATAGCCAAATTAAAAGCCAACACTATAATATATAATTAAAGCCACCGGCAGGAGGTTTGAATGGAATATCGCAGTCTGGGACGAACTGGTGTTATGGTATCCCCGTTGTGCCTGGGGGCGATGAACTTTGGCGACCCTACGCCGGAAAGCGAGGCGTTGGCCATTATCGACCGGGCGCTGGACAGTGGTTTTAATTTCATCGATACGGCCAATTCTTACAACGAAGGCGAGAGCGAGCGCATTGTGGGCAAGGCGCTGAAACAGAACGGCAAGCGCCAGCAAATTGTGCTGGCGACCAAGGGCTTCAGCCGCGTCGGCGAGGGTCCCAATGAAGGAGGCGCCTCGCGCTACCACATCCTCAGGGCCTGTGAGGACTCCTTGCGCCGCCTGCAGGTCGACACGATCGACCTCTACCAGCTTCACCGGCCCAGCCTGACCATCCCGATCGACGAGACGCTGCGCGCCCTGGATGACCTGGTGCGGGCGGGCAAGGTGCGCTATATCGGCTGCTCCACTTACCCGGCCTGGATGGTAATGGAAGCCCTGGCGACCAGTGAAAAATACAGCCTGGCGCGCTATGTCAGCGAGCAGCCGCCTTATAACCTGCTCGACCGGCGCATCGAGAACGAGCTGGTGCCGCTGGCGCAGAAGTACGGCCTGGCCATCCTGCCCTGGTCGCCGCTGGCGATGGGTATACTGGCCGGGCGCTATCCCCTGGATGGGACTACCCCGGAAGGCTCGCGCATCAGCCGGGTGAGCTGGCAGTCGGCCAGGGAGCGCCTGTCGCGGCGCGGCCTGGAAGTGGGCGCGCAGGTGGTCGAGATGGCAAAAGAGCGCCACCTGACGGCCGCCCAACTGGCCCTGCTGTGGTGCAAGGACCAGCCTGGCATTACTGCGCCGATCATCGGCCCGCGCACGCTGGGCCACCTGGATGAGTTCATCCCGGTGCTCGAGATGAAGCTCGCCGACGAGGACCGCCCGCTCTTCGATGGGCTGGTTCACCCCGGCAACGCCGTGGCGGATTTCTTCAACAGCAATGAGTGGATGAAGGCCAGGGTTTCGTAAAGGCAGTTTTTTGGCGCGGCAGACACTCTGGCAACCCATGTAGTTATCGACCGGTGATAAGCTGACCTTCCGGGAGGGGTGCAGGACAGGGATGAAAGCGATGTTAAAGAATGTGTTGGTAATGAGTTCTGCCAGGGGGAGAGAGAATGAACGCGATGAAAGCCAAAGCTGATCGCCAGCGGATGATTTGCCGGCGCAAGTTTCTGAAACTTGTCGCTGTAACCTCTGCAACGGCTGCTGCGGTTGTGGCTGGCTGCATCCCGGGGCAGCCGCCTGCTGCTTCAGGTGTTATCGAGACCGCAAGCGAGCTAACGACCACACCTGAACAAAAGTTTCGGCAACCAGAGGTGATCAAGTTTTATCCCAATCGGTCGAGCGCCGTTGTACAAGCCAGGCACTCTGGTGTCTGGAATGACCAGGAGCTGGCGCCAGGGGCGCTGCGCCAGATACTGGATGCCTCGATTGTGAGACTTACCGGCCTGAAGGATGCAGCTAAAGCGTGGGCGGCTTTATTCTCTCCCGCTGACAAAATCGCCATTAAGGTGAATACCATCCGCAACAGTCTTTTCTGGACGCATGTACCCCTGGTGATGGCGGTAGTCGAGTCCCTCACGGAAGCGGGTATACCGGCTGAACAGATTGTCATTTACGACCGGACTGTTGACGAGCTGACCGGCGCAGGGTACTCTATCAACGAAAGCGGGCCAGGTGTGCGCTGCCGTGCTACGGGTTCTAATTATTCAGAAGGATGGAAGGTGGCGGGCGTAGATGTCAGCATCAGCAACGTGCTGTTAGACTGCACTGCTTTGATCAATATGCCCATTCTCAAGTCCCATTTACTCTGCGGGGTCACCTTTGCGATGAAAAACCATTATGGCACCTTCGACCAGCCAGAGAACTTCCACTCGCCCAACTTGATGATGCCGGCGATTGCCGAGCTAAATGCGCTGGCGCCGATCAAGGACCGACAGCGGCTAATCATCGGCGATGCACTGCTTTCTACCTTGAACGAAGCTGTCTCGTGGCCTTATTGGCGGGATTCGGTTATCGGCGATTCGATTTTCATGAGCTTCGATCCGGTGGCCTGTGATACGGTGGGACTGCAGCACTGGTGCCAGTTGAAAGAAAAAGCCGGTGAAAATACAAAAGCTCCCCTGGCGCTGGCCAAGCGCTGGCTGCAAGGGGGTGCTGACCTGGGGGTGGGAACGAATGATATGAGCAAGATCGATTGGGCAGTTTTGTCGCTTGGCTGATCGGGTTTCAAATGAAAAACTCATTTATTAAAATTGCTCGGTCAAAAGTCTTCTGGGTGCTGATATTCTGCGGGTTGATCGTATTAATGGCGGGCAGCGTCATAATCGTATTGCAACGAGCATCAGAGACGGAAGCGGTCGTTTCCAGCACCAGCCAGTCCAGCGAAGCTTTTTACCGACTGGCAAAAGATAAATACGCCCAAGAAGGGTTCTTCGCTGGTTTGAAGCAGTTTGCCCCCGATTTCGACTTAGCCAACTATCGAATTGTTTACGTGGGAGAGAAGGCGGTGGTTTGGGTGCTCTCAAGTGAACAGCCCGAGGCGTATGCAGAACAGGGAAAAGCTATTGAGGAAGGGATCAGCAAGGTCGAGTACTATTTTAAAACAACGATTGGGGAACGGTTTAAAGGTGAGAAGAAAATTCACTTTCTTTACGGAGCAACCGATGTAGCTCACGTATTGGTACCGGTATACGATAGGCCAGTTGTGCTTATGCCGCTCAAGTACGACCAGTACAGCTTCCGCTCCTATGTGCACGAAACGGTCCACCTGTTTTCCGGCTGCAAGCATTTTCGCTGGCTTGAAGAAGGACTGGCAGTTTATTTAAATGACAAACTAGGGGGTGGGGGAAATTTCCCCAATGACGGCTATGATATCGACCGACTAGCACGCCTTTATGGGGAAGAAAAGCCAGTCATCGAATGGGTAGGCGCCGGCTATGGTCACCAGATCGACGTGAAGACGTACGATGGAAAGCTTTTTTACGTCTACTCAGGCTCTTTTGTGAAATACCTGGTTGAGAACATGGGAACAGACTCTTTCTTAGAGGCCCTCAGCCAGGATGATGTACTTAAAGCGATTAAAAGCGAAACCAACAAGGATATCGCTCAATGGAAAAAGGAATGGGTCGAATCGGTCCTGAGTGAAAACTAACCGAATGAACTATCCATTAGGAACTATCAACTCCCCATTGATCCCTGACAGTTGAGAGCTGGTAGCTAATAGTTAGAAGCTGACAGCTTTCACTGCCCGCTGGCCACATCCGCGATCAAAATCCACCCGATCAGCGAGGTCCTGTCCGGGGCGTCGTATTCTACCAGCAGGCATTCGCGGCCCACGTTGTCAAACTGGCGGTCGGCGGGCAGGAAGCGCACCGCCGAGCCGGACTTGACCTGCCCGATGGCCTTGAAGGTCTCGTAGCAGCCATTGCGCACCCATACTTCCCGCAGCACGATGCCGGCCAGCGGGGTGGGGGTGATGGTGGGGGTCAGGCTGGGCTGCGGCGTCAGGGTGACCGTAGGCGGTAGGGGGGTGTAGCTGGGGGTGACCGTGGGGGTTACCGTGACGGTGGGGGTGAGCGACAGGACGTAGCCCTGCAGCTTGTTGAAACCGAAGGCCAGCAGCCCGCCCAGCACGGCCAGACCGATCAAGATGTACAGCCCGCGCATCAGCAGGCGCGAGCTGCGGTAGGGTTGTAACATGCGGTTAAGCTCGACCACGCGCGGGTCGTTGGGATAGCGGGCGCGCACGTTCTGGCTGATCTGGGCCGCCGGGGCTGGCCTGGCGCGGTTGGAGTTGAACACGGTGATGCCCTGCTGCAGCTCGTCCTCGTAGCGCTGCACCTCACGCGACAGCTTCTCGATCTCGCCCTGGAGCTGCAGGGTCGTTTCGTCAGAGTAACCCAGGTTGCGGGCCTGGTCGAGCAGCTCCTTGGCCTGGCGGGCCTTGGCCGCCGCGGCGTCCAGCGTCTGTGACTGGTCGGCCTGGGTCTTGAGCGCCCGCGCCTGGTCTTTGAGCGGCTCGACGGCGGCCGGGATGAGCGCCTGGAAGCGCTCCTTGAGCTTGCGGAAAGCCGGGTTATCGCCGTACTGCAGGTAAAGGGCGTCCAGGACGGTCTTGACCTGGGCGATGTTCTTCGGGTCGGCGCTGGCGCTGGTCAGCCCCTCGGCGATGGTCTGCATGGCGGACCTGGCCTTACGCATCTCTTGCACGCGGTCGATGTAGCGCGGCAGCCCGGTGGCCTGGTCAGCCGCGTCGACGCGCTCGATGGCGTCGTCGACCATGCCCTGGGAGAAAAGCTGCACGCCTTCGCCGTAGACGCTTTCGGCGTCGATGTACTGCTGCAGCTTTTGCTCGAACTCCTGCCCGTCCTGCCAGCGTTGGATGCCCAGGTCGCGCAGGGCGGATTGGGCCTTGTTGAGCATAGCCAGGGCGTCGGCGTAACGTCCCAGGCGGGCAGCGGATTGCGCCTTACCAAAGGCGCTGGCGGCATCCGGCGGCAGAGCCACCGAGGGGATATGACCGGTGCGCAGGTAGTTTTCCGACTCGCCGCGGTGCTGGCGCGCCCGTTCCCAGCGCGGCTCGATCTGCAAGACCGCGTCGTACAGCTTGATCGCCTCGGCGTAGCGCCCGCCGTAGAAGAACGATTCGGCCGCTTCCATCTGCTGGGAGGCCAGCGGGTTGTGTTGGTCGAACTCCGGCGTTTCAGCCGCCCGGTTGTTGGACGGGACAAGCCCGCCGGCCACGCCAGGGAGAGAGGTTTCGAAGCCCGCGGCGGCGGGTGTAGACGGGGCAGGCTCGCCGGCCGGCGGATTTTCAAAGCGGTCGCGCAGCGTGGCGTCACGCAGCTCTTTGTAGGCGGCCTGGAAGCGGGCGCGACCAGCCTGGTCAAGCGCCTCATAAGCGGGGGAATGGACGTACTCGTCCAACTCGACCAGCTTAATGCGCAGCTCGGTCACGGCCGGCGCAGTGGAGCTGGTAAGCTCTGAAACCTCAGCAATCAGTTGGTCCAGGTCATTCATCGTGCCATTCCTTCTGGTTCTCTGGGAATTGCCGTAGTGAACTCCCAGATTTGGGGTATCATGATACCCCAAATCTGGGGACCTTCTACGGAAAATCCCAATGACCCTTCTTTCTGGTGGTTTTTCATAGGTGGGTATCGGGGAGCTGCATAATCGCCTGCTTCAAGTCATCCCGCAGGGCGGCCATGCTGCCCGCGTAGCAATCGCCGGCCAGGACACGTTCGAGAATTGAACGCAGCCCGGCGGACAGGCGCCGGTCGTCGTAGGTCCATTGGGTCTGGTATGAACGGGCGGCCTGTTCGATCTCCTCCGGGCGGGTGGGTCCCAGGGGCAGGGCGCCGGGGGCGACGCGCCCGGTGAGGATGTGGTGCAGGCCGCGCGCCCCGAACTGGACGATATCCATTTCCAGGTCGGTGCGGGTCAGGCCTTCGGGGTGATAGCGGGCCACGTTCCAGTCGATCACGTAAATGCCGCGGCTGGCCGCCTGCCAGTAGTAATGCAGCAGTTTGTGGTCACGGTAGACGATGTTGCGCTCGTGGGCGGTTTGCAGGATGTCGCAAATTTGCACCGCCATCTGCAAGAGAGTCAGCATGGGTTGGTACTGGCCGCGGGTCAGGCCGGCGTCGCACAGCAGCACCAGGCTGTCTTCCTGGGCCTGTTTTTCGACGGCCAGGTAGGGCGTCCAGCCGGCTGCCAGCATGGCGTCCATGCGGGCAGCGAATTCCGGGGAGGCATCCGGCCCAATCCGCAGCACCTTTCCGGCGGCTGGCAGGGCGGCCGTGGCGGAAACGAAGGGGAACTGCCCCCCAGGGTCGAGCAGGATGAAACCGCACTCGTACAGGTGGGCCACACCGGGCAGATCGCCCAGTTGGGCGAGGATCTTGACTTCTTCCAGGAACAACGGCAGGGCGTAATGCACCTGGTCCATGCGCATAAGCTTGACCGCCGCGGGCTGGAGGGCGCCGCCGGGGAGCTGTAGCAGCCCGGAGACAACCCGGGCGGAGGAACCGCGCGCCTCGGGCATCCAGGCATCCAGCGGCTCGATCAGGGCCAGGTCGCCCCCTTCGGCCAGGCGGGCTTCCTCCACACCGTGCACTACCGTCGCGGCGGGGACCTGCCCACTTTGAGCGGTAGAGCCGGCAGTCTCTTCGACCAGCATCTCGTAAGCGAGCAGGCGTTCGCGCCGCTCGAATTTGGCCAGCCAGGGCATCAGGCGCAGCAGCCCCGGGCGGGAGAAGGCCAGGTCGGAAGGCCAGGCGCCTTTGCGCATCTGCTTGCAGCCGTCCAGGATGGCGTCCAGCCAGGCAGCTCCGCCGACCTGGTTGCGCATCTCGAGGCCGCGTATCTCGACCGAGGTGATCCATTCGGGGAAATTGTCATCCGTCTGTGGCCCGGCCTGCACCCTGGCCAGGAAATCAGGGGCGGAGAGGATGGCCTGGTCAGCGCGCAGAATGCGGCGCCGGTCGGGGTCGCACACCAGCAGGCGGCGCAGGCCCTCGCGGGCGGCTAGGAAGCCCAGGCCGTCCCAGGCCGCCAGCACCTGGCTGGCCTGAAGTTTGGGCAGGTTGAGGGCAGCTACGCTGCTTTGCAGCGACAAGCGCTGCTGTTCAGGCAGCAGCCCGATGGCTTCGGCCAGCGCCGGTTCGACCGCCTCGTATTCCAGACTGCCGTCGGGCGGGGAAGGGTCGAACTGGGTCCAGTTGGCGATCACTTCGTCTTTCAGGCAGTGGATGAGCTGGTGGGCTTGCGCTAGCGCGGCGGCGGTCCCGTTGGAATTTTCTCCGCCGTTTTCGAGCTGCTCTTCCAGGCGGCGGGCGACGGCCTGCACGGCCAGGTTGATGCGTCTGACCGCCACCAGCGGGCGCAGGCTGCCTTCTTCGGGGCCAAGCACCAGGCGGCGCAGGGCAGTGGTCAGGTCGGGCCACCAATCCGGCTCGGGGACGCCCCGCGCCTGGAGGGCGGTGGTTATATCCCACAGGGCATTGTCCCACTGGCGGGAAATGGCTTCCTGGATGGCGTTGAGAAAAATACGACGCTGCTCGCTTGCGAGGCCTTCCGTGGGACCGGGCAGGCGGGCCAGCAGGTCGACCAAATGCCACTGCTGCGGGTCGGCCCCGGGCAGGTTGGCTGCCCAGCCAGCCAGCGTGCGCAGGTCATCCAGGCGGTCAGCCTGGGCCAGGCGGGCGGCAAAGCCGGCGGTGTAGCGCAGGCTGCGCTCGAAATCGGGCGCCTCGCCGAATTCCAGCACCTGGCTCTGGATAGTCTGGATGTCGG
>Ga0187886_1002707_pt1 | contig 13894 bp, 12 predicted proteins | sample June2016WEW_20_1_FD_133001 | JGI IMG/M metagenome (GOLD analysis project Ga0187886, IMG submission 133001) | Peatland microbial communities from SPRUCE experiment site at the Marcell Experimental Forest, Minnesota, USA - June2016WEW_20_150 | ecosystem: Environmental > Terrestrial > Soil >... | reverse complement strand
GTATTTGGCCAGCCGCGTCGAGGATACAGATAAACATTTTTTTGGTGTGAAGGTCGATTCCGCAATAGTATTGGTGTTGTTTGGTGTAAAATCTCATTGGGCTTCCTCCTTTGGCTTAAAATGTTTTCTTGTCCCAGAGGCATTTTATCATGCCTCAGGAGGAGGCCTTAAATAGTATCAACGCGCTGCAACACTACGCCGGGTCCGTTGCGCGTCCCCGGCGAGGTTGAGCGCCACGTTAGATGGCCAAAGGATATGTGATGGGATTCCCGCAAAATGTACGGACCGCGGCTTTGGTTGCTTCCGCAAGACACTGTGCCGTCTGCCATCGCTACAAAGGTGTTCGCGTTGAGGTTCACCACATCATCCCGGCAAGTGAGGGTGGTGCAGACACGCTTGAGAATGCCATACCTCTCTGCTTCGATTGCCATGCCGATGCGGGCCACTACAATCCAAGCCACCCCAAGGGGACAAGGTTCTCGCCTCAGGAGCTGCGGTCGCATCGGGACGCATGGTACCAGCATGTCCGTGGCCATAGCGTCCCCGCGTCGAATGGTAAGGATTTCATGTTGAGTCGCTTCCTCGTCGCCAAGGACTTTGGCGCAATCGCCGAAGTGGCGACCAATCGCCTTGATCGTATTCCGTTTGGTTGTCGCATGCTCGTTCAGAACGACATCCTTCAGTTTCAGAAGCAGATCGTCAATAGTCATGGCACGAGCTATCGTCACAGCGTCATCGGAGGCGAGAGCTTCACGGACCGTGAGGAGTACCTTAAGGCCCATCCAAATGCTGAGAAGATCGCGAACCCTTGCCCATACTATCCGTACTTCGAGTTTCGGCGAGTTCTAGACGGGCAAGACATCCAGGATTCGGTGGCTCCACATGACATCGTATCCCGATGGCTCCTGGACGCTGGTGTCGCCCCAGCCGAAATCGCATCCGGGCTAGCGTATATGGAGGTCTGCGGACCAGATCACTATCAAGAGGTTTTCCGGCCCCGTCCTTTCTGGGCCGTCTTTTTGGCGCTCACAAACATCACAGACTCGCCGCTCACACTGCAGGGCTTGGAAGTTCTAGGAGAGGCTCCTGGCTTCCCGATCTACCGCCAATTCAGGGGACCCAGCGGGCCGATCGAGGCAAGGCTTTCTCTGCCTGCCGCTCCAGTTGATCCAAATCATACAGTCCTTATCCCCGTGGCCTCTTTAGTGGGGCCGTTTGAACCGGTCTCCGAACCGATCTGGTCCCAAACCAAGTCGGACTTCCCTACAGGCCAATACCAGCTAACAACGCATACATCATTGGATCACCTTTCTGCTATCACACACCTTTTTGGACCTGCCATCTGGCCGCAGGGGGTAACACTCATGCAGGGCGGCCAGCAGTTATTCCAAGGCATCCATAGCTTCGATCTCGGCAACCTGTATGCCCTCGAGAGGGGTTGGGAATGCGGGTCTTGCCCGCATATCTTCTTTCAAGCTCAATCATCCACACAGATTGCGTATGCGGGCGAGTGTTTCGCGGCTCACCCCGGCATACCGGGCACGCAAACGATACGGGTCCCGCCCGACTCGGACCAACTCATCATCGCAGAGCTGGAGCAGGAATGCACGTTCCTTGATGCGGTAATAATTAACGGAACGATCGTAGAAAAGAATCGTATCCTCACACGCGGCGAACGTCTAGCCGTCAAGGTTGCTCCTGGAGATTTTGTTGCACTACATGGACACTATGAAACGTCTGAAGCTGCTGCTGACCGCCGAGATCCCTGGCACAGGAACACGGTGGTGTCGGAGTTCTTACAGAGAGGGGGACGTTGATCAAAAGTTTCAAAGTTCAAAATTCCAAGTAAGTGAGGGACGGCCCAGAAATTATGAATTCGTTTTGTGTTTGCCGAATGAAAAAGACGACGTGAAGCCAGTGACGTCAAACCTCAAGCTCTCATTTATGACGGCATGGAGAAAATCTTTGAAATGAACCGATAATGACACGTCGCAGGGTAATAAGGTCGAGGTATGAGAGATGCCCAAAACCATAAGCATTGCAAGACAAAACGAAAAACTCGTGGGCGATCTTCGAGATTTAATCCTGGAAGCCCGTCGGAATGTGGCTCGAACCATCAATTCCGCCTTGGTATTGCTTTATTGGAAAGTCGGGGAGCGAATTCGGAAGGACATTTTGAAAGAGAAGAGGGCCGAGTATGGAGAAGAAATTGTGCCGACACTGTCAGCACAATTAGTCAAAGATTTTGGAGATGGGTTTTCCCCACCCAATCTATCCCGGATGGTTCGACTTGTCGAAGTCTTCCCCGATCTCAATATTCTTTCGACACTGTCGAAAGAATTAAGCTGGAGCCATTTCGTCGAAATTCTCCCTTTGAAAGATGACCTTCAACGCGATTTTTACGCTGAAATGTGCCGGATTGAAAAATGGAGCGTACGCACCTTGCGGCAAAAAATCGGCGGTATGCTCTTCGAACGCACAGCCCTTTCAAAAAAACCTGCAGATCTGGCTAAAAAAGAATTGGCTGCCTTGCGGGAAGAAGATAAGCTAACTCCCGACCTGGTTTTTCGTGATCCCTATTTCCTTAATTTCCTTGGATTGAAGGATACTTATGGAGAAAAAGACCTGGAAGCTGCCATTTTACGAGAGATGGAGGCCTTTATTCTGGAATTAGGGGTGGGATTTACCTTCGTGGAGCGGCAGAAACGGATAGCGGTGGGCGATGATGATTTCTATCTTGATCTGCTCTTTTATCATCGAACCCTTCGGCGATTGGTGGCCATCGAATTGAAGTTGGACAAATTCAAGCCAGCCTACAAAGGCCAGATGGAACTTTATCTGCGCTGGCTGGAGAAATACGAACAGCAACCGGGAGAATTTTCTCCCATAGGTTTGATTTTGTGTTCAAGCAAATCCGAGGAGCAGATCGAATTGCTCCAATTGGGCAAAAGCGGCATTCGTGTTGCTGCCTACATCACGGAACTTCCTCCCCGTGAGCTCCTGCAAAAGAAGCTGCATGAAGCGGTCAAATTGGCAAGAGCCCGCCTGGAACAGGAAAGTAAAATAAAATTCTTAGGAGAATAACCCCGGAGGGGGCGCGTGATCGTTCGCCCGTGCTCATTTGCCCATTTTTTCAACTATGGGGATTAGAAAGGGAATCGTATGGCGATGGATGAAAAAAGACGCCAGAAAAAGCTTGCCAGGAAGGCGGCCAAACGCAAAAAGAGTCCTGCCGCTAAGCAAGCCTTCCATGGGCCAGGGATTGGTGTACCGCCTGGAAAGCAAGTCGCCTTTGCGGCCGGTATGCCGATCCACGAATGCCTTGTGCCCAGGGGCCTTTTCGATCTGGGTCTTGGGAGTGTCGTGGTTAGCCGGAAGATGCCGAATGGTAATATCGGCTTTGCCATTTTCCTGGTCGATGTCTTTTGCCTGGGCGTTAAGAATTGCCTGTTCGCGGTACTTCCCCAGGGCGAATATGAGCGAAAGATGCAGGGTTTGCAGCAGGATGAAGGTTTGGAACGCATACAGCCGGCCTGCGCCGTAAAGCTGATTGAAAATGCCATGGCCTACGCCAGGGATCTCGGGGTAAGCCCGCACAGCGAGTATGCTATCATCAAGAAAATCTTTGGGGATATAAATCCCGCGATCTGTCCGCAAGAATTCAAGTTTGGCAAGGATGGAAAGCCACTCTATATATCGGGACCGAATGAAACCATGCCTGATTCCGAAAGGATTATCGATATACTTAATAAAAGATCGGGCGCCGGTGGGGTTGATTCCATGATGAAAATGGATTTAGAGGACGAGTGATTTAATACGGTTAGACCGGAAATGTTTCATCAGAGTTTCGCTGTGGAGTCTGCCAAGGATGCGACCTCGGGAAAAGGAAAAAGAGATTCAGAGAGTTGAGGGCGTAAGAGGCATTGTTCCGGATTTTGATCAGTGGCCGGAATCTTGGATGGGGACCAAGAGCGATTTCGAATACGGAAAGAAGTTGCTTCCGTTTATGGAAGAATTCATAAAGTATCTTATCGGACAAAATTTACCCCGGAAAACTTTGAAAGAATACATTGATGATCTGTGGCTTATGGGAGGAACGATCATTAAGGACGTTTCCATTTACGAAGAAAACAAAAAGGATGCGCTGGAAGTAATATTAGAAGCTGTTGAAGCAGACGGCTGCTTACCCGATGGGTATGATTGCATGAGTAAAAGCGAGCTTGCATCCTTTAACAAGAGGTGCAGGAAATTTGAGGAATTTCTCAAGAACATCGCCGAGGGTAGCCAGCGATAGAAAGGTTGAGCAAACAATGAAAGAGAAAATAATTATTGAGGAGAAGGCGCAAAAGCTGCTTGAGGTGACCGGAAGTTTTTGCCGCCAGTATTTAGATGAAGATTATAAACAATTGTGCGAGAAGCTCATCGGGAAGATGAGCCGTAAACGGAATGTCCCGTTCCTATCCGGGCGGATGGAAATCTGGGCGGCAGCGATTATCTATGCCCTCGGGAGCATCAATTTTTTATTCGACAGCAGTTTCAAGCCTTACGCCACGGCTGATGAGATCTGCAATTTTTTCGGCACCTCCAAAAGCACTACCTCCCAGAAGGCAAAAGTGATCCGGGACATGTTCAAGATGGGATATTACGATACGGAATTTTCAACCGCTCATATGCGGGAAAACAACCCCTTTTCCAACTTTGTCATGATGAATGGGTTGATCGTCGACAAGCGGTCATTGCGCCCGGAAATTCAGGAAATGCTCCGCAGGGAAGAAAAATAGAAAAGAGAAATAGAATGCAATCAGCTCGGAGCATAAAGAGATATGGAGAGGGGCGAGTCTCTAAAAGGAATCCCTACGCGAGGCGCGGAAAATTGACAGATTGATCGGAAAAATAAAAGGATAAGATAGGAAATTGAAGTGATAAAAGTTCCGGCACTCGAAATTCGGAAGGTTACATACGCCATCAACGGCCGAAAAATTCTCGACACGGTTTCCTGGAAAGTCGAGCGGGGAGAACATTGGGCTATTCTCGGACCGAACGGAGCAGGGAAGACGACACTCCTTAAGATCGTCTGTGGCTTTCTTTGGCCGAATGGCGGGGGAGAAGTCCGGCGCCAGGGAGAAACGCTCGTGGACCTGCGGGAATTACGCAGGAGCATCGGATGGGTGACCTCCGCCCTGAATTACAATATCCCAATAGATGAGCCCGCTTTGTCCACGGTCCTCTCAGGAAAATTCGCTCAGTTAGGATTTTCGGTATGGCGGTGGGAAACCCCGAGTAAAAAGGACTACCAGTTGGCCCAGCAACATTTGGATGATCTGGGCTGCTCAGAGCTGGCGAAGATGCCCTTTGGCTCCTTGTCTCAGGGAGAACAACAAAAGGTCTTGATCGCCCGGGCGCGCATGACCAAACCATATCTAATAATCCTGGATGAGCCGTGTGCCGGCTTAGACCCAGGAGCGAGAGAAACTTTTCTCGCCTCGATGCAAACCCTCGGATTGCAAAAAGGAGCGCCAAGTTTGGTCTATGTGACTCACCATTTGGAAGAGATCATGCCCGTATTCAAGAAGACTCTGATCTTCAAAGAGGGAAAAGTGATGGCCCGTGGAAATACTGAGCAGATCATCCAAGATCGGGCGATAGAGGACCTCTATGGGATATCGATTAAAATAGTAGAAAGCCATGGGCGATATTGGCCCATCTGTCGTTAATCCTCTCCCGTCGAGCGCTCGCAAGGCCTCCTTAAGATTTGTTGCATCCGGAAAGGCCTCGGCCAAGATCCCGCCGATCTTTTCTCCCGGCCTCACTTCCCATCCCTGCGGGCCTGAAAGGACCTCAGCCGGTTTAGGGGATTTCAGTTTTGTGGTATATTCCTAAAAGCATAGGGTCTTTGAGAAAACTGACTCGGATATCGTGAAAGAAAGGCTCCTGAGAGAATCTAAAATACTGCAAGCCGTTCATCGCCTTTTCCAAAAGCGCGAGGAAGAGGTATATTTGGTGGGGGGAACAATAAGGGACCTCCTTCTGGAAAGGCCGCTGGGGAGGGATTTTGATTTTGTGGCCTCAGGCGAGGTCAGTAACCTCGGAAAGGATTTGGCAGCAGAGACGGGTGGACATGCCTTTTCTTTAAACGATTCTTTCGGCACCTGGAGAGTCGTGCTTAGGAAGGGGAAAAAGAGAGTGGATATCGATTTTTCCCCGTTGCAAGGGAGGAATATTTTTGAGGACTTGGTGCAAAGGGATTTCACTGTCAATTCCATGGCCATGAACTTGAAAGAGATTTTTCATCAGAAGACCCCATCCCTCATTGACCCTTTGCATGGGCTTTCTGACCTCGGCAAAGGGGTCCTCCGGGCAAATTCTGAAGAATCCCTGCTCCGGGATCCTTTGAGAATGCTGAGGGCTTTCCGCTTTGCCTCCACCCTCAGGCTGAAAACTGCAGAAGAAACCCTAAGGATGATCCAAAAGAATAAAAAACTTATCCTCCGCTCGGCCTGGGAGCGGATTCGGAGTGAATTTTTTTCGGCTTTGAGTGAAAGCCGGGCGGATCTTTTCCTACGGGACCTTCACGAGTCTGGGCTCCTTAAGGAGATCTTCCCGGAAATTGAAGGGTGGGATGAATTGGACCAAGGCGTTCATCACGATTTTCCCCTCCTGGAACATTCCTTCAAAACTGTGGAGGCGGGAGAATTCATCTTCGCCCATTTCCAGGAGTTTTATCCGCGTTATGCTCGACTCCTGGATCATTATTTTTCCTCGATCGTAGAAGAAGGGATATCCCGCGGAGCTCTTTTTAAGTTCGTGGCCTTTTTCCATGATTCTGGTAAGCCGGGAACCCGGAGCGTTGGCACTGATGGACAGACCGTCCGGTTTCTGGATCATGATCAGGGAGGGCAGAAAATCAACGCTCCTATTGCCCTCAGGTTGAAACTGAGCCGGAAATCCGTTCGGATCATATCCGACCTGACCCGTCAGCACATGCGCGTCCTGAGTCTTTCCAAGACAGATGAGGTGACGCCCCGGGCGAAGTATCGTTTTTTCCGAGATTTGGGAAAAGAGGGAATTGACGCGGTCTTCTTGGCATTGGCGGACCGGCTGGCTGCGAGAAAACATGACCTGGGATGGCCTTTGGTGCCAGAGCTCCCTGGCGACCTGGAAAAGGTAAAGGAACTGGCTGGAGAACTTCTGCGCTATTACTATGAAGAATTTTCCCGGAAACCGCCGGGGCCGCTGCTCGACGGAAGGGAAATCATGGACGCCTTCGGGTTATCCCAGGGAAAAGAGGTGGGGAACCTCTTATCACGGCTGCGGGAGGCAGAGGCAGCGGGCATGGTGCGGACCAGGGAGGAGGCTCTGGAATTCCTAAAAAATCTTGACAGTTCGAGACCCTTCAGCTAAAATAATTTAGAGATATTAAAGAAGCGGGCGTAATTCAGGGGTAGAATGCAAGCTTCCCAAGCTTGACGTCGCCAGTTCGAATCTGGTCGCCCGCTCCAGAGACCCATAACATAAATATTAATAGAGTTCAATGTTCTACGGTTAACTGAAAAAGCAGTTCTTCAGGAAGTCTGCTTGAAAAAAGTGGGCTCGTAGGCCCATTTTTTTTTCTCGCAAGGGGAAGAAATCTGTGAAATTCGATCAGCTTCTTGAAGAAGTTCGTCAGGTGGCTGAACCGATCCTGCAGTCGGAGGGACTGGAGTTGGTTGATCTGGAATACCAAAGAGAAGTTCAGGGCTGGGTGTTACGGTTTTACATCGACCGCGAGGGCGGAGTCACCGTGGAGGATTGCGCTGAAGTGAGCGGTGAGCTGGGTGCTGTGCTGGAAGTCCGGGACCTCATAGCGAACCCGTATGTTCTGGAGGTTTCCTCCCCCGGCCTCACCCGCCCGCTAAAAAAGCCAGAGGATTTTAATAAGTTTCAAAATCGTTTGGTTAAAATGAAAACATTTGAACCCATAGAAGGCCGGAGGAACTTCAAGGGGATCCTTCTTGGTCTGGAGGGTGAAAAGGTGCGCCTGAAAATGGAGGGGCAACTTTACGAGATTCCTCTCGAGGGCATCGCCAAGGCCAACCTGGAAATCGAATTTTGAAGAAGGGGTAGAGAAATGATTTCTGATTTGAGTCGCATCATCGACCAGGTGGGGAAGGATAAAGGGATCGATAAAAAGATCTTGATTGAGGCCTTAGAGCAGGCCTTGCTTGCGGCAGCCAGGAAGAGGTATGGTCTCAAACAAGAGATTGAAGCGAAGTATAACGAGGAGGCCGGGGAGGTCGAACTCTTTCAGTTCAAAACTGTGGTCAAAAATGTAAAAAATCCTCCCGCTGAGATTTCCTTAGAAGAGGCCAAGGAGTTGGACGCAGACGCGGAAGTCGGGGATAGCTTGGGCACGAAAATCGACATCGCAGAGTTCGGGAGGATTGCTGCCCAGACCGCCAAGCAGGTAATTATCCAGAGGGTCAAGGATGCCGAGCGGGAGAATATTTTTGAGGACTTCAAAGACCGCAAGGGAGAAGTCATCTCCGGTACGGTGCAGCGTTTCGAGCGAGGAGCGATCATCGTCAATCTGGGAAGAGCGGAAGCTGTCATCCCCCAGCAAGAAATGGTTCCTCGGGAGACCTATAAACCAGGGGATCGCATCCGGGCCTATGTAATGGATGTGCGCAAGACCCCCAAGGGCCCCCAGATCATCCTCTCCCGGAGCAACCCGGAGTTCCTGAGTAAGCTTTTCGCGTTGGAAGTGCCAGAGGTCTCTGAGGGGATCGTTAAGATCGTCAATGCGGCGCGGGAGCCGGGGGGCCGGGCCAAGATTGCCGTCTATTCGGAGGATTCAGATGTAGACCCAGTGGGAGCCTGCGTGGGGATGAAAGGGTCACGCGTTCAGGCCGTGGTCCAAGAGCTTCGCGGGGAAAAGATTGATATCATCCCATGGAGTGATGATCCAGCGAGCTTCGTCTGCAACGCCCTAGCCCCAGCAGAGATCTCCAAGGTTGTCATTAACGAAGAAGCTCAATCCATGGAAGTCATCGTAGAGGATGACCAGCTTTCTCTGGCTATCGGTCGGCGAGGGCAGAACGTCCGGTTGGCAGCCAAGCTTACGGACTGGAAAATTGACATCCGGAGCGAAGCCAAAGCAGGGCAGGTGGGTCCTAATCTGGACGAGATCGCCGCCCGGGGGATGGAAAAGGTGGATCGGATCGCTGGCGTTGGGGAAAAGACGGCCCAATTGCTCAATTCAGCCGGCTACCTTACCGTGGCAGATGTCTGTCAAGCGTCGGCCGAGCAACTCTCCCAGATTGAGGGCATTGGCCTGAAGAAGGCGGAGAAACTGATCGAAGCGGCCAAGGTTCAATTAGATCGAGTGGGTGAAAAAAAATAGGGCTGAAGGCGTTCATAGCGGTGGCAGCTGAGGGTCTGGAGGGTCATTGAAGGGGGTAGAACTGGTGACGAAGGTCAGAATTCATGAATTGGCAAAAGAATTGAAAATGGAGAACAAGGATCTTCTCAAGCTCTTGGAGAAGATGGGTCTGGTATTCAAAAACATCCACAGCACCCTGGAAGAAGCGGATGCCGAGCGGGTCAAGAACCAGATCAACCTTTCGCGCAAAGAAGGGGTGGTTGAGCAGCGGGTCAAGCCCACGATCATTCGCAGACGAGTGATGCGCGAGGAAGTTGCCCCACCCATTCCTGAACCCATCGTCGAAGAGAAAGGCAAACCTCCCGAAGTCAAGAAGGCGCCCATCCCCAAAGTTGTCAAGCCGGTAGCAGAGCCTGCGGCAGGGCCAGCGGCAAAGAAAGTAGAGGAGGAAGTCGAAGCGCCCTTACCTCGGCCAGGGGAAGTCAAAGCACCTCTGGCGTCTACAACTATTTCACTCTCTCCACCCGTGACCCCTGTGCCCTCCAAACCCGCAGAAGTGCGGGTTCATGAGCGAGTGAAAAAAGAGGAAGTACTCGCGGAAGCCCATCCCATCTCCGGGCAAGAAGCTTCCCCAAAGGGGATTGAGGCGGCGGTCGAGATGCCCTTGGAAAAAAAGGTGCCTCCCAAGACGCCAGGGCCCGTTGCTTTTGAAAAGCCGACGATCCCTGAAAAACCTCCCAGAAAACCCCTTGGAAAACCAAAGAAAAAACATGAACCGGCGAAGATTTTAGAACGACCCACTGGGCCTCCCCCGCCCCAGATCCGAGAGTATCAAGCGGTGGGGAAAAAGGGTCCGTTTGCCGTCCCACCCAAGGCACCCATCCTTCCACCCAGACCCCCCATTACTTTGCAGCGTCCGACCCCGGTGCCCGGGAGACCCACTTCAGAGGAGGATGGGGGGCGACGAAGGAGAAGGCTCAGGAAGGATGTGCAGGTTCTCGAAGAGGGAAAGCCCCATCGGGTGCGTATCATCACGACGAAAAAGCGGACTTTTAGAGACCATGAGTATATGCCGGAAGAACGCGGATCAAGGACCTTTCTCTTCGACCGAGAATCAAAAATGAGGGGGGCCAAAGCAAAAACGGTGAAACCCGAACCCACCATCCCCAAGGCCATCAAGAGAAAAATCCGAATCTCCGAAGCTATTCTCGTAGGGGAGCTGGCCAAGCGTATGGGCATCAAGGCTTCGGAAGTGATCAAAAAGCTGATGGAACTGGGGCTGATGGTGACAATCAACCAAGCCATCGACGCCGATGCTGCTTCTTTGGTGGCCACGGATTTTGGCTATGAAGTGGAAAAAACGGCATTGGAAATTGAAGACCTGATTGAAGAGAAAGAGGAACGCTCCGAAGACCTCATTCCGCGACCTCCGGTGGTCACCATCATGGGGCACGTGGATCATGGCAAGACCTCTCTCTTAGATGCTATTCGTCAGACGAATATTACCGCCGGGGAGGCTGGGGGGATCACCCAGCACATAGGGGCTTATGAGGTTAACGTGGATCACCGCAAGGTCGTCTTCCTGGATACTCCGGGCCATGAGGCCTTCACGGCGATGCGTGCCAGAGGGGCTAAGGTTACGGACATCGTCGTTCTCGTAGTGGCCGCCGACGACGGTGTCATGACCCAGACCGTGGAAGCCATCAATCATGCCAAAGCCGCGAAGGTTCCTTTGATCGTGGCCATCAACAAGGTCGACAAATCCAACGCCAACCCGGAACGGGTAAAACAAAGCCTGACCGAGTATGGACTCGTTCCCGAAGCCTGGGGCGGACAGACTATTTTTGCCGAGATCTCTGCCAAACAAAAAATCGGATTGAAAGAGCTCTTAGAGATGATCCTTCTCCAGGCGGAGGTCTTAGAGCTGAAAGCCAATCCCAACCGGCCGATGAGTGGCGCAATCATAGAAGCGAAGCTGGATAAAGGAAGGGGACCGGTCGCGACGGTCCTCGTCCAGGACGGAACGGTGCATGTGGGCGATGCCTTCGTCGCCGGCACGCATTTCGGGCATGTGCGGGCAATGATTAACGACCGCGGCGAAAAGATTGAGAGCGCTGGGCCCTCCACTCCCGTTGAGGTCATCGGGCTTTCAAGTGTACCCAATGCCGGCGATGCTTTTGTGGTCGTCACGGACGAACGACGGGCCAAGGAACTGGCTGCCCAAAGGCTGCTGAAGCAGCGGGAGCTGGAATTGGCCAAGACTTCCAAAGTGACCCTGGAAGATTTCTATAAAAAGATGCAAAAGGGCGTGGTCAAGGATTTAAACCTCATCCTCAAGGCAGATGTGCAGGGCTCTATCGAAGCCTTAACCGAGGCCTTGAACCGGTTGAGCACCGCAGCCGTTAAAGTGAACATCCTCCATTCCTCTGTAGGGGCAATCAACGAATCAGATTGCATGCTGGCTTCAGCTTCGGAAGCCATTATTCTGGGGTTCAACGTAAAGAGCGAGCCCACGGCCCAAGCTCTGGCCGAGCAGGAGAAGATTGACATTCGCCTCTATACGGTCATCTATGACGCCCTAAACGATGTCCGCCAGGCCATGGAAGGGCTTTTGGAGCCGGTTTATGAAGAACACCTAGTCGGCCGAGCCAAGGTGATTCAGCTATTCAACGTCTCTCGGGTCGGCGTGATCGCGGGCTGCTTTGTCCAAGAGGGAAAGATTGTCCGGGGTTCTCGCGCCCACGTTGTTCGGGACGGCAAAGTGGTCTTCGAAGGGGATATCGCCTCTTTGAAACGCTTGAAGGATGATTTTAAGGAGGTTACCTCCGGGTTCGATTGCGGGCTCACTGTGGGAGGCTTTCAGGATATCCAAGTCGAAGACATCATAGAGTCGTACGCCGTCGAAAAGAAAACCGCCCATCTATAACTGCGGGGGCACGGGAAAATGGTAATCGGGGTATGCCACCTGGAGCTTTTCCTCCATGAGAATTTTTCTCTGAAGGGGAAGCGACAGATGCTCCGCAGCATCGTGCAGCGGGCGAGGAAGCGGTTCAACGTCTCCATTTCGGAGGTGGCGGACCATGATCTGTGGCAGAGGGCAGTGTTGGGAATCTGTGCGGTCGGAAACGACCGGCAGCGGGTCAATTCCATTTTGGATCAGGTGATCAATTTTATCGAGGATACCCGACTCACGGATGTGGCCGATTCACAGATCGAGATCATCAATTTTTAAATTTCGCCGCAGAGCTCGCAGATTGGGATAGGAAAGCGGTCTCTGCGTGCTCTGCGGTGAATGGGTCCCATGGTTTATAAACGAGCCAATCGCGTCGGCGATCTGATCCGGGAGGTCATCTGCGAAATGCTCCTCAGGGACCTGAGCGATCCGCGCCTGGAATCAGTGACCATCACTGAGGTGGAAGTGACCGAAGACCTGAGACTGGCCAAGGTCTTCTTCAGTGCCATGGGAAACCGTTCCCAGGAAGAAGCATGCCTCCATGGATTGCAAAGCGCCACGGGATACATCCGGAAGAAATTGGGGAAGGAACTGAGACTGCGGTACATCCCCGACCTGTTGTTTAAAGTGGACCATTCGTTTGATTACGGGAGCAAGATTGACCGGCTATTCGAAACTCTCAAAGAAGAAAAAAACGGAAATTCTCAGGAAGATTGCTGAAGAAGTCCGATCCGGTTATCGCTTTCTGATAAGCACCCACATCAACCCAGAGGGAGATGCTATTGGGTCGGTGCTTGCCTTGGGGCTGATTTTGGAAGATCTGGGGAAAAAGGCGCTAGTCTTAACCCAGGACCCCACCCCCCCGCTGCTGACCTTTCTTCCGGGGGTGAAGCAAATCCTTCATCAGGCCCCGGAAAATGGGCGGTTCGACGTGGCCTTCGCGTTGGATTGCGGAGACAGGACCCGCCTGGGCGTAGAGTTCGCCAAAGTGAAGGGGATCGATAAGATCATCAACATGGACCATCACGCAAGCAACAGCTATTTCGGGGACATTAACTTGGTTGACCCCATGGCCAGCTCCACGGCCGAGATCATCTTCGATCTTCTGCGCGCTATCCCGGTGGTAATGACCCCTGCGGTGGCCGAGAACATTTATGTGGGCATCCTGACGGACACCGGATCGTTCCATTACTCTCACACTTCGCCGAAAACATTTGCAGTAGCCAGGTCCTGCCTCCTGGCTGGAGTGGAACCGTGGAAGGTGGCGGAGAAGGTTTACGAAACCCAGCCGCTGGCCCGTCTTCGTCTGTTGCCTTTAGTCTTGGCTACCCTAGAGGTAGACGGAGATGGGCGAGTTCCTTACGTGGTAGTCACCCAGAAGATGCTGGAAGAAAGCGGAGCCTCGGTGGCCCTGACTGAGGACTTTATCAATTTCCCCCGGTCTCTCGAGGGGTCGGAGGTAGCCCTGCTCTTCCGCGAGCTTTCCCCGGAGAAATACCGGGTTAGCTTACGCTCGCGAGGGAGCGTGGACGTGGCCCGCATTGCCGCGGAGTTCCAGGGCGGAGGGCATCCTCAGGCGGCCG
>Ga0187886_1002704_pt1 | contig 13913 bp, 14 predicted proteins | sample June2016WEW_20_1_FD_133001 | JGI IMG/M metagenome (GOLD analysis project Ga0187886, IMG submission 133001) | Peatland microbial communities from SPRUCE experiment site at the Marcell Experimental Forest, Minnesota, USA - June2016WEW_20_150 | ecosystem: Environmental > Terrestrial > Soil >... | reverse complement strand
GCAAAGGCTCTTCGAAGGCGAGGATCCCATTGGCAAGGAGATCCAGGTGGACGGGCACTCCTTTCAAGTGATCGGGACGCTCGCAAAGCGCAAGGCCTTTCTGGGTGACAACGGCAACGATCGGGTCGTCTACGTCCCCTATTTTACTTACAAGAAGCTCTATCCCAAGGCCAAAGAGAACTTCATCGCGGCCTTGGCGTTCCCGGGGAAGATGGATCAGGCCAAAGATGAAGTTACCGGCCTGCTGCGGCGGCTGCGCAACGACAAGCCGTCCGATCCCGACAGCTTCGGTATCGCCACCGCCCAGTCCATTGTCTCGCAGTTTCGCGACATCATGGGGATGATCGTCCTCGTGACCGTGGTGATTTCCTCCATCGGCCTCCTGGTAGGCGGCATCGGAGTCATGAACATCATGCTCGTGTCCGTCACCGAGCGCACCCGCGAGATCGGCGTGCGCAAGGCCATCGGCGCGCGGCGCAGTGACATCACCTGGCAATTCCTGCTCGAAGCCATGACCCTGACCGGCTCCGGAGGCGTGTTGGGCATCCTCGCGGGCGTGACCCTCAGTTTCCTGATCCGGACCTTCGTTCCGAGCCTGCCCTCCACCGTTCCCGCCTGGGCTGTGGTCATGGGGTTCGTCGCATCCGTCAGTATTGGGTTGTTCTTCGGGATCTGGCCCGCCATGAAGGCTTCCCGCCTCGATCCCATCGTGGCCTTGCATTACGAATAAGCCCCATCAACGTGGTCGGTCGCTGGGGTGGCGATGAGTTCATCGTGGTGCTGGACGGCGGCCTCGCTGAAGCAAAATCCCACATTGAACGCCTGCAGAAATGGGTCTTTGGCGAGTACACGGTCCAACTCGCTACGGACGCGCCCAAAGTGAACATGGATGCAGCCATCGGCCTCGTGGAATGGCAACCGGGCGAAACCATGAAGGAGGTTCTGGGACCGGCTGACGCCGCCATGTACCAGGAGAAGACGGCAGCCCGCGTAGCGGGCGAAAGAAGGTAGCCCACGGTCTCCGTTGACTCGTCCGCCATTAAGATCGGCGGACCTTCGGCCGCGCGCGAGCCCTGGGACGAGGGACCCTCACCCCGCCTTCGGTACCCCTCTCCCGCGCGGCCTGCCTGCGCAGGCAGGGCGGGAGAGGGGACGGGGGTGAGGGAGGGTTCGGTGACTTGTGCAGTCTAAAAATCGAGTGGTGGTAAGGGTGCTATAATACGGCGCTATGAACGTGGGCCACTTACTCAGTTTCTTGTTCTGCCTGGCACTACTCGTTCTTCTTTTCGGACGCGATGCGAGGGGTCCCAAGAAGCCGCGACGCTGACAATGAGGACCTGAATACGGGTGAGGTAAAAGGTTATGACTCGCGGCGAGTCATATGAGGAGTTCCAAGACTGGATGTTTCGAGAGATCCGCCAACTTGAAAGCAGGTCGTTCGCAAAGGACATTCTTGAATTGGCTTCAATTGTTGGTATGTCTCGCGATGAACTCCGTCAGATAATGCCTTCTGGGAAAGGTATCCAAGATGTTCTCAACGCAATCGCGGTTCGCATTAAGGACAGGAAAAACAAAGAGGCGTGATGCGAGGTCGGGCTCATTGAATGGTCTTTTCAAGCAACTCCTCGACTGTCCGAACGCGATCTGTGATTCCCCCTTCCATTGTAGAGTGCACTCCCTTGTCTTCGCCTTTTGAGTTCTCACCGGTTAAACTGGTCTACGGCGGCGAGGCGCTCGGCTACCACGCGGGACGCACCGTGCTGGCGCCGCGCGTGCTGCCCGGCGAGCGCGCCGAGGTGGAGGAAATTCGCACCCGAAAAGGTGTGGTGCACGCGCGGCCCTTGCGGATTCTGGAGGCGTCGCGCGACCGCGTGGAGGCCTTGTGCCCTTACTTCGGCCGCTGCGGAGGCTGCCAGTATCAGCACCTGCCAATCGAGAGCCAGACAGCGGCGAAACGCGACATTCTGCGCGAAACCCTGCGCCGGTTGGGAAAGGTCAACTGGGAGGCGGAGATCCCCGTGCATTCCGGGCCCGCGTGGAATTATCGCAACCAGGCGCAACTGAAGGTTGGAAGGGTGCGGGAGGGCAGCCTGGCGCTGGGGTTTTTCGAGGCGGAATCGAATCGGCTGATCTCGATCGACGCCTGCCCGATTCTTTCGCCGCGTCTCGACGCACTGCTGCGAGAGTTGCGAAGCGAGCCCTGGGCGGAGCCGCTGGCCGAGTGTCACGAGGTCGAGGTCCTGGCCGATGACCGCGACGAAAACGTGATGCTCACCCTGCGCAGGGCCTGGAACGCGCAGGAAGCCGAAAAGCTCGCCCCCAGATGCTTGGCGGAACTCGCGGGCGTCGTGACCGTGGCGATCGAGCAGGGCTCAGGCATGCGGGTTTTCGGTGAGCCGCATCTCACCTACCGCGTCGGCGAGTGGGCGTATCGAGTCAGCCCAACAGCTTTCTTCCAAAGCTCGCGCTTCCTGCTGCCCGAGTTTGTGGCTGCGGTCACGGGGGAGGAATCCGGCGCCGTGGCGATCGACCTGTTCGCGGGCGTGGGGCTCTTCACGCTGCCCCTCGCGTCGCGCTTTGGGCAGGTGATTGCCGTGGAATCCCACCCGCAAGCGGCCGCCGATCTCGCGGCGAACGCGCGCACGGCGCGAGGTCAGAACATTCGGACCGTGGCGGAGACGGCGTTCGACTTCCTGCGGCGCTGCGCACAGGCGGAACCGGACTTGGTGGTAATGGACCCGCCCCGCGCGGGCGCCGGCGTCGCGACGCTCGAACTGCTCGTGGCGCTGCGCCCCAAACGCCTTCACTACGTTTCCTGTAGCCCTCCGACGTTGGCCCGCGACCTCGGGTTCTTGCTCCAGCAGGGCTACCGGCTCGATGCCCTGGAAATGTTCGATTTCTTCCCACAGACCTACCACATAGAAACCGTCGCTCGACTTTCGCGCAGTGGGGTGGGGTAGCGCTGACCTTTAGGTCGGCACGAAGGAATAGCGAGAGAATGCCGACCTGAAGGTCGGCGCTACTTCCCCCAGACCTACCACATTGAATCCCTCGCTCGACTCTCGCGTAGTGGCCGTGAGCGTGCTTGAGAATTCGGCGCTGGCCGGTAGCCTAGCAATGGAGCGTCAAGATATCCCGCTGGACGGCACCGTGGCGATGCGGCGCGTGTAGCGAGGGGGTCATAGGACGCCTTGCTCACCCGAATTTCTCATTACGCTCTGCTGCTTTTCGTCCGACGGTCGGGAGGGCGGGGTTCCCGATGGCCTCCATCGGGAGCCCCGCCCTTCCCCTCCGGGATGAGAAATTCGGGCTCATACGTTACCGCAAATGGGAATTGCCGGATTGAGAGTTCCATTTTGGAACGCAGCGCGAAGAAACCGGACTCTCGCCAGCGAATGGACAAGGTAATTTTGCCCGACTCTTTGCAGCACCCCAATTCCCGAAATGGGTTTAAGGCTCCGCTGGCGGCGCTGGCGGCGAGTTTCGCATTGGGGATTCTGTGGGCGCATTCCGTGCGGGCGTCGGTCGGGGTCGCTTGGTTCCTGGCGAGCGCAGGAATCTGCCTGCTTGTCGGGCTCACCCTGCTGCGCTCCGGCTGGCACCGCACGGCGGTATGGTTCGCGCTGGCCGGCCTGGTGCCTACGGGTATAGCCGCCGCGCGTCTCTACGAGCGCCGGTTCCCACCGAACCACGTCTGTCACCTGGAATCCCTGGGCGTTGACCTGAGCGACCCGGTGCGGCTGGAAGGGCGGGTGATCTCGACTCCCTATCGCACCGGGTACGGACTGCAATTCGACGTGGAGGCCGAACGGCTTGAGTCCCGCACCAGGGTGCACGTCGTGACGGGGAAAGTCCGCCTGCGCTTGCAGGGCCTGGCAGATTTCGACGTTTCCCCGGACGCAGGGCCACTTGAGCTCCAATGCGGCGACAGGATCCGGACGCTCGCGAGCCTTCGCAAGCCTCACATCTATCAAAACCCCGGCAGCTTTGATTCTCGCCGCCGGATGGAAGACGTCGAAGACGTCTACTGGCTTGGCATCATCAAGAATCCACGGCTGGTCGAGATGCTGGGTCACGCGCCGGGCCTTAGCCTTGCGGCGTGCCTGGAGCGCCTGCGACAGCGCTTGCTGCGCGCCATCGACGATCTCTACCTACCCTGGTCGGCTCAGGGGCGTAATGGCGCCGTGCTGAAGGCGGTACTCTGGGGCGACCGGACCTCGCTCGATTCCGGCACCATTGAGGATTTTCGCAAAACCGGCCTTTACCACTTGCTGGTGATCGCCGGCCTGCACGTGGGCCTGCTCACGCTGCTGCTGGCATTTCTGCTTCGCCCGTTTCGCTGGACCGCGACGACCAAGTCGCTTATCGTGCTCGGCTTCCTGACGGGCTACTCCTTACTCGTCGAGCAGCGCGCGCCCACGCTACGCGCGACGCTGATGATCGCGCTTTGCCTGGTGGGGCGCCTTCTTGACCGGGACCATTCCGCGTTGAACGCCATCGGCGGCGTGGCGCTGATTCTTCTCTACCTCCGCCCGACGTGGCTGTTCGAGTCGGGCTTCCAGCTTTCCTTCGCTGCGGCGCTGCTGATTGTGGGGCTAGCGGTTCCGCTTCTGGAGCGCACCACCCAACCGTACCGCCGCGCTCTCCACCGGCTGGATGATGTGCTGCTCGACGATCGCCTTGCACCTTGCCTTGCACAGGTTCGCCTGGACCTGCGAGCGTTGATTCACACGCTGCGCCGCCGCGTGCGTTTTCTGGATCGCCATCCTGCCCTGGCCCGCAGCCTGCTGGTCGCGCCTCTGCGGCTTCTGGTGTGGGCCGCCAACATCCTGGTCTTCTCCGCCGTCCTGCAACTGGGGCTGCTCCTGCCGATGGTCGAGACCTTTCATCGCGTAACCTTTGCGGGTGTGGGCTTGAACGCTCTGGCGATCCCCGTCATGACTCTACTCCTGGCCCTCGCCCTGCCGATCAATCTGTTGAGCGTCGCGGCCCCGGCGGTGGCAGTCTGGCCCGCCAAGGCACTAAGCCTGGTCATGGCCGTGCTCTTCAGCCTGACCCACCTGCCGGGGCTCGCGGCATGGCTCTCGTACCGAGTGCCTGAACCTCCTCAGTGGGTGGCGTGGGGATTCTGCGGGGCGTTTGTCTTTGCTGCCTGGGCTCTCCGGTTTGCGCGGCGGGCTGTGGGCGGGGCGCTCGCGGCGGCTGGGGTCTTTGTGGCTCTTGTCGCCCTCCATCCTTTCGCGCCACGCTTGCCGCGCGGGACGCTGGAATTGACGGCGCTCGACTGCGGTCAAGGTGACGCGCTCTTCCTGGTACTTCCCGACCAGACCACGCTGCTCGTGGATGCGGGAGGCAGCCGCGCGGGAGGCGCGCGGGAGGGCGGTCCCGCAGGCCGGGACCGTCGCTGGAATCCTGGTGAGGATATTGTTTCACCCTACCTGTGGTCGCGCGGCGTCAAGAAGATCGATGTGGTCGTGCTGACCCACGCGCATGAGGACCACCTGGGCGGGCTGGGCGCGATCGTTGACAACTTTCGCGTGGGCGAGTTCTGGCACGCTGCCACTCCGGAGACTCCGCCCTACGCGGCTCTCCTCGCGAAAGTTGCGCAGCGCGGGATTCCCGTGCGAACTCTCTTTGCGGGCGACACGATTTCACGCGGCGATGCGTCGATTCGCGTGCTGTGGCCGGCGCGGCAGCGACCCGCATCTCCTTTTCCCAGCAACGACGACTCGCTGGTGATGCGCATCAGCGCGCTCGGAATGAGCCTTCTGTTGCCCGGAGACGTGAGCCGGAATGTGGAAAAGCAGCTTCTGGCGTCGCGTGAGCCGCTGGGAAGCCCGGTGCTGAAAGTGGCTCACCACGGGTCGAAGTCGTCCTCCAGTCCTGAATTCCTGGCGCGGGTCGCACCCCGCGTGGCCATCGTCACCCCAGAGTCTGGAGGTTTCGGAAACCGGCCGAATCCGGAGACCCTGGAGGCTTTGCGGAAAGCCGGGGCAAGGATTGTGCGCACGGACGTCGCCGGGGCTACGACGGTCCAATGGACGGCGGGGTCGCTGGTGGTCCGCACCTACGGCGCTGGGCAGTCTGTGGTCGAGACCGGCGCGGCCAGGACGGAGGGTGTGCGACGAGTCGCTCTGAAGGCGGTCATTCCCGCGAAAGCGGGAATCTAGCGTGCCGCCGCCCAACCTCTCGTTCTGAGGCAGCGCATAGTTTGGGCAGCTTCAGTTTCATCTGTAGCGGCGGTGTCCTCAGCGCCGAAAACGCCGGTGGGGACGCCGCTACAGAGAATGGCCACTACCGATCCGCCCGGAGAACCGCGCCTTGGGTCAGTCTCCGACAAGGGCGTCAAGCGACTAAGGGATTGTTTCCGTGTGCGCGGTCACTCGGGCGGAACCGGTGTTCGGCTTCGGCGGGGCCCTAATCTTAGCAGTTCTGTAGTTAGGCGTCCTGTGGCGTTGGGTCGGGCCGTTGCTAGGGCAGTGGCCAGACTTCGGCGGTTGAGATGTGGTCTATGATGTGGGAAGATGCGCTCACTGGCGAGAGTCCAGGCCTGGCGTTATAAACGACTCCTCCCGTGACAGTCGGTCACCGTTGGGACTCTCCCCTGGCCGCCCGGCCCCGAGGCGGTACGACAAGGTGGTGCCCGTATCCGGCGAGACACCGAGGATTAGGCGAGGCCACCGGCCACCTAAAGATGCAGGCAACATGCCTGCTAGATCATAAGGGGCCTTATAATGAGAGCTTATCCCCACCGCGATCGTGGGGGTGCCTGGTCTCAGGCCGCCCCATTGAAGGGGGTTTCGCCATCCGAGAGGGTGTAAACTGGGGCCATGCCAGTACTGCTGCGGATTCGCGGTTACAGGTTCTTCTTCTACAGTTTGGAAGATCGCGAGGCACCTCACATTCATGTTGCCCAGGCGGGCCGTTATGCGAAGTTTTGGCTCGATCCCTTGACATTGGCAGCGAACCGGGGTTTTCGAAGTCACGAATTGACTGTGATTCGAGAACTCGTACTGGAAAATCGAGATTTGTTCTTGGAGAAATGGAATGCCTACTTTAGTGGACAGGAGTGAAACCCTCGCGGTCGAAGTGGCTTGTTCTGACGATGCACTCACGGTCGTGCTAGACGACGGTCGGACCGTGTCGGTCCCTCTGGTGTGGTTTCCGAGGCTTCTTAACGCCACCCCGAAGCAAAGAAAAGAGTGGGAGTTCATCGGCGGCGGAATCGGTATTCACTGGGAATCGATCGACGAAGACATCTCTGTGGCAAGCCTGCTAAGACCGGAGAAGTTCATGCGGCTGTCTAACCCCGCGAGGCAGCCGACGCGCTCCAGGCCGCTGCCGCGTCCCTCCGCATCCCGTCGCACGCGAAGAACGCGTGCTGGGCGCGGCTGATTGCTGGAGACGTTAGGCCGCCCGGCCTGGAGGCTTTGCGGAACGCCGGGGCAAGGATCGTGCGCACGGACGCCGACGGGGCTACGACGGTCCAATGGACGGCGGGGTCGCTCGTGGTGCGCACCTACGGCGCTGGGGAGTCTGTGGTCGAGACCGGTGCGGCCAGGCCGGAGGGCGTGCGACGAGTCGCTCTGAAGGCGGTCATTCCCGCGAAAGCGGGAATCTAGCGTGCCGCCGCCCGTCGGCTCTGACTCTGCCCCAGTCCTCCGCCCGAGGAGTCGCGTAGCGGGTCAATTTCCGATAAGGGCGTCAAGCGACTAAGGGATTGTTTCCGTGTGCGCCGTGATCCGGGCACAATGGCCACAGGCGCAAAATCCGTGTTGGATCTGAGAGGACCGAGGTGTACTATACATTTGTTTAGTATGGCGACAGAACTGACAGTGGCGCAACGGGAGGTGCTGCATTTCCTTGAGGATCGGAGCGAAAAGGGTGAACCGTCGCCAACTTATCGCGAAATATGTAAGCGCTTCGGTTACAGGAGTACGAAGGCTGCTTTTGATCACGTCGTAGCGCTGGAAAGGAAGGGTCGCGTAACCCGGGAGAGAGGGCGCTCTCGCGGCCTCCGACTCGTCCGAAGGAGTGCCGGCATCCCGCTGCTTGGGAGCATTGCCGCCGGGCGGCCGGAGGAAGCATTGACAACAACCGGCGAACGCCTTAATGTTGACCCGACATTTTACGGCATTCGTGATCGCTCCCGAGCCTTCGCGCTGCGCGTGACAGGCGATTCGATGATTGGCCGCCAGATCTTTGAGGGCGATATTGTGCTACTGGAACACCCGGCTGACCCTCGGGATGGCGATATTGTGGTCGCGCTGATCGACAACAAATCTACCCTCAAGACTTTCGTCCATAAAGAGGGGAAGGTGTGGCTTCGTGCTGAAAACCCCCTTTACCCCGAGTTGACACCGGTACTGGACTTACAGGTCCAAGGTGTCGTTCGCGCTGTTATCCGGCTGATGAAGCAATGAGCGCTGCGCCTCCGCCACTCCCTGATCCACCGCGCGGTAGCTCTCATGTAAGATTGGTCGGAATATCGGGCTTGGAGAAACCAACATTTCCACCGTCTCGTTAACACCAGGTTCCATCAATGGTCCGCTCCGTGCCTGCGGATACCGCTCCGATCTGCTCCAAAGCGATTTTCCCTTCGGAGATGGCCGGATCGTACCACTTGTGGGATTCGCCCAAAGTCCTGTGGACTCTCGTTCGGCGTGCGTGGCCGTGCTCTCAACAACGAATGGGTCCCGCCTAGCCGTAGAGGACTGCAAGCCTCTTGGAGCGCCGCTCGTATTCGTGTGTTCACAGAATGCGCTTCAATGGTGGAAGCAAGGGGCCAAGGCACCAGAATTCTTGGAGAACATTCCGGCAAACGAGGTCGAGCGATTCTTCCAAAGGCATCGAGAGGAGTTCTCGCCCGAGAAAGTCTACCGAGCAAAGACCTGGGGGCGTTTTCAGACGGCGTATCAGCTCAGCTTCGTAGACCTTGGGCTGATGCCGCTAGTCGAAGAAGAAGTTGGTAAATTCCTCGGAGGACTCATCGAACGAAACGTATCTGCGCTAAAGGATCGCCTTGGCTGGGCAAAGGTCACCGATGAGCAGGGGCGCTGGCTGCTACAAACGGTGTTCTGGCTTGTTTCGGGGAAGATTCTTCGCGACAAGCAAGTCGGGGAGTTTAAAGATCTCAACCTGAATGAAGTTGAAGAAGTCTTCCATCGCGTGGCGAACCATTACGGCACGAAGCCGCTTGTAGCCGGGTCAACGAGGAAGCTTGAAGCTCTTCGCGAATCGGCTCGAATTATAAGCCAATCCAGCAGCCTAGTGCTCACCACCACCGAATCTCTTGCACATGTTTATGAGAACACGCTCATTTCGAAGGAAACACGGTTGTCCCTCAGCACACACAGAACACCGTCATTTCTCGTAGACTACGTACTGGGCAATCTAGCTGAATGGATAGAGAGGATTCCGGTCGATCAAAGGAGTGTCTTTGAACCTGCATGCGGGCACGCCGCGTTCCTCGTGTCCGCGATGCGACTGCTCACAGAAATGCTGCCGCCCGAGAAAAAAATACCAAACCGTCGGGGGCCATACCTCCGCAGCCGACTACACGGCAATGACATTGATGGATTCGCTCTTGAGTTGGCTCGCTTGTCGCTGACGCTCACAGACATTCCGAATCCTGACGGGTGGGACTTGGAACCGCAGGACATGTTTCTCGATAATCGCCTCGCTGAGCAGGCAAAGAGAAACACCATTCTGCTTGCCAACCCGCCTTTCGACAACTTCACGCCACAGGAACAACATTCCTATCGGGACCGGAATTCAGAGGTTCACTTCGTCAATAAATCTGCCGAGATGCTATGGCAGACGGTACCACAACTCCCCGAGGGGGGTGTCTTCGGTATCGTACTGCCCCAAACTTTCCTGCACAGCAACAATGCCAAAGACGTTCGCAAGTTTCTCGTCCGCGAGTGCGAGCTAAAGGAAATCTGCCTCTTTCCCGACAAGGTGTTCCCATTCTCCGGGGCCGAGTCGGCAGTCCTCGTTGGCCGACGCAAGAAAGTCAATGGCCGAACCCACGTTCGCTATCGCCGTATCCGCGAGCGTGAATTTCAATCCTTCCGGTCAGCCTACCTCGCCTCGACCACGCGAACTGTTTCACAATCACGGTTTTCGCGCGACGCATCCTTTTCCCTGTGTGTGCCCGATCTAGAAGAGGTCTGGAATGCATGCGTGGACAATCCGAAGCTCGGAGATATTGCGGTGCTCGAACAGGGACTTATATATTATGGCCAGGGCCGGCGACACGGTACTATCGCATACTCCAAGGAACGGTTTTCTGGGAGCCATCCGGGGTTTGCGGTGTTCGACCACGGCATTCAGTTACATCAATTGCCTCGGCGTTACTGGATGAATCTAGACCCGAAAGTGATTCGCTGGGCGGGCACTCAAGCGGCCGGCGGTATCCCGCAAGTCCTCCTCAACTATGCCCCCGCAAGTCGTGGGCCATGGCGACTCAAAGCGCTTGTTGATAAAGAGGGGCACCCTGGCACAAGCAACTTCATCCCGGTACGTCCCATCACGTCCTCGTATTCCCTCGAGACCCTTTGGGCGCTGCTCAACTCACCGGTCGCGAACGCGTATGCGTTTTCGCGTCTGGGCAAACGCCACAACATCGTCGGCGATATCCGGAAGATACCGATCCCCAAGAAGAGTTCGTTTGAAATCGTGGACCGAGCTGTAACTGCATATCTTGAAGCTGCCTCGTTCGAAACGGACTCGGCAAAGCTTCAGAAGCTCTTACTGCGGGTCGATTGCGAGGTTCTAAGGCTGTATTCGCTGCCACTCGAACTGGAGCAATCGCTCCTTGCAGTTTTCACCGATTGGGAGCGCGTTGGCGTGCCGTTCAAACAGACCAGATACCTACCGAAGGAACTCGAGCATTCGGTACGGTTTTCCGATTTCCTTCAGTTTGAAGAGGATTGGCCAGCGACAAATCGTGAGCGGGGCATCCTCATCGACAAGAACATTGCAGGCACGATAAGTACAGAGGAGCAAGTGCGTCTGGATGCATTGCAGGCCTACGCCGACTATCACATCGACCAGGCAGCCCCACGCCCCACCCATGTGCTCGATGAGCTCGAAAGGCGGCCATTTTTCGGCCTTCCAAAGAAAGACGGGGCCGTTTGATGGTCGGATTTGAATATCCAACCCAGCCGCACGCTCGACGGCATGGCCCGCTGGGCTACCAAGATTACAACAGCTTTCGCGATTGGCTCCGCGATGAGTTTACCTTTCGATGCGTGTACTGCCTTCACCGCGAGCAGTGGTATGGCCGCGGTGCGACGTTTCATATCGATCATTCCAATCCGGTAACGGATGAACCACAAGGGGAATGCGAATACTCAAATCTGCTCTACGCGTGTGCGACCTGCAATGAAGCAAAGAAAGCCATCCTCAACGTCCCGGACCCCTGCAAGGTGGCATTTCATGATTGCCTCCGCATTTTGGCTACTGGTCGCGTCGAGGCCTTGAACGCCGATGGTAGGAAACTCGAGCAGGCCCTGCGATTGAACAATGAAAAAAACTTACGGTATCGCTCACGCTGGATGCGAAACCTTGAGGACCTCAGGAGTAGCAATCCAGCTCTTTACCAGGAATTCATGGGGTTTCCGGACGATCTGCCAGACCTCCGCAAGAAGCATGTTCCGCACAACACCAAACCAGAGGGAGCCGCGAATTGCTACTTTGCTCTTCGCGAGCGCGGTGAGCTTCCTTGGACGTACTAGGCCCCGCATTCGGAAGGCTGTTTGCCGATTCCGGGCGGATTGTCGCGCACTCGGGAACTATCCTAGCGCCTCGTGGTTCCTCCTCTGACGTCGGCGCCCACTTGGGCCAACAGTCGGCATATCGGCAACTGACCCACTACCAAAGAGTTGAAACCGCTCACCGTGCTACAGCCCCCCGGCAGGAGGCCCCCCGGACAATTGGCCGGTCAACCTTCGGCCTACCGGTAGCCCGCAAGCGGCGCCGTCCACATGCCACATTCCACCTACCACCTACCACCTATCCCGACCCGGTCGGGACTCGCACACAGCGCTCGCTGCCCAATGGCTTTCACTTTTCTGCCTACCGGTAGCCTAAATCCGCTATTGAGGCCTTGACATTACACCTACGATTAATGCTAACCTAGGAGGTTGATGAAAAACGTGGTAGCGCCGACCTTTAGGTCGGCAGGTGCTGAGCTAAAGCTCAGCGCTACAACACGCCATCAACCTGGTCAGAGGCCGCGAGGACATTTCTCATCAACCTGCTAGGAGGCAAGGAGCGCTACGCTCGTGAAGTCCCACCCGACCGTTGAAGTGAAAACGCCGCTGCCGGCCGCGCCCTATGGGGCCCGCCACCGAAACGGCGATTCGTGAGGTTCCCATGTCCCTGGTCAAGAAACCGACGATGAGGAAACTGGCGGCGGTTCGGCGGAACGCGCGGCTATCGCGTGGCCTCCGTGGACAGCAAAGCCTTAACACGGAGACCGCAGAGCGCTCCGTGCCCTCCGTGTTGAAGGTTTTAAGACACAGAGAGCACGGAGAGGATGGAAGATTCCAGCCTGCGCCAATTGTGGCGGCTGACCAATGTGCTGATCAAGGTCAGAAACGGGGCGCTGACCCAAAAAGATGTTAAAAATGAAGGGCGATCTGGATGAGTTATTGAAAACAAAGGGGAAGAGGAAAGAAGAAACTATCGATCTGGATGAGTGCTTGAAAATAAAAGGGTTACGTGACAATCGGGGCGAAGCCAGAATGTTATTGAAAAGAAATGTACTTATCGCGCTACGGAAGTATGTACTTTACGCACAAGGCTAGGTTAACACAATGAAACGATTACAGAAACGGGCGAAACAGCCGCTAGCAGCTAGAAGGGTACGGTCGAGGCGAACACCCGATATTGAGACCAAGCTAAATACACGCGGTCTCATCCCCTATACCGCACGATCCGTTGTCGCCGCGACCTCGGAATATAAGGAGCCGCTGCCATCGCCTCCCGTGCCGGGGCAAATTGACCCCGGCATCCGGCAAGCTGTCAAACGGCTGCAAGAACACAATATTGAGACCTGCGAGTCATGCGAGGGCGGCCCAGGCCATGCCTATCCTGAGCCAACGGTCGCCTTCTTCGGAACGGCAGAGGCGGGCTGGCGTGCGGTAGCTGTTTGTCTCGCCTATGGACTTCCGGTCCTCTCGCTGCGTCGTGTGTGGGACGTGCTCGATTCCAACGATCCGACCGGACCGCATTGGGAACTTACGTTTCGCAGGCGAACGATCTAACTGACTTTAGGGCACTCCAAGCAGTGTTTCTTGTTTCCTGTTCCGTTCTCGCGGTGCTCTTGCTTGATGCGCTTTCCGTCCGGGCAGGTGTCCTTATCATGATAGACCTCGCGGTGCGCGGGCGGATATTCTGGAGAGTTGGTATGGTACGGTGCTACGGTTGCCATTTTATGCTTCCTCCTTGGGGAGTAATTATACGCCCATATTTCTTTTGTTTAATAACATTTCTAAAATCAAGGTAAATCCTAGGATGTTAGCGAAAACAAAGGAAGAGGGAAATCGTCCGCCGGGACATCCTACGACAACGGTGAAAATAAGCCACTTATGCGCTGGAATCCTGCGATGTTGCTGAATATAAAAGAGATAGTTCCTGGCCAGCCCCATGGAGAAGGGAGGCCGTCCTGCGCAATGCCGGGGCAAGGATTGTGCGCACGGACGCCGACGGGGCTGCGACGGTCCAATGGACGGCGGGGTCGCTGGTGGTCCGCACCTACGGCGCTTCGGACGCTGTGGTGGTGGCCGGGTCCGTGACCTTCAAAGTGCGGTAAAGGGATCGCGACACCTGGGCTCCGAAAAGCATCACGGCGGAGGATACATACGCCCAAGTCATCAGCGCCACGACCACACCGATGGATCCGT
>Ga0187886_1002701_pt1 | contig 13918 bp, 13 predicted proteins | sample June2016WEW_20_1_FD_133001 | JGI IMG/M metagenome (GOLD analysis project Ga0187886, IMG submission 133001) | Peatland microbial communities from SPRUCE experiment site at the Marcell Experimental Forest, Minnesota, USA - June2016WEW_20_150 | ecosystem: Environmental > Terrestrial > Soil >... | reverse complement strand
GGGGCTCGAGCTCCGGGGCATCCCGAAGGGCGCCTTCACGGCCGACGCGGCGACGATGCGGGCGGCTCTCAGAAAGCTGCAGAAGAGCGACGTTCCCCTGGTCTTCTGGACCGCCAACGCGTGGGGGAGCTCGATCAGCCTCCAGCCGAATGAGCCCGACGCGATCGCGAGCATTCCGACGGCGAACGCCCTGATGGAGTGGGTGAAGGAACGGGAACCTGACTTCTTCTTTGGCGGGCCATTCCTGTACTTCGGTGTGTACTATGGGAGCTACCCGCCGGCCCTCGGCGGCAGGCCCGACCTTGCGAAGGAGAACTTCGATCGCGCCATCGCCTCCAGCAGCGGAAGGTTTCTCATGACGGAGGTGCTGTACGCACGCACGTACGCGGTGGAAACGCAGAACCGGGAGCTTTTCCAGGTCCTGTTGACCCGGGTGGCCGAGGCGCCGCCGGATCTCCTTCCCGAACAGCGCCTGGCGAACGCAGTCGCACAGAAGCGCGCCCGCCAGCTCCTGGCCCGCGCGGAGGAGTTGTTCTAGATGCGCATCCTTCGCGTCCTGCCGGTCTGTCTTGCAGTCATCCTGTGCGCCCTGCCGCTTTCCGCGCAGCAGTACTCGATCAAGTTCGCCACGCTCGCGCCCGAAGGCAGCACCTGGATCAGCGTGATGCGGGACCTCGACACGGCGGTGCGCGCGGAAAGCGGCGGCCGGCTGGGGTTCAAGCTGTACCCGGGAGGCGTCGCAGGGGACGAGAAGGACGTGATCAGGAAGATCCGCCTGGGGCAGTACGGCGGGGGCGGTTTCACCGGCGTCGGCATCGGGGAGGTGGCGAAGAAGGTCCGGATCCTCGACGCGCCCCTTTTCTTCCGCACCTACGACGAAGTCACTTTCATCCGGGAGAAGTATGAGCGCGATTTCGAGCAGTCCCTGGAGGAGGGGGGATTCGTCCTCCTCGGGTGGGCGGAGGTCGGGTTCGTCTATGTCTTCTCGAACAAGCTGGTGAGATCATTCAGCGACTTGAAGTCGATGAAACCGTGGATGTGGGAGGGCGATCCCATTGCCCAGGCCGCGTACCAGGCCATCGGGGTGTCGCCCGTTCCCCTCTCCGTCACCGACGTGATGACCTCCCTGCAGACCGGAATGATCGACGCGGTGTATTCCTCCCCCTATGCCCTGGTTGCTCTGCAGTGGTTCACCCGGGTCAGCTATGCCATGACCCAGCCGCTCGCCGATGCGTTGGGCGCCGCTATCGTTTCCAAAAGGATCTTCGATTCACTCCCGGATGACCTGAAGAGCATCCTCCTGACGAATTCGAGAAAGTACATCGACAGTCTCACCCTCTCGAGCAGGCAGGACAATGCGAAGGCGATCGAGACCCTGAAGCAGAGGGGAATCAAGTTCGTCCAGGCGCCCGGGGAAATCGCGGCGGAGTTCGATTCAATCGGACGGAAGGCTCGCCGGCTTCTGGTGGGGACCCTGTATTCGCAGGAGTTCCTGGACGACGTGGAGAGCTCCCTGCAGGGCTTCCGCAAGGACCACCCCGCGGGCCAATGAAAATCGTGCTCCTCATCGACCGGGGACTCACCGCCCTGGTCACCGGGCTCCTGATCTGCTCGTTCACGCTCATGATCGGCCTTGCCGCGGCCCAGGTGCTGCTTCGGCAGTTGATGCACACGAGCATCCTCTGGGGAGATCTCGCGGCGCGGCACCTCGTCATCTGGGTGGGGTTCTTCGGCGCGTACCTGGCCAGCCGGAGCGAGCGGCATTTCCACATCGGGTTTCTTGCGCGATTTCTCGGTCCGAGATCCCGCCCCTGGTTCAACGCGGTCGCCGACCTTTTCGCCGCGCTGATATGCGGGTTCCTGGTTGTCGCGGGATGGACCTTCGTGACCGTGGGGCTCGATCCCCGGGCGGTCGTGTTCCTTGGGATCCGGCAGAGCACCGCGGCGCTCATCGTGCCTGCGGGGTTCCTCCTCATGGCCCTGCAGTTCGGCCTGAGGACGATCCAGAGCCTCGGGAAGGCGATTCGCGGAGAACCCGAGAAGGAATCTGACTAAATGTCACCAGGAGTGACAGGGAAATGTCACCAGGAGTGACAGGGATGGAGACCTGGATCGCGGCTGGCGTGCTGGCGCTGATCGCATTCGCCGGTGCGCCTCTCTTCGCGATCATCTCCGCGATCGGTCTCCTCGCTTTCAACGCGGCGGGAATCGATACGGCCGCCCTGATCGCAGAGCTGTACCGCCTGGTCGACTTTCCTGCCCTCATCGCCATTCCTCTCTTCACCTTCGCCGGGTTCCTCCTCGCGGAGAGCCAGGGACCGAGGCGCCTGGTGCACCTTGCCCAGGCCCTGTTCGGCTGGGTGCCGGGGGGTCTTGCGGTGGTCGCTGTCTTTTCCACCGCTGTCTTCACGGCCTTCAGCGGCGCTTCCGGAGTCACGATCATCGCCCTCGGCGGGCTCATCTTCCCCGCTCTGCTCAAGCAGGGCTATCCGGAGGGATTCTCTCTTGGTCTCATGACGACATCGGGAAGCCTCGGTCTTCTCTTCCCCCCCTCGCTGCCGATCATCCTCTATAGCATTGTCGCCGGCGTCAGCATCGACAGGCTCTTCGTCGCGGGACTCGTGCCCGGGATCATGCTCGTCGTCATCCTCTCGGCCTACAGCGTTCGAATGGGAATTGCGGCGAGAGTTCCGCGCGCGCCGTTCAGGCTCCGCGAGGTGGGCCGCGCGCTCAGGGATGCGGGGTGGGAAGCGCCGCTGCCCATCATCGTCATCGGCGGGATTTACGGCGGCATTGTCACGGCCACGGAGGCTGCCGCGCTGACGGCAGTCTACCTTCTCGTCGTGGAGGTCCTGATCCGACGCGAGATCACGTTCTTCCCCAGCCACGGAAGGCGAGGGCGAGCCAGGCCAGGGATGGCCGAGAGCGAGCCCGCCAGCCTGCCCCGGGTGATCAGGGAAAGCATGCTGCTGGTCGGGGCGATCCTCGTCATGCTCGGCGCGGCCATGGGTGTGACCAGCTACATCATCGACCAGCAGATCCCCATGAGGCTGTTCACCTTCGTGAGCCACTACGTAAGCAGCAAGCTCGTGTTCCTGATCATACTCAACCTGTTCATCCTCGTGATGAACATGGTGGAGATTTTCTCCGCGATCATCATCGTCGTGCCCATCATCGTCCCGGTCGCCCTCCAGTACGGGGTGGACCCGGTGCATCTCGGGATCATCTTCCTCCTGAACCTCGAGATCGGGTACATGACCCCGCCCCTGGGGCTGAACCTCTTTCTCTCGAGCCTTCGGTTCGGCACGCCGTTGACTCGGGTCTACAGGACAGTGCTGCCGTTCTTCGGATTGCTCGCCGCAGTGCTGCTCCTGATCACCTACGTGCCCGAGCTGAGCCTCTGGGTGGGGAGGAAGTAGGGGCCCCTTTCGCACGCCCTACGGGCGTGCTGAGTCGAAGGAGTAGCCGACCTCCTGAAACTTCGATCGGAAATCCTTCACCTCGTCGCCGACGAACTTCTTGTCCATCAGGCAGCGCTTGAACAGCTCCGCGATGCGCTCCATCTCCGGTTCGCGCATTCCCACCCGGGTCATTTCCTGAACGCCCAGGCGGATCCCCGAGGGGCTCGTGGCATGGTCCAGGGGTTCGAAGGGGAGGAGGTTCATGTTCACGATGATGCGGTTGTCCTTGAGATTGCGCGCGCCCGATTCCCCGCCGCCCAGCCCGGTCATGTCTATTGCCACCTGGTGGGTCTCGGTGAATCCGAACTGCTCGCCCTGGACCTTGAAGCCGAGGTCGAAGAGCCTCCTGGCGAAGTGCTTCGCGTTCGCCACGACCTGGCGGGCGTAGTCCGCGCCGAACTCCAGCATCTCGTAGGTGGCGAAGGTGAGGGCGACGAGGGTCTCGAGGTGGTGATTCGAGGAGGATCCGGGGAAGGCGCCCTTGTCGATCTTGCGCCACTCCTCGTCGTCGAGGTTGGAAAGAATCACCCCGCGCTGTGATCCGTAGAAGGTCTTGTGGGTGCTGCCCGTGACGATGGAGGCGCCCTCGGCAAGCGGATCCTGGAACTGACCCCCCGCCACGAGGCCCAGCACGTGGGCCGCATCGTAGATGAGCAGAATCCCCTTCTTCCTGCAATACGGGGCGAGCTCCTTCACCGGTTCGGGGAACAGGAACAGGCTCTTTCCCATGATCAGGACCTTCGGGTCGAAGGACTTCAGGATATCCAGCGTGTGGTCCACGTCGATATGCCAGCCGTCGGGGGTGAGCGGGAAGCTCACGATGTTCTTCGTGTACTTGCCCACCGAGCCGGCCTTGTGGTGGCTGATGTGCCCGCCGGCGGGAGTGGAGTTCACCATGACGATGTCGCCCAGGCGGATGTAGCGGCTGAAGACCGCGTCGTTGGCGATCGTTCCGCTGATGGGCCGCACATCGGCGTGCTTGCAGCGGAAGAGGGACTTCATGTGCTGCTTGAGGAGGCTCTCGATCTCGTCGATGATCTCCGTGCCCTGGTAGTAGCGCTCCCCCGGGTGGCCTTCCGCGTAGCGGTGGCCGAAATCCGAACCCATGATTCCGCGCACGCGCCGGCTGGTGACGTTCTCACTGGCGATGAGGTTGATGCAAGCGCCGCGCCAGTCGTTCTGGTCGCGGACCAGTGCCTCGATGTGGCTTGCGTTCCGTTCGTACATTCCCTTTCCTTTCGATTCCGGCTACAGGCTCGCTTTCGGGCTCTCGCCGTCTCGCTACGCGAGCCGGCTGCCGCCCCGGGGGCATCCCTGCCCTCGCTCGCCTTCGCGGCTCTCGCCGTCTGCTGCGCAGCCGGCTGCCGCCCTCCGCACGCCTTCGGCGTGCTACGCCTCCCTGGCTACGGGGCCGCCAGCAATTCGTAGACAATTTCGTCGACCCCGGGCAGGTTCTCGTGCGCAAAGTCGGGATAGATGACCAGGCTCTTCGGGCAGGTCATCCGGTTGTAGGCGGCGAACTGGGTGGACGGCGGGCAGATCTCGTCCATCAGGCCCACGGCCATCAGCGTCCGCGCCCGAACGCGCGGCGCCGGGTGCTGCACGTCGACGTGGCCCCTGTGCGTCGTGCCCTTCACCCCGCCGATGTCCTCCGAAAGCCCTCCCTGGCCGCGGCAGTCAAGGGCGGCAACGGAGATTCCCCGCGCCGCCCATTTCAGCTTGTCCGACCAGTCCCCGCTGCTCATCGTGTAGCCGTGAAAGAGAAGAACGGCGGGATGCTTCCCCGCGGCATGCTTTCCCGCGGAAGCGGCAGGCTGCACGTACTTCGCGTGGATCCGGGCGCCCCGCACTCCGGTGAAATACAGGTCGAAGCATTCCGCGTAGGGGGCGTTCATTGCATGAGGGACGAGCTGCACATCTGAATCTACAACGGCCATCTCGGCGAGGGCCCGCGCCCAATAGGCATCGTGGTCCTCGGGCCGAGGATTCCTTCCTTCGTATGATTTCAGCTGCTCGAGCGGCATGTCAACGAGCGGCATGATTCTCCTTCGAGCTCAATGCTTGAAGCATCTCTGGCCCGTGTAGACCATGGCCACGTCCGCCTCGTTGCACGCCTCGATCGATTCGAAGTCCCGGTCGGATCCGCCGGGCTGCACGATGGCGGTGATACCTTCCCTGATCCCGACGTCGACCCCGTCGCGGAAGGGGAAGAAACCGTCTGAGACCATGCAGGATCCCGCGATCCCGCCTTTCTGGCGCGCCACTTCCCGGTCGATTTCCGTCCGCGCTCCTGGCTTCTGAAGGCTGGAGTACGGGGTCTTGAAGCTCTCCCAGGAGAGACGGTCGGCGAGCTTGCGGTACGCCTTGTCGCGCGCGATCTCCGCAACGCCGACCCGGTCCTGCTCGCCGGTGCCGATCCCCACGGTGACACCGTCCTTCACGTAGATCACCGAGTTGCTCGTGACGCCGGTCTCCACGAGCCATCCGAAGAGCAGGTCGTCCCGCTCCTTGGCAGTCGGCGCCCGCCTGACGGAGTATTCCTTTCCCTTGAACGTGGCCTGCGCCGGTAGAAAGTCGGACACCGTCAGCGTTTTCGGCACGAACGCGGTCTGGGCCAGAATACCGCCGTCGATCAGACTCTTGAAGTCCACATAGCGAGCACCGACAAAGGCTTCCAGGCGATCCATGCGGGCGATCCGCATGATCCGCAGGTTCTTCCAACGGGCAAAGATCTCCATGACCCCGGGGGCGAACTCGGGGGCCAGTACCACCTCGGCATATGTCTGCGCGATCAACTCCGCGGTGCCCCTGTCAACTTCCCGGTTCAGCGCGACGGCGCCGCCGAAGGCGGCAAGCCGGTCCGCCATGTGCGCCTTGTGGTACGCCTCTGCGAGGGTCCCACCCCTGGCCGCGCCGCAGGGATTGTTGTGCTTCACGATGATCGCGCAGGGAGTGGAGCTGAAATACCGAAGGATGTTCAGCGCGTTGTCCGCATCCGTTATGTTGATCTTGCCCGGGTGCTTGCCGGACTGCAGGAGCTCGATGTCAGAGGCGAGGTGACGCCCCGGAGCGATCATCGTCACGCCTCCCAGCGTAAGGTTTCCGTTCACCAGCCGGTAGAGAGCGGCCTCCTGGCCCGGGTTCTCGCCGTAGCGCAGGCCCTTCTCCTCGCCATCGATCACCCACGTGGCCTTCTCGTACACGAGGGTCTGGCGGCCCTCCTCGCCGATGAAGCTGATCTCCATGCCGCCGGGAAAACGATCGTCCATGATCCGCCGATAGGCGGTCTTGAAATCATGAGCGCTCACGCCTTCAGTCACCGTTCCTGATGGTGTAGATGCCGCGATGATCGGCAAGGGGGGTGGATTCCAGGTACCGGGCGATCGCCTCGTCATAGCGCGCGATGAGCCGGAAGGCCTTCTGCGCCAGCCGATACCGGGTGTCAAGGCCCAAAGCGCCGTTCTGTTTCCTGAGCTCTTCCACCACGGCAGGGTAGTCCGAGGGATCCGTCAGCACGGCCACCCTGTGGAAGTTCTTGGCGGCGGCGCGCACCATGCACGGTCCGCCGATGTCGATATTGGCCCGCGCATCTTCCAGAGTCGTCCCGGACCGGGCAATGGTCTGCTCGAAGGGGTAGAGACCGGCCACGACCATGTCGATCGCCGTGGAGCCGGTCCGTTCGAGATCCGCCATGTGCGCGGCATTGTAGGTCTCGGAAAGGAGCCCCAGGTAGATCTTGAAGTCGAGGGTCTTCACCAGCCCGCCCTGCATCTCGAGCTGGCCGGTGTATTCGGAGACCTGGCGCAGCGTGGCGTCCGCGGAATTTCCCAGAATCGCGAGGAGCGCGGAATACGTGCCGCCGGTGGACAGGATGAGGATGCCGGGATTTACGCGCAGCAGGCCGCGCGCAAAGGCATCGAGACCAGTCTTGTCGGAGACGCTCATGAGGGCGGTCTTCAGCTTCACTCGATCGTCGATAGTCCCGACCTTGTTGACCGCCATAACCTCCTCCGCCGCGCCATGCTATTGGTTTTCATCTGAAGATTCAAGCGACGTGAGCAGGCATGACCCGCGCATTGAACCTTTCCGGGGCCCCTGATAAGATCACCGCTCGATGCACAACTCCCCCGGACGGTCCCCTTTCCTCACTTTCGTCTACGGCGGGATCGTCCTGCTCCTTGTCCTCCTCGCCCTCTTCGCGCGCGGATTCTCCCGGGACATCGGCGACGGACGGGTGGCGGGCCGCTATTCGCTTTTCCCGCTCTTCCAATCCCACGCGCCCGAGGAGCTGACCCTCACCTGGAACGGCTTTGCCCTGCATTTCTCACGGTCGATGACGCCGGGACTGAAGGGCTATGAGCCCGCCCAGGCGGGCACCGACGTCGTGTTCGACGGCGACGTTCGCCTGCGGCTTTCCCCGGGAGCCGATACCGGCGGCTCGATCACTTTCTCCCCTGTGGGCTCCTCCGGCGGGGCAGCCTCTCCTCCGCTCATTGTGCCATTCACCGTGGCGGGAGTGCTCCAGGACCCGCCCGCGGGAGCCGCACTCGCGTGGAAGCGGGCGGGCCGCACCTACCTTCTCACGCTGCCCCAGGGCGCGCGGACCGATGTCGCTGCCGGCACGCTTACCTTGCCCCTCGCTGGCCCTGCATGGAGCGGCGTCCTCCGAGTCGATGGGGTGGCTGCGGCGACGCAAGCGGCTTCCACGAGGGCGCCGGCACGGTCGAACCGGCTGCCCGACGAGACGTCGATGCCGTCGGAAGACCGGCTGCAGGCGACGCTTGCCCGGTACGCAGATGCGGCCTACCAGGGCTGGAGTATGTCGCGGTACCTGGCCGCCGATGCCCGATGGCAGCTTGCGGATGGAACCCTCGGTTTCTCGGAAGACATCGGCATCGGGCTCCTCGCCGAGTCGATCGCGCGGGGGACCTGGCAGCGGATGATTCCATTGTGGTCGACCGCCGTGGCGCAGCAGCAACGCCGGGCTCCGCAGGCCGCTCTCTCGTTCACCACGAGCGCCTACATGGGGGGCACACGGGACTTTGCAAAAGCCTTTCAGGAGCGGACCGCTCAGCAGGTCGTCCAGGTGCGTGCGCTCCTTGAGCGCTCCGATGATCATCTCCTCCTCCTCAGGGGTGTCGTCACCCTCCTTGCAGATCACGCCAGCCCGGATCTGCTCCAGAAGACAGGTGCATTCCTGGCCGGGCGCACACCGTCGAGCATGGACATCCCGGCCGCGGCAGGTCTGGTGGGGGTCCTGCTTGACTACTCGCGCGTGGTTCGATCGGACGACGCGCTCGTGCGCCTTCTCAAGGACGCCATCGAGCGGCGGATCCTTCCGGCCGTTCGTACGACAAGCGCGGGTGTCTTTCTGGACACCGACTCGGGGAGGTCCGATCTTCAGACCAGCATCAGGTGCGGGGTTCTCCTCCTTCGTGCCGGCACCGTCGTCGGCTCCTCCCTGGCAACAGCGGTCGGCAGGGGACTCGTCACTTCGGGGCTTTCCCTGGCCGACGAGAAGGGGATCCTGCCGGCGACGCTCGGTCTCGCCGGGGGTCGGATCTCGTCCCGCGATGGGTTCCTTGCCCCCGAATCGATCTACCCGATGCTTCCGCTGGGGCGCTTCGTTCCGCTGGAGACGTCTCTCGCCGGTCAGTTGGGGCCCGGATCCTGGGTGTGGACGTCCGCCCGGCTTGCCTCGGCAACGGGATCTTCCTTGGGAGCCGCGCTCGTCTTCTCCTATCCGCCGGGCGTCCCTTATCACCTGGTCCTCCAGGGCATCCGGCCCTTCGCGCAGCTGAAGCTCCATGGGATCCCCTGGCATGCGGATCCGACCTACTTCAAGTATTCCAACGGATGGGCCTATGATGCCGGCTCTCAGACGCTTTTCATGAAAGTGACCGGCAAGACTGACACAGAAGAAATCGACATCGCCTGGTAAGCGACAGCCCGCAGAGGGAAAGAATCAGGCCGGTCGTTTCTTCCGATGGTCCTCTTCGAGTTCCAGTTCCCTGTACAGTGAATACACCGAGCTTTCCAGCTCGCTCTTGAGCCTCTGCTTCTCGCGCGCGAACGGGATCGTGCCATCGAAGCGGATGGGCGCGCCGACGAGAATCCTGCCGAGCTTGCGGTTCACCGCGACGGGAAGGAACTGGACCGCCTTTTTGGTGGTCTGGTAGTACAGCCTGGCAACGTGGATGAAACCCGTGCAGAACTCGTATAACACGTCGTTGATCTTCCGGGTGGAGTCTTCCGCGAACACCAGGATGTTTTTCCCCTGCTGAAGGAGAGACAGGCTCCGCATCACCGTGCTCTTGATCTGCTTGCTCTTCTCGTACACGGGTATGGCCCCGATATCCTTCATCAGGGCAACGCACACTCTTCCGATGACCTTCCCCAGATACACGCTGAGGGGAGGCTTCAACCGCAGCTCCTGTTCGAGGAACTCGGCCTGGATCCTCGGGGCGACGGTCTTGACATCGGTCACTTCGTGGGCGACCCAGGGGTACATCTCAACGGGCATCGACGTGATGACCGAGACGGGGCCAAAGGCTCCCGCGTGGTTGGCGACAAGGATGACCGGCTCGGAGGTGTGAAGGTTCTCGAGCCCGCGCAAGTGGGCGTTGAAAAAGAGGCGTCGGAGTACCTTGTAGAAATACTGCGATACCATCTCGACGTCTCCGAACCGGCCGTTCTTACATAGACAGCCTATGTAAATACTACTGCTCGACAGAGCAGGTGTCAAGGATCGTGCGAACGGTCGGCATCCCGAGGCAGCGAGCTGAAACGACGGACGCTCACGAAGGCAGGGGTTCCTTGGATTGCTCGTCGCGTCTCAGCATCGTTCGCAGGAGAAGGGGGACGGTGAGAAAGAGCAGGAGGCAGAAAGAGATCGCCAGAAGGCGGAGCAGGCCGAGGTCTCCCCAGAAGCTGCGGGCCGCCAGGGCGCTGCCCACCATGCCCACGGCGATGACCGCGCCGACTTTCACCGCGCGCTGGCGTACACGCACGAAAAGCGCCGTGGTGACGCCGAGCACCGCGAAAAAGTACCCCATGGCCGCGTCCCACCTGCTGAATCGCGTCTCGAGGCTTCGCAGGGCGCCCACGAGCACCCCGACAGAGTGGGTCACGGTGATGATCCAGAGCCCCATGACCGGCAGGGGCAGGAGCATGAGAGAGAGCAGAATCCAGTCGCGTCGAGCAGCGGCGACCGCGGTGGAGGCGATCAGCCAGAGGGTGAATGCGTACAGGCCGGCAAGGAGGCCGAGGTGCCACAGGGGGGCTGGTGACCCCTGTCCGTTCAAGACGAAAGAGACTGTGCGCGCAACGGGGTCCATCGAGAGGTAGCTCAAGACAAGAAGCGGCAGGACGGCGTACCCGATCCACGAATACATCCAGCTCGCACCGCCGCTGCGCCAGCCCAGGAGAGCGATCACCACGATCGCCGTGAACGCGGTCCCCAGGAGAAGGGGGGAGCGCCAGACGTGGGTGGCAAAAAGCGCGGCCACGATCAGGTGGGGCTGGCAGCCGATCAGCGCCTCGGTCCAGCTGCCCCCGCTGTGCGCCTCGTCCAGGAGCCGGGCAATGCTCCGCGCATCGCCGAAAGACCTCAGCGCGGCCCGGGCCGCGTCAGCCTCCTCCAGGCCCTGCTGCTCGAGGTCACTCACCTTCTCTTCGAAGTGCGTGGACAACTCATTGATGACCCGGCCCGAAGTACGCGGGTCGAGGTGCAGGTGCGTTCTCACCTCGTCGAGGTAGCTGTTGACCTCCCTCTGCATAGCAGGCCTCTCACGCCTCCGTCGGCTTCATCACCAGGGCCATTGCGCTGGCGAAGCTCTGCCACATATCGAGTTTCTTCTGCAAGAGCTCCCGGCCTCGATCGGTGATTGCATAGTAGCGCCGCTCCTGGCCGTTGGGGAGCTTCTTCCACTCTCCCTGGACAAGACCGTCGCTTTCGAGCTTCCTCAGGGCAGGATAGACGGTACCCTCCTTGAACCGGAAATAGCCCCGGCTCCTCTCCTCGATCTCCTTGATGAGATGATAGCCATAGGTCTGTCCATGCTCGTTGATCAGGAAGAGGAGGAGAGAGTCCGTGTTGCCGCGGAGAAGATCGGAGTCGTAGCCTCGGGGGGTTTCCGCCATACTTGAGTCCTTTCTGAAAAAAGGTAACGGCCCTCGCGACATTCTGTCAAGCGACCTCGCGAGCGTATATACTCTGTAGTGTGAAGTCAAAAAAGACGGCGAAGAAGATCGATGACGGCCGGATGAAGCTGGAAAAGGAGCTGCGCTCCGCGATAGGAGAGATCGACGAAAAAGGCCTGCTGTTCCTCCTGCGCCAGGCCCAGGTTCTCATCCATAACGCGCGTGTGGAGAACATGGCAGGCCATTCACCGCAGGAAGACACTGGCGGCGCGGCCCCCGGGGCGCCATCCACGAACCGAACCGAGCCCGTCACGATCGAGGACGCCCGGGAAGGAAAGGCGATCTTCCTCACGATCGGCCGCACGCGGAAGGTGCTCACCCCGGAGGAGATGAAGAGGCTCGTGCGTATCTGCTACGGCGCCGAGACGAAGAGCGAGGCGCTTCGCCAGCTCTTCACGGTGCTGGCGAAGGAAAGGAAGGACATCCTTTCCGATGCGATGATCGGCAGTCCCGACAATCCCCTGGTCGCGGAGCTGTTCTCCGCAGTGCGAGCGAGCTACCGGCTGGAGGACAGATAGACGCAGGCGCCTTGCCCGTGCAGCCGGTCCTCCCCGCGGGAAACGCTTGCGGCCGGCGCATTTTCCTTCTATTGTGATTTGGAAATGGCGAGCGGTGACATTCAGGGAAGGTATTTTCTCTCCTACGAACACATCCATCTGAGCGTTCGCGCGCTCGCGGACCGCATCCGGGAAGCCGGGTTCCACCCTGACCTCATTGTCGCGATTGGAAGCGGCGGTTTCATCCCGGCGAGGATCCTGAAGACGTTCCTCGAAATTCCAATTTTCACGGTCGGTATTTCCTACTACGGCCCTGACAACAAGCCCGGCCCTGCCCCGCGCGCGATCCAGTGGATCGACGAGGTGGAAAAGAAGCTGGCAGGCCGCCGGATCCTCCTGGTCGACGAGGTGGACGATTCCCGGGTCACGCTCGAGTACTGCCTTCGGGAGCTGCTCCAGCACGCACCGGCCGAGATCGCCGTGGCGGTTCTGCACAACAAGAAGAAGGAGAAGAGAGGAATGCTCCCCCCGGAGGTGCGCCGCTATTTCGCGGGGGAAGAGCTGGACGACAAGTGGATCTGCTATCCCTGGGACGCGCGGGACATCACGGCGCACGAGAAAATCGCCCGCTCGGGAATCGCCGCACACTGATCGGCCCCGGACGGGGCCTGCCCTGCGAGCACGTGCCACATGGGAATGGAAACCTTCTGGCTGAGAGATTCGCGTGCGCTCGTCGACGTGGCGATGGGTCGGATCCCCGCCGACCTCGTGCTCCGCAATGGCCGCTGGGTCTGCGTGCAATCCGGGGAGATCATCGCGCACACCGATATCGCGATCGCCGCTGGCCGCATTGCCTACGTGGGCGAGGATGCACGGCACTGCATCGGTCCGGCCACGGTGGTCGTCGAGGCGGACGGTACGCACCTCGCACCGGGCCTCCTGGACGGCCACATGCACGTGGAGTCGGGAATGGTCACGGTGACCGAGTTCGTCCGGGCGGTGCTCCCGCGCGGCACGACCGGCATGTTCGTCGACCCCCACGAGATTGCCAACGTTCTGGGCCTGCGGGGCGTGCGGTTGATGGTGGACGAGGCTGCCCGGCAGCCCGTGCACGTGTTCGTCCAGGTTCCCAGCTGCGTACCCTCCGCGCCGGGGCTCGAGACACCCGGGGCCGTGATCGGGCCGGCGGACGTGGAGGAGGCCCTCACCTGGCCCGGCATCATCGGGCTGGGTGAAATGATGAACTTCCCGGGGGTGATCGAGGGAAACGACAAGGTCCACGCCGAGATGTCGGCAACCCGCAGGGCCGAAAAGATCATCGGCGGCCACTACGCCTCCCCCGACCTGGGGCTTCCGTTCCACGGCTACGCCGCGGGCGGGGCGCAGGACGACCACGAGGGCACGCGGCTGGAGGATGCAGTGGCCCGGATCCGGCAGGGCCAGAGGGTCATGCTGCGCTACGGATCGGCATGGCATGACGTGGCCGCCCAGGTGCCCGCCATTCTGCGCCTGGGCCTCGATCCGCGGCATTTCATTCTCTGCACCGACGACTCGCATTCCGAAACATTGGTCAACGAAGGTCACATGGACCGCGTGGTCCGACATGCCATCGATCAGGGCCTGTCACCGATGGCGGCGCTGCAGATGGCCACGATCAACACGGCGGAGCATTTCGGCGTCAGCCGGGACATCGGCTCTCTGGCGCCGGGCCGGTTTGCGGACGTGCTTCTGGTGAAGGACCTTGCGGATTTCCGCCCG
>Ga0187886_1002700_pt1 | contig 13920 bp, 16 predicted proteins | sample June2016WEW_20_1_FD_133001 | JGI IMG/M metagenome (GOLD analysis project Ga0187886, IMG submission 133001) | Peatland microbial communities from SPRUCE experiment site at the Marcell Experimental Forest, Minnesota, USA - June2016WEW_20_150 | ecosystem: Environmental > Terrestrial > Soil >... | reverse complement strand
TATCGCCGTGGCGGGGATCGCCGAGCGCAATGGCTATCCCTTTACTTTTATGCAGTATACCAGGGTGGCCTTTCCCCTAATGCTGCTCTCGATTCTCATCGCTTACGCCTACCTCTACTTTGGATTGCTGCGCTAAATATTTATCTTCTATCAACCCCGGTCAGAGTATGGAAATGTTTCTCAAGCTGAAAAATATTGTGACTGTATTTCTACCGCAGTGTTGTATTGAATTTGCTGCATTGAATCGAGACTTGGTAATTTCGGTAGTTCGGTGTATGCTAATGGTTTGAAGATAAGCCCTGAAATAGAGGCGTTGCCACCAGTTTTACGAGGCGGGGCGTTGGCGGCTGGGGGTCGGTTACGGGATGGGTCGAATGGTGATTGCATGAATATATGTAAAAAAACAAGATATCTTAAAGTTAACCCGGATTATCCGGAGCCGGAGGCGATCTCGGAGGCGGCTGCGGTAATCAGAAACGGTGGGACGGTGGCTTTTCCCACCGAGACCGTGTACGGCCTGGGAGCCAATGGCCTGGACCCGGTGGCGGTGGGGGGGATCTATGCAGCCAAGGGGCGTCCGCGGCGCAATCCCCTGATCCTGCATGTGGCCTCGATCGAGCAGGCACGCCTGTTGGTGAAGGACTGGACGCCGCTAGCGGAGCGCCTGGCCGCCAGTTTCTGGCCGGGGCCCCTGACCCTGATCTTGCCCCGGGCCGGTGTAGTGCCGGAGATCGTCACCGCCGGGCTTAACAGCGTTGCCTTGCGCATGCCGGCGCACTCGGTGGCTCTGGCCCTGATCGAGCAGAGCGGAGTGCCGATTGCGGCCCCCAGCGCCAATGCCTCCGGACGCCCCAGCCCAACACTGGCAGAGCATGTCCGGGCTGATCTAGACAACCTGATCGACCTGGTGCTGGACGGGGGTGCGACTGTGGTGGGCGTGGAGTCCACTATTCTCGCTCTGAACGGGGAATGCCCGCTGCTGCTGCGGCCCGGAGGCGTCACCTGGGAGGCTTTGGAGCAGGTGGTGGGGACGGTGCGGCTGCACGAGACGGCCAGACCGGGGGTGGGCGCCGCCAGCAGGGATGCGGAGCATGACGGGGATGCTGCTCCCTGCCCGGGTACCATGTTCCGGCACTATGCACCCCAAGCGGAAGCACTGGTGGTGACCGGCGACTCCGGGGAGCAGATCAACAAGGTTAGAGATTATCTGACCGCTCACCCGGACCGAAGGGTGGCACTGCTGACCACGATGGAGGCTGCTCCGGTCTATTTACGGATGATGAATGGTACCGAAGCGAGGACTGTCCCTGCGGCTCCTATTCATATAGAAATTGTTGGTTCGCGCAGCCGTCCGGAGGAGGTTGCCAGCAACATCTTCAGAGCCCTGCGGAATTGTGATCAGGCCGGTGCGGAGGTAATTCTGATGGAGGCGATTCCGCTGTCCGGTTTGGGCCTGGCCGTGATGAACCGCCTCTACCGGGCAGCCGCTAACAGGAAATTATAGAGGGGTGGTGATCCCGTGGCGTTTCATATACTGTTTGTATGCACTGGCAACACCTGCCGCAGTCCCATGGCCGAGGGATTGTGCCGCAGCTTTCTCGGCCACTTCCGGTTGCAAGATGAGGTGGAGGTAGCCTCTGCAGGACTATACGCCACGCCAGGAGGACCGGCCAGCCGGGAAGCGGTTGCAGCTCTGGCTGAGAAAGGGATCGACCTGTCTGGCCACAGGACCATCGGCCTGTCTACTGACATAGTAAGGTGGGCTCACCTGATTCTGACCATGGAAGAGCGCCAAAGGCAGCGACTGTGGGAACAGTTTCCCGAAGCGGCAGATAAGGTTTTTACCTTAAAGGAGTATGTAGCGGCGCCCACAGTGACCAACGGTGCTCCTGCGGTCAAGAAACCGGGACGTTACGACATCCCGGACCCCTTTGGCCAACCTGCGCCCGTTTATCACCAGTGCGCCATGGAACTTGCCAGTGCCGTCACCGATCTCTGCATCGACATCTATCACCGGTTGCCGCGGGGTTCAAGTCCAGGCTGACAGGCAACTTTAAACCATAATCAAGGCTCGTTGCTGTCAAAAAAAGAGGAAAAGCGGCACCTGATCACGAAAAGCCTTTTTTAATGGTTATTACAGCCAATAGCGGCATTTAGCCAGCCTAACAGGAAAAAGGGGCATCGCCCATGCGCATCGCCATCGGCAGTGATCATGCCGGATTCAGACTGAAAGAGATCATCAAGGAGCGGTTCAGCGATCATGGCAGGGAGTTTACGGACTTCGGGGTGAACACGCCGGAACCGGTGGACTACCCGGACATCGCCGGCGTCGTGGCAGAGGCGGTGGCCGGAGGGAGCTACGACCAGGGAATCCTGATCTGCGGCACCGGAATTGGAATGGTGATCGCCGCCAATAAGGTGCCCGGAATCCGGGCGGCCCTGTGCCACGACATTTTCACCGCCAAGGCCGCCCGGGAACACAACGATGCCAATATTCTGACCCTGGGAGAGCGAGTGCTGCAGCCCGAGGTAGCCTGCGATATAGTTGAGGCCTGGCTGGAGGGACACTTTGCCGGTGGCCGCCACGCCAGACGTCTGGCCAAGATACGCCAGCTGGAGCAGAAATACAGCTGTTGAGAGCTTGGCGGTGGAGTCTGTGCTCGCAAGCGGGCACCCCCGGGCGCAGCTAAATATGAGGCAATAACACGGGAGGAAAAAGAATGGACTACATCGAGAGGCATATACTGCCGATTGACCCGGAGGTGGCAGCGGCCATTGCTAAAGAAGAGCAGCGCCAGGAGGAGAAACTGGAGCTGATTGCCTCTGAAAATGTCGCCAGCAGGGCGGTGATGGCTGCCCAGGGTTCGGTGATGACCAACAAGTATGCCGAGGGCTATCCGGGGCATCGATACTATGGCGGCTGTGCCAATATGGATGTGGTGGAGGACCTGGCGCGCCAACGGGCCAAGGAGATCTTTGGAGCCGAACATGTCAATGTGCAGCCTCATTCGGGATCCCAGGCCAACACCGCGGTTTATTTCGCCATGCTCAAGCCTGGCGACCGGATCCTGGGTATGAGCCTGAGCCATGGCGGGCACCTGACCCATGGCAGCCCGGTCAGCATTTCAGGCTCTTACTACGAGGCCCATTTTTATGGTGTCAACAAGGAAGGTTTTCTGGATTACGAAGAGGTCCGGCGCCAAGCCCGGGAGGTCCGGCCGCGGCTGATCGTAGCAGGGGCCAGCGCCTATCCACGGATCATCGATTTTGCTGTCTTCGGGGAGATCGCCCGGGAGGTGGGGGCTTACCTGATGGTCGATATGGCTCACGTCGCCGGCCTGGTGGCCACCGGCCTGCACCCGAACCCGGTCCCCCATGCTGAGTTCGTGACCACTACCACCCATAAAACCCTGCGAGGACCCCGCGGGGGAATGATTCTCTGCCAGCAGCGTTTTGGAGCGGCTATCGATAAGGCGATCTTTCCTGGCATCCAGGGGGGTCCTTTAATGCACGTGATTGCGGCCAAGGCAGTCTGCTTCAAAGAGGCCCAAAGCGATGCCTTTCGTACCTACCAGCAACAGGTAGTGGCCAACGCCAGAGCTCTGGCAGGGGCACTCAACGGCTATGGCTTCAACCTGGTCTCCGGCGGCACCGATAATCACCTGCTGTTAGTAGACCTTCGGAACAAGAACATTACCGGCAAGAGGGCGGAGGCCCTCCTGGACGAGGTGGGGATGACCGTGAACAAGAATACCGTTCCCTTGGACCCCCAGGGCCCGCAGATCACCAGCGGGATCCGCATCGGAACCCCGGCGGTGACCAGTCGCGGCCTGCGTGAACAGGAGATGGAAACTATCGCCCGAGCGATTCACCATGTTATATCGTTCCCGGGAGACAGCGGTAAACTGGAAGAGGCCCATCAGGCAGTGGGGCGGCTGTGCCAGGCCTATCCGGTCTATTCCTAAAAGATGAGCAAGCATTGAAGAAATTATGATATTACTGGTCAGCCTTGCGAAAAGCGTGTAAAGATTATCGTGGCTTCGGGAATAATAATGGTTATCTCACGCCCTGCCCCTCCCGGGCTAGCGCTCTCGATCGAGGCTGTTTACATGCAGAGGGACACGGCCAGATTGGAGTTCTGCCGGTGAAATGGGTCCAGGGTTACCATGCCCCGGGGCTATATGATGGAGAGGATGAGAGATTTGAAGACCAAGGAAATTTCTTTGCCGCGGCTGAATAACCTGACCCCGACACTGGAGTCGACCACCCTCAAGCTGATGGAAGAGGCAGGGGAGTTGGCTCAAGCCATCGGCAAGTTTCGGGGCCTGAGTGGGGAGCAGAACGTGATGAACGAGGGCCGGGTAGTCGACCTGATTGTGAAAGAGCTGCTGGATGTGGCCCAGACCGCGGTCTCGTTGATGTTCGTGATGGAGGAGAGCTATGGGGCAGATATAGGCGGTTCCTTGGAGCGGCATGTGCAGAAACTGATCGACAAGGGCTACCTGAAGATTGAATAGGGTAATCTAGCAGCTGCTTTCATAGGGGCTGGCTGAGTTCAGGCGTGTGGCCTACAGATTGCCGGGTGACAGTACCCGGCAGGGTGAAGCTGCCAGGTTTGGACTGTGAGGAAGAAGCGAGGAGCGGCCAAACGATGGAGAAAAAGATCAAGATCCTCAGCGTCTTCGGTACCAGACCGGAGGCGATCAAGATGGCAACGGTGGTCCGGGAATTGGAGGGCCATCGCGACATGATCGAGAGCAAGGTGGCGGTAACTGCCCAACACCGGGAGATGCTGGACCAGGTACTCAGGGTGTTTGCCATCGAGCCGGACTACGACTTAGACGTCATGAAGCCCGGCCAGGACCTGTTTGATGTCACCGAGGCAGTACTGGCAGGCCTTAAGCCGATTCTAGAGCGAGAACGCCCGGATATGCTGGTGGTGCAGGGGGATACCACCACTACCTTTGCCGGAGCCCTGGCGGCCTTTTATTTTCAGATTCCTGTCGGACACGTGGAGGCTGGTCTGAGGACCTATGAAAAATACGCTCCCTTCCCGGAGGAGATCAACAGAGTCCTGACCACGCACCTGGCCGATCTCCACTTCGCCCCAACCAACCAGGCCCGGGAGGCCCTGCTGAAGGAGGGCGTAGCGGCAGAGCGGGTCTTCGTTACTGGCAACCCGGTGATCGACGCCCTGCACCTGGCTCTCCAGCAGCCCTACTGCCTGGAACCTGAGCTCGAGCGCGCTTTTACAGAGAATAAAAGAGTGATTCTGTTGACCACGCACCGCCGGGAAAACCTGGGCAGCCCGCTGCAGGAGATCTATCTGGCGCTGCGTGACCTGCTCTACAACTACCCTGACCTAGCGGTGGTCTTCCCGGTGCACAAGAACCCCAAGGTGCGCCAGGAGGTGGCCCAGGTGCTGCAGGGACTGGACCGGGTCTACCTGACCGAACCCCTGGACTACCTGCCCTTCATCAATGTCGAGAAGCGGGCGCACCTGGTGCTGACCGATTCTGGAGGCATCCAGGAAGAGGCCCCGGCCCTGGGCAAGCCAGTATTGGTACTGCGGGACGTAACGGAACGACCCGAGGCCATAGTCTTCGGCACGGCCCGGCTGGTTGGCACCAACCGCCATCAGGTCGAAGAAAATGTTGCCCGGTTGCTGGACAGCAGGGAGGCCTACGATGCCATGGCCAATGCTGTCAATCCATATGGGGATGGTCAGGCGGCGCCGCGCATCGTCCAGGCGATCCGGTCCTATTTTCACCAGGCCCCGCCTCCAGAGGAGTTTCGGCCTGAAAGCAGGCAGTATCAGCTGTCTAAAGCAAGAGGACAGATTCCGGAAAATGATTAATGAAGAATCTGACTTCAGGCATCCTTGCATCAGACCTCTGCAGAGGCAGGCGTCGCTAGCAGCGCCTGCTCGCCTGCATTAAGGCTGCGATAGAGAAATATTTTTGAAATAAATTTGTTAAAAATAGAGCAAAGGCAGGAATATAATCCTGTAAGGACGAATAAAATAACAGGCCTCATTTCGCCAAAAGCGAGGTTCTCTGATGGCTAAAAAAAAGGGCTCAACTGGTTGGCGGGCGCTGAATTTGGCGACAACTCTCGGAATCACCTTGGCGGCATCTGTTTTCTTAGGATATTATATCGGGCACTATCTTGACATGTGGATACTCCACAACCCTAAAACGCCATGGTTTACTTTCATCTTTTCCCTGTTGGGGATCGCCGCAGGCTTCCGTGGTGTGTTCCGGCTGATCAATGAGTCTGTGGAGGATGGGGGTAAGGAGTGATGATCCGTGGTGCTCCTCACATCGTTGTTGGAAGGGTTTCTCTGGGGATCGACCATCAGTGTTGTCAATTATATATACCTGCAGTGGGTGATTAGAAAGAATGCCGCCCAGCCACCGCAGAAGGCGGCCATGGCAGTGTTGAATGCCCATTTTGTGCGGTATTTTCTAAATGTAGGCGCTATGTTCCTGGTCTACAAGCATATGTGGGTGCTGGTCGGCACCGCAGTAGGTCTCCTGGTGATGCTCAAATATGCGGTGATCAAGCAGTATATCGAAAGCAGGAAGCATCCATATGTATCTAAACGGCTCAGACTAGCCAAACGACAACAGCATGGGGAAGACGAGACGCTTGATAAGCCTGAGCAGCCTGATCGGGAGGGACAAGAGAAGTAATGGAAAGCGGCAGCGAAATTGTATTCTACATGTTTGGTTGGCCTATCACCAGCTATATCACGACGATGTGGGGAATCATGGTGGTATTGTTGGTAATCGGCTTTATTGTCAGCAGCAGACTGCAAAAGGTGCCTGGCCGCTTTCAGATGCTGGCTGAATATGCCCTGGGTGGCCTGCTCAATTTTTTTAGCAGCATGATGGGCCAGGAGCGGGCACGACGCTACTTCCCCCTGCTGGGAACCCTGTTCCTGTTCATTCTGTTCTCCAACTGGTCCGGCATTCTTCCCGGAGCAGGTCATATTACCGGCTTCCATCCGCCCACCAGCACCTGGAGCGTCACTGCTGCCCTGGCGATCGTCGTTTTCGTGTCTGTGCAATTCATCGGCATCAGGGAAAAAGGCTGGCACTACTTTGGGCGCTTTTTTCAGCCGATTCCTCTCATGTTCCCGCTGGAAGTGATTCAAGAGTTGGTCAAACCGCTGTCGCTCTCCCTCCGTCTCTACGGTAACATCTACGGAGAAGAGATGGTGGCAGCGGTGCTGCTCAGCCTAGCCCCATATTTTTCGCCGATTCCCATGCAGCTGCTTGGACTGCTGTTCGGCTTTATCCAGGCCCTGGTGTTCACCACCCTGACGGCAATCTACATCGGTCAGGCCACGGCTGAGTCGCATTAAGGTTGGGTAGTGAAGTGCATTTTCCAGTTCTCCCAGGGTTATCGGCCATAGGCTGAATGCCGGGCTGCTGGAAAATGAGTTTGATAAGCAATCATCAGTCGCCAATGGTAGAAAGGAGGGAGAAAAAGTATGGTTACTGCATCCGCAATCATTGCTCTAGCGGTGGCAATCGTGATGGGCCTTGCCACTATCGGACCTGGTATCGGCCAGGGTACGGCAGCGGCAAAAGCGATGGAGGGTATTGCCCGCCAACCAGAAGTGGCTGGGGAACTGCGCACCACGATGATCATCGCCCTGGCTTTTATGGAAGCGTTGACTATTTACGGGCTCTTGATAGCGTTCATCCTGATTGGGAAAATGGGATAAGCCACAAGAATGATGCCTTGATACCCGGGGCGGCGCCTGGCCGCATGCCTGGCGGCGCCCCGCAGTATTTGGCCCGCCTACGGAGGGGACATAAGCGTGAGTATTAGTTGGCCTACGTTCGCATGGGCAATAATCAACTTTTTAGTGATTCTTGCCATCCTGTATTATTTTTTCTATAATCCTGTGCTCTCCTTCATCGACAGCCGGCGGGAGGAGATTGCCCACAACATCTCGGACAGCGAGTACAGCCGCGCCGAAGCGCAAAAGCTGTTGCACGATTATCAGGCGCAGTTGCTGGCGTCCCGGCAGGAAGCCCAACAGGTTATCGACAAGGCGACCAAGTTGGGTGAGGAGTCACGCCAAGCGTTGCTGGCTCAGAGCAGGGTAGAGGCGACTGCACTGCTGGAAAACGCCCGCAAGGAGATCCAGCGCGAACGGGACGATGCCCTGCAGAGTTTACGCCAGGAAGTGGTCTCGTTGTCCGTAATGGCGGCGAGCAAGATCTTGGGGCGCACCATCACCGAAGAGGACAACGCCCACATCGTCAATCAGTTCTTGGATGAGGTAGGGGAAATCCATTGATCCAGAATACTGTCGCCAGGCGCTATGCTGCTGCACTGTTTCAGGCCGCCCAGGATAATGGGCAGCTTGATGAGATCATGGCCGATTTTCAACTGGTGCTGAGCTTTCTTAGGCAGGAACCCAGGTTGGGCGATATCCTGCAGCACCAGCGCCTCTCCACGCGCCGTAAAAAGGAACTTGTCCGGGGGTTGTGGGAAACCAGGGTGTCCCGGCTGTTCCTGAATTTTTTGGAGCTGATCATCGATAAGCGCCGGGAGCGTTTTCTGGAAATTATTTACAGTCTCTTTGCCGCTCAGGTGCGCCTGCTCCACAATGTTGCCGTGGCCGAGGTCAAAGTTGCCTATGCCCTGGACAGGCAGGCAGAATTGAGCCTGCAGCAGGCACTGGAGCGGTTGACCGGCAAAAAGATCGAGATGCAGATAAGCCTGCACCCGGAACTGATCGGTGGACTGGTAGTAAAAATAGGCGACCGTATTATTGACGGAAGCGCCACCAAGCGGCTGCAGTTGCTGGGAGAGCGCCTCGTTGACAGATCTCATGGAAAGCTAGAGGTGGGAACGTAGAATGAGCTTGCGCGCTGATGAAATCAGCTCTCTCATTAAGACCCAGATTGAGCGCTACGAATCTGAGATTGAAATCGCCGATACCGGTTCCGTGATCTCGGTGGGGGACGGCATTGCCCATGTCTATGGACTGGAGCGGGCGATGTCCGGCGAGTTGTTGCTCTTTCCGGGCGATCTCTACGGGATGACCCTCAACCTGGAGGAGGACAACATCGGCGTCGTATTGCTGGGGCCATACAGCCACATCAAAGAGGGAGACGTGGTCCGCAGCACCGGCCGTATTGTAGAGGTGCCCGTGGGCACCGCCCTGATTGGCCGGGTGGTCGATGCCCTGGGGCAGCCGCTGGACGGCAAGGGAGCGATTGCTACCGATAGATACCGGCCGGTGGAGTTTCTGGCTCCCAATGTGATCAGGCGCCAGCCGGTGAAACAGCCGCTGCAGACGGGGCTCAAGGCGGTGGATGCCATGATCCCGATCGGCCGCGGCCAGCGCGAACTGATCATCGGCGACCGCCAGACCGGCAAAACCGCCCTGGCGGTAGACACGATCATTAATCAGAAGGGCCAGAATGTGATTTGTATTTACGTGGCCATCGGGCAGAAAGCATCCACGGTGGCTACTGTAATTCAAAAATTCGAGGAAACCGGAGCGATGGATTACACCACGGTGGTGGCGGCTACTGCCGCCAACCCGGCGCCGCTGCTCTACCTGGCGCCCTATTCCGGGTGTGCCATGGGCGAGGAGTTCATGTACGAGCAGCACAAGGATGTGCTGGTAGTGTACGATGACCTGTCCAAACACGCCATCGCCTACCGTGAATTATCCCTGCTGCTCCGGCGGCCGCCAGGCCGTGAGGCCTTTCCGGGCGACGTCTTTTACCTGCATTCCCGCCTGCTGGAGCGATCCGCCAAGCTTAGTGAAGCTGAGGGCGGGGGATCGCTGACCGCCCTGCCAATCATCGAGACTCAGGCAGGCGACGTCTCGGCCTACATCCCGACCAACGTCATCTCGATCACGGATGGCCAGATCTACCTGGAGACCGACCTCTTTTACGCCGGCGTCAGACCGGCGATCAACGTGGGCATTTCGGTCTCCCGGGTCGGCGGCACTGCCCAGATCAAGGCGATGCGCCAGGTGGCCGGCCGGTTGCGCTCGGACCTGGCCCAGTACCGGGAACTGGCTGCTTTTGCACAAATGGGTTCAGACCTGGACAAGGTAACCATGGCCCAACTGGCACGCGGTGAGAGAATGACCGAGTTGATGAAACAAGGACAATACGTCCCCATGCCAGTGGAGGAGCAGGTGGCGATCCTCTATGCCGGAGTCCATGGCTTCCTCGACGAACTGCCGGTAGACTCCGTCCAGGAGTTTGAGAAGGAGTTCTTCCGCTACATGCACACCCAGTACCCGGAGGTCTTGGCGGAGATCAAGGAAAAAAAGATTCTCTCTGACGAATTGATGGACCGGATGAACAAGGTGATCACCGATTTCTCCAAGGAATTCGGCGCCGCTTTTTCCATTCAGCAGAAATATGCCTGATCAACCCTGGAAGGTGGTGACACCGCTCAATGCCTGAGCAGGTACGAGATATCAAGAGACGCATCCGCAGCATCAAGAGCATCCAGCAGATCACCAAGGCCATGAAGATGGTGGCTGCCGCCAAGCTGCGCCGCGCCCAGGAAAAGGTGGTAGCAGCGCGCCCCTACGCCCGGGAGATTCAGGGCATGATCCAGAGGTTGCTGCCGGCTGTCAATACGATCACCCATCCATTGCTGGTGCCGCGCAAGAGCCATCGGGTAGGCTACGTGGTGCTGACATCAGACCGGGGACTTTGCGGCGGCTTTAATGGACACGTGACCCGCCACACCCAGATGCTGCTATCCAAGGAAAAAGAGTACGGGCTGATCACTATCGGCCGCAAAGGACGCGATTATTTTCGGCGGCGCGGCTACCAGTTGCTGGCCGAGTTCGTGGCGGTCGGTGATGAACCCACTGTAGCCCAGACCAGGGAGATCGCCCAGGCGCTGTTCGATCTCTACGAAAAGAACCTGGTCGATGAGATCAACCTGGTATACATGGAGTTCGTCTCTGCGGGCAAGCAGCGCCCGGTGGTCGCCAGGCTACTGCCGGTGGAGGCGCCGGTCAGCGAGGAGCCGGGGAATGAGCCCATCCTGGATTATTTCTTTGAACCGGAGCCCGAAGCGTTATTGGACATGCTGTTGCCGCGCTTCGTCATCGGCAAGATCTACAGCGGCCTGCTGGAGTCCAAGGCCAGTGAGTGGGCAGCCCGGATGATCGCTATGGGCGCTGCTTCGGAGAACGCCATGGAGATGATCGACGGGTTGACCCTGACGTTTAACAAGGCCCGGCAGGCGGCGATCACCAAGGAGCTTTCCGAGATCGTCGGCGGCGCCGATGCCCTAAAAGGCTAGAAATAGGAGGTATTGGGAAGGTGAATGGTGAGAACTATGGCCATGTCGTTCAGATTATCGGCCCTGTAATAGACATCGAATTTGCTCCGGGCCTGCTTCCGGATCTGCTCAATGCCGTCAAGATCACCAGCGAGAGCCAGGAACCGGAGATCAAGGCCACTCTGACCCAGGAGATCGACTTGACCCTGGAAGCCATGCAGCACCTCGGCAACAACACCGTCCGCTGCGTGGCCATGTCCTCAACGGATGGGCTGCGACGCGGGATGCGGGCGTATGATACCAAGGCGCCGATCATGGTGCCGGTAGGCAAGCAGACCCTGGGCCGGCTATTGAACGTGCTCGGCCAGCCGATTGACGAACTCGGGGCGGTTGATGCCGAACATTACTATCCGATTCACCGGCCTGCGCCGACCATTGCGGAGCAGCGCACCTCGCGGGAGGTCTTGGAGACCGGCATCAAGGTTGTCGACCTGTTGGCGCCATTCACCAAGGGGGGCAAGATTGGACTGTTCGGGGGCGCCGGCGTGGGCAAGACCGTGATCATTCAGGAACTGATCCGCAACATTGCTTACGAGCATGGCGGTTTTTCCGTATTCTGCGGCGTGGGTGAGCGCACCAGGGAGGGCAACGACCTCTGGCTGGAGATGAAGGAGTCCGGGGTGATCAACAAATGCGCCCTGGTCTTCGGGCAGATGAACGAACCGCCGGGAGCGCGCCTCCGGGTGGGGCTGGCCGGCCTGACCCTGGCGGAATACTTCCGGGACGAAGAAGGCCAGGATGTGCTGGTCTTTATCGATAATATTTTCCGCTTTACCCAGGCCGGTTCCGAAGTATCCGCCCTGCTGGGGCGCATGCCCTCAGCGGTGGGCTACCAGCCGACCCTGGCCACTGACATGGGCCTGCTGCAGGAGCGCATCACCTCTACCCGCAAGGGTTCGATCACTTCAGTGCAGGCGATCTACGTACCTGCCGACGACCTGACCGACCCGGCGCCGGCCACGACCTTTGCTCACCTCGACGGCACGGTCGTGCTCAACCGGGGGTTGACAGAGATTGGCATCTACCCGGCGGTCGACCCGCTCGATTCCACGTCCCGCATTCTTGACCCACAGGTCATCGGCGATGAGCACTACAACGTCGCCCGGGGCGTGCAGCGGGTGCTGCAGCGCTACAAGGACCTGCAGGATACCATCGCCATTCTGGGGATGGACGAACTGGCGGAGGAGGATAAGCTGATCGTCGCCCGGGCTCGCAAGATCCAGCGCTTCCTGTCACAGCCCATGTTCGTAGCTGAGCCCTTTACCGGCCGGCCGGGTGTCTACGTTCCGATCAAGGAAACGATCAGGGGCTTCAAGGAGATCCTCGATGGCCGGCACGATGATATTCCAGAGCAGTGCTTCCTGATGGCCAGCAACATCGATGAGGTTGTCGCCCGGGCTCGCGAGTTGGAGGGTGTGGGTTAGCATGGCGCCAGAGGATAAATCGAAGCATAAGGAGTTCACTCTGGAGATCATCACTCCGGAACGGGTAGTGGTGGAGGATGAGGTGGAGAGCGTGGTGCTCTCCTCGCCCGAGGGCTACTTCGGCATCCTGCGCAACCATGCCCCTTTTATCGGTGGCCTGAACATCGGTGTGCTGAAATTCCGCAAGGATGGCAAACTGCATTGGGTGGCCAGCGATAACGGTGTGTTCGAGATGAGCGGCAACAAGCTGCGGATCATGACCGATGCGGCGGAGCGGGGCGAGGACATCAATGTGCTGCGGGCTAAGCAGGCCTACGAACGGGCCAAGCGGCGCCTGGACGAGAAGCGCACCGGCATGGACTACCTGCGGGCGGAGTTGGCCCTGAAACGCTCTCTGGCCCGGCTCAAGGCAGCTGCCGGAGAGTGTAAGTCAAGTTGAGTTAACCAAGCTGACAGATTCTTCGTAATGATTAACCGGGATAGACCGGCCGAACAGGCAGGTGTCTATCCTTTTTATTTTAGCCTGCTGGCTTTTGGGATTGTATTCCATTTGCGCCAGCTATATAATGTAAATGTCAGAATACAGTCCTGTTGGCTTTATTTGTTGATTTATGACCCGGCAACACCTGCGCTCTATACTCCTACGCCCGTTTAAAGCTCCACCTACCATTCTCTCGGCCTTCTCTTTCCGATTACGGGTATTCCCTTAAAAGGCTCTACAGAGAACCAGAAGCTGAAACCTGATTAACCCAGAGGTAACAAGCATATAAGAGAGATATGACTGGCGACTAGCTGCCCACGCTGTTGCGCAATGGATTGCAGCTACGGGTCTACACTCACCGTTAACAGGTGAAGGCAAGGCTGGTGATCTGAAAAGATGAACAACATTACTATGGTCGCACCCTATCGCCGCTTGGCTGCAACGGCGCACGAAGTTTCGCTGCAACTCGGTTTTATGCTGGACATCAAAATTGGGAAGCTGGAGGATGGGGTCAAGCTTGCCTGGCAGGCGATCAGAGAGGGTTCCCGTTTGATTATCAGCCAGGGAGCGACCGCTCTCCAGATCTCTCAGGAAAACCTCCCGGTGCCGGTGGTGGAGGTCATCCCGACCGGCTACGACTTGCTGCGCGCCATTCTGCTTGCT